>JRHI01001355.1_pt1 | contig 20955 bp, 22 predicted proteins | sample 215371 | NCBI WGS metagenome assembly JRHI01 (sample SAMN02929681, study PRJNA255918) | sediment metagenome | biome: cave system; feature: Ice Cave; material: Sediment; isolation source: sediment from deep within a dark volcanic ice cave with no known source of... ...
CACCCAAACCGCGCACGAGAAAGGTGATGGTCACAGGTCCAGCCGTGACATCGGCGCCGTCTATCATCAGCTGGAGAGAAGCGCCATTGGCGCGCAAGACGACGTGCTGGCATCGATGGGCGTCGATGAGGATGTGCTCCAGGCTCGGCAAGGCGGGGACAAGAACACTGGCATCGTCTGCGGCTGAGAGCTCAACTGGCCCGGCTGCGGCCGGGAACGGTGACGTCCCTGCCTCCGGGAGCCAGACGTGATGCGCTTGCAAGGCGGTCAGGACGGGGTCGGCGAAAGCAACAGAGCGCCCACGCTTCAGCAGGAAGCATAGGCTCCTGCATCCGCGTGAGAAGCGCCCCACCCCCCAATTGCTTGCTGGCATGCGCCACGGAGTGCGCCAGTGCGTCGGCCTGGTAAGTCTGGTTGCGGCGGAGGCCCTCCCAGGCCCAATCGCGCCAGGTGATGCTGCTCAAATAGTCATAAGCTTGGAGAGGGGGTGGCCAGGGTGGACCGACACAATGGTTTGGTGGTGTCATCGCAATCTCCAAGAAAAGGATACCCGTTGAGAACGGCAATGAATGTGCTGGCTGCCAATCCTCAGGTTTCCCGGTTCCGACGCGCGCAATGCGAAGCGGCAGCAGCGCGACAGCGTCGTCCATAACGTGCTACGCCGTGCAACAATCCGAGGGTAGCGTGACAGGGCGATTAGGATTCTCTGATATTCGAATTCATGAATAATAAATTGCGCCTGCCGTGGAGGAAGGCGCGGGCTTCTCTCATGTTACGTCTTCGGTAAGGCCGCCAGCCTTCTGCAACGCCCCGAATCCGCCGGCAACGTGGGCGACCTTTTCGATTCCCATGCTTGTGAGCGTTCTTGCCGCGAGAGCCGAGCGGTTGCCGGAAGCGGAGAAAAGCACCAGCTTCTTAGCGCTACTCAGCTCCTTCACATGCGTGGGGCTGTTCGGGTCGGCGTGGAACTCCAGAAAGCCACGCGAGGCATGCACGGCGCCCTTGAGGGTGCCGGTCTTTCGCCGTTCGTCTGTTTCGCGGACGTCGACGAACACGAAGGTCGGATCATTCAGGAGCTTGACGGCTTCGTCGGCTGACAGCGTCTTGATATCCGAATTCGCCTCGGCAACAAGTTCTTTTGCGCTCTTGATCGCCATGGTGGTCTCCTTCTATTCCCAAGGGGCGCTATCGAGCGCACCAAGCGGGATCTTGAGATAGCGGCGGCCATTATTTTCGGGCTCGGGCAGTCGGCCACCACGGATGTTGACCTGAAGCGCATGGAGAATGAGCTTCGGCATCGGCAATTCCTTGTCGCGCCTCTGCCGCATGGCAATGAACTCGTTTTCGGTTCTCGCCTCTTGCAAGTGAATATTTTCCGCCTTCTGCAGCCCGACGGTGCTTTCGTAAGCCGGATCGCGATCACCGGGCCTATAGTCGTGGCCGGTAAAGAGCCGTGTCTGATCAGGCAACGCCAGAAGGCGCTGAATGCTGTGCCACAGAGCGCCCGCATCTCCGCCGGGGAAGTCGGCACGCGATGTGCCGAAATCCGGCATGAACAAGGTATCGTGCACGAACGCTGCATCGCCAATGACATACGCGATTGACGCGAGCGTGTGTCCGGGAGTGAACATCACCTCGACATCGCAGTCGCCGATCGGAAAGCGCTCGCCATCGGCGAACAGCCTGTCCCACTGCGACCCGTCGGTCAGGAACGCCTCAGGGAGATTGTACAGCTTCTTCCAAATCTTCTGGACCTCGACGACCTTTTCGCCGATCGCGGTGGGAATGCCCGTCTTGTCCTTCAAATAGCCGGCAGCGGAGAAATGATCCGCATGCGGGTGCGTGTCCAGGATCCATTCGAGCGTGTAGTCCTCTCGCTGCACGTGATCCAAGAGCGCATCGGCCGACCAAGTAGCGGTTGCACCGGACTTTTCATCAAAGTCGAGAACGGGGTCGATGATGGCGCAGCGCCCGGTCTCGGGATCGGCTACAACATATTGAACACTGGAGGTGCGTTGGTCGAAGAAGCCTTTGACGACCGGATTTCTGTGCGACGCAGACTTCATCATTGGCGTGGTCCGCTTGAGAAGATCCCAGATGTTCAAGCCGCCGTCGGGGTCAACGCGCTCCGCGCGTTGACGAAAAGAGCGACCACAATGACCAGATCGGCAAATGTCAGATTGAGCGGGTGCTTGCGCGCCGACAGCGTTTTGCCGAGTGTTACGCCGACAATGCCGCGCGATGGCGCTGGTACCGATGGCGATGTGCGGCGAGGTGACACCCACGATAGAGACGGGGATGGAAACCGCGTGGACAGGCGGGACAGTGGAACGAGCCGAGCGCTCGCAATGCGTTCGCGTGCATGCTCGTCTGGCTCGCGCACGTCGATCAGTATCGCGCCCTCCTCGAGAAGGCGCTGCGCGACATGGACATCGACGGCTTGTGCGGTCATCTGCGTCTTCGTGCTTTTCCGCCTGGCTTACAAAACAGCCGGTAGAGCGTGGCAAAGAGGTCTTCGATGCGGTGATCTGCGATGCGGTACCAAAGCGTTTGCGAATCTCGCCGGAACGTGACGATGCCCTCCTCGCGCATCTTTGCAAGATGCTGTGACAGCGCGGATTGACTGATGCCGACGGCGTCGACCAAGGAGCCGACAGTCGCTTCTCCGTACTCGACCAGCTTGCACAAAGTCATCAGTCGCCGCTGATTCGCGAGCGCACGGAGAATGTCGGCAACCTCGATTGCCTTTTTCTCGAAGTCCACTAGATCAGCTACAGCTAAAGCCATGTCTCGCTCCCCAGTCATCAGTGGTTGCTAATTTAGTGGCACCTAATATGACTATCAAGAGTGGGGCGGGCTGCCTGCCTCGGTGGCTTCAGCATCAGGTATTTGCGATGAAACTCAGTCGCCGATCGCTTCTTGCCGGTGCAGCCGTGATTGGTGCGGGTGCTGTTGTGGCTCGCTCTCTTTGGCACGCCCCAGAAGCGCCTGCTGAGCCGCAGGCCTTGCGCATCCCTGATCTCCTGGACGCACGCCGGCAAGGACACTCAGTTGCTCTGCAAGTGCAGGCCGGCAACACCGAGTTCTACCCAGGACGTGCGAGCCGGACGCTGGGTTACAACGGCAGTTACTTGGGCCCTACGCTTCGGGTCCACCGCGGCGACGACGTAGAAATCGCTGTCACCAATACACTGAAGGAGGACACTACCGTCCACTGGCACGGCCTACTCATTCCGGCAGAACTCGACGGCGGCCCCCACCAGCTCATTCGGCCTGGCGCGACTTGGCGTCCAAGGCTGCCCATTCGTCAGGCCGCTGCAACGCTCTTTTATCATTCGCACGTACACGAGCGGAGCGGGGTACAGGTCTATTCCGGATTGGCGGGCCTACTCCTTGTCAGCGACGACGAGGAGCGGGCCTTGGGCCTTCCCTCGGAGTACGGCGTGGATGATCTGCCTCTGGTGCTCCAAGACCGGCAGTTCGAGGATAGTCGGTTGGTCCTGCCGGAAGGGATGATGGCCATCATGCAGGGGAGGCGTGGCAACACCACTTTGGTCAATGGAACTCCGAACGCGGTGACACGTGTCCCCGGTCGATTGGTGCGGCTACGGTTTGTGAACGGATCCAACGCCAGGATCTTCGACCTGTCGTTCGGCGACCAGCGTGCCTTCCATTGGATCGCTAGTGAGGGCGGCCTTCTCGAAGAGCCAATCGAGGTGCGTTCGCTGACCCTCGCCCCAGGGGAACGTGTCGAAATCCTCGTCGATTTTGCAAATGGTCGACCCGTTGCGCTTGAAACCGCTCCCGACACCAATCTGCCGATGATGATGGGGCCGATGGCGCGCGGGCGAAACTTTGCGACAGAGATTTTCGGTGTGGGCGATGAGGTCGTGCTTCGATTCGAGCCTGTTGTCAGCGATCCGAGACCTGGCGTGGTTCCTGGCCGTCTGATTGCTCGCCAGCGTGTGGACGCCTCTCAAGCCACCAGGCGACGCCGATTTGTCCTTAGCATGGGCATGGGCGGCATGATGGGAGGACGCATGGGTTCGGGTGGTGACATGTTCATCAATGGGCGTCCATTCGAAATGGACCGTATCGATGAGCGCGCGCCGCTGGGAGATACCGAAATCTGGGAGATTTCAGGAGAGATGATGTCTCATCCTGTCCACATCCACGGAGTGCAATTTGAAGTGCTTAGTCGGGACGGGGGCAAGCCTACGCTGCGCGACGCGGGCGTCAGGGATACGGTCCCGGTGCGCGGGCCCGTTGAGCTTCTGGTGCGTTTCACACAGTCGGCGATAAAGGCGCCCTTCATGTATCACTGCCATATCCTCGAGCATGAGGACAACGGCATGATGGGACAGTTCGTGACAACCTGAGGTTGACTGCCCTACTTGGGTTAACCAGCACAGTAATTCCCTGGCTTGGCGCAGAACTCCGTTTGCGGGCTCGCCAATCTGCGCCGTCGGCGTAACCACTGTGACGGGGTTTTGGTGCCGGAAGTGTTCCGTCGTTACGTTTGAGGCTCGACGACACCTGCGATCGTTCCTTGGGTTCGCGACGCGAGTGACGACGTCAACCGAGACCGCGGGATCAACAAGGCCGGCCGAAGCTCGCGCAGCAGCCGCTGGTCGGGCTGACACGGTTTTGGCTCTGCTAGACGCGCATTGTGGTGGCACGCGCGGCGGTAAGAACGCGCGTGCGTGGCGCAAGGGCGGCATTGTCGCTTGGGTGAGAAAGCCCCCGGTTGCCCTATCGTTGTAGATATGGATGGCGTGCGCTGAATGTTGGCTTCGACGCTGCTTGTGGCTCGCAGACGGGGTGGGAACTCGCAATCCTCTCGCGCGTTGCCATTTTGTCACGATCTGTCTCCTCTAACCCATCTGCTTGGAGGCTGCCAAGATGTACTACTTCAGCAAGACCATGCGGGCGCCGTTCAGCGACGCTGTCGCACGGGTGACTGATGCGTTGAAAGCTGAGGGCTTTGGCGTCATCACCGAGATCGATGTCAAGAAAACGTTGCGCGACAAGATCGGTGTTGAGTTCCGCAACTATCGAATTCTCGGAGCGTGCAACCCGAGGCTCGCCCACGAAGCCCTCGAGCTTGAAGACAAGATCGGCACCATGTTGCCGTGTAACGTCGTCGTGCAGGAGCACGCGGATGGTCAGGTCGAAGTGGCAGCGGTTGATCCTGTCGCATCAATGCAGGCCATCGACAACCCGCGCCTGAAGGAGGCTGCAGCCCAGGTGGGGAAGAGCCTGGAACGTGTGATCGCGGCGCTTTGACGCAACGCGTCGCGGCGGAGGCGACGATGGGCTTCAATAAGCGCAGCTTCTTTTTAGAGCCCGCAAGGAGAGCAACCTATGATGCAGGGTATGGAGGGCATGGGGTGGGGTATGGGCTTGGGCGGGCTGCTCGGCCTGATCGTGCTGATCCTCGCAATTGCCGCGCTCGTCAAATATCTCAGGTCGTGATGGGCCGGGACGTTGGTTGCTCGCAAACGCGTCCACGTGCCACCTCGACCAGCTCGTACTGGCGTCGCTGGCTCTCCAGGTTCGATTGCACCTGTTGCGGCGTCGACTGGCGGACATAGACGACCGCCTTGCGCTGCAGCACGGTTGCCGGAAGGAGCGCATCTTGCGTGGTCATCGCCGGCCTCCCCGCGTGACGATGGCCCTGGCCTCCAGCAGTAGGCGGGCCAGCTGCGTGATGACGGTCCGGCGCTCGGTTGCGGTCAGGCCCCGCAGCCGAGCATGATTGAGCGCGAGGTCGAGCTGGCGCGGTGGCGCCAGAGCGCTTGGCGTAGATCTCGGAACAAGCTCTGTCCTTCCTGCGAGCGGTACGAGCGATCCCATCGTAAGCCTCCTGCGTGACGGTATTGTCGTCCGCGGAGACCAGTCGCGATTCGCGGGCGACCAACAGGTCATGCAAGGCGCTCAGCGCCGCCAGCGAGACCAGCGGCGCGCCGATCGGATGCCAACGATAGTGGACAACGACATCCTGCCCGACATGGGCAGAATGACCCCGAGATGGCCGGCGTTCGGAGTTATTACGCGGCCATTCCGCTTGGACTCTGGTTCTTCGGGCCGCTGTGGATGCTGCTCGGAACTGTGGCGCTTATTGCGATGCTGCGCGTGGTCGACGCTTGACGACTAGCAACGTTGCGGGAAATAGCATGCAACAGAGGGTGATGCCGCCCATAGGGCTAGACCCAACGTTCGTGCTACCAGCCGCCACAAGGATCATTGGAGCGGTCGGCGAGTGGTCATATGTTCATGGGCTACCAAGGGATGCATCGAGAACGCGCGCGAAGCGTTGTTCCAGCGCGGCAAGCCGAACAGTCTTCGAGGGCGTCGCTCAGCACGGAGGCGTCGCACACGACCGGATTGCCTCGCCACGGGCGCCACCGAGAGCGGGATATCCGCCAGGCTGAGCATCCGGTCCCGCTTCCAAGATGCGCAGCCGTGCTTGCATGGCGGCTATCTCGGCCTGCTGCGAGGCGATGATCTCCTCTGCGAGCCGCCGGACGAGCGGGTCCTTGCCATGGATGAGGACGAGTCGGGCCATCTCCACGGCCCCCTCGTGGTGGGGGATCATCATGGCAAGGAAGTCGCGGTCGGCGTTGCCACTTGGCTTCGACTGCACCATGTCGAGGTGCATCTTGTTCATGGCGGCCAACAGGGCACGGGCGAGCGCGTCGCCATTCGACCAGGCTTCCGATCCGGCCGCGCCATGGTGATGGGGAGCGTGTCCACGCTCCGCTGGCTGAGCGCCCGGGGCAGCGGCGAAGGCCAGGCCCACGACTGCCGATGCAAACAAGGCACTTGCCCGCCAGACGGCGGTCGACGGATAGGGGCGCATGGCTACTAACCCGCCTGTCCGCGCGTGCCGGGGCGAACGTAAACGAGGTTGATGCTCTTCTTGTTGCGGAGCTTGCCGGACGGCAAGGCGAGCTCGCCGAGGGGGATCTGCGCCATGAACTGGGGCTTGAAGGGGTCCGACACGTCGAACGCGGTGCACACCGTCTGTCCCGCGTTGGGCGTGGCCGGTAGCTCGTCCTGCTCATGGGCGATGTAGATGCGGGTGCCTTCCGGGTTCGTCCAAAGCCCGTGCGCCTCCCGGCCGTTTGTGAAGAACTGGCCGACGACCTTGCGTGATCCCGCCGTCGCCGAGCGATCGATGATAGCGATCCGGCTCGCGGCGACATTGCCAGGGCCGCCGTCATCGACGCGCGCAAAGCTCACGTAGACCGCCTTTCCCTTCGTATTCTCGACAAATTCGACGTGATTTGGACGCGCGTCCGCTCCGAGCGGCACGGTGTCGAGGAGCTTGGGCGTCGGGCCGACCGCCCAGGCGGAGACCGCATCGGCGATCTTGTGCGAGAGCCAGATCTCCTTGCCGTCGGGCGAGGTCTTGAGGAAGGGCGTGAAGCCTCTGGGGTCCTGAGCCTTGATGTCGAGTTTGGCCAGGCGTTTGGGCCGGCTGCGGCCGCTGCCATCGAAGTTGGTCGCGAACACATCCAACTGTGGCAGCTTCTGCGATGCCACGAAGGCGAGCCTGCCGTCCTTGGAGAACCACACCTGCGCCGGCCCGTTGATGGTCTTGAGATAGGTTCGCACGGCTCCCGCGCGCTCGCCCTTGACCTCGCGCAGCGCCGCCGCAACGTCGATGACGGCGATGCGATCCTCGCCGCGGACCGTGACCCAAATCTCCTTGCCGTTTCTCGTGAACGTCGGCTCGTGCGGCTCACGGCCGACGAGGATGCCGCTCGATAGCCGCTCCTTGTTGGTCGTGTCGCTCGCTTGCGGGTTCGGCTGGTTGCCGAGCACCTGTAGGCTCGCCGTGTCGATCAGATAGATGTTGCTCGTGCCGCGCCCGGTGGTAGCGATCAGCCGGTCATCGGGTGATGGCGCGGCTCCGTGAATGTCGATGGCACCGTGATAGAGCGGCTTGCGCACCATGGCTACGTGGGTCGGCATCACGCCGCCCGTGACGTAGCGAAAGGGCGGGCGCGGGTCCTCGTCGAAGCTCGTCAGGTTGACCGTTCCGGCGACCGCGTTGGTGGTGGGATCGATGACGCTTAGCGTGTTGGAGTCCTCGTTGCAGATCAAGACGCGATCGACGGGCTTGGCGGACGGCTCCCCGATGCCCTGCGCCAAAGCACGGGGTGCGACGGCCAGCGCCACTGCGCTCGCGGCTCCCACGAGCAATGTACGGCGGGGGAAGTTCTTCTCTTGATCCATCGTATCCTCCAGTAACGATTGCTTGCCTTAGTCGGGTCGCGAAGTCGCAGCGTGGCGAGCGGACCACTGCCGGATCGGCTGTACATCAGTATATCCGAATAATAGACATGCATCGGCCTGGTAAGTCTGGTTGCGGCGCAGGCCTTCCCATGCCCAATCGCGCCAAGTGAGCCTGCTCAAATAGTCGTACGCTTCGAGAGGGGGCGGCCACGTGGGACCGATGCAATGATTTGGTGGTGTCATGTGTATCTCGAAGAAAGGAGGCGTTTTCCGAGCGCCAGAAAAATGTGCGTGCTGACAATCGTGAGGCTCCCTCGTTCCTATCCGCGCAATACGAAGCGGCACCAGCGCGACAGCGTCGTGCATAACGTGCTGCGCCGCGCAACAATCCGAGGCTATCGTGATAGGGCGATTAAGATTCTCAAATATTCGATTTCATGAATAATGTGCGTAGACCGGCTGGATGCGTAGCGGCTGATGCGATTCGCGGGGAGGGGACGGTCGGCATGATGTCGTTCGCCGGGTCGCCGCAATCCGATCGGGCTACGTCCTAGCTGCGTTCTGTTAGGAGCAACGCCAACACAGCAACAATGGCCGTACTACCTAAAGCGGACTCGGATTGATTGTAAGTGTTCACCCATTCTTTGCCAATATTTGCGATGCTCTTGCAGAGCCCCTCGAGCGTAGAGCTCTTCTGCGTACATGCCGAGTACGACATTATGGGCGCGAACGGAGTGGTCCACATGCGAGGCCGGCCGTGCGCGGGGATGACGGCAGCAAGGTCGAGGTGATCCCGCGGCGTGGCAGCAGCGGAGGAACTCGTGGCCTCGGCGGTGGCCCGATAGACGTTGCCGCTTCAGGGCGACCGATTGCGAGGGACGAGCCATGACGATGCCGGTCTCTTGGCGCACGCTGGTGAGCGCGAGACGCAGCGCGATCGCGTGCCGCGTGGCCGTGCGGCGGTCGTTGCAAGCCGCAGCGGGCCGGCTGAATTCGATCTCGTTGCGTACCTTGGTGAGCACGATCGGAGTAACCGTTGCGCTTCTCGTTGTCCTCCTCACCCCCACCACCTTCGGGCTTCTCGGCTACAACCATGAAGCAACATTCATAACGTTTCGGGCGGAGCTGAACGCGGCGCGCTTGGCCAGGCACATTGGTTCGCATGAACGACCGTGGCGGCACGAGCTCGTAGCCCTTGCCAACATCATAGAACGCAAGGACTCGAGCTCGACGCGTCTGAAGAAGCGCATTTTCGATGCGCACGACAAGCTGGTGCTCGAGGTGGGCGAAGCGCTCACCTCTCCGACGCTGGCTCGCAGCGTCGCGATCGTCGTGGCAGGCATCACCGTCGGACGCGTCGAGGTCGAGGGCAGTCTGCGCCCGCTCTTCGGGCGCATCGGCTTGGCCACGCTTGTCAGCCTCGTCGTGGGGTTTAGCGTGTATTTAGCAGCGTGCATATTCCCGCTCCGGGCTCTGGACCGCACGCTGGGAGAGTTGGAGCGGAAGAACAGGCTGCTGGAGAAGAGCGAGGAAGAGCTCAAGGCCCAGAATGTGCAGCTCGATACCGCCACGAGGAACATGTACCGGGGCATGGCCATGCTGCACACGGCTCTGGATAGCATGCACCATGGGCTGGCGATGTTCGACGCCGAGCATCGGCTGATCATCTGCAACGACCGCTACGCTGAGATGTATGGGCTTACGTCCGCGCAGGTGAACCCCGGCACGACCATCCGGCAGATCATGGAGTACCGCTACGCGAACGGCGTGTTCGGCGAAGTGGACTTCGAGAGCTTCATTGGCGATTGGCTGGCCGAGTTCGGCAAGGCGTCCTCCCGCATCCAAAAGCTTGCCGACGGACGCACCATCTACGCCGTGCGCCGCCTGTTGGCCGAAGGCGGTCTCGTCACCACACACGAGGACATCAGCGAGCTGCAAAAGCTGAGCGAGGAGCTGGAGCAGAAGAACAAGCTGCTAAGCGAGCGAACCTCGCTTCTGCAAGCCATCATCGACAACTTCCCGGGCGGAATCGCCTTCCTCGATCGGGACATGCGCGTTGCCATGGCCAACGACAAAGCGCACGAGCTGCTCGGTATTCCTCGGTCGCTATTTGCGAACGGCCCGCCTCTGCTTGAAGACCTGTTCCGGTTCAATGCCAGTCGCGGCGAATACGGCCCGGGCGATATCGAAGAGCAGGTGGCCAAGCGCATGGCTTCGGCCAAAGAGCACAAAGCGCACACATTTGAGCGCACACGACCAGATGGAGCCGTGCTCGAGGTGCGGGGAGTGCCGCTCGATGACGGTAGCTTCGTTTCGACCTACATGGACGTAACTGAGCGACACCGTTCGGAGGCCAAGATCCTACACATGGCGCTGCATGACGCGCTGACCGATCTGCCCAACCGGGTGTTGCTGAAGGAGCGGCTGGAGCAGGCGTTTGCCCGCACCAAGCGCGGCGAGATCGTGGCAATGCATCTCCTCGACCTCGACCACTTCAAGGAAGTGAACGACACGCTGGGCCATCCGGCCGGCGACAAGCTGCTGAAGATGGTGACCGACCGGCTGCGCGCGCTCGTCAGGGGGACGGATACGATCGCCCGGATGGGCGGTGATGAGTTCGCGGTTCTGCAGGTCGCTCTGGCGCAACCGTCTGATGCGACCATGCTGGCACAGCGCATCATTGAGGTGGTGAGCGATTCTTATGAGATTGACGGACATGAGGTGATTGTCGGCACCAGCATAGGTATTGCGCTAGGTCCGGAAGATGGGACTAGCCCTGACCAGCTCGTGCGGAACGCAGACTTGGCATTGTACCGTGCCAAGGGCGACGGTCGTGGCACCTATTGCTTCTTCGAGCCCGATATGAATGCGCAGATGCAAGCTCGGGACGCCATGCAGCACGACCTGCGCAAGGCGCTCGCCAAAGGTGAGTTGGAGCTGCACTACCAGCCAGTGTTCAATCTCGAGCGCAACGTGATCAGCAGTTTCGAGGCGCTGATGCGGTGGCGGCATCCCGAGCGGGGGATGGTGCCGCCCGATACGTTCATTGCGCTGGCTGAGGAGATCGGCTTGATTGTGCCTCTGGGCGAATGGGCTTTGCGGACCGCCTGTGCTACGGCTGCGAGATGGCCGGTCGACATCAGGGTTTCGGTCAACATTTCTCCTATTCAGTTCAGGAGCCCAAGGCTGGCGGAGATCGTGGTTGGGGCGCTCGCCGCTTCGGGATTGCCGGGGGAGCGCCTCGAGCTCGAAGTCACGGAGAAGGTTCTATTCGAGAACAGCGAAGCGACGCTGGCCACACTCTACCGGCTTCGCGAACTGGGTGTGCGAATCGCGATGGACGATTTCGGCACCGGTTATTCCTCACTCAGCTATCTGCAGAGCTTCCCCTTCGACAAGATCAAGATCGACCGCTCGTTCGTGAAGGACATCAATGATGGCATGAGTTCGCTGAACATCGTGCGGGCGGTAACGGCGCTTGCCGAGGGCCTCGGGATGGAGACGACGGCGGAGGGCGTCGAGACCGAGGCGCAGCTGGAGACGATCAGATCCGAGGGCTGCACGGAGACGCAGGGCTTCTTGCTTGGTGTGCCGCTGCCCGCCGACGAGGTCGAGCTGCTGCTGGCGAAGACTGGGGAGAAGGGCGGTGATGGGTCGACCCGTAGTGACGGGAAGCGGAAGCAAACGGCGAGCGCAGCTTGACCGCGTTTGCTGCGGTGCGGGCAATCCTCGTTGCCTCGTTGTTGGAGAAGGCGCGCGGCGGGAGCGCTCCCCATTTTTATCAGCACTTGCAACCATTGGTCGCGACATTTTCGCGACAGCTTCCGGCGAGAGCTCAATAGCCTCTAAACATCATTTCCTATCGCGGCCGACCGCCGGGGAGGGAGTAGTGACTTGACGAGCTGCTCCATGTTGAACCGGAAGGGGCGCGGCCGTGAGGTCATAGGCGCCCGCTCAGAGCGACGTGGGCGCCAGCGATATGCCGGATGCTCGCATGAGTACCGATGTTTGCATGGGTTGGCTGGGGCTTGCACGGCAGCAACGTTGAGTATACATTCGCATTATTGAATGTTAAGTTTGGCCAGTGCGCGGATCGTTCCTAGGGGCGCGTTGGCTCGTACGAGCAAGTGTCGCCGGGCGTGCTCGAGTGTCGCTGCAATGCGCAAGGGACGAGAGAGCGCGGCGAGGCCGGAGGGCAGATCGTGAGGAGGATTGCAAATCCCACTGTACCTCGCCAGCTCGTGAAATTGGGTCCTCCCGCGGAAGCGATCCCCAGACTTCCGCACAACTGCCCGGCTGCGGCTGTCGTCGCGGTCGGGCTTTTTCGCGTTTAGGCGTCCCGGTTCTTAGCGGCTGTGGGCTGGGCGCGCCGCCAGATGTCCAAGGACGAAGAGTGCAATCGAGGCGCAGTGCCCCAGTCGAACGCGACGACGCTGTCTATATGACGCATACCAACGGTTGCAGGACGCAGGCCAACGGGGGTACGCAGTCGACCATCAAGCAGCGATCGCGTCCGGCAGCGCCAAAGCCGCGGGATCGGCCACTCAATCTCTTCGACCTCCTGTTCACTCTCAATCGCAATCCGCTCGAGGCCTGGACGCGCGAGCTCTATGAGCAGCCGATCGTCACCGGCGAAAGCCTCATCGGACGCTTTGCTGTCATTTCCGATCCTTCAGCGATACGTGCAGTGTTGGTCGAGTCGTCAGAGCAGTTCCCGAAGGATGACCTGCAAAAGCGACTCTTGAGGCCTGCGCTGGGAGATGGGCTGCTTACCTCAGAGGGAGAATGAGAAACTTGGCGCGCGCAGCGTCGATCGTTCTCGCCCGTCTTTGCACCACGATCCATCGATACCTTCATGCCAGCCATGCGGTCGCGTGCCGAAGCGCTTGTTCGGCGCTGGTCGGCTATGCGCGAGGGGCGGCCCATCGATGTCGCCGACGAGATGGCGCATGCGATGCTCGACATGCTTGCCGCAACGCTATTCGGCGATGGCCTCGGGCAATCCGCGGCCGCTTTCCGTCAAGCTGCGACGCGCTATTTCGAGACGCAAGGGCGCGTTGAGCCTCTCGATTTGCTGGGCGCGCCCGACTGGGTTGCCGCGCTTGGGTCGGCTGCTATCGCGTCCGGCATCCAGTTCTTCCCGAAGGTGGTGCAATCGATCGTTGCCGAACGGCGCAAACGTCGTACCAGCAATGCGGACAAGGCGCCTGCCGATCTGGTTGCGGTCTTGTTGGGCGATGGCGAGAAGACGGGCAGCGGAATGTCGGATAGTGAGATCGCCGGTAACATCATCACCTTCATCGGTGCGGGTTTCGAAACACCCGCCAACGCCCTGACCTGGGCGCTCTACCTGCTGGCGCTTGCACCCGATTGGCGTCATTGAAGCGTGCAAGTGCGAGCGTCGACCAGGCGGGGCCACAAGACCACATTGGGATGCAGATGTCCCTAGTGGTCGATACTGCGGAACTCGGCCCTTGGGTGATGGCGGACGCGATTGCTCGCACGCGGCGTCGGGTGCCACAGATGGTGGGCGATGAACTTGAGGAGAAGCGGCTGGAGCGACGGCCAGGGCGACGGCTCAACCAAGACGAGGCCAAAATCGTGGGGCCGCATCGTGCGCGAGTTCACCGCCGGCAAGTCAACTGAGGCGCAGACTTTCGTCGGTGTCCAATCACAACGCGGTTCTGAGCAGCTTCTCAATGCTTGCGGCATTCGTGTCGCCGATCGACCGTCCGGTTTCCCTTGTCCCCTTGAAAACGATCAATGTGCTTTGCCGAGTGGCATTAAATCGCTTCAAGACGTCTTTTTCCATGTCGAATTCGACGGTGAAACGGACAAAATCCTTGAACTCCGCCCTCTTGAGCAGGTCGGACAAAATCGGCTGCTGCACCCAACACACGGGACACCAGCCCGCATGCACGTCGATGAGGATAGGCTTGTCGGCCTTTTGCGCTTCCTCAAAAACCTTGGCGTCGAATGCGGCACCCTCAAACGCACGCGCCGGCCCCACAGAAAGCGTAAGCGGCAGCAGAGCTGCGCCCGCAAGGAGGATACGACGTGTCAGCATCGATGAGCCCGGATCGTCATTGCGAGAGTAGTACCGCGACGGCATAGCACGCTTGTGATTTGCAAGTCATACGACCTCGCGCGGGATGAGATCAAGAAACCGTCATCCTATCACCGGGGTTCGGTGGCAATGTTGAAGGCAAGGATGGCAGCTGGCCGCGTTCGCCGCAAATGCCAGCGTACGCAAGCGCCTTTATCCATGCGCAAATCGCCGCGATGAGATTGTCTGCATCGGGGAGCATCTCTGCGCTCACACGGACCGTGCGCAGTTCGTGATGTGACATTCATAGAAAACGGACCTACGTCACTAGACCTCTGTCGGGTTCAATTCGCTTGAGTTCTCTTCGGTCGGCAATAGCCGTCCGTCATCCCGCAGAACGATGTAGATCGCGGGAATGACCAGAACGGTCAGCAGCGTCGAGGATGCCAAGCCGAACAGGAGCGAGATGGCGAGGCCCTGGAAGATCGGATCGACCAGGATCGTCGCTGCCCCGATCATCGCCGCCAATGCCGTGAGCAAGATTGGCTTGAAGCGAACTGCACCGGCTTCCAGGAGCACCTCGCGCAAGGATCTCTCGGGGTGCCTTCCATGTCGGATGAAGTCGACCAACAGGATCGAATTGCGCACGATGATGCCTGCAAGCGCGATGAAGCCGATCATGGACGTCGCGGTGAAGGGTGCACCGAACAGCCAGTGGCCGAGCATGATGCCGATCAGAGTCAGAGGGATCGGCGTCAGGATGACGAGCGGGAGGCGGAAGCTTCCGAATTGCGCCACGACCAGCACGTATATGCCGAGGATGGCAACAGCGAATGCGGCACCCATGTCGCGGAAGGTGACGTACGTGATTTCCCACTCCCCGTCCCACAGCAGCGTCGGCTTAGACTCGTCGGCAGGCTGGCCGTAGAATTTCAGTGCAGGCTTGGGCAAGGCTCGCCAATCATGCGCATCGATCCGTCGCGCGACTTCGAGCATGCCGTAGATTGGTGCTTCATAGCTGCCGGCGAGTTCGGCCGTTACCATGTCGGCGAAACGACCGTCGCGGCGGAAGATCGTCGGGGAGCCCGCCTCCTTGCTGACGCGGACAACCTCGCCGAGCTCGACCACATTTCTGCTGCCCGGCAGCGTGTTGGCTGGTACCGGCGTCGACGCCATCGCCTCCGACCACGATAGGGCATGCTTGGGAAGGCGAACGGCAATCTCGATGGGATTGCGGCCTTCACCGCGATGCGAATAACCGACCGACACGCCTCCGAGCAGTGGCTGCAGCGTATCGTAGACATCACGTTGCTCGACACCGAAGAATTCGAGCCTGTCCTGGTCGATTGATACGCGAAGGCGCGGACGGCGCTCGCCGATGAAGTCGTCGACGTCGACGATGAACGGCACTGAGGCGAAGATCTTCTTCACTTCGCGTGCGACGGCCCGGCGTGTTTCCGAGTCTGGTCCGTAGATCTCGGCCAGGAGTGTCGCAAGAACAGGTGGGCCCGGAGGCACTTCGACGACTTTCACGCTTGTTCCGGCTGGAATAACCATCTGCTTCAAGCGTTGACGCAGATCGAGCGCCACCTGGTGGCTGGCGCGGGAACGCTCGCCGCGCGGCGCAAGATTGAGCTGAAGTTCGCCGAGCTCTACGGACTCGCGCACGTAATAGTGGCGCACAAGTCCGTTGAAATTGAAGGGGGCGGGCGTGCCTGCGTATGACTGAATGGAGCGCACCTCCGGCAGCGCACGCGCAATATGCGCCATCGCAAACAGGACGCGCTCGGTATCCTCGAGGCTCGAGCCCTCAGGCAGGTCGAGCACGACGGCGAGCTCCGACTTGTTGTCGAAGGGGAGCAGCTTCACGGTCACCGATTTGGTCACAAACAGCATCAGCGCGAACAGGGTCGCCGCGCCCACACCCAGGAGAAACCGCCATGCGGCGCGCTTGCTGCGGATGATCGGGGTGGCGAGGCGCCTGTAGAAGGCCCCCAGCATGCCTTCGCCATGGTGGACATACTCAACCGACCCGTTTGCCGTGTTTGGAGCCAAGCGCACCATGAGCCAGGGGGCCACAACGACTGCGACGAAGAAAGAGAACAGCATAGCCGCAGAGGCATTGGCAGGAATCGGCGCCATGTAGGGGCCCATGAGCCCGGACACGAACAGCATCGGCAGAAGCGCGGCCACCACCGTCAGCGTAGCCACAATCGTCGGATTGCCCACCTCGGCAACCGCCTCGATCGCCGCCTGCAGACGCGTGCGGTCGTCCCGCATGGCCCAGTGCCGTGCGATGTTCTCGACGATCACGATCGCGTCGTCGACAAGAATGCCGATCGAGAAGATCAGTGCGAACAGGCTCACGCGGTTGATGGTGTAGCCCATCAAGTTGGCGGCAAAGAGCGTCAGCAGAATTGTCGTCGGGATGGCGACGAGCGTCACCACAGCCTCCGGCCAACCGATGGCGATGGCAATCAGGATGACAATGGAGACCGTGGCGAGGGCCAGATGAAAGAGAAGCTCGTTGGCCTTCTCGTTGGCAGTTTCCCCGTAGTTGCGCGTGACGGTAGGGGTCACGTCGTCGGGGATGAGCCGGCCCTTGAGCGTTTCCAACCTATGAAGAAGGTTGTCGGCCACCACGACCGCGTTGGCCCCTGCCCGCTTCGCGAAAGCCACACTGACCGCCGGTGTCCGGGACCACGCACCCTTCTCATGTCGTGCATCGTTCCACACGCGATGCTCGCGCGGGCTCGGCCCGACGACCACGGAGGCCACGTCGTTGACGTAGACCGGACGACCGTCGCGGGCCGTGATCAACAGCAGGCCTATGTCCGGGACGCCGGACAGCGTCTGGCCTGCCGCGACGTTGCGCGTGATGCCCGCGTCTCGCACCTGCCCGGCCAGGAAGGAGCGATTGGCGTCACGCACCTTGGCAACCAGCTGTTGCAGCGTGACGCCATAGAGAGCGAGCTTCTCTGGAGAGGGCTCGACTCGGATCTGCTGCGGACTTCCGCCCGAAATGTACGAGAGACCGACATTGTCGGTCTTCATCAGCTCGGTGCGCAGCTTGTCGGCAAGCTCGTAGAGATCCTTGTCGGTCCACCGGCTCGCCGCTTCCGGCTTCGGCGACAGGGTGAGAACGACCACCGCCACATCGTTGATGCCGCGCCCGACGATCAGCGGCTCGGGAATGCCGACGGGGATGCGGTCCATGTTGGCGCGGATCTTCTCGTGCACGCGCAGGATCGCATCTTCTGCCTTGGTGCCCACTAGGAACCGCGCCGTCACCATGACGCGGTCGTCCTCGCTTTGGCTGTAGACGTGCTCGATCCCATCGATGGCCTTGACGATGGCTTCGAGCGGCTTGGTCACCAGCTCGACGGCATCGGGCGCCTTGAGCCCGTCGGCATTGACGCGGATATCGACCATGGGGACGCTGATCTGCGGCTCCTCCTCGCGTGGAATAGCGAAGAGAGCAAGCAGGCCCAGGGCGATGGCTGCGAGCAAGAAGAGCGGTGTGAGCGGCGAGCGGATCGTCGCGCGCGTCAGGCGCCCTGAAAGGCCAAGGTTCACGGCCGCACCAGCTGATCGCCTGCGCTGACGCCAGAAAGGATCTCCATGCCGTCCGGCATGTCGGGACTCGGGAGATCGCGTCCACGCTGTACGGGTACCTCGATGGAGCGGCGATCGTCCACGCGCATCGTCACATAGTCGATGCCGAACCGCGTCGAGAGGAAGGCTGACGGCACCACGAATGCCCTTCGCTCGCCACTCGATATCCAGACGCGTATGCGCTCACTGACGAAATAGTCGCCAAGGCCATCGACAACGGCATCAGCGATGACCCGGCCGTCCTCGATCTGTGGATAGACAAGCTTGATCTTCCCGAACTTCGCCCCCGACTGTCCGATCTCTGCACCATCTATGCGGACGGCATCCCCCGCTTTGAGGAAACGGGCATGGCGCTCCGGTACGCGCAGACGAAGCACGAAGTTTTTCTCGGCGATTGTCGCAATTGTCTCACCCGGTAGAACGACGGCGCCGATCGTCAGTGGTACCTTCAGGACTCGTCCCGCCGCGGGCGCCAAAACCTGGCCTTCCGTGAGCTGCTGCTCGAGAACCGAACGCTCGGCAATGCGCGAACGCAGTGCGGTGCCTGCGACATCGGCGGCCGTGCGTGCCTCGTCGAGCTTCACCCGTGGAATCGTGCCCCGCTCGCTTAGGCTCTCCGCGCGCGAAAGATCGGCTTGTGCCTTGGTCAACTGCGCCTCGAGCCCAGCGATCTGGGCATCGAGGGACTTCATTCGCCTGGCGATCTTCTCGTCGCCTACCGTGGCGATCACCTGGCCCGCTTCGACCCGGTCGCCCTCCTTGACCGTCTGCTGGGCAACCGTGCCCCCGGTGCGGACCCTGGCGGGAGCCGGCTTGGGCGCTTCAACGGTCGCGAACACAGCCTTCTCGTCAGCGATGTTAGCTGGTGCAACCGCATAGGTTTCGGCGCCAAGCGCGCGCGACATCAATACCGCCAAGATTGCCAGGGCAGTGGCCGCGACAGGCACTAGGACTCGTTGTGGCGGTCGGGCCTTGGCATCGTCGAGGAGCGTCATGGCGTCTCTTTCTCTAGGCCGCGCTTGGCTGCCTTGGTAGGCTTCCATGTCGGTTCCGGCTCGCGCAGTCCAGGTGCGCAGTAGACGCGATAGAGCAACGTCAAGAGGCGTTGTGCCTCTGTGCTCGCGATCGAATACCAGATGGTTTGACCGTCGCGGCGAGCGGCTACTATGCCGTCCTTGCGAAGGAGAGCGAGATGCTGCGAAACGCCTGAGTCCCGAATGCCGAGAAAGTCGGCCAGCTCTCCGACCGAACGCTCACCTTCGATCAACTGGCAAACGATGAGCAGGCGATGCCGATTGGCGAGCGCCTTGAGCAGATCACTGGCGCGGTCGGCAGCATCTTGCATGGCGCTAAAATTCATATTTGCATATATCCGCAGATACGCATATATGTCAATTGAGCTGTGCGTCACACGAAAGGACGAGCCGAGCTCGCATCGTTCCGCGTTCAGTTGCAGAGATCACAAAGGACCTAAATGGAGACCATCATGAACATCGATCGTGCTGTCCTGGCATTTGCCGGACTGCTGATCCTGGTCAGCCTCGCACTCGCTTGGTACGTGAGCTCCTATTGGCTGCTGCTGACGGCATTCGTCGGGTTCAACATGCTGCAGGCAGGGTTTACGGGGTTCTGTCCGGCAGCCATGGTGTTCCGCAAACTCGGTCTGCGGCAGGGATCTGCGTTCTCAACTGGAGCCGACTAGGGGGTGTACTCATAAACAGGCCGGGCTGCTTTGACGCCAATGTCCGCGATGGCGAAGGACGTGAAGACTGGTAACGTCGCAGAAGTGCCAATTCCTGGTGTCCCGCTGCGAACCAATCACTAGGTCATGGATCGCGAAGCTGAGTTCGTCGTCGGCCGGCAGGCTCGTGACAAGAAACTGCCGATGCCGAAGCGGATACTGCAGTCCCTACAGGTGAACATTCGGGCGGCAGGTTGCCGGAGCCGGAGTCGAACGGGCGACGATACTTGAAGATACCGCTTGATGCGCTCGATGGCGCACCTTGGGAACAGGAGAGCACAATGAACGTGAGAAGCGCAAAGGATCTTGTCGCTGCCGCGCATGCGGATATTGAGACGCTGTCGGCCGATGAGGCTGTGAAATTGATCAACGATTCGAATGTGGTTTTCGTCGATGTGCGCGAGGCCGATGAGCGGCGCAAGTTAGGGACCGTCAAAGCGGCGGTTCACGCGCCCCGCGGGTTTCTCGAATTCCACGCCGACCCCAATAGCCCGACCCATGTGAAGGCTCTGAGCAGCGGCATGCGGCTGGTGCTCTATTGTGCTAGCGGAAATCGCTCGGCGCTTGCCGCCAAAACGCTGAAGAGCATGGGGATCGGCAACGTTTCACATGTGGCCGGCGGCTTTCCGGCGCTGCAAAAGGCCGGCTGCGAGACCGAAAGCAGCGGGTAAAGAAGACTGCATCTCAGTTCCGCGGAGGAAATCGTGCTCGGATGGACGTTTCTAGCAGCGGTGCGCGTTGCACGCCGATAGGCGGTGGAGGCTTCCACGATTTGTGACCCGCTCGGCACTCGGGTTTCGCAACGCGGCTTTGACATCTGCCGTTCGCTCGTCACGTTCGCAATAACTCGAAGCCCTCGACAATGCGGTGGACGGGAAGTTTCGACATCTTCCACTCACCTGACTTCGGGTCGTATTGAGATCCGGTGAAGCAGTGCCACTCGTTGTCGTCGAGCTTCGGATAATCGCCGTGATACTAGTAGCCCGGCCATCGCGTCTCCTGCCTGAAGAGCGTGTGCCTGGCCACCGACTCAGCAGTTAGGATCCTGTGCTGGAGCTCCCATGCCCTCTGGAGCTGCTGCAGGTCCTCGGCGCCGCACGAAGTCCTCCGTGAGCATGTCCAGAAGCTCCAGGCCGCGCGGTTGAGCAGGTTTTCACTCGTGACGTAGAACATGCTGTAGCCGCACTCGCCTTCGCGGGGATGGCCGCGGCTTGGGCGTATTCGTCTTGCCGTCCGTAATGAACGACATCCCCCGCATGAACGATCGCATCGGGAAGCGGGTCGAAGCAATTAGCTTACGACACTACTG
>JRHI01001356.1_pt1 | contig 20951 bp, 12 predicted proteins | sample 215371 | NCBI WGS metagenome assembly JRHI01 (sample SAMN02929681, study PRJNA255918) | sediment metagenome | biome: cave system; feature: Ice Cave; material: Sediment; isolation source: sediment from deep within a dark volcanic ice cave with no known source of... ...
TGCCCGCGTTATTTATTCTCGTTTCGCGAAATGTTTGAAGGAGTTCGAAAATGTTTGAAGGAGTTCGAAAGATGAAGGAAGCTTTGACAACGGGGTGCGAGAGCGTCGCCAACGGTGGCGGGACGCGGCGGTCGTTCCTGCGGACGGCGGCCACCGCCGCCGCGGCTGCCGGCGCCGGCGTGTTGACGCTGGCGACTCCGGGAACCGGAGGGGCCCGTCCCCATCAAGGCCATCAAGGTGGCTTCGGGGGAGGACAAGGGGGAGGACAAGGCGCCGGCCATATCGCCCGCTCCTTCAGCGACATCCGCAGGCACGAAAACGCCCACGTCGCCGGCCTGCTCCAAGCACTCGGCGGCAATGCCCGTCCGAAGCCGACGTTCACCGGTCTGAGTCAGCGCCATCTGGCCCGGTTCCTGGCGGTGTCCCGGTCACTTGAGAATACCGGCGTCGGCGCGTATCTCGGTGCCGTCCCATCGGTCAGCAGTCCCGCCATTCTTGCCACGGCCGGTTCCGTTGCCCTCATCGAAGCGCGTCACGCCGGCTATCTCAATACGCTACTCGGCGGCCACATCACGCAGAACGTCTTCGGAGAGGAGCAGAATTTCGAGCGGGCCCTGACCCAGCAGGAAGTTGTCGCTCTGGCGGGACCTTTCGTCGCCAGCCTGAACGGCGGGCCGCCCCTCTCCTTCTCCACTACGGAACGATCGGCCGCGAACGACATCGCCATCCTCAACTTCGCTCTCGCGCTCGAGTTCCTTGAGGCGGAGTTCTACAACGTCAACGTCCCGCGCTTCTTCCGCGGGTAAGCGGCGGCTCGAATGCCCGCCCGTTCTCCCCCGCGCTCGTCGGGGGTGGCCACCTGTGCCACCCCCGACGATGGCAACCCGGTCCCCTCAAAGGCTCATGTCAGCTACTGGCACACCGTCCAGGAGAATTCCCATGCGCGCTTCCGTGACCTGCCCGGGCTGCGACAAGAGGTTTAAGGCCCCGCACGCCGTGCTGGGCAAGAGTGTAAGATGTCCTACCTGTGCCGCCAGGTTCGTCGCCCGCGCGGTCCCGGCCCACCCCGCAACCGCTTCCCCGGGGACTGACGCGATCGAAGCGGACGCGGACCAGGCCAGGGGCTCCGGCCCGGTGTCCTCAAGGTCAGGACGGGTCCCTACCGCGCGGCCGCGCACCCCGGGGGCGTCCGGCCGCCGGCGCCGACGGCCTGAAGCACCACACAGAATGCGCATTGGCATCACCCTGGTCGTCCTTGTTGCATTTGCGTTAACGGGCCTCGGCACGCTCGCGTTTTGGTGGCAGCGTGCCCGTGTACCCGTGACGCAAGTCCCCGCCCCGGTGGCCCGCTTGCTCCCCACCGAGCCTGCTTCTACCCCGATCCCGGACCGGCCTGCCGAACCCCGGCCGGCACTACCGGCACCCGACAACACAAGCCGACTCCCAGACCAGCAACCGGCGGCACCCCGTTCGGCGCCCCCATTGATTCCCGACCGACCTGCCGAACCCCCGCCGTCCCCCGCGCCGGTGGAGAAGGCTAACACACCCGGGACGCCAGGGGGGTCACCGACCACCGCCGCGGCAACGCTGGCAGACGAGATGGGGCGTGCCATTGCCGGCGTCACACTCGCGCCGGTCAATATCAGCATCGGCGGCGTGGACTTCACCCTGGACGTTCCGCAAGGCGCGCAGGTGTCGCAAGGCTCGAAGAGCGCCGCCCTCAAACGGGGGAGTCAATTCGAGCTGAAGGTCGATGTCGGCCGGGTCGATCTGTCGTCGGCGAAACGGCGCTGGCAAACAGACGAGGCGGGCCAACATCGCTCCGTCCTACTGGAAACAGAAGATACCCTGTTCGGATCGAGTCACGCGTCAGCAACGTCCCCGGAAAAGGACTTCCATCGCTTCGTATGGAACGTGGCTCTCGGCCACCTGGACCTCCACTTCGAGAGCGGCACGTACACCGACAGCTTGCAACCGTTCTCCCGGCGAGACTGTCTGGTGATGCTCCATTGTGCGCGGACGGTGAAGCTGAAGAAAGCCTCCCCGCCGCGCTCACTCCAGGACATGCAGCGCCTGGGTGCCGTGGTGGAGCGGGATGAGAGCGGCAAGGTCACGAGCCTGGCCCTGGCGGGTATGCCGTGCAGCGATGCCACGCTGGCCGTGCTCGCCCTCGACAAACTGGCGCCCCGATTGGAGGAACTCGACCTCTCGGGGGCCGCGGTCAGCGATCGTGGCCTGAAACACCTGGCCCGGCTGACCAACCTGCGCGTGCTCATCCTCCCCGAGAACGCCCTGGCTCCGATCGAAGGCTCGGGGCTGGCCCACCTCAAGGCGTTACGCCGGCTCGATGAACTGTCCCTCGCCAACACAGCCACCACGGACAAGGGGTTGGCTAACTTGAATGGCTTGGCCAGCCTGAGGTCGCTCGACCTCCACGGCACGCGTGTCACAGGCAGCGAGTTCGAACCCTTCAGGAGTTTCACCGGGCTCAAAGCACTCGACTTGGACGAGACGCCGTTTACCGATGCCGGGATGAGACAGCTTCAGACACTGGTGGGACTCCAGGAGTTGTACCTGGAAGGGACCAAGGTCACCGATGCCGGGCTGGAGTATCTGAAGCGGTTGAGGAAGCTAACAGAACTGGAGTTGGGCGGCACACAGGTCACGGGCACTGGCCTCGCACACCTTGGCGGACTGACCGAGCTCACCTCGCTCGGACTGAGTCAGTCCCAGTTCTCCGATGTCGGACTGAAGCACCTTGCCGGCCTGAGGAGCCTCACGTCTCTGGACCTGACCGGTACGCCGGTCACGGGCAATGGCTTCCGTCACCTCAGGGGCCTGGCGCGCCTCAAGGAGCTCTCCCTGAGCGAGTCTCCAGTGGATGATACCGGACTCGCCCAGTTTCCGGCGCTACCGGCGCTGGAAGCTCTGGACCTGGGCCGTACGAAAGTGACCGACGCAGGACTGAAACCGCTTCACGGATTGGTGAGCCTGACGAGCTTATCCCTGGAGGATACGCAGGTCAGCGGTTCCGGACTGGCCGCTCTGAAGCATTGTCGCGCGCTCGGTTCGTTGCGACTGCGTCACACACCCGTGACCGACAGCGGCCTTGTTCATCTCCAGGGGTGTGCCCATCTCACCAACCTCGACCTGGACGGCACACCCGTGACCGACACCGGCCTGGCGTACCTGAAGGGGCTGACCGAGCTCGATTCGTTGGGCCTGTCCGGCACCCGAGTAAGCGACGCTGGGCTCGAGCAGCTTACGAGATTGGTTAACCTGAAGACACTGCGTGTCAACCAGACCGAGGTCACCACGGCGGGGTCCGCGAAGTTAAAGAAGGCGCTGCCGCAGGTCTTGATCGAGTCCGGCGCCGGGGCAGTCGCCCCGTGATTGCCCGGTTCATGAGCGGCCTTCCCCGGGTCCTCGGGGAACGGACAGGCGTACCATTCTGCCCTCGTCGGGCTTGACCAGCAGCGTCCGGCACAGGCTGTGGGCCCGCGTTTCAAAACCGTAGCGGGCGCAGGAAAAGCACAGCCGGAAGAAGCGATACCCCGCCTCGCCAGCGGCCCTGACTGCCTCCTCATGTCGTGCCTTGACCCGCCCGACCTCCAGGGTCAACTCCCGGCAGATGACTTCGGCGACGGTGCGTGGTACACTCATGGGTATCTTCGGTCGTCCTGGTCCCTGGTGGATCCATCAACCGCTTCGCGGTTGAATGAGGGCTGCTCAAGCATACCCCGCATCGGCACTACCGGAGCCTACTTCTTTATATCTTGTCAGTATGAGGCGGAGCCTCGTTAGTCACTGGCCATTCTTTTCAAAGGAGGTTCTGGTGCCCGAACCCAGGCAGCTAAATCCGTCCCCGCGCCTCCTGCTCGGTCCTGGCCCCAGCGACGTCCCGTCACGCATCCTCACGGCCATGGCGACGCCGCTCCTGGGACACCTCGACCCGGAGTTCCTCGCCCTCATGAACGAGACGCAGGAACTGCTCCGCTGGGTGTTCCAGACACGCAACACACTGACCTTCCCCGTCAGCGGCACCGGCAGCGCCGGCATGGAAACCTGCGTCGTCAATCTCATCGAGCCAGGCGAGCGCATGGTGGTGTGCGTCAACGGCGTCTTCGGCCAGCGCATGACCGACGTGGCCCAGCGTGCCGGCGCGAACGTGACGACGATCGAGAGACCGTGGGGCGAAGTCTTCGACCTGCAGCAAGTCCGCGAGGTCTTGCAGCGCGTGCGACCCAAGGTGCTCGGCATCGTCCACGCCGAGACCTCGACCGGCGCCTGGCAGCCGTTGGCCGGACTGGGCGAGCTGTGCCATGAGTTGGACGCGCTGCTGCTCGTTGACACCGTGACGTCACTGGGCGGCGTGCCGGTGGAAGTCGATGCCTGGGGTATCGACGCCGTTTACAGCGGGACGCAGAAATGCCTGAGCTGCCCACCAGGCCTGGCGCCGGTATCGTTCAGTCCGCGCGGCGTCGAGGCGATCGAGCGCCGCAAGACGAAGGTGCAGAGCTGGTATCTCGACATGAGCATGGTACAGCGCTACTGGGGCGCGGAGCGCTTCTACCATCATACGGCGCCGATCACGATGATTTACGCACTGCGCGAGGCACTGCGGATCGTTCAAGAGGAGGGTCTGCCGGCTCGCTGGGCGCGGCATTTGCGCAATCACCAGGCGCTGAAGGCGGGCCTGGCGGCGCTGAGCATCGGCTACACCGCCGCGGAGGGACACCAGCTGCCGCAACTCAACGCGGTGCGCATCCCGGCCGGCGTCGAGGACCTGGCGGTGCGCAAGCGGCTGCTGAATGAGTTCGGCATCGAGATCGGCGGCGGGCTGGGCGACTTCAAGGGGAAGGTATGGCGCATCGGCCTGATGGGTCACGCGAGCCGGCCCAGCAGCGTGCTGCTCCTGCTGGCCGGGCTGGAACAGTGTCTGCACGGACAGGGTGCCAGCATCGCGGCAGCCAACCGCGCCTACCAGAGTTGACGCGCATTGGCCCGCCGACGAAGTTCGCGAAGAATTACCAGGTTTCCCATGTTTCCAACCAATCGACCGCGTCGTCTGCGCCATCACTCGCTCGTCCGCGACCTGGTGCGCGAGACGACGCTGACCGTCCACGACCTGATTTTTCCTCTCTTCGTCCGGCCCGGCCGCGGAGTGAAGAAGGAAATCCCCTCGATGCCGGGCAACTATCAGCTCAGCGTCGATCGCCTCGTGGAGGAGGTGGGCGCCGCCGTGGACCTGGGCCTGCGCGCCTTCCTGCTCTTCGGCATCCCGGCGCACAAGGACGCGACCGGCTCCAGCGCCGTCGAGGACGACGGCATCGTCCAGCAGGCGCTACGGGCGCTGCGGCAGACCCACAAGGACGCCGTGCTGCTCATTACCGACGAGTGTTTCTGCGAGTACACGGACCATGGCCACTGCGGCGTCCTTAGCGCCTCGAGCGGGCGGCTGGACCTCGACAACGACGCGACATTGCCACTCCTGGCCCGGCAGTGCGTCAGCCACGCCCGGGCCGGCGCCGACGTGGTCGCACCCAGCGGTATGCTCGACGGTATGGTCGGGGCGATCCGCTGCGGCCTGGACGAGGCCGGTTTCACCCATCTGCCCGTCATGAGCTATGCGGCGAAGTACGCCTCGGGCTTCTACGGTCCCTTCCGCGACGCCGCCGAGTCGCCGCCCCAGTTCGGCGACCGTTCGAGTTATCAGATGGACCCAGCCAACAGCGACGAGGCCCTGCGTGAGGTGGCGCTCGACCTTGAAGAAGGCGCCGACATCGTCATGGTAAAACCGGCGCTGGCGTATCTCGACGTAGTCCGCCGGGTCAAGGATCGCTTTGGCGTGCCGGTGGCGGCTTACAACGTCAGCGGCGAGTTCGCCATGGTCAAAGCGGCGGCGCAGCAGGGGTGGATCGACGAGCGCCGCGTGGCGTTGGAGATCCTGACGAGCATCAAGCGTGCCGGCGCCGACATGATCCTGACTTACTTCGCCCCGGACGTGGCCCGCTGGCTGAAGTAGAAGGAATCGGGTTGCCGGAGACGGACCGAAACCTCTAAATCACCGTGCGTGAAGATGCAGCAGACAAGCCTGAAGCACCAGCGCAGGCAGCAGCGTCCCTCCCGCCAACTTCTGCTGCGCACCTTGAACGCTGGACATCCCCACGTTACAGTCACCCTCACGGTTCTGCTCCAGATTCAGCGCACACGACAACGGGCAAGCCCATGCACCCGCTTGAAACCTACCTTCGCGATCTCCATGAGATTCGTGCCACTGGCGCCGGGGCTCCCCCCGGATGTGCGCGGGGAATCGCCGACACCACGAGCGCCCACTGTTCGTCGGTTAGGTCGCTGGGATAAGGTTATCAGTTCATGCAGCTGGGATAGTGACTGCGCAGCTACGGGCCAGAGGATACTGTACATGCGCCCTCATTGGGAACAGGCCCTTAGTGATTGTCCCATAAGGTGGCTCAGGCGGCTGTACGATAATGAAACTCAGCATCCGCTTCTTTGGGTTCGAGCCGGTTGACCATCAGGTGGATCATGGCTAACTTCACGAATGCCTCTGACGACATCACGCTCCGCTCCCGGTCCTTGCTCAGCCGCCGGCACCTGCCCAGCCACGCGAGCGTCCGCTCGACCGTCCAACGGATCGGCAACTTCACCCATCCCTGTGCGCCGTCGGGTCTCCGCACAATGCTGAGTTTCCACGACTCGTTTTCCTCGACCCACTCATACAAGGCGAAGTTGTGGTACTTCGTGTCCGCGAACATGCGCTGGACCTTGCCCATCGGCTGGCCTTCCAAGCGCCCGAACAACCCGGCCGCTGCCTTGGCGTCGTCCACATCGGCGGCTGTCACCAGCACGGCCAGCAGCAACCCCATGCTGTCCACGACGATATGGCGTTTCCGCCCATCAACGTTCTTGGCGTTGTCCCGGCCCCGCTGCTCGCCGCCGCTGGTGGTGTCCACGGACTGGCTATCGACACTGGCGGTGGTGCGGGGGGAGTAGGGCTTCTCCGCGGTGCGGACCTTCTGGCGGAGCAGGTCGTGGATCGTGTCCAGGGTGCCGTTGTGCCGCCACTCGTCGAAGTAGCGCCACACGGTGGACTTGGGCGGAAAGTCCTTGGGAAGGTAGCGCCACTGGCAGCCGGTCCGGAGAATGTAGAAAACGGCATCGACGACGTCGCGCAGGTCGGTCTTGCGCGGTCGCCCGCCAGGGTAGACGGGCAGGTGCGGCTCGATCAGAACCCATTGCGCATCGGTTACATCGCTGGGGTAGGATTGCGTTCTCATGTATCATTATACGCATCCACTCCCCTTATGGGACAGTTACTCAGTCTACCACGTCCAGGGGGTACGGCAAGCCCGACGAGCGCTATCCCGACTTCCCGCCGTTGCCCGGCACCTCGGCAAGTGCTGGCCCGGCTCACGCCAGGGGATTGCGTGGGAACTTGAAGTACGGCAGCCGCACGCCATCGACAAAGAAGTGGTCGCCCCGCAGGTTTGGCGGCGGCTCGAAACCTGCGGCCGCTCCGGCGGTGACAAAGTCGTCCTGATCGACGCCGTCGCCGCTGACGCCGAGACCGCCGGCCAGTACGCCGCCGACATACAGGGCCGAACTGCCGGGGAAGAAGACAATGCCGTTCTGGTTGCGGATGTCATCCCGTCGATCATGGAAATTCGTCCCCGGGTTAAAGGCGTCGTGGCCGAGGACGCTCTGGAAGGCCGTCGCGGTGCGTCCGCGCTCGCGCAGGATCGAGAAGGGGCCGGGCAGCGCGCTGTCGATCCCTTCGGGGAAACGCGGTTGCGCGAGGTAGCGGATCGTGCGTGCGGTCAATGCGACGCCGAGCGGCAGGCCTCGCACCCGGTCGATGCGCAGCAGGGCTGTCGGATCGGCGTAGTACGAGGCGTTCCGCGCCTTGGCCACCGCCACGTCGATCGAGAAGATCGTGGCGTCCGGCATGCGATACAGTCCCAGTATGTTGCCGCCCAGGTCGGACACGGCAAAGACCATCTTCGTCCGCTGGCCGATCGGCAGGCGAATCTGGGCACGGGTTCGCGCGGCCGTGGCGATGCCCTGCTCGATGATGCGCGTCACGTCGTCGGCACTTAGGCCGCCACCGGCGTGGGGCGTGACGAGCCAGCCATCCGGCACGATCTTGCCGTCCAGGTACTTGTCGCCGTGCGTATCGACGGGCAGGTCGCCCACGTCCGTCGGCGCCTGGGTCCCTAGCGTCCGGCCGAATTGTAACAGCCGTGCCAGGCCCAACGGGCCGCCGGGGCCAATGGTATCCAGCGTGATCCCCGCCAGATCGATGCGCTGCGTCAGAAAGAAGCCGGGAATGCCGATGCCCGGCAGCGTGCCGGCACCACCCAGGATGCCCTCGGCCGCGACGGCCATGTACTCGGCCTCCAGGGAGCGATCGCGCTTGTGCGGATTAAACGTGTCGCTGAGGGAGGAATTCTCGGCGGAGGCGAAGCCCGTCTTGCCGGGAAAAAAGACGCCGATGCCTCCCGCTACGAACTGATTCTTGTAGATCGGGATGCCGCCGGGCAGGGTGCCGATGCCGCGTGCCTGCGCAAATTCCATCAATCCCGTGACGAAGCCATAGGACTCGGGCGGCGTCAACCCATGGCCCGGCGGGATGTAGGCCGGGTCGAGGTTGAACCGGCTGCGGAGGAGGAAGGCCAGGCTCTTGGTGCCGTCCGGTCCGGGATGGATGATGCTGTCGCGGTTCGTGTGCTCGATGCCGAACAGGTCCACCGGGGGCGTATTGCGGACGCGCGGCGGAAAGTGACCCCCGAGGCCGACCGGCGCGACGAAGCCCGGTCCGCGCAGGTGAGAAAACGGGTCGGGTATATCCGGGTTGGAGTTGACCTCGCGGCGCGTGATCGTCGTTTGGCTGATGAACTGGACCGTCCGCGCGGTGAGCGGAGCCTGATCGTTGGCGAAGAAGGCGCCGGTTCGTGCCTCGGCCAGGGCGCCGTCCACGGCAAAGACGAGGTTGGCGATGTTGCCGGTTATCTGCGGAGAAACGCCCGCCTCGACGCGCACGCCGAGGACGTTGCCGCCCCGGTCCACGATGGCAATGATGGCGTCGTTGCTGGCGGACGCGGCGGCCGCACGGCGGAGCAACTGCTGCACCTCGCCAGCCGTCAAAGTGGCGTCACCGCTGAGCAGGGTACGCGACTCCAGCGCCTCGACGGTCGGGCGCGCGGCCGCCGCCTGCCCGGCGCGCCGGCTGGGGCGCCACAAGAAGCTCAGCAGTCCCATTGCTCATCCTCGCTTCGCGTTCCATGCGGTTGCCAGAGGGCGCATCGGCTCGCAAGGCGGCAGTCCTTGCTTGAATTGCCGGCTCTTCCTCTCCGGATCGGCCCGGCGGTGCGGCGTTTGCGGGTTGTGGCGACGGCAGTGGGGCGGGACCGGCGCCAACCCGCAAGCGGCTGACGCGGCTACTGACACGCCTTGAGGAAGGCGATAAGGTCCGCCAACTCTTGCCGCGTCAGTTGCTGGTCGAGCCCTGCCGGCATGATCGACACCTTGCTCGGTTGCACTTCCTCGATGTCTTCTCGGGGCAGACGCACTTCCTGGTTGGCCGCCACTGCCAGCACCAGTTCGTCGGCGGTGTCCTTGCGGATAACGCCGTTGTAGGTCTTCCCTTCCTTGGTCGCGACGATCACCGGCTCATAGCTGCGAACGAAACTGGAGCTTGGGAAGACGACTGCCTCCAACAAATCGCGTTCGCTGCGGATCTTGCCGACGTGGGTCAGGTCGGGGCCGAAGTCGCCGCCGACGTAACCGATCTTGTGACACGCGACGCAGGACGCCTTGGCGCTGTTGAAGACCAGTTGCCCACGGCGCAGGTCGCCGTTTTTCAACGACGTGAGCAGTCCTTCGAGCTTCGCCCGCTGTTGCGTGAGGGCGGCGTCGAGCACGGCGTAGAGTTTCGCTGCCTCCTTCTGCACCGCGGGACCGTACTTCTCCAGCTTCGGCTTGACGACCTCGGTCCGCTGGCCGGAACGGATCGTCGGGTTGTTCAGGGCCACGACCAGGGCCAGCCCCACTTTCTCGTCCGTCGAGCGCGCGAACGCTTCCAGCAGTTTGCTCACTTCCATTGGCCCCGTGCTCTCGAGAGCACCCGCCAGCTTCACGAGTTGTTCGGAGGTGAGAGTGGCCCGCGACAGGACCTCCGCTGCCGTGGAACGCACGGATACCGACTGTTCCCGATCGAGACGGACAAGCAGTAGACGGAACAGCCTATCGTCAAGTTGCAGCATCCCGGCGGGCACGGCGGCAAGCGCGACAAGCCGCACGGCCTCCGGCTGCTTCTCGTCCTTGCCAAGATGCACCAGCGTGTTGGCGAGCGTGCTGCCTTTCAGTGGGGGCAGGACACGCGCAGCCGCGATAGTCTCGCGCACCAGGTCAGAATCCATTTCCTTCAGTGCATCGACGAGTGCGAGGTGCCACGAGTCCGGTGATTTCTTCAAACCAGCCCGCGCCATCGCCTGCACGGCGGTCCGCGCCGCCACAGGCGTCCCGGCTGCGTCCCGCAGCGTGTCGGCGAGGAGGGTCTGAATCGCATCGTTACTGGCGAGTTTTGCCAACCGTCCGGCCAGTTCCTGTCGCTCACCTTCTGGCAGTTGCGCATGCAGCCGATCGCGGAACCAACCCGCCAGGGCACCGCCCCATTCCGGATGCCGACCCGCGATCCAGGCTGCCGTCTCGCGCAAGGTTGCGTTGGGCGAGTTCAGGTGGGCCGCCACGCGCTGCACCTCGAGTTTACCGCCGTCCATCTGGTCCAGCGCGACGAGAGCGGCACGCTGCACGTTCGGGTTCACATGGGAAAGCCCAGATAGCGTGCGGTCACGGTCGCCGATCTCGATGAGGGCGTATGTGAGCGAATGCTCCAGCACCCGGTCGGTCTTGGCGGCAAGCGCTTCGAGCAACGCCGGGACAGCCGACGAATCGCCGATCCGGCCGAGCGCTTCGGCCGCGGCACGCCGATTGTGCAGCGCAGGGCTCTTCAAGAGAGCAATGAGCGGCCGCACGGCGTCACGATTGCGCCACAAGCTGACCGCATGGATCGCAACCTGCCGATTGGTCTCGTCGGCATCCTGGAGCGCGGCACGCACCTGTGTCCTGGCAGCGGCGGAGTCGATTCGGCAGGCGGTCCAGACCGCGTTGCGGCGGGCCTCTGTCGAGATCGTGCCGCCGAGTGCCGGCAGCACCGCCTCCCCTTTCGCAGCCAGTGTCTCGATGGCGCGCCGGCGAACCGCCGGTCGTGGGTCGTCGAGTCGCTTGACCAGGTCGCCGGCGTTGAGCTTCGCCCACTCGATCTTCAGGCCGCGCGGATCGTCGATTTTCCGCATCCCTTTTTTGCGAACGCGGTAGATGGCGCCGAGTACGTCTGGTTTGACCAGTTGCGAGGTGGGACAGCAGAGCTTGTACCAGCCGCCGGTATCGAGGATGAGCAGGCTGCCGTCGGCGTCCTCCAGCACGTCGGTCGGATGGAAGTCGTGATTGTCGGAGACGACGAAGTCCTCGTCGCGGCAGCGAAAGGTCGCGCCGTCCGGCGTGAGGACGTGCCGGCTCACCTTGCGCATGTTGAACTGGCAGGCGAAGAGATTGTCCCTGTATTCCGGTCCGAAGGCGCCCGACTCGTACCGGGTCAAGCCACACGGCGCGGCCGGGCCAAAGTGCGTCAGCACCGGCATCAGCGTCGGGCCGGTCCAGGGGTGTTCGTAAATGACGTCGTGGTCCTTGCCGTAGATGCCGCCATAGACCGCATGGACGAGGCCGTCGCGCCGGCCGCCGCCGGGATGCTGGAAGAACGTCGTCGTGAAGATGCGTTCGCCGCCGGGTGTGAACACGACCTCGACCGGGTTGTCCATGCCGCCGGTCATCACCGGCTCGATACCACTGCCATCGGGACGGCAGCGAAAGATCTGGGCCGCGCGGGTGACGAAAGGTTTGCGACCAGGCCGTTCGTAGGTCTGCCTGGCGAACGCGCCCTTACACCAGTAGATCCAGCCGTCCGGGCCGAGATACGGGCCGTGCAGGTCGTTGGCGCAGCCGGTGAGCGTCTTGCCCTGGAACCACTCCTCGCGTTGCTCGGCGATGCCGTCACCGTCCTTGTCGGTCAGTTTCCAGATGCTCGGCGCTGCCGCAACGTAAAGCGAACCGGCGCGCCACAGCACGCCCTCGGGAAACATCATCCGGTCGGCATAGACGGTGGACTTATCGAAGCGGCCATCGCCGTCGCTGTCCTCCAGGCGGACGATGCGATGCGGCTTCTTCACCAGTTGAATGGCGACCGGCTCGTTGGAACCCGACGAGTCGGCGACGTGGAGCCGGCCCTGCTCGTCGAAATCGGCGACGATCGGCCGATTGACGAGCGGCGGCCCGGCGACCAGCTCGATCTCGAAGCCGGCGGGCAGCGTGAACGTGTGGCCGTTCAGCCGCACCTGCTCGGTCGCGGGGGCCGGGCCTTCGGAAGTCGCGGGCCAGCAGGCTACTGCCAGGAGGAGAACACTTGCCAGGGCAAAGCGCTTCATGGAAGCCTCCACGATGATGGGCAGCGGGCTCACGCCTGCCGCTCGCCGGAAAAGTTGTTTCCGCTTCGTTGGACGGGTTGCTATGATACCAGGAAGATCGTCCACAACCCACCGGCTTACCGCCCTGGCCCGCCACGACGCGATTCCTCCGAAGGGGACGACCATGCCAACTGGACGCCGTCTCACTCTTTGCCTGGCCGTGGCCCTTTGTTGCGCCATGATCGACGCCGGCGCAGTCTGGCCCGAGGCCTCGGCCAACGAGAGCGCCGGCAAGAGTCACTGGGCCTACCAGCCGCCGCTCCGGCCGTCGCTGCCCCCCGTCAAGAATACCCGCTGGTCGCGCAACGAGATCGACCGCTTCGTCCTCGCCCGCCTGGAGCAGGAAGGACTCGCCCCTGCGCCGGCGGCCGACCGCGTCACGCTCATCCGCCGGCTCAGCCTGGATCTCATCGGCCTGCCGCCGACCATTGCAGAAGTAGACGCCTTTCTCGCCGACAAGGCCACGGGCGCTTACGACCGCCTTGTCGAGCGCTTGCTGGCATCGCCGCATTACGGCGAACGCTGGGCCAGATCGTGGCTCGACGCCGCGCGTTACGCCGACTCCGACGGCTTCGAGAAGGACAAGCCGCGCTTCGTCTGGGCCTACCGCGACTGGGTCATCAACGCCCTCAACCGCGATCTGCCCTACGACAAGTTCATCATCGAGCAGATCGCCGGCGACCTGCTGCCGAACCCCACCCAGGACCAGGTGGCGGCGACTGGCTACCTGCGCAACTCCATGATTAACGAGGAGGGAGGCGTCGATCCCGAGCAGTTCCGCATGGAGGCGATGTTCGACCGCATGGACGCCATCGGCAAGGGCGTCCTGGGCCTGACCATCCAGTGCGCCCAGTGCCACGACCACAAGTTCGACCCGCTGAAGCAGACCGAGTATTACCGCCTGTTCGCCTTCCTCAACACCTGCGCCGAGGCCAACGTCGCCGTCTACACGCCCGACGAGCAGATGAAGCGAGCGGAGATCTTCCGGCAGATTCATGAGATCGAGGCCGGCCTCAAACACCGCGAGCCGAAGTGGCTCGACCTGATGCGCGCCTGGGAACGCCAGGTGCGCAGTGATCAGCCGGACTGGAAAATCGTTCGCCCGCAGCTCGACAGCACCGGGGACGAGAAGTACTCCTTGCAGGACGACGGCTCGGTCACGGCCGGGGGCTACGCGCCGACCAAGCACTCCCCCGAGTTCACGGGCAAGACCGATCTGAAGACGATCACCGGCGCGCGCCTGGAAGTACTGAACGACCCCAACCTGCCGCTCGGCGGGCCGGGCCGGTCAATCAGGGGCCTGTTCGCGCTGACCGAGTTCCGCGCCTTCGCCTCCCCGGCCGACAAACCGGGTGCGCGTAAGGAGATCAAGATCATCCGGGCGACGGCCGACGTGAACCCGCCGACCAGGGAACTTGCTTCGATCTTCGACGACCGCAGCAAACGCCGCCGCGTCACAGGCCCGGTCGAGTACCTCATCGATGGCAAGGACGAGACGGCCTGGAGCACCGACGTCGGTCCGGGCCGGAGCAACGTGCCGCGCCAGGCCGTCTTTGTCTTCGAGGAGCCGATCTCCTTTCCGAAAGGGGCGGTGCTGACGTTCCGGCTGACGCAGGACCATGGCGGCTGGAACAGCGACGACAACCAGAACAACAACCTCGGCCGTTTCCGCTTCGCGGTGACCGACGAGCCGAACCCCGTCGCCGACCCGCTACCGGCGCACGTCCGCGCCATCCTCGCCATCCCGGTGGAGAAGCGGACGCCGGTCCAGATCGAGGCCGTCTTCAGCTACTGGCGGACCACGATGTCCGAGTGGAAGGAGGCGAATGCGAAGATCGAGGCGCTGTGGAAGGAGCACCCGGAGGGCGCATCGCAGCTCGTCTTGCACGCGCAGGAGAAGCCGCGCGAAACGTACGTCCTCAAGCGCGGCAACTTCCTCAAGCCGGGCGCGGCGGTGGCGGCGGGCGTGCCGGGCTTTCTACCTCCGCTGCCGAAAGACGAGCCGCCGACCCGGCTGACGTTTGCGAAGTGGCTCGCTGACGGCAAGTCGCCGACGACCGCCCGTGTCGAGGTCAATCGCATCTGGCAGGCGTACTTCGGTACCGGCCTGGTGGCGACGCCGGAGGACTTCGGCACGCAAAGCGACAAGCCGTCGCACCCCGAATTGCTCGACTGGCTCGCGGTCGAGTTCATGGAGCGCGGCTGGAGCCGGAAGGAACTGCACAAGCTGATCGTGACCTCAGCGGCGTATCGGCAATCGTCGAAGGTGACGCCGGAATTGCTGGAGCGCGACCCGCAGAATCGCCTGCTGGCGCGCGGTCCGCGCTTCCGCGCCGACGCCGAGGTAGTGCGCGACGTCGCCCTGGCCGCGAGCGGTCTGCTCAACGAGAAGGTGGGCGGGCCGAGTGTCTACCCGCCGCTACCGGCCTTCATGCTGCTGCCGCCGGTCAGCTACGGGCCGAAGACGTGGAAGGAATCGACCGGCCCCGACCGCTACCGCCGGGCGCTGTACACCTTCCGCTATCGGTCGCTGCCCTACCCGGCGCTACAAGCCTTCGACGCGCCGAACGGCGACTTCGCCTGCGTCCGCCGCAGCCGCTCCAACACGCCGTTGCAAGCGCTGACGGCGCTCAACGAGCCGGTGTTCATGGAGTGCGCCCGGGCGCTGGGCCAGAAGGCGCTGGCGGAGGGCGGGGCGACCGACGTAGACCGGCTGACGTATGCCTTCCGCCGCTGCATCGCCCGCCCGCCGAGTGCCGAGGAGTCGGCGGAACTGCTGGCGCTCTTGAAGAAGGAAAAGGAGCGCTTCGCGAGGCCGGGGGCGAAGCTGCCCGACGGCGCGACGACGGCCGACGCCGCGGCCTGGACCGTGGTGGCGCGCGTGCTGCTGAACCTGGATGAGACGGTGACGAAGGAGTGACCATCAGAGCCCGCAGCGTCGGCGAGGGCTGGCAGACCCCTCGCTGACGCTGCGGGCTCTGACATCGCCAAACGAGGGAACCAACATGAAACCTCTCCGCTGGACCGCCGCCCTGCTGTTCGCGCTGGCCGTCGCCGTGCCGGCGCTCCCCGACGAGAAGAAGGACGACGACGGCTTCGTGCCGATGTTCGACGGCAAGACGCTGAAGGGCTGGGTGAACGTCAACTGCGCCCCCGACACCTTCTACGTCAAGGACAACCAGATCATCACGACTGGCAAGCCGACGGGCTACCTGCGCACGGAGAAGCAGTATGAGAACTTCATCGCGGAGTTCGACTGGATGCACGTGCCGCCCAAGCCCGGCGCCGTCGGCAACAGCGGCTTCTTCGTCTGGGCCGATCCGCTCCCAGCGGTCGGCACTGGCTACACGCGCGGCATCGAGGTGCAGGTTCTCGTCAACCTCACCTACAAGAACAAGAAGGGCGAGATCACGGCCACCAGCCAGGGCGACCTCTTCAGCATCCACGGGGCGACGTGCGTCCCGGAGCGGCCGCACCCTGACGGCTGGGCGCGTTGTCTGCCGTCGGAGGAACACTGCAAGGGCGAGAACGAGTGGAACCACTACCGCGTCGAGGCGAAGGACGGCGTCATCAAATTGGCCGTCAACGGCCATTTCGTCTCCAGCCTGAGCAAGTGCAACCCGCGCAAGGGCTACCTCGCCCTGGAGTCGGAAGGTTCGGAGTGCCGCTTCAAGAACCTGAAGATCAAGGAATTGCCCAGCACGAATCCGAAGACAGAAGAGATCGCCAAGGTCGCGGAGGGTCACAAGCCGCTGTTCTTCGGCGACCTGACCGGGTGGAACGCGGACGACGAGGCGAAGATACACTGGCAGCCGAAGGACACGGTGCTGCACTACGACGGGAAGGGGAAGGAGTTACGCACGGAGAAGGAGTATGGCAACCCGGAGTTCGTCGTCGATTTCCGCTTGCCGAAGAAGGACGGAAAGCCGGCGCCGTGCGCCTTCGTACTGCGGAGCGGCGAGAAGGACGATGTGACGTTCACAATCCTCGCCGATGACCGGTTCGCGCTCGAGCGGAAGGGACCGCCTGGTCACAGCTGGCTCCTCACCTCGGAGTGCAAGGTCCACAAGCCCGACGGGCAATGGAACCGGCTGATCACGACGCTCAAGGGGAAGACTTTCGAGGCGAAGATCAACGGCCAGCTTGTGGAGCGCCAGTCCAACCTCGATCTTCCTCCCAAAGGGGCGTTCGTCCTGTATCCTGAAGGACAGATGGACTTCGCCAACCTGTTCGTGCGCGAGTTGAAGTGAGGGTTTCCTGCTCGCGTCATCATAATAGCGGGCGCGAAACGCAAGCCGTGATCGGAGCGCTGCGATGAACGACTCGAAACTCCTCGCCCGCCGCTGGTTCCTCCGCGATTGCGCCGTCGGCCTCGGCTCCCTCGCCCTGATGGACCTATTTGCACAGGATGGCCGCACCGCGCCGGCTCTTGGGGACCCGCTATCGCCGAAGGCCTCGCACTACCCGGCGAAAGCCAAGCGCGTCATCTACCTGTTCATGGCCGGCGCCCCGAGTCAGCCGGAATTGTTCGACTACAAGCCCGAGTTGGCCCGCCTCGACGGTACGTTGCCGCCGCCCGACTTGCTCAAGGGCTACCGCGCCGCCTTCATCAACCCCAACTCGAAGCTCCTCGGACCGCGCTTCAAGTTCAGCAAGCACGGCAAGTGCGGCGCCGAATTGTCCGAATTGCTGCCGCACCTGGCTACAGTGGCCGATGACATCGCCATTGTGCGCTCGATGGTCACGGACGCGTTCAACCACGCGCCCGGCCAGATCCTGATGAACACCGGCTCGCAACAGTTCGGCCGGCCCAGCTTCGGCGCCTGGACCTGCTACGGCCTGGGCAGCGAATCGCGCGACCTGCCGGGCTTCATCGTCTTCAGCAGCGGCAGCAAGGGACCGAGCGGCGGCAATTCCAACTGGGGCAGCGGCTTCCTCCCCACACCCTACCAGGGCGTGCAGTTCCGCAGCGGCGGCGACCCGGTGCTCTACCTATCCAACCCGCCCGGGATCGACCCCGACGTGCAGCGCGACTCGTTCGATTCGATCGAGCGGCTAAATCGGCTGCACCTGAACGCGGTCGGCGATCCGGAGATTGCCACGCGGATCAACTCCTACGAGATGGCATATCGCATGCAGGCCAGCGCCCCGGAGGTGATGGACATCGCGCGCGAGCCCAAGCACGTCCTGGAGATGTACGGGGCGGAGCCGGGCAAGGCGTCGTTCGCCAACAACTGCCTCCTGGCCCGGCGACTGGTCGAGCGCGGCGTCCGCTTCGTGCAACTCTTCCACGAGGCGTGGGACCAGCACGGCAACCTGAAGGCCGATCTGAAGAAGAACTGCGCCAATACGGATAAAGCGAGTGCGGCATTGGTGCGCGACCTGAAGCAGCGCGGCCTGCTCGATGACACGCTGGTGATCTGGGGCGGCGAGTTCGGGCGCACGCCGATGGTGCAGGGCGGTGACGATGGCCGCGACCACCACCCCAATGCCTTCTCCATCTGGCTGGCTGGCGGCGGCATCAAGCCGGGCCTCACCCTCGGTACGACCGACGACCTTGGCTTCAACGCGGCGGACGACCGGGTCCACGTCCACGACCTCAATGCGACGCTCTTGCACCTGCTCGGCTTCGACCACACGAAGCTGACGTATAAATTCCAGGGACGGCAGTTCCGCCTGACCGACGTTCACGGCCAGGTCGTGGAAAAACTGCTGGCGTGAGCGCGGTGCGCTGACTTTTCGCGCGCGCAGCAGTACACGGCGCGAGGAGTTTCACGTCTTCAGTTGGCACGTGCGCGAATCGTCAACCGAATGCCCGCGAGGCACCCATGAGCGCGGCTGCTGCTCCATTCCGCACCAATCCCTCGGCGATCGCGCGCTACTTCTTTCACGACTGTGAGCGCTTCCTCTATTACAGCTTCGCTTCCGCCGCGCAGCGCCGCTGCGAGGACATCCCCAGCCGTGAGTTCGACCGCAGCCCGCTCGTCGAGGCCATCCTGGCCAGCGGCTACCGCTGGGAGGAGGAAGTCGTCGGCCGTCTCCTGGCGGAGCGCGCCGTCATCGGTCCCGGCAGCGGCGACCTGCACACGCGCCGCTTGCCCATTTCCCAGACCCTCCGCTGCCTCCGCCACGAACCCGCCGGGCGCTTTCTCTACCAGCCGACCCTCTCGCCGCCGCGCCGCTTCTACGACACCTACGGTATCGATCCCGCACGCATCGCCATCAGCGACAACCATCCCGACCTCATCGCTATCCTGCCCGACGAAGGCGGCCGGCTGCTCCGCGTTATCGACGTCAAGCGCGGCGAGGCGTTGCGTTTGACGCATCGCGTGCAGGTCCTGCTGTACGCGCTTGAGTTGCAAGCATTGCTCGACGCGGAAGGCATCACCTCGGCTCGCGTCGATCTCGACCACGGTGCCGTCTGGCTCGGCAAGCAGCCGGAGGCGGAAGTATTCAACCTCGGCGACTTCCGGCCGCATCTCGAGCGCTTCCTGCGCCACGACCTCACCCAAATCCTCTCCCGGACCGCCCGCGACGCGCACTGGCATTTGTACGACCGCTGCGAATGGTGCGAATTCTTCGAGCATTGCCGAGAGGAGATGCGCCGCACCAACGACGTTTCGCGTCTCCAGCAACTCACCACCTACGGTAAGCGCCACCTGCAAGAAGAGGCCGGCGTCCACACGCTGAACGAGCTGGGCCAATTCCTCGAACGCGCCGACGCCGACGAGGTACTCGACCGCTGTGCCTCGCTGGCCGGGCAACGACATCGCCTGACGGTGCGCGTCGCCGCCCTCGAAACCGCGGAGCCGCAGCTGCATGGGGCCTCCTCGCCGGACCTGCCGCAGGGCGAAAACGTCGGCGTCTATCTCACATTGCAACAGGAACCGCTTGGCCAGTCGATCTACCTGGCCGGCGTCCACGTCGCCGCCCGCGAGGAGGTGCGCCGCACCATCTTCTCCCGCGCCGTCACCGAACAGCTGGCCGATGGCACGGGCAAGGCCGAGCCGCGTGTGTGGATCGCGGCAAAACCGGAGGAAGTGCCGCGGGTGCGGCGGCAGTTCATCGAATTGCTGCACGACGTGCTGGGGCAGGTCCACGGCTACAACCAGAAGCACGAGGCCTGGCGCGAACAGCTCAGTCTGCAAGCCTATGTCCACACCGAGCAGGAAAGGGCCCTGCTGTTCCGCGCGCTCCTGGAAGCGCTCCAGGAGCCGGAGCTGGCGGAAAAGGCGATGACGCTGCTCTTCCATTTCCAGGGACCGGAGCTGCTGCAAGCCGACCGGCATCCGGGCAACGAGGTCGCCTATCCCGTCGTGGTCCTTCAGAACGCAGTCGGCCGATTGCTGGCCTTGCCGGTGGAGGTCAGCTACACCCTGCCCGAGATGTTGCAAGCGCTCGGCAGCCCGTTCCGCTACACGCGCCGCGATTACTACCACTTCCCACTGGGGCACGGGCTGCGGGCCGAGGCGCTACACGCCGCCTGGTATACCGGCAAGCAGGAGAACCTCGACGAGATCCGCCAGCAGGCCCGCCTCTACCTGTTCGCGATTGTGGCATTGCTGCGCGCGGTGCGCGAGCGCGCGAGCCAGCACCTGTTTGCCTGGCCGCCAAAGTTTACGCTGCCGAGCGGTGCCGGCATCCGCGACCGTCTCCTCTCGCGGCTGGCATTCTTTGCGCGCTACGAAAGCCTTCTCGGTTGCCTGGCCATCCGCGAGAGCCGGACCGAGGCCCGGCCGACCCAGGTGCTGCTCGGCCAGGTCCTCGAACTGCGTGCCTGCTCCGCCCACGAAATGGAGGTCCAGGGCGAGCTGATCGTGGAACCCGAGGCGACCGGCTTCCCTTCCTGGCTGCTGGTGCGCGACAGCGACGAAGGGCGTCGCGCCCAGATCGAGTACGCCGATTACTGGTATCGCAACAAGGCCCACGGCGGGCCAGAGAGTCCCCACCGAGCCGTCGCCGGCGTCGAGGAGGTGACCACCCGTCCGGACGGTACAGCGGCATTGCGGCTCAAGTACGTGCGCAGCTTCCAGGGCACCGCGCCGGCGCGCGGCGAGCGTTTCCTTCTCTACCGCCGATTCACCGACTTCACCACCGACGGCACCGTGCGCTTCCTCGAAAGCCTGGATCAGGCGGGTGGGGGCCTCTTCCTCAAATTGCTCCGCGATCCGGAGGAGGCGGCGGCGCCGCTGCCGCTGCCAAAGAAGGTGGCAATGGCCGCCGAACACCACGCGGCCAGCCTCGATTTCACGCCGAGCCAGGGCGAAGCCTACGAGGCCATCCGTGGCCAGCGCGTTACCGCCGTCTGGGGACCACTGCTGTCAACATGATTCACTTGCCTAACTGCTTTTG
>JRHI01001357.1_pt1 | contig 20923 bp, 23 predicted proteins | sample 215371 | NCBI WGS metagenome assembly JRHI01 (sample SAMN02929681, study PRJNA255918) | sediment metagenome | biome: cave system; feature: Ice Cave; material: Sediment; isolation source: sediment from deep within a dark volcanic ice cave with no known source of... ...
AGCGCCGATGAAATTACACCACGTGCCCGGACACTACCGGTCTTACAAGCTTGGTGGAGTGTTCTTCCTCGACCGCAGCCTCGTGATACCAGCTGCTGCCGTACTCGATCTTCACGAGCTTGGCGGGTGGAGGATGGGATGCGGGCTTTGAGCTCGGCCGAGCGTTCCGGCTCGTGCGACCGCCTGCGGGGAACTCGAAAATCTTCGCGGTCTCTCGCTGCATCGTGGTGGTCATTGTCGGTCTTTCTCTTCCGTCTGCGCCTGAATGACTTTTACCAGACTCGCTCCGGGCGATCTTCTGTTGATTGCGGAACTGCCTGAAATTCAAACAGCAATTGCCTATATTATGGGCAGGATTGTTTCTGCATATTTCGCTAGCATCTCTGCGCGCGTGAACGCTCCGCGACGGACAAACTCCTGGTGCCGCCGCCGGTTCCGCCACCACCCTTCGCACCGGATGGGTCTGCAAACCGAATGATTAAGGTAGTCGGATGCTGAGCGGCGTGTCTCAGGGCGAGCAGAAGCGCGTCTGCTCCGCGAGATCGTCCGGCATTTCTGTCCAAGCGCGCTGTCGCTCAGCGACGCGCATGCGAAGCCACGACACGTCCGCACTTCACGCGCTTCCACTGCCCGCACCTCCGCAGTTTGGCTGCTCAACCGCGGCCGAACGCGCAATCGCATTGTCAGTCACGTCAACAGCAGGGAGAGATCCGCAATGACGAAGTACAAGCTCGAGTATATTTGGCTCGATGGCTACACGCCGACCCCTAATCTGCGCGGCAAGACGCAGATCAAGGAATACAGCTCGTTTCCGAGCCTCGAGGAGCTCCCGCTCTGGGGCTTTGACGGCAGCTCCACGCTGCAAGCCGAAGGCAAGAGCTCCGATTGCGTGCTGAAGCCAGTCGCGGTTTATCCCGACGGCGCGCGCACCAACGGCGCGCTCGTCATATGCGAAGTCATGATGCCCGACGGCGTCACCCCGCACGCGTCGAACAAGCGCGCAACGATTCTCGACGATTCCGGCGCCTGGTTCGGCTTCGAGCAGGAGTACTTCTTCTACAAAAACGACCGCCCGCTCGGCTTCCCGGACAGCGGCTATCCGGCGCCACAGGGTCCCTACTACACCGGCGTCGGCTACTCCAAGGTCGGCGACGTCGCCCGCAAGATCGTCGAGGAGCATCTCGATCTCTGCCTTTATGCCGGCATCAACCACGAGGGCATCAACGCCGAGGTGGCGAAGGGCCAGTGGGAATTCCAGATCTTCGGCAAAGGCTCCCGGCGCGCCGCCGACGAGATGTGGATGGCCCGCTACCTCATGGAGCGGCTGACCGAGAAGTACGGCATCGACATCGAGTATCACTGCAAGCCGCTCGGCGCGACAGACTGGAACGGCTCGGGCATGCACGCCAACTTCTCGACCACCTACATGCGTGAGGTGGGCGGCAAGGACTACTTCGAGAAGCTGATGAAGGCGTTCGAGGACAACCGCGCCGACCACATCGCGGTCTATGGTCCGGACAACCATATGCGCTTGACCGGCCACCACGAGACGGCCTCGATCAACTCCTTCAGCTACGGCGTTGCCGACCGCGGTGCCTCGATCCGCGTGCCGCACAGCTTCGTCAAGAACGGTTACAAGGGTTATCTGGAGGATCGCCGTCCCAACTCGCAGGGCGACCCCTACCAGATCGCCTCGCAGATCCTGAAGACGATCGCGACCGTCCCGCTCAGCACCGCGGCCAAGGCCGCGGCATAGAGCGCTCGTCACGGCGCCGGCGGCCACCGCCGGCGCCGTGGCCTTCTCGTGCGCCTCCTCCGCAGGTCTTCGTCCGGTCGGCCTTGCGTAGAAGCTCTTCGCAAGTGGACGAGGCTGTCGCTCAGAGAAATGAGGGAGCAGGGGGAGACAGCCCCACCGCGCGCGTTCGCCCATAATCCCAATCCCCGTGCTTCGTATGCGGAATTTGCCCGCGCAACGTGTATCAAATCGCATCCAGCAATTTCACGGAATATTGGTCCGATGTGCGCAACTTGAGGGCTCCTTCCATCGGGGTTCCTTCATCGCCAAGCAATGGACTGAGCCGTGTATCGCGTTCTCGGCTGCCTAACCGACCAGCACGACTACGGGCTCGTCCTCCTCGCGGCGGCGGTCTGCGCCGCCACCGCCGTAACAGCGTTCGGCATCTACTCGCGCGTCGGACACGCCCGCGCCGGCATGCGCTGGAAATGGGTGGTGCTCACCGGCGTATGCGCGGCGAGCGGCATTTGGGCCACGCATTTCGTCGCCATGCTGGCCTACAAGTCCGGTCTACAGCTCGAAGGGCAGCGGACGCGGCACCTACAGCTTCTTCGAGCAGGAGATGAACACGCGCGCACACGAGCGCCGCGAGCTCGAGCGGGATTTGCGGCTTGCGCTCGCCCACGACGAGCTCGAGCTCAACTATCAGCCCCTCATGAACTTGGAGAGCAACGAGATCCGCACCGTCGAGGCGCTGCTGCGCTGGCGGCACCCGCGCCGGGGCATGATCCCGCCCGTCGAATTCATCCCCATTGCCGAGGAGACCGGCCTCATTGTCGCGATCGGCGACTGGGTCCTGCGCCAGGCCGCTGCGGAAGCCATGCGCTGGCCTGAGCACCTCAAGGTCGCGGTCAATCTGTCGTCGGTACAGTTCAAGAACCGAAACCTCCCCGACTCCATCATGAGGGCGATGAGGGACACCGGCCTTGCGCCCCACCGGCTGGAGCTGGAGATCACCGAATCGGTGCTGTTGCAGGACAGCGAAGGGACGCTGGAGACGCTGCGGCGCCTGCGCAACATGGGCATCGCTGTTTCCATGGACGACTTCGGCACGGGCTACTCGTCGCTGAGCTATTTGCAGAAGTTTCCCTTCGACAAGATCAAGATCGACCGCTGCTTCCTGGCCAACATCTCCTCCTCCGAGGAGAGTCTCGCCGTCATCCGCGCGATCAGCGGGATCGGGCGCGCGTTGGGTCTCGTGGTGACGGCAGAGGGCGTCGAGACGCGCGAGCAGCTTGATCTCATCCGCGCCGAAGGGTGCACGGAGATGCAGGGCTACTTCCTGAGCCCACCGGTGACGGCCGACGATCTGCGCAACAGAATTCTGGCGAACCCCGTGAACGTGGCTTCCCCCAAGAGCATCAAGGCCGCGTGAAACCAACACTAGTTTGTGCCGCTGCAACCGATGCTGGCCGCGCCGCTCATGTCTTCGGCTTCGGGGTCGTGGCAATGCCCCAGACGATGCCGAACGGATCGCGCAGCTGGCCGTAGCGGTCGCCCCAGAACATGAGCTGGACCGGCATACGCGCTTCTGCGCCGGCCTTGATGGCCCGGTCCCACCATTTGTCGACGTCGTCGACCTGCAGATGCAGGTTGAAGCCCTGTGGCTCCTTCCACGGATGCCCGTGCTCGGGGTAGGCGTCGCTCAACATCACAGAGCCGCCGTTGATGTAGAGGTGGACGTGCATGGTGCGGCCCTTGTCGTCGGGCGGCACGCAGGCAACCTGCTCGGCGCCGAACGCGCGCTTGTAGAACTCGGCGGCCTTAATGGCACCGTCGACCATGAGATAGGGCGCAGGGCTGCCCTTCACCTTCGGGTTTGGACCCTTGTGCGGCGGATGCTCCATGCCCTCGGCCGGGCAGCTCTGGTCCACCGGAGCTGCGGCATTCGAGGGCGGTGACTTCTTCTTGGCTTTCGTGGCCATGATGAACCTCCTTGGCTCCAGGTTCCTAGGACGAACGGTCGGGGGTCGATCCGACAGCCGGTGCGTGGCTTTTTTCGGCCCGCGCCGTTCAGAGCTTGGATGCGACCGATGCAAGCTGGTCGGTGCAAATCCCCCAGCCCTCGTGGAAGCCCATTTTCTCGTGCGTCTCCCGGTCGGCGGCGCTCCAATGGCGCACCCGCGCGGTGTAGCGCGTCTTGCCGCGCACGTTCTCGAAGGTGACGATTCCGGTCATGAACGGCTTCCCTGATGGCACCCAAGCGCTCGTGTAGGCGTCGGTGAACACGATTTTCTCGTTGGGGATGACCTCGAGAACACGCCGGGACAGGGCTGCTCCTTGCCCTCGGGGCTGCGCATGACGACGAGGCTCGAGCCGCCTGTGCGGACATCCATCGCCACGCGCGGCGTCGTCCACGGGCGCGGCGCGAACCATTGCTTGAGGAGCTTGGGTTCGGTCCACGCCCGGAACACGGCCTCCCGCGGGGCGTCGATGATGCGGGTGATGATGAGCTCGCGGTCGTCCGCGCCCTTGCTCTTGGGTTTCGGCTTCGCTTTCGTCGCAGTCTTAGCCATGACGGGCTCCCTTCCTCTCTCAGTTTGCGTCTAGGACGGGCGTCGAGCGCGGCATCCGACACCGGAGCCAACATTATTTTGCTGCCTTGTCTGCGGTCGTGGCGTCGCTCTCCTGCATCAGGCGATCGAGGTGCATGCGGATGTGCGCGGCCTCCGCCGGAGAATTCGCGAGCGCGATGGCCCGGCTGAAAGCATCGTGCGCCTCCCTGTCGCGTCCGAGTGTTTGCAGCAGCGCGCCGCGCAGCCCGTGGAAATGGAAGTAGCCCGCAAGCCGGGTCCCCAGCGGCTCGACCATCGCCAGCGCCGCCTCGGGTCCGCGCACCTTGGAGACGGCGACCGCGCGGTTGAGCGTGACGACGGGGGACGGCTGCAGCTCCTCCAGCGCCGCGTAGAGGAGATCGATCTGCGCCCAGTCGGTATCCGCAGGCTTTGCGGCGCGCGCGTGCAGGGCGGCGATTGCCGCCTGTATTTGGTAGGGCCCGCGGCGGCGATGGCGCATGGCCTTGTCGATGAGCGCGAGCCCCTCGGCGATCTTGGTGCGGTCCCACCGCGCGCGGTCTTGGTCATCAAGCAACACGAGCGAGCCATTCGCATCGAAACGCGCAGCCGCGCGTGCGTGCTGCAGCACGAGCAGCGCAAGCAATCCCATGATCTCCGGCTCGGCGGGGAAGAGGCGTAGAAGAAGCCGTGCGAACCGGATCGCCTCCTCGCACAAAGGGGCGCGGGCAGAAGCCTCGCCTCCGCTCGCCGAATAGCCCTCGTTGAAAACGAGGTAGATCATCGCAGCGACCGCCGCGAGCCGCGTTGCGCGCTCCGCCGCGCCCGGCGCCTCGAAGGGAACGTCGGCCGCGGCGATGCGGCGCTTGGCGCGGGTGATGCGCTGCTCCATCGCCGCTTCGCCCACGAGGAACGCGCGCGCGATTTGCTTCACCGACAACCCGGAGACGACGCGCAGGGCGAGGGCGATCTGCTGGGTCGCCGGCAGCTCGGGATGGCAGCATACGAACAGGAGCCGCAGCACGTCGTCGCTGTAGTGGCCGTGGTCGATGCTCTCGGCGATGCCGGCTTCCGCGTCCTCGAGGTCGGAGATAAGTGCCTCCTCGGGCAGCGGCTCCTGGCGCGCACGCTTGCGCACGCTGTCGATGGCCACGTTGCGGCCAACGAAGATGAGCCAGGCGGCAGGATCGCGCGGCGGCCCCGTGCGTGGCCACGTCTTGAGCGCGCGCAAAGACGCCTCCTGGAACGCCTCCTCGGCGGTGTCGAGATCGCGGAAATAGCGCAGCAGCGCCGCGACCGACTGTGGCCGTGCCGCAGCGAGCGCTGCGCCGATCCAGTCGACGTCGGTCACGTAACGCCCACTCCCGGCTCACCCGGCAGGAAGAGGCGCACGGGCCTGACCTCGTAGGCGCCGCCGGGGTTGGCGGCGGCGAGTTCGCGCGCGATCGACAGCGCGTGATCGAGGTTGTCGCAGTCGATGACGTAGAAGCCGAGCAGCGCCTCCTTCGTCTCGGCGTAGGGGCCGTCGAGCACGAGGTCCTTCTCCTTGTGCAGCGTGGCGCCCGTGGTCGTCGGCATCAGCCGCAACGCGGGTCCGAAGCGGCCCTCTTTGACAAGCTTCTGATGCACGACATCGAGCTTGGCCATGACGGCATCGTCCTCCTCCTTGGTCCAGGAGTAGACGGTGGCCTCGTTGTTGTAGCAGAGGAAAGCGTAGAGCATGGGTACCTCCTTTCCCGAGGACGGCCGAGCATGCCGATCGCCGACAGGGGTGCAAGATAATCTGAAAGACCTCCTCGCTCGTCTTGGCGGCTAGACCGCGGTTTTTCATGTCTGTTCCCTAGGGAACACCAGGCGACCTAGCGAGCCGATATGCTGTGGCGAGCCAGAGTCCGGGCAGGCAAACCTCCAAGACCCAGTCCCAGGACCTGAGCGAAGTCTAAGACAGCTCGACGTCTAGTCCGCCACGTGTGCCAGGTCGGCAACGTGCGCATTCCGTTCGGTATTCAGATCGAGGAGGCCAAGATGAAATGCTCGTTTCTGTTATCAAGTATCGTTGGAGCGACTGTCCTGCTTCTAGCCGGTGGCGCCTGGGCAGCATCCGTGCCTTTGACGGCACTTCAGGGGTCTGCTCAGTCGCAGCCCAGCCCGGTTGTGCTCGCTCGTCACGGCGGACATATGATGGGCATGCACATGCATAGTGCCGGGATCGCCGGACCCCGCATCGGTCACGCGGCGATGCTTCACGCTTACAGCTCGCCGCATGTGCACCATCTCCACCATCTCCACCGGCGCGTCTTCTTGGTTGGCGTGCCGTACTACGACTATCCCTATGACTACGCCTATGCCGGCTCGGATTGCTGGTGGAGCCGGCGCTATCACCGGTGGTTCTGCCCCAACGAGTGAGGCATGCCTAATCCGCATTATAGTCTCGGAAGCGTTCGATTCACGATTGAAGGGCGGCATCTAGCGTCGGTGCCGCCCTCCTCGTTGCCTAACGGCAAATCAGGAGGGGAACCGTGCTGTGGGTGAGGACGCGCGTCGCCTGGCTGCCGAGCACGACCTTGGCGAGCCCGCGCCGCCCGTGCGACGCCATCACGATAAGATCGCAACCGCGTGCCTTCGCTTTGTCCACGATGCCTTCGGCCGCGAACTGGTCCTTGACGTGGCGCGTCTCGCACGCAATGCCGATGCGCTTGGCAGCCTCAGTCACCTGCTCCAGGATTTTCTCGGCGTTGGCCGCGGCGGCCTTCTCGTACTCCTCGACGGGAAAAGCCACTGCCCACTCGCCCGAGACGGAGGCGGTCCACGGCTCCGTGACGGTAATGGCGGTGACCTTGGAGCCGAGCGCCTTGGCGAGCGTGAGGCCCTGCTCGACCGCGCGGTTGGCGAGGTCGGAGCCGTCGGTTGCGATCAGGATGTGTGCGTACATTTCTGGCCCCTTTCACCGCCTGTGGCGTTTGCGCCCGAGGCGAAGCATCTTGCAAGGGAACTCTTAAGCGTTCGCGACTTCTGTCATCCCTCCACGGTACAGGCATTGAGCGGCGTCAACTGACAGCCGTGCGGCCGGCATGATACGGAAGTTCGGCTGGGCCGCACACCGCGACATGCCGTAGTCTTGCTCCGGTTCCGCGCTAGAACTTGGTAGAACGTTGTCGGACAGACGATAGGACAAGCACGGCATGCGTAGACTGGAAGCTGAGCGGCGCGGCTTGCTCGCGGGAGTAGGCATAGCCGCCCTGGCATTGCTCGGGCTTGGCCTCGCGATGGCGCGCGCGGCAGAGCCGACCAATGAGGTCGATACGGCTCTGATCGTTGCGGTCGACGTATCGAACTCGGTCGACGATGCGCGCTACAAGCTCCAGATGGAAGGCATCGCGCAGGCACTCGAGGACCCGGGCGTCATCCAGGCGATCGCCGGCGGGGAAAAGGGCGGGATCCTGTTCTCGATGATCACGTGGGCCGATCAGGCCAAGGTCAACCTGCCGTGGACGCGCATCAGCAACGCGGAGGAGGCGAAGGCCGCGGCAAGGCAGGTGCGTGCGCTCCCGCGCCAGGGCGGCGAGTTCACCTGCATGTCGCGCATGATGCGCTTCGTCTCCGACAAGATCGTGCCGCAGATCCCGGCCAAAGCGGTCAAGGTCGTGCTCGACGTCTCCGGCGACGGGCGCGACAACTGCAACGAGCAGGAGCCGGTCGAGAATGTGCGCGACGAGCTTGTTTCCTACGGGGTGACGGTGAACGGCCTGCCGATCTTGGAGGGCAACGAGGGGGAGGGCGAGGGGCCCGGCGGCGTGCCGACGCAATCCTATCTGCCGCCAGCGCCGGGCGAGGGGGAGAACGGCAAGACCCCGCTGGAGGACTGGTATCGCGACCACGTGAAGGGCGGTCCCGGCTCGTTCGTTCTGCCCGCGAACGGATATTCCTATTTCGGCCGTGCCATCCGGCAGAAGTTTGTGCTCGAGGTCAGCAGCCTGTTCGGAGTGAAACGCGCGAGCCTGCGCTAGCGCGCGCTACTCCACGTAGGCGCGGTCGAGGTTTTTCACGCCGTCGAGGTTGCGGGCACTGTCCTTGCCGCGCAGCGACACGAGGCGCGCGGAGTTCACGTCCGCCTGGTTGAAGTTCGCGCCCGCAACGTCGGCCCCCGTGAGATCGGCTCCGGCGAGCTCGCTGCCCATGAGGTTGGCATCGCGCAGGTTGGCACCGCGCAAGCGCGCATATTCCATGACCACGCGCGCCATGTTGGCGTTCTCGAACGAGGCGCCTTCGAGGTCGGTGGAGCGGAACACGCCGCGCATCAGCCCCATGGACTGGTTCTTCATGTCGGCGGAGACGTCGGCGTCCTTGAAGTTCGCCCCCTTCATGCTCGCGCGCGAGAAGTCGGCGGCGACGCGCGCGCCCTCGAAGTTGGCGCCGTCGAGCTTGGCGTCGCGGAACTGCGTCGAGAACAGGCTCGCGCCCTTCAGGCTTGCGTTGGAGAAATCCGAGTTGAGCGCCCAGGCCTGATCGAGCACCACGCCGTCGAGGTTGGAGCCGACGAACTTCGCACCGTTGATGCGCGTCGATTGCAGCTTCAGGCGGCGCAGATCGAGGCCCGAAAGGTCGAGCCCGTTAAGGCGCTGGCCGGAAAAGTCGGCGACCCCGTCGGTGCCCGCGGCCGCGATCGCGGCCAGCACGGCTTCGCGCGTGACGTCGGCCTTCTTGAACTCGTCCGATTTCAGATCGAGCTGATCGATCATGTCCTGCGCGCACGCTGCGCCGGCCGGCAACATCAAGGCAGCCGAAACGATGGCAAGTACGAGACCGCGACGCATGGCAGCTCTCCTGTAGGCTCGCGATCGGAGCCGTCGCCCTAAAGGTCCTCGGTGCCCGCGGCGCGGCAACTCCAGCGCGCGATGCGCCAGCCGGGGTGGGCATCCGCCCAGGTGGCGAAATGCGGTGGCGCATCCGTCATGCAGTGGTTCGCATCGATCCCGCTCGCCAACGGGATGCGATAGTCCTTGCACACGCCCGGATCGCTGACGAGACAGGCTGAAATCACGATCGCAATCATCCGTTGAACCTCATTTGTTTTGGCCGACGGCGTCCCAACTTCACTCCATATATTACGGTTGGAAAGCCGGAAAGATGCGCCACCGCGGGCAGAGGCTATTCGCCGGCGCCCGTCGATTGTTACGCGGGCGTCCAAAAAAGCGGGTGTTTGGTCGTTCAGGCGGCGATCAGCAGCTCGCCCTTGCCGATGGTCGCAAGGTCGCCCGCGTATTTGCGCACCGGTCCCGTGATGGGACGGGGCGCGAGCGGCCCCAGGGTAGCGGCAAGGTAACGCGAGAGCACGCGCAGGATGACGAGGTCGTGCTTGCCGGTATCGACGAAGGTGGCGAGCAGCTTTTCGACGTTGGGGCCTATGAGGGTGCCTCGGCGCATCAGCAACCCGGGGTTGGCGCCGAAGCCCTGGTCGGTCCAGATTGTGCCGCCAAGCATGCGCGTGCCGGCTATGGCGCCGCAGCGGCCGCGCACGATGATGGTGCCGCGGCGCATGCGATCGCCGACGCGGTCGCCGGCGTGACCCTCGATAACGACGATGCCGCCCATCATGCCGAACTTGTCGCCGGCGCGCTGGGCGCCAACCTGGTTGCCGGCTGAGCCCTTGAGGGTGACGATGCCGCCTTTCGTACCCGAGGCGAGGTAGGCGCCGGCATCGCCGCGGATGTCGAGCCGGCCCCCGCTCATCTCGCGGCCCGCGTAGTCGCCGACGTCGCCCTCGACGATCACGCTGCCTTCCTCTAGTCGCGAGCCGACGAAATCGAGACGGTTCGAGCCGCTCTCGAAGGTCACGGTGCCTCCGGCCCGGCCGCCAATGGCGAACACGTCGCCGACCTTCAATTGGCGCTTGGTCGAGCCGACGACGATGCGCTCGATCTCACCCTGAGACAGCTTAGCGAGCCGCCGCGGCGTCAGCTCGGCGGCGTCGATGCGCTCATCGAGCGTACCCTTCAGGCGAAACGTCAGCCCGCTCATGGAAGCAGCTCCCGCAGGTGGTAGTGATGCTGGCCGAGCTTGCCGCCGTAGTTGCCGGCGGTGACGCGCGTCACGCCCTTGGCGGCGCCTGTGTCGATGATGGCCTTGAGGCCGGCCTTCATGGCATTGGCGACGGATTTGGAGGTCAAGCCGTCGATGACGATCTCCAGCACAGCGACGGTGTCGGGACCGAGCTCGGACTTCACGCGCCCGCGCAGCGTCGGACAGAACGCGTCGTTGGTCGAGGCGACGGCGCCCTTGTACTTGGAGCCGACCTTGGAGCCCGAGCGCACGATGCCGCCCGGGAACGGCGTGATGGTATCGGGCACGTTGGCGATGGCGTCGACGGCGCCCTCGGCTGTCGTCAGCAATCCGGCGCGGTCGTTGCCGAGTATGATCAGGTTGCCGCCGCCGACCGCATCCGTGACGAGGCCAGTTGTCTCCTCGATGACGAACTCGCCATCCATTACGGGAATGCGCCAATAGCGCTTGTCACCGAGCTTTTTCGCGGTCTGGAAGCCGTCGCCGAAGTAGCGGGGGCCCTGGCCGAGGCCGACGCGCTTCTCCGATTCGACACCGGCGTAGCAGGCCGAGCCGGGGCTGGTCAGCACGCACTGGCCGACGCGGTTCTTGAGCTGAGGGCCGACGGAGGCGGGCGAGAAGCCGAACAGCAGCACGCGTACGCCGGGGCGCCCATCCGGCGTCTCCTCCGGCTTCAACTCGCGGTCGATGCCGACCTCGGCGCCCGCGCCGATGACGGAGGTGCCGAAGCCGCTCATGGTCACTGCGGCTTGGCGCGCCCAACGCATGCTGTCGGCCGTAATGATGACGCCGGTGCCGCTCATGCCGAAGGCCTCGGCGAACGTATCGTCGATGGTGATGCCGTTGACCTTCATGACACCCGCGCCCTGGTCGGTTGCACCACGATCTTGCCGCGGCCGCCGTCGACGATCTCCTCGTCGGAGACGCGGAAGTTCTCCATGGCGATGGTGTGGTAGCGCTCGAAGTAGTCCTTGAGCGGCTTCTCGATGGCGCGGTCGTACTCGGGGCGGGCGACGTGGGTCGCGCCCTGCACCAACTTCACCACCTTGCCGTCGCGCACGATGACCTCGCCGTTCTTGAACACGAGCTCCGGCTTGGCAAACATCGCCTCGCGGTCGGAGTTGTCGGTGTAGACGGTGACGTCGCCGCGGGCGCCGGGGCCGAGGTGGCCGATGTCCTTCAGGCCGAGGCTGCGTGCGGGGCCGGCGCGCGTCAGGATGGCGATGTCGTAGAGCGAATACTCGCGCTCGAGCGACGGCAGCGTGCTGTATTTCAGGGCCTCGGGCACGACCTTCAGCATCATCTCCTTGCGGAAGGCCCGGTCCATCAAGAGGCGGATGAGGTGTGGGTAGGTGTAGAACGGCGCGCCGTTCGGGTGGTCGGTCGTCAGGAAGATGCGCCAGGGGTCCTCGCACAGGAGGAACGTCTCGAGCCCGATCGCCCACTGCAGCGAGTGCACGTAGCTCGAGTCACGGTAGCGGAAGGGGACGACGCCGCAGCCGGCGTCGCACTCGATGTCCATGACCACCCACCGCTTCGGGTCGGCATTCTTGGCGCCGTTGTACTGGCGCATGCTGTCGCCGGAAGCCGTGCACGTCTGGCCGAACATGACCTGGCCGACGTCGATCGAGATGTGCGGGTACTTCTTCAACAGATCGGCGATGGCGGCCGCGCCCGAGGAGAAGTGGCGCTCGCCTTCGGTGGCGTAGCTGTGGAACTGGATGTGGGTCAGGTGCAGCGGCAGGCCGTCGGTCGCGCGGATGGTGGCGAGCGTTGTCTCCACGTTGCCGGGGATGCCGAGGTTGCAGCCGTGCACGTGCAGGGGATGCGTGATGCCGAGCTCCAGGAGCCCGCGCGCCAGCGTCAGGATGATGTCGCGCGGCGTGATGCCGTAATAGACGTGCTTCTCGTCGAGGTTCAGCCGGCGCTGGTTGAACTTGAAGGCGCTGATGCCGCCGGGATTGACCACCTTCACGGCGATCGCCTGCGCGGCGTGCATGGTCCAGGCGATGTAGTCCTTGATCTGCTGGAAGTCGCGCTTTTCCGCGATCGAGCGCAGCATGAAGTCGTCGCTGCCGAGCATGACGAACGCGCCCTTGTCGAGGAGCGGCGTGTCACCCAGCTCGAGATGCGCCTGGCGCGCGTTGGCCGGCAGCATCGCGGGTTCGAAGCAGGCGGTGTAGCCCATCTCGGCGTAGCGATAGCCGGTAATCATCGTGGAGGGCAGCGCGTGCCCCGTGCCGGCGCGCGTGAGCGCGGTGTGTGCGACCTCGTCGTGCTCGTGGTCCTCGGGCATCAGCGTGCGCGCGATCGTGACCTTGCCGCCGCCGATGTGGGTATGCGGGTCGATAGCGCCCGCCATGACGACCTTGCCGCGGAGATTGTACTCCTGGTCGATCCGCGCTTCCGGCGCCGGCGCCACGACGCGGCCGTCGGCGATGTAGATGTCGCGCACCTCGCCGTTCACGCCATTGGCAGGGTCGTACAGTTTTCCGCCCGTCAGCTTGATCATCATCGAATGGAGCTCGCGTTCAGAGGGCCGCTTCGATGGCGGCGAGCACGTCGGCTGCGCGCGGAAGCTGTGCGCGGCCAAGATTCTTGAGCGGCAACGATACGACGTTGTCGCAACGGACCATGCAGCCCGCGTGATCGACGCCCGGTGTGCCGACCGGAATGAACACGGTCGGCGGCTGGGCCATGCGCAGGCCGGGCGTGCCGAGCACGATCGTCGGCAGCTTGGTGGCCGGGACCGCGATGTCGGGATTGAAGGAGGAGACCCAGGTGAGCAGATCACCTTCGCCCTCGGTGAGCATGCGGCCGATGGCGTAGCGGTAGGAATCGTATTCCGGCTTGCCGTTGGCGAAGCTCACGCGCAGCGGGAATCCCGTCTGCCACGTTGCGCAGGAAGCGGCACTCGGGGCGCCTTCGTTGCCGCCGAGCGAAAGGCCGGCAGCGCGCGTCGTGACGTTCAGCTCCTTGACGATCTCGGAGGTGAGCAGGACGGCGAGGTCGGCCTGAGCAAAGCTCAGCCCCGGCGGCGCCCACACGAACACCGAATAGTGTGCGGCCTTGCACTTCTCAGCCACCTTGTCGATGTCGGACAACTTCACGCCGGCAACTTCCGGCGCCGACCCTCCGTCCTTTGACGGCAGCAGCGACGAAAGCAGACCGCCGCGCTTCTGCGGCGCTGCGTCGCGCGCCTGCACGGGCAAGCCACGCAAGCGCGCGTGCAGCGCGCCCAGCACCTCCGTCAGGCGGTCGTTGGGGCACTGCAGGTTGATGACCTCGCCGATGCGGTCGCCCTTGGCGCCCGAGGTGTCGAGGCCCTCGCCGATGAAGATGACGTCGCGCTTCTTGGGCACGTCGTCGAACATCGAATGCCCCGGGCAGACGATGCGGTCGAAGAAGCGCCCGTGCAGCTTGTGCACGTCGCTGCCGACGATCACGAAGACGTCGGCGCGGTTGCGGGCCTCGGTGAGCGTGGTCATGATCCAGCCGCTCATCTGCACGACCTTGATGTTGCGGTACTGGCCCTCGCTCAGCGCGTGGTCGATGACGCCGCCGGAGCGGTCGGCAAGGGATAGAATCGCGCGGGCGCCGGCGACGTCGGAAGCCATGCCGCCGTAGAGCGGGAGCGTCGATTTGCGCACGAGGCCGGCGGCGGCGTCGATAGCCGTCTTGAGGTCGACGTCGGCGCCGCGGACCTGCGGCTTGGCGGCGGGAAGAACGCGTTGGAAGCCGGCAACGGCGCGCCCGCAGCCATTCTTCAGGACCTTGAGCGTCGTGCCGGTGCGTGACACCTCGGTATCGTCGCAGAGCAGTCCGCAGAACGGGCACGTGACGTTGTGATAGACCTCGGAAGCGCTCGCCTTGCCATCACCCGCTGCAGTCATGTCGGTCTCGTTCTCCCTCGCGCGGGCGCAACAAAGCACGGACGCCACACCAAAACAACACCGGCCCGAATGCGGCGCTTTGCCTGAGCGACGGGAATTGCGCGGCTATAGAGCCGCCACTATGGTTTTGTCTAAATCAGGTCGAAGAAGAACCGCCCGGAGGACGCCCGATGGTGAGAGCTCTTGCACTTGGGTTGGCAGCGCTGACCCTGTTTCCCGTTGCCGTTTGCGCTCACGGCCCGAGCCGACAAAAGGTGACGGAGACAGTCGAGATCAACGCCCCCCCGGAGAAGGTGTGGAAGGTCATCGGCAACTTCCAGGACATGAGCTGGCATCCCGCAGTCGCCAAGCTCGAGGGCCAGGGGGGAAACGACGCCAATGCAACGCGAACGCTGACCTTGAAGTCGGGCGGGACCATCGCCGAGAAGCTCGATGCGTTCGATGCGGCGAAGATGCTCTACAAGTACGAGATCACCGACGTCGACGTGAAGGTGCTCCCCGTCAAGAACTACTCCTCCTCGCTGAGCGTCAAGGGTGACGGCGGCAAGTCGACGGTAGAGTGGAAGGGCGCGTTCTACCGCGGCTTCATGAACAACGATCCTCCGCCGGAGCTCAACGATGAGGCTGCGGTCAATGCCGTGAAGGGGGTCTATCGCGCGGGTCTCGATGCTCTGAAGCAGAAGCTCGAAGCCGGCGGCTAGGCGAGGGGCGCCGTGCGGCGCCGGCTCAAGGCGGTCGGATGCTCGCTCGCGCTGCTCGTTTGCGCCGGGGTAGTGACGCACGCGGGCGAGCCGGCGAGCGTCAGCGAGGCCTTCGTCACCAACCAGACCGACGACTCGCTCTCCATCGTGGAACTCGGCGATCTCAAGGTCGCGGAGACCCTGAAAATTGGGGGCAAACCGGCCGGCATAGCCATGTCGGCCGACGGAAAGCTCGCGTTCCTCACGTCGCCCGAAGGCAAGGAGGTCGTCGTCGTTGATGCGGTCGCGCGCAAGATCGTGCGGCGGATCAAAATCGGCGAAGGCCCCCTCGGCATCGCCGCGCATCCGAGCAACGGCCGCATCTACGTCGCCGATTGGTACACGCATAAGCTCTCGGTCGTCGATCCGACGGGCGGGGCGACGGTTGCCGAGGTGGCGGTCGGCGATTCCCCGTCGGGGGTTGCCGTCACACCGGACGGACGGCTCGTGCTCACCGCCGACCGCGACAGCAACTCGGTCTCCTTCATCGACGCTGAGACGAACGAGCGGCTCGGCGGCGTGACCGTGGGCGAGCGACCCTTCGGCATCACCATCGATGCGAGCGGAACGCGTGCCTACACCGCCAACGTCGCCAGCGACGACGTGAGTGCGATCGACATCGCCAAGCGCACGGTCATCGCCACCGTGAAGGTCGAGAGGCGCCCCTATGCCGTCGCGCTTGCCGGCGGCCGTGCGTTCGTCACCAACCAGTATACGAGCACGGTTAGCGTCATCGACCTTGCCGGCATGAAGGTCATCAAGTCGATCCCGGTCGGCGACCATCCCGAGGGCATCGCCGCCGATCCCGCCGGCAAATACGTCTACGTCGCCTGCTGGTTCGACAATGTCCTCATGCGCATCGATACCGACAAGCTCGAGGTCGAGGGTGAGGCCGTAGTTGGCGACGGGCCCCGGGCGTTTGGCCTCTTCCTGCGCTGAGGGCGGCCGACCCGGTGCCGAAGCCCGCGCGCCCCAGTTAATGCTTCTCTTCGCGCCGCAGCATGACCAAGAGTTAAGTTTCTGCCAGTGGACGCGCGTGCGATCGAAAGTTAGAACAAGCGCAAAACGCGTGGCATCAAAGTCTTGATAAGGAAGGAAGCTTGAGTATGCGGGTTTTTGGAGTGTGCGCTGTCGTGGCGCTTTCATTGGCAGTATCGACCGCAATCGCGGTGGCCAACGCGGCTGACCCGGCGGCGCCCGCGGCGCCCCCGCCGGCGACGAGCAATCAGCCAACGGCGATGAACGTGATCTTCGATCGCAAGCACATGTCGAACGTGGATCAGGGCACATCGCTGGGCTACCACTTCGATCGGACTCCGTCCGATCCGAAGCTCCTGGGCGAGAAGTTCTCCGACGAAATCACGATGAAGGTCACGGGCATCAGGCCTACGGGCGAGAAGGATGTCGATCTGCAAATCTACACGGGCGAGCGTGCGCGCGAGCTGCAGAAGATCCTAAGCGTGACGATCAATCCGATGTTCATCGTCTATTTCGACATGTCGGTGAACACGCTGAAGCAGCTCACAGGTGCAAAATACGGCTATCTGAAAGCAACATTCAGCGATGGCTTCAAGGACAAGGCCAAGATCGAGCCGGTGAAGCTCGCCTACAAAGGCAAGAGCATCGACGCCTATCGCATCACCATGGCCCCTTATGTCGGTGACGCCAACGCCAAGACGATGCAAGGCTACGACCTCTCCAAGTTCACATTGGTCGTGAGCGATCAGGTCCCAGGCGAGGTCGCGCAGTTGACCTCGGTCTACGAGAGCAGCATGAAGGAGGCTCCCAAGCTCGAGGAGCGCATCACGCTCGACGGAGCGGAGGTGAAATGATGGCCCGCACGATGCTTGTGATGGCCGCGCTGGCGTCGGTGGCGCTCTTTCCTGCGGCAACCTCCGCGGTCGAGCTGCCGCAGAACGACTATCCCACGTCCGCGCGCGCCGACTACGTATTCGCCTGCATGCAGACGAACGGGCAAACGCGCGAGTCGCTGGAGAAGTGCTCCTGCTCGATCGACGCGGTGGCGGCGATCCTGCCTTACTCGGAGTACGAGTCGGCGCAGACGATCATGTCGATCGCCCAGCGGCCCGGCGACAACGCGGAAGTGTTCCGCTCGTATGGGCCTTACAAGGAGCAGGTCAAGAAGTTGAAGACCGCCCAGGTCGAAGCGGAGCTTCGCTGCTTCTGATTTAGCGGAGCTTCGCTACTTCTGATTTAGTGGAGCTTGGCTGCTCCTGACGCACTCGACGCGAGAGTGGAGAGAAAAAGGGCACCGCATCGGGTGCCCTTTTCCTTTTGATGGGTGCAGGCCGCTAGGTGGCCTTGTCGGCCGAGGTGCCCGTGAACGTGCGACCGTCGGTGTCCTTCGCGGTGACCTCGATCGGGGCGCTTCCCTCGGCAGCGAAGGTGAAGCGGAAGTTGGGGTTTTCCGAAATCGAGATGCCGCCCTCCACGCTGAAGATGAGCTGGCCGCCGCGCTTCACCTCGATCTCCTGCACGATCTTCATGGGCGTGAACTCGCGGGTGAGCTGATCCATCTGCATCCCCGTGAAGTTCGGATGCCGGATCATGACCTGGGCCTCACGCATGTCAGGGGAACTCGTCGGAGGCGTCGCCGGCTCGAAGGTGCGGATCTGCATCTTGCCCATGCTCGCTAGCGCCTCGTCCATGTCCTTGCCGGCGGCGGCCGAGCATCCCCCCGAAGCCTTCACGTACTTCGTCGCCATGTGCAGCTTGCCGTCCGTGGTCTCGATGACGGCGCGGACGTTGGAGTACATGTCGATGCGCACGCGGGTCGACAGCATACGTTCGCCCGCCCCGGCGGCCTCGCCGAAGTGGAACGTCGCCGCGACGGGAGCGGGGTTCTTCTCGATGATGAGCGTCAGGGTCTTGACGTCGCGCGCGATGCTCGCCGGGATGCGCATGGTGAGGGGCACGACGGCGGCGTCCTCGGCGCGATAGGGCGCATCGAGCGAGATCGTGCCGTCCTCCTCGGCGATGTCGCGATTGTCGAACACGTCGCGCTTGATGTCGGGCCAGGGATCGTCGGCGCGCGCCGGCAGGCTCGAGAAGGCCATCGCTGCCGCGGCGACAAGTGTGAGGAGAAGTCTGCCGGGGTTCACCGCTACGTGCATTCTGAATTCCTCCGAGCGCCGGCTTCCGGTCATTCCCATTCGAGTTCGGCAAACGCTGCCGAAACGTTACGCGCATGATACTCCGGGAACAACAACCACGCATCCTTTTCGGACAGTCCGGCCGTTGCCATCGCCTCCTGGATGGTCTTGCCCTGCTTTATCAGAGCGCGCACATCGTCGGCGATCCTGCCGAGGTAGCGCTGCTCGGCCGCCATAGCCGCGGGCCAGGGCACGGACGCGGGTCCGTGGCCCGGCACGACACGGGCAATGTCGGTGCGCTGCTTCAACTGATCGAGCAGGGCGAGCCAGCCGCGGATCGATCCGTCGAGCGCCGGCACGTGCTCGACGAACAGAATATCGCCGAGAAAGAGCGTGCCCGTCTTCTTGTCGAGCACGGTCAGGTCGTTGTCGGTGTGTGCGGTTTTCTGGGCCTCGAGCAGGAGCGTCCGATCGCCGAGATCGAGTTCCAGCTTGTCGTCGATGAGCAGCGTCGGCGCGATGATGCGCTCGCCCGCAAAGGCCTCGTTCCCGAGCAGCTCTTTGTTGATCGCGAGATAGCGCTGGGCGCGGGCCGCGAGCGCGCGCGGCAGCTTATGATGCCCGACGAACGTGGGCTTCTCCGCCTCGAAGGCGACGTTGCCGAACACGTGGTCGGGATGCATGTGGGTGTTGATGACGTACTTGATCGGCAGCGGCGTGCGCGCGCGGATGGCGGCGAGAAGACTCGCGCCAATGCGCGGGCTGCCACCGGTGTCGATCACGGCGACGCCATCGCGCCCGACGATGAAGCCGGCGTTGGAGACGTCGCCCTCGTTGCGCGGCGTGAACAGCTCGTAGCGTCCCTGGTGCACGAAAACGCCGGGCGCGATCTCGTGAACGGCGAGCGGTTCGGGCGTGGCGGCGGCCGCCGAGGCTATCCAGATGAGGACGCCCACGAGAAGCGTGGCGGCCTCGAGAAAACGGGCGTTTGCGGGCATGCTTTTGGGCCTGAAAAGCGCTAGGGCCGATATACATACGACAGTTCACGGCGCCGAGAGCGCTCCGTGATAACGCGGGCTGATAGGTCAGCGCTGTAAACGTCGGGAGAAATTGCCCGGTCCTGTGCACGTTGGTGGCATCTGTGACGTCATCACGCGGGCCGAGTGCACGACGAAGCCAATGAATTGGCGCCTTGAACACAACTTTGTCGTGCGGCGCACCATTTCATCTTGCAGCGCAACAAGCCGCGATGGAACGCGGGGGATTTTAAGTCAGCGATCTTGTCCTATTCACGGACGCGTGAGTTTGCGTTACCTGATCGGCTTGCGGACGTGAAAAAAAAGTGCGTAGATGTGCCGCGGTGGTGACATGGCTTCCAGGGCCAAGTGGCAATAGCCAAAAAAGAGCCCGGTCGATCGCCAGGGAGGAAGAAGGGGCAAACCCCATCCCAGAATTTTGGGTGTGAGGCGCTGCCGGACATCGCCGCTTTAAGCGTGGCAAGAACCTTAAAATGGAGGAAGCGCAATGCGCAGAAGCGTATTCGCAGTTGGCTTACTTGCAGCCGCTGGCCTGGCTTCGCCCGTTCTGGCGAACGACAGTGCCCAGAAGGCCGCAGACGACCCGAACAACTGGGCGATGCAGCGTGCAGACTACAGCGCGACTGGCTATTCAAAACTCGACCAGATCAACACCAAAAACGTCGGCACGATGAAGGCCGCTTGGACGTTCTCTACGGGCGTCCTGCGCGGTCACGAGGGTTCGCCCCTCGTTATCGGCAACACCATGTGGCTCCACACGGCGTTCCCGAACATCGTCTACTCGCTGAACCTCGATGGCGATCCCTACACGATCAACTGGAAGTACGAGCCCAAGCAGGATCCGTCCGTGATCCCGGTTATGTGCTGCGACACGGTCAACCGTGGCGTGCAGTACGGCAACGGCAAGATCTTCCTTCACCAGGCTGACACGTCGCTCGTGGCGCTCGACGCCAAGACCGGCAAGGAAGTCTGGAAGGTCGTCGACGGCGATCCTAAGAAGGGTCAGACCGGCACCGGCGCTCCGATCGTCATCAAAGACACCGTCATCATCGGCGTCTCTGGTGCTGAGTTCGGCGTTCGCTGCTGGGTTTCCGGCTACGACATCGAAACCGGCAAGTTGAAGTGGCGCGCTTACTCGATGGGCCCGGATAGCGATATCCTGGTCGATCCCGATAAGACCACCATGCTTGGCAAGCCGGTCGGCAAGGACAGCTCGCTCAGCACCTGGAACGGCGACCAATGGAAGATCGGTGGCGGCTCGACCTGGGGCTATATGTCCTGGGATCCGTCGCTGAACCTCTTCTACTACGGCACCGGCAACCCGTCGACCTGGAACCCTGCTCAGCGTGCGGGACCGGATGGCAAGCAGATCGACCAGAAGTGGTCGATGACCTTGTTCGCCCGCAACCCGGAGACGGGCATGGCGTCTTGGGCCTATCAGTACACGCCGTTCGATGAGTGGGACTATGACGGCATCAACGAGCCCGTCATCGCCGACATCGACGTTGGTGGCTCAAAGCGGAACGTGGTGGTTGAGTTCAACCGCAATGGCTTTGCTTACACCCTCGACCGGAAGACCGGCGAGCTGTTGGTTGCCGAGAAGTATGACCCGGCCGTCAACTGGGCGACGAAAGTCGACATGGACAAGGGCAGCAAGACCTATGGTCGTCCGCTCGTCGTTGCCTCTAAGTCGACGTTCCTGAACGGGCCCGACGTCAACACCACCGACATCTGCCCGGCCGCTCTTGGCCTGCCCCTCATCACGATACCAG
>JRHI01001358.1_pt1 | contig 20920 bp, 19 predicted proteins | sample 215371 | NCBI WGS metagenome assembly JRHI01 (sample SAMN02929681, study PRJNA255918) | sediment metagenome | biome: cave system; feature: Ice Cave; material: Sediment; isolation source: sediment from deep within a dark volcanic ice cave with no known source of... ...
GGGCAGCGGTCTGGCCCTGTACCGCCTGGCCTGTCGCGGGCGCCGCGCCGAGGTTCTGGGCGTAGGAGATTAACGGGAAGAACTGAACAACAAGAATGGTCAGGAGAAAGGCCAGGGCCAAACGCGTACGCGCCTGTTGACGATTCCACAACTTCATACCTGCTCCCTTTCTGCGGCTGCATAAGAGTCGATCCCTTCGCGCCGCAGGCAGGAACATGGGACGGTTTTAAATTTCAGGCAAATCAGAAGAGGCCGTCGTAGCGGCTGATCAGGAAGGGATTGGGAGACGGACAGGTCCAAGACTAAAGATCGGGATCTTAGCGTCGTTGAGTCTTAAGGGGTTTCTGGCGAGCACCCTTCCGCCTTGAGCTTCGGAAGAAAAACGTTATGAGATGAAAATCCGTTTGCCTTTGGTGCATCTCACAACGCGTGATACCGAGGACTTGAGCTTGTACGCCGGTCATCAGGTCATGCATATCTCTCACGAAAATGCGCACCTTGGTCCCCTAAAATACGATTAACCAGAGCGAGGAGACATGAGTACGGCCACCTGGCACACTGGTGCTGAATTCTTTGAGAGCAAGTCTCCCGATCTGTGGAGATTGTGCTATCCCGCGTCTATAAGAACGCAGGTGGCTATCACCCTCCCAAGCATCTTGCCGTTGATCTTGCCGCGATCCTGTCATCCGTTCAGCGGACACAGCTGCCCGCCGTTTTGACCAGCCACCTGATTGGCGAACCGGCGATTGGCGCACCCAGGTTGAGCGGTTTGCGGGTGCCTCTATTTTTTGTTGCCCGGACCTGCTAACCGCCATTCAGCAGACCACGCCGCCCGTCGAAGTTGATTGGCGCTCCACGCCGCTGCCTTTTCACAGCGCCGCGTTTATGCTTCCCCAGGGTGCGTGGCAGCATGAGAGCGAAGGTGAAATCGCTTTCATATGGTATTCGCGCTGGACGAAAGATGAGACTGGAACATTCCCCGGAACTGCCGCACCTCGGAAGACGTCTACGGCCGGTGATGATGCGCTACTCATAAGACTGGTGTCGTCGTCCGCCGAGTACCAGCAGATCTATAGTGGCCGAACAGAGCCAGGCCAAACGGCCGCAAAGAAGACACAGCACGGCACTGAATTCTGGTATCCGAATGTGATAGGTCGGAGCTATCAAATCGTCCGGCAGGTCTCTGGAGCAACAGGCGAGTCTGGAATTTCGCCGCGAATGCACTGGCGGCGCGGGCACTGGCGCAAACAACCGTACGGACCGCAGCAGAGCTTAAGGCGTGATCAGTGGATTGAGCCAATGCTGGTTGCGGCGGATACACACGCCGGATCCAACCCAAAAGGGCACTGAATAGGCGAACCTGGCCAGGTGTCGCGACCTCGGTTGCCGTTCTTCTACTGGTTGCCGGTATTCTGCTGTTTCAGTTCGCGTTGCAATTGCAACAGTTGCCGAAGCTCCTCGGCGTTCATCGAGCTACTCGGTTGCATACCTGGGACGAGTCCTCGCGCCGTGACGCTGGATTTCGGCGTCTTCTCGAGCACTACGTAGATCGGAGTATTAGCCGGAATCGTGACCACGATATGCTGCGTCACTGCCATTCTCGATACCTGCTCATCCCCGGCTTCGCCGATGTTGTTGCCCACGCGCTCTCGTATAAGGTCGGACTCGCTTAAAGGCTGGTTCAAATTACCGCGGCCCATCAGCATGGCGCCGACTTCGCCGATCCCCGACAACGACCTGACCAACACGTTCTTACCCGTGTTTTTCCCTTCGACCTTGCCCTTGAGTGGACGCATCTCGAGATCGGTGGCCACGGCTTGGATTGGAACGACCGCGCCGTCGGGCATCATCAGTGAATCAAACTCAACGCGCACATAACCCGAGCGGTCCGCATCCTGCAAGTGTCCTACGGCTCTTGCCCCGGCGGGCACGATGATCTCACCATCGCGCTCATAGTTATATTCGATGACCGCAAGTACCGGCGTTCGTACGGCGGTGCTGGCCGCCGACTCCATGCGCGCTCGCAATCGTGTTCCTGTCGCTAGCCCCAGGCCGATATCGAGCCCTGGGTCAGCGGATTTCTCCTCGCTGCGCGACCTGCCCGGCGTTGCTGAAACGCTGCGCACATAAACGAGCGAGGATTTTTCCGTCGCTTCGCGCTCCGCCTTGCCCATATCGGGCGGTTCAGTTGGACCGTTCAAGCCGGACCCCGGCTGATAAGGCGGCGCCTGCCAGATCTGTTCGCCGAAGGGCGGTATTGATCCGAGCGTTCCGTCGGCATTGGCCTTGCCGGCAGCAGGTGTTCCGGCGCCAGGACGCGCTTTGGCGGTCCGCTCAAGGTCACGTTCGTCGAGAAATCCTTCGTGCGTTTCCTTTGCCGCCGGCCGGCCCGAATCGGTGATGGGAAACAGGCTCTTGTCGCTCGTCGTGGCGCTGCTTTCTGGCGTCGCGACTCGCGGGTTGAGAGCTGCGCCACTCTTCGATTTCTGCGCCGGGTGCTTGCCCGGCATAGACATGGCAACAAAGATCAACAAGACGGCCACAATGACGCCTGCTCCGATGATCACAAACCGGTTCTGCTGGAATTGCTGCCTGGCTCGCTGCTTTGCCCTTGTGGCGAGTTCCGTCGCCGGTTCCGACGTCGCCGGCGGCGCGGCGTGCCCAATAGAGATTCCTTGTGCTTCCGGTTCCTGAATTCCGGCGCCCTGATTCCCGTTCTGTCCGTTTGGCTGAGTCATTTCGTTCCTCCCTTTGCCGGAGCTACAAAAGCAATCGGCGCGAGGACCGGGCGGTCCACCTCTTCGGCTTGCGCAATTTGAAGTCGCAGTTCATCGCGTGATTCTTTGAACGATGGCCGTCCGAAAACCACGACGCCGTCCGATCTTTCGCCGGGCCCCAGCCTCCGCGCGGTCATTCGGTAGTCCTTGATGGCCACCGGGTCGGCCTTGATCGCTTTTCGGTGTCTACTCTTCGACGTGCCGGCAAGCTGTATTTGTGGCGGCAGCAACTCAATCGTTCGCGCCGAAGAGTTCAGGACAGAAAAAGCAACCGTCATCTCCTCGCCGCTCTCGCTCGTCCTTCCCACCGCGATGCGCAGCTGCTGCTTTCCTACCCAATGTTGGGCATCAAGCCCCTGTTGTCCGAGCAACTCCCGTTCCTCATTACGGCCCGTTGCGACGGCCTTGCTGGCTAAAACACTCTCTGGCGTTAGGCCCTTTGTCTCGCCGATGACGAAGCTCGAGCGCGCCGCCTCGATGAGGAAACTTCGGGCGCGCTCGTATTTGAGGACATAGTCGACGGCGCCACCGCGGTTTGAACTTCCGTCACTCATCAGGTTCAAGGAAACTTCCTCGCCGCTCCTGGTTGTAATCAGCGCGTTTGTCTGGGCTGGCCTGGGGCTGGTCGGTTTGAAAAAAACCAGCTGCGGTTCGGCTTCAGAATGCTCGGCCTTGAACGCCCCCGGATCTCCCAGCACGACAGAGCTGACCTCCTCCGGCAGCCGCACCGAGGAGACATACCCTCGCCGCAAGTGCAGAACGGTGACGCTCTGCGGGGCGAAGCTCAGCGTAACAATTTGCGCCTTGGGTAGGTCAGCTTGCGCCGATGCTGCCTGCGCTAGAACGAAGGTCAGCGTTATCAGATGCACCAAACTCAAACGGATTTTCATCTCACATCTCTTTTCGTTGGGGTCTTTAAAAACTCGGCCTCTGCTGTGGCTTCGCCCACGTAAGTTGTTCGAATTCTTGCTACATAAGCCACAACGTCGGGATTGCGGTAGGCCAGCCCGCGCCGGGCGACAATGTCCTGGCCGGCATAGTAGGCGGCAGCCACCAGCCGGAAATCGTTGTGAAACAGCTGCATCAGCCACGCCAGGTAGCGCACGCCGCCGGAGACGTTTTGATCAATGTTGCAGCGGTCCCGGACTCGCAGGCGCTCGGCCGTTTCGGGCATCAACTGCATCAGCCCCACAGCGCCTTTGGGCGACATGGCGCAAACGCGCCAGTTGGACTCGCGCTCGACTACGGCGCGCACCAAGGCCACGGGCACGCGATAGTGTTGCGCGTAGGCGGCAACGTAGTACTCAGCCTCGGGCCGAGTCGCGGACCTGCGCTGCGCCCAGCAACTCGCGACGGCGCAAACCATGAGCGGCAAAATGAACACTCTCCTCATGCGGCGCTTCCTCGCAGACTCTCGGCCGTGTATTGCTGTGCATCAAAGATCAAACTGGCAAACCCATCACGCAGCATTAGCTTCCGCCTGTCGGCCTCAGTCTTGGCCAGTAGCGGAAGCAAGGTGTCTCTCATCTCTGCCGTAACTCGATCAGTGCCCAGAACCTTGAGCGCCTGCGCCAGATCGAGGATTTCCGAAACGGAAGGCGGCTTTTCCATGCTCCAGCCGCGCAACGCCTTGGCCAGTCCCGCCATCCCCGCATGGAATTCGCGGCTCGAATCCGGCGTCCTCAGCGCCATAATCTCCGCCTCGCGCTCGGCCGTCGGATGTTCGACACGAAGATAAAAACTGCGTCGGCGCAGGGGATCGCCGATGCGCCGCTCTTCGTTCGAGGTGAGCACCACGAAAGGAATACTCTTGGCTTCAATCGTGCCTAACTTGGGAATGCTGAGGCGCCAAACGCTCAATAGTTCGAGCAGTACTGCCTCAAAAGCATGGTCAACCTTGTCCAATTCATCGATGAGCAGAACGCAGGGCTTCTCGTACTGCAACGCCCGTAGAAGCGGCCCGGCGCTAAAGAATTGCTGGCCATGCAACTCCGTCCGCAGCAACTCCCAATCGACATTATGTGATTTGGCCTTGAGTTCGGCGCATAGCCTCTGCAGAGGCTCGTCGAACTTACCGATGGCCTTTTCTTCGTTGATCCCCTCGTAGCACTGAAGGCGCTCGACCGTCGTCTTCGCGGCTTCTGCAACCGCATACGCCAATTGTGTCTTCCCGCTGCCCGCCGGTCCTTCGAGCAGCAGCGGTTTGTGGAGTTCCGCCGCCAGATAGACCGTTGTTGTGGCAATCGAATCGGCGATGTAGCCCGTGGCCCGAAGACTTTCGTGAAGTTGTTCAATCGATGAAAACACTGTGACTCCTGAACCCAGGGCGTTTTTTGCCCTTGAGCGTCAGGAACCTAACCCTGAATCAACTTTCGGTCAAATCGGACGATTCGGCGCATTGACTGAATCGTCAACCTAGACTACAACGCCAATGCAAGACCACTGTTGGGAGGGATAACTCGCAAAAGTTGGGTTCCTTCGAACAATTATTGGCCCAGGAAATGCCATGAATATCCGATCATCCTTAGCGGTTGAGCTTGAAAGAATGCCGCACGCGCTGCGAGCGTCCGAACTCGCAAAAATCCTTTCGACGAGCAAGATGACCATCTATCGCCTTGTGGAACGAGGCGCTATTCCCCACTTCAGGGTCAGTGGGCTCATCCGTTTTGACCCGCAAGCGATTGCGGATTGGCTTCGCCGGAAGATGCCGGTGAACCAAACAGCAGCCTAACCCTGCGCACCGTCAGACTCCGATGTTGGTCTTGGAAGAGGGAACGTCGCATTGACCTTCTGCAGCGCTTCCTTGTCGCGGGCGGGTTTGAGATAGCGCATCGTCGACTCCAAGTCTTTGTGTCCCATCCAGGTTTGAACCGTTGTCAAGTCAACTCCGGCGCGCAAGTGCATGGTGGCGAACGTCGCCCGGAACTTATGCAGAAACCAGCTTTGACAATACGGTCCTCTCGCGCAATGCCCTTCTCCGGTGTCGCAGAGGCCGCAATTCAGACCAGCACGCCAGGCGATGCTTTTGCATTGGCGCAAGAAGTTGTGAACAACCCGCCCATGGCTTGTCGCGAATACCAGAGGACTATTTGCGGATGCGGCCAATCTGTGCCGGCGCAGACTATTGTAGAGGCGGTCGGGAATCGGAACCTCGCGTTCTTCCCAGTCCTTCGGAACAAATCCCAGCTTTGGCTTCGCCTTTACCCGAACAACGTGATTGCCGAAGTCAATGTCGGGCCATGTCACATGTTTTACCTCCCCTTCCCGAAAACCAGTCATCCAGAAAAATTCAAAGAGCACTCGCTTCCAAGGAGTGCATTCAGCCAAGAATCCTTCGATCTCCTCGACGGTAAAGACTTCAGGCTCAGCTTCGGTGTATCGGGGCCAATCGCGCTTCCCCATCATGCCGGTGATTCCGTTCGCCTTGAGCATCGAGACGACGACCTGCACCTTGTTCCAGATGGTGCGGCGGGCCAGGCCCCTGTCAGCGAGAAAGCCCATGAATCTCATGAGATCCTTTCGCTCGATCTGACAAAGAGGCCTTTCACGACAGGATTGGCGAAAGTATTCCAGCGCCGTCTTGTATTGCATGTGCGTTTTCGGCCGCTTCTGTTGCCGTGCTTCCTCGAGGAACTCGTGGCAAGCCTCGGTGAGTGTTGTTCTGGTGTGTTTGTCTTCGCCCACGATCTCGATCCCGAGCGCCTGATTCCCAAGAATTTGCGTTTTGCGTTCGGCAGCGGCAAACGCCTCGTTTGAGTTCTTGCCCACTGATACTCGATATCGCTTGCCGTCGAGATACCACTCGATGTAGTAAGCGCCCTCTTTGTGGATCTCGGGTCGGCCATCGATCAAGACGTAGTTTGGGCGAATCCGACCATTGCTGGTGCGAACAACAGCGCAGAATCGCCACGTCGCAGACCCATGGCCGCCTACCTTTACGTACTTTGTGATATTGACGCGCCCTGCCAGGGGCTTATGGGTCCGCATCACCGACGCTCCAAGCCAAGCTTGAGGAAGTTATTTGGAAAGGGAAATTCGGTCAAATTCTCCCGGCCCTGGGTCGAGCGCGCTATCGGTCGAAGGGGAATATTGTGCGGGAAGACGACCCTTGAAACTTGGTCGGTCGCATTGGACACCGGATGGGGCGCCAATTCGCGGGCGAAAGACGGGCTTTGGCCTAGCGCTACGCGGGCTCCCTGCCGAAGGGAAGGAATGGGAAACCCGCATCACATACCGCTCCTGAAATGGGTTTTACGGTATGGACTACGGTATGGATGGCACTTAACTCATTGAAAGCAAAGGAACTGGCGGAGAGAGTGGGATTCGAACCCACGTTAGAGTTTCCCCTAAACACGCTTTCCAAGCGTGCGCCTTCAGCCACTCGGCCATCTCTCCGGCGAAATCTATTGAAGAAAAACGGACCGCATGAAGTTCCCTGGCGTTCACGTCGGCTTGAACGCAATTCTATGGGTACCGACGGCCATTCGCAACTCGACAGGAAATGTCCTACGTAAGATGGCACAGGAACCGGCGGGCGGTTAGGAAAGTTTTTCCGTGGAAGGAGAAGGAGGTGCGGAGGACGTGTCCACAGCGGTAGTCGAACCCGACGCCGCGGCTGCCCCGACCGCTTTGTTGTTCTCAGCGACGAGCGGCAGCGGTGGCACTTTCGTGTTGTCGACAATGTGATGGCTTAGGCAATAGAGTGCGAGTTCAAGCCGATCGGCTACGCCGAGTTTGTCGTAAACTTTCCGCAAATAGTTTTTCACTACCTGTTCAGTCGTGCCCACGCGAAGCGCAATCTCTCTGTTTTTCATTCCTTGCGTAACACAGGAAACGATCAGAGTCTCTTTCGGGGTGAGCTGCACTTTGGAACGCGCTCCTGCCGGCCGCGAGTTCTGGCTGCGGTACGCTTCCATGACCCAGTGCACGGCCTGACTGTCGAGCCAGGTTTCACCGGCTGCAACCTTTCGCAGGCATTCAACAAAAGTTTCGGGTTCGACTTCACGAGACACAATTCCGTGAGCCCCCCGACGGAACAGTTCCAAGGTGAGTTCTTCATTCGAAGCTGGTATGACCACAACCAGCCGGACCTGCGTGGATTCGCGCAGCAGATCGGCCACCGCGTCGACGGGATTTGGGGGCAACGCCGACTCAAGAATCACGACATCGGCGGAGAACTTTTTGATTGCGGTTAACGTCTGGGCCATGGTTTCCGCCTGCCCGACCACTCGAATGTCGTCCTCAAGCGCGAAGATTTTCCGCAAGCCGGCGCGGAAGATCGCCTGCGTGTCGGCCAGGATCACGCGAATAAAGCCGTTGCCGCTCTCCTCGCCTGCTCCGTTATTTTCGCCTACGTTAACCGGGATGCTTGCCATCGGATTCCTAGCCTACAACCGCTCGAAATGGTACTCGTCAATAACCACGCCGACGCCGCGGCGGCCGTGGTGTTCAAAGCTGCGCACCACACGGCCCCGGCAATCGATTTGAACGTTGTTCACCGAGCCCATGACGTCGCCGGGCAACAGAATCGTGAAATCTACCGGCGAACCGACGGGCACATCGTTGTCCATCGCAAAAAGCACGCCGTTGGCAGAGATATTTTCCGTTTCCGCTGCATAGTCGCCGCCTTGCGCCTTCAACGAAACTGGCAATTGCAATGGAAATCGCGGGGCACTCTGCATGTCCTCGTAGTGCTTGCCCTCAGCCCGCGTCATCGCGTCTTTGTCTGCTTCCGCCGCCACTATCGCAACGACCTTTCTTCCGCGAGTTTCACCTCGCAGTTATCCCGAAACTTAAGGGCAGCGTACACCCCAGAATCACACGTGCAAAGTTACGGAAGTCATGGAACGATAGAGTGCTAAACGATTTTTTTTGAACGACTTAGGAGAGATTGCGGGTGGGGCCTTAAACCTGATGAAAAAAGATGCAGCCGGCTCCGGCAAGCCAGTTGCATGTCACTCACGCGAGCGCGAGAACCTTTTCAGAACTTCGTCACTTCCGTGAAATTGAAGTCTCTTGCCTTCATCGCGGGGACGACCATATCAAACGACTCTTCCCCGCTTGCGCGCACCGGCACGCTCATCGCTTCTACGTTTGACAACAAGTGAATCAGGCTCTGGTTGAAACGGAAGTTGCGTACTCCGTGTTGCACCCGGCCATTTTCCACATAGAAAGTACCGTCGCGGGTCATCCCAGTGACAATCTTCTCGTAGGGGTCCACTTCGCGGATGTACCACAGCCGCGTTACCAGAATCCCGCGTTCGGTGGAAGCAATCATCTGCTGAACGGATTCTGGACTGCGTGTTACGGCGAACACAATGTTCAGCGGCGTCTCGCCCATTTCGTTAGGCAGGGTTAAACCGTGGCCGCTGGCTTTGATCGGGCCAACCTTATCCTTATACTCGGAGCGCTTCATTCTCTCCGCCGTTGCCCGCGCATAGACCACACGCTTCACCACACCGCCTTCCACCAGCGGCACCTTCTGCCGGCGCATCCCTTCGCCATCAAATGGACAGCCCGCCTGCAGAGGATGAGCGACATCGTCCGAGATGGATATATTTTCGCCAAAGATTTTCGTGCCGACGCGGTCCGTCAGAAAAGAGCGCTGATCGAGAATTGCCATGCCGGAGTAATCCCAGAACATGAAGCCCACCAGGTCAAGGACTGCTGCCGGTTCCAGAATCACAGTGTATTTTCCCGCGGGAATTTCTTGCGGACGCGCCGAATCTGACGCCTTCTTCCCTGCAACCTCTGCCAACTCCAGCGGTCTTAGATTGCCAATGTCGGGCGAGTTCGCTTTCTGCCAGCCCGAGGAATCGTTTCCCAGCATCGTGATCGAAATCTCAGCCAGAGTCTGCATGTGCCAATCGCTTAACCCGCGCGAATTAAAAATTCCTTCAACAGACTCGCTGCTCGAGAAAACCCCAGCGGTAGTGAGTTTGTGCCGGTCGGCTACAGCCACAATATTCTTGACGCCCTCCGCACGCTGTTGCGGCGTAATGGCCGCAGTCTCGGCGAAATGGCGCGACGGAACATGTGGGGCGAGGACACTTTCCGCGCTGCCAGCGGCCTCGCGCGAATCGGGCATCGGCAAAAGATCGAGATCGGGATCGGGATGTTGTACTTTGGCCAACTTCTCCGAAGCCTCGACGACCCGCCGCAAACTCTCGTCGTCGAACTTGTTGGTGGATGCCCGAGCCGTGCGCCCTCCAAACATAGTGCGTACGGAAACGCCATGATTTTCTTCCGCAACGTTCTGGTGGATTGTGTTATTGGCGAAGCGGGTCAACGCAAACCGACCGCCGGAGAAAAGCACTTCAACCTCATCGGCAGTCGAGAGCTTGGTGATGCGGTTAAAGATGTCAGCAGCTCGGTCTTTAGTTAGCATTAGTAGGGATTGGCTGGCGGCTTTTTTCTCCGTGGCTGTATGTTTTTGTAGTGAACTAGTTCCCTTTGTACGCGCTCCCCGTTTTTATGCTGCGAAACCGTGAAGGCGCTGCCCCGTGTCCTGTGCCCATCACCTGTTGCGGCTGGCCCTTGCCGCAATTCGGGGTGCCCCACAATGTCCACTCATCGCGTGAACAGATTGCGTCCAATGAATTCCAGAACTCAGTTGTAATTCCCGAGTACGACGGATTTTTTACCATCCGCACGCGCTTCCCATTTTTAATTTCCCAACCGATCTCGCATCCGAACTGAAAGTTGTAGCGCTTATCATCAATCGACCATGACCGGTTGGTCTGCATCAGGAGGCCGCGATCGGTCGAAGAAATTAATTGTTCCAGGCTCAGCGGACTTTTGCCCGGCAGCAAACTGACGTTGGTCATGCGAATCATGGGCAGGCGGTTCCACCCTTCCGCTCGCAGAGTCCCCCCCGACCGGTTCTCGCCGATGGTGTGTGCGGTTTCGCGCGAACTGAGGTACCCGGTGAACAATCCGTTGGTGATAATCGGCGTACACTGCGCGGGCACGCCCTCGTCGTCAAAACCGAACGTTCCGAGTCCGGGACCGTGCTCCTGGCGCGCGTCCGCTACCACATTTACCAATTCGCTCCCGTAGCGCAGCGTACGCAACTTATCGAGGGTCAGAAACGACGTCCCCGCAAAATTCGCTTCCATCCCGAGCACGCGGTCGAGCTCAATCGGATGCCCGACCGATTCATGGATCTGCAAGCCGAGTTGCGAGCTCTCGAGAATTATGTCGAATACGCCTTCGGGGCACTGATCCGCATGGTGCAGCGCGACTGCCTCTTCCGCAATGCGGCGCGCGTTCTCGACCAGCTTCAATTCTTCGACCAGTTCGTATCCTTTATTCTGCCACTGTCCGCCATACGAAGTTGGATACGACCGTTTCTGAAGTTCGTTTCCCGCGAACGCGTAGGCAGTGTAACCGGCGCCGGTAGAGTATTTCGTCTGGTGAATATTCGCGCCTTCGGACGAAACGAACCATTGTTCCTCGCGATTGAAATTAAGATTGGCTTCGGCCAGAGTGATACCGGCCACAGCGCGCATTTCCGAATCGATCTTCAGCAGCAAGTCAATGTTGTGTTCCACGGAAACCGTGAACGGATCGATCTTGCAGGGCGTGGTCCATTCGGCGGTGACCGGCGTCTCTGGCGCCAGTCGAACATCTTCCCGCTTCACCCGAGCCGAGGCGCGCGCAATCTCCACTGCCATTGCCGCCGTGGCCTCAACCGCCGTGCGGGACAAGTCTTCCGACGCTGCGAATCCCCAGGCCCCATCGACGATCACTCGCACGCTCATCCCGACGGATTCTGAGTCGGACGCGCTGCCAAGCTTTCCGTTCTTGGTTGTGAGTGCACGGCTACGTTGCGCAACGATCCGCGCATCGGCATAACTCGCGCCGCGCATTGTGGCAACGTTCAGTGCCCAGGTAGAGATATCTTTCATGTGCAAATTCAAATCTATCACGTCGCTGGAACGTGTCTATGGCGCAGCACGCGCTACATCCAGCGCTTCCCTCACGGCCAACAGTTCCTTCAAAAGTCCCCGCAACTTCGTGGACTCCAGCGCGTTCGCCCCGTCCGACTTAGCTTCCCTGGGATTGTCATGGACTTCCATGAAGACTCCGTCGACGCCCGCCGCCACCGCCGCACGCGCAAGAACGGGGATGAACTCCGGCTGCCCGCCGCTGGTGGCTGGGCCCTTGTCATCGGATTGCGCGGAGGGCAGTTGCACGGAATGAGTCGCATCAAAAACGACGGGCGCAAACTTCCGCATAATCGGCAGCGATCGCATGTCAACCACCAGGTTGTTGTACCCAAAACTGGCGCCGCGCTCGGTGAGGAATACCTGCGTGTTGCCCGCATCGCGGCACTTCTCGACCGAATGGCGCATGTCCCAGGGGGAAAGGAATTGGCCCTTCTTGATATTTACCGCGCGTCCGCTCAACGCGGCTGCAACTACCAGATCGGTCTGCCGGCTTAAGAATGCGGGAATCTGCAGCACGTCAGCAACTTCGGCGACCCTGCCCACATCCGCCGTTTCGTGCACGTCCGTGAGAATGGGGATGTTCAGTTGCTCTTTGATCTTTTTCAGAATGCGAAGGCCTTCTTTGATACCTGGACCGCGAAAGCTGCGAATCGATGTGCGGTTGGCCTTGTCGTAGCTGGCTTTGAAGATGAAGGGAAACTCCAGCGCCCGCGCTACGCCTTTGATGATCTCGGCCATGCGGATGGCATGCTCTTCGCTCTCAATGATGCAGGGCCCCGCGATCAGGAAAAGTTCCCCAGATCCAATGCTGACATCGCCGACTTGGAATTTAGTGGGCAGGGCAGTCTGTAAATCGAGTTAGTAGTCGCGATCCCGCGAAATGAATCTGATACGAAGCACAACGCAGTTCCTTCATGTGTTCACGGTCAGAGCTATCTTCTTCCAACCCTCTCCGGCCGATGGAACAATTCGACTGCAGCAGATTCCTTCTCAGCTCGCCGTTTCTGTCCATGTTCGTACGCCGCGCCAACAAATGTGCTAAACAGCGGATGCGGTTCCAGCGGTTTAGATTTGAACTCGGGATGGAACTGGCATCCTATGAAATGCGGATGATCCGGCAGTTCCACCATCTCGACGTAAGTACCGTCCGGCGAGGACCCTGAAATGCGCAACCCGGCCGCCACCATCGGCTCTTCATACTCGCGATTGAATTCGTAGCGATGCCGGTGACGCTCGCTGATTTCGGCCTTGCCGTAAATTCGGTAAGCCAGCGTATCGGGCTCAATCTTGCAAGTCCATGCGCCCAACCGCATGGTGCCTCCAAGTTCCTCCACACCGCGCAGTTCGCGCAACTTGTAGATCACGCGATGAGGCGTCGCCGGATCGAATTCGCTGGAATTTGCCTCAGCCAGTCCAACCGCGTTGCGCGCAAATTCAATGCAGGCTGTCTGCATACCCAGACAAATCCCAAAGTACGGAACCTTTTTCTCCCGCGCATAACGGATAGCAATCAGCATCCCCTCGATGCCGCGTTTGCCAAAACCACCGGGAACGAGAATTCCGTCGTAACCTTCGAGTTGCGCGTCGCAGGTCTCGTCGCCTGCCTCCAAGCCTTCCGCCTCAATCCAATTGATTTGCAGTTTCAGATTGTGGGCCAGCGCGCCGTGCACCAGCGCCTCCTTCAGCGACTTGTAAGAATCCTCGTACTCGACGTATTTTCCGACAATGCCGATGGTCACCGTATCCTTCGGGTTGTAAAGGCGGTGCACGATATCCGCCCACTTGGTAAGATCGCGGTCGCGCGCCTCCATGTGAAGGTATTTCAGGATTAGCGTGTCCACACCTTCATTCGCGAATACAAGTGGCACCTCATACACGGAAGCGACATCTTTGGCCGTAATGACCGCCTCGTCTCCGACGTTGCAAAACAGCGCAATCTTTGACTTGATGTCTTTCGCCAGGAATCGATCGGTGCGGCATAGCAAAATGTCAGGCTGAATTCCGATGCTCAATAATTCTTTCACCGAGTGCTGCGTCGGTTTGGTCTTAAGCTCCTGCGCCGCCGCGATGAACGGAACCAGCGTGACATGCACGAACAAGGTGTGTTCGCGGCCGAGTTCCTGTCGCATCTGGCGAATCGCTTCCATGAACGGCAGCGATTCAATGTCGCCCACCGTGCCGCCAATTTCCACGATGGCGATGTCCACATCCAGCGCGACCTTCTTCATGGCCGCTTTAATCTCGTTGGTTACGTGCGGAATCACCTGCACCGTCTTGCCCAGATAATCGCCACGTCGTTCTTTGGCGATGATCTGCTCGTAGAGACGGCCGGTGGTCCAGTTATTGTCGCGAGAAAGTTTGGCGTGGGTGAAGCGCTCGTAGTGTCCCAAGTCGAGATCGGTCTCGGCACCGTCATCGGTGACGAAGACTTCGCCGTGCTGAAACGGCGACATCGTCCCCGGATCCACGTTCAGGTAGGGATCAAACTTCATGAGGTTGACCTTAAGGCCGCGGCTCTCCAGCAAACAGCCGATGGACGCCGCCGCCAATCCCTTGCCCAAAGAAGACACAACTCCGCCCGTCACAAAGATGTACTTCGCTGGCATCTGTTCCTCGCTCTAAATTGTCTTGGGAAATTTGTGCAGGCTGGGTGCACGATCAATTATGGCAGAAACCTCTGTGGAAAGAAATAGAAGAATCGGCCGTTTCATTTTTCGCATTCAGCCCACCAGGAGTGGGTTTTCTTTCCGATGACGCTGTAGTGCGAGTATTCGCAGGAGTTCCCTTTTCTGGCCCCTGACCATTGTGGGGGTTGGCCTTCGATCGGGCAAACATTAGTTGGACGACCGGCCCCCTCGCAGGCACTCAGGACGCCAAGGATCAATATGAGCGGGAACGAGCAAGCCTTCTTTGCCGTAGTCGACTCCCCATGCAAATTGTACTGTGGACAATGCGCCGGGATGAACAGCCCGCGTTGACTATCCCCGCAATGTGGGCGAAAATGAATCCGCACTTCCCTCGATCCCGACGTTTCGTTCCAATCTGTCGGGTTTCCAATCGTGGGCCTGTGGCGCAGCTGGGAGCGCGCTTCCATGGCATGGAAGAGGTCGTCGGTTCGATCCCGACCAGGTCCACCATCTTTTCAACCACTTGCAGATACCCCCGCTTTCCAGTTTGGTAGCATTTGGAAACAAAACGCTCGTCCGGCGCGAGACTCTTCCAAACTAGTAAGGAGTCGAAGCTCGGCACCGATTGCGTCGACCGTGTTCTGCACGGTCTCCGGGATCTCCTGCATGTAAACGTCAGTTGTCGTTTTCTTCACCTTCGGAGCCGAAGGCCGGAGTCGGTGCATCTCCTCCCCCGGCGTTACATCTAATAAGGTGCAGGACCAGGGACAAACACATGGGAAACACATTCAAGACCGCGTTTCTTCTAACAGCGCTCACGCTATTGCTGATGTTCATCGGCCGTGCTTTCGGCGGACATAACGGGATGATCCTAGCGCTGATCTTCGCCGCAGTGATGAACTTCGTCTCGTACTTCTACTCCGACAAGATCGCGCTGGCCATGTATCGCGCACAGCCCGTTTCGCGCGAGGAATTGCCGCGCGCCTATGCGGCGGTTGAGCGCCTGACCCAAAAAATCGGCATCCCCATGCCGAAGATGTACGTGATTCCAATCGAGTCTCCGAATGCCTTTGCCACGGGACGGAACCCGGCTCACGCATCCGTCGCCGTCACCCACGGAATTCTCGGCCTGCTTACCGATGAAGAACTCGAGGGTGTACTCGCCCACGAACTCGGCCATGTCAGCAACCGTGACATCCTGATCAGCTCCGTTGCGGCGACGATTGCCGGGGCCATCACCATGGTGGCCAGCATGGGACGGTGGGCCATACTCTTCGGCGGCATGGGAGGCGACGACCGCGACCGTCGCGGAGGCGGCCTGTCCGCGCTCTTCATGCTGATCGTGGCGCCCATTGCTGCCAGCCTGATTCAGCTCGCAGTATCGCGGTCGCGAGAGTATCAAGCCGATGCCACCGGCGCGCACTTTACCGGCAATCCATACGCCCTGGCCAGCGCTCTGCAAAAACTCGATGCCTACTCTCGCCGCGTGCCCATGGCTGCATCCCCGTCAATGGCGCATTTATTCATCATCCAGCCGCTCCTGGGCATGAACTTCGGCAGTCTCTTCTCCACTCATCCCCCCATCGCCAAGCGCATCGAACGCCTGACGGGTCGCCCGGCGGAGTTTACGCAATAAAGAGTTGTCAGGTCTCAGTCGTCAACTTTCAGCTCGAACCACCGCTGATGCAGGCGTTCAACGGTGTGAGAGGCGCTGTAAGGAAAGAAGCTGGAAAAGATTTGTTCATCCCGAACCAGGCGAGGGATCCAGGTTTAGCTGACAGCTGATAGCTAAGCCGTGACAGCTGACAGCAGCCTATGACGTGGTAGTGCCTCAGTTTGAAATTCACTCGGAATTGATCTCAGTTCGGGTTTCGTAACAATAATCAACCGGTAACTGGCAACGAGGGAAAAGAGTGGGATGATGCAGCAAGGAGCAAAGAAGTCATGGAGTCGAAGTCCAACAACCCTTCGAAACCTTACGTCCATCCCCACATGAAAACGCTAACCGTAGAAGAAGCGAGAAAGTTCCTAGCAGAGCACGCAGATTGCGGCGATCAAGGCGCAATCGATCTGCTGGAAGTGATAGAGCAGAACAAAGTGATAGAGCAGAACAAAAGGAAAGCATAAGATTCCTAGAATCGGCGTGATTTTGCGAGGGGGGGGTATTCCTTGGCCTTTGGGCTTTTCCCAGCGCAGGTGGAGATACCTGCGCCAGTCGTGGGTCGCGCCGAGGTTTCTAGACGATGAGATTTCAAACTGAGGCACTACCCATGACGTAGGTAACTCCGCCGGCACAATGCAAAATAGTAGAATCCAATTAATGCCTCTCCAGACTGCCAGCGCCGTATCCCACAAAGCCGCCGAACTTGAAAAAGCTCTCCGCCGCGTGATTCGCGGAAAAGACGATGTCGTACGTCTCGCGCTGGTCAGCGTGTTCGCCCGCGGACATCTGCTGATTGAAGGCGTTCCCGGAGTCGGCAAGACCACGTTAGGTCAAGCCATCGCCCGCGCCATCGATTGCACTTTCCAGCGCGTGCAGTTCACCAGCGACATGCTGCCGTCCGACGTGCTCGGCATCTCCGTCTACTCCGCATTGGAGCAGGAATTTGAATTCAAGCGTGGTCCGGTTTTCACCAACGTGTTGCTGGCGGATGAAATCAATCGCACCACGCCCAAGACACAGTCCTCGCTGCTCGAGGCCATGAACGAAGGCCAGGTTACGGTCGACGCGCACTCGTACGCGCTGCCGCAACCTTTTCTGGTGATCGCAACGCAGAACCCTGTAGAGCATCACGGCACTTATCCTCTTCCCGAGTCGCAGCTGGACCGTTTTCTGATGCGTGTCCGGATGGGCTATCCAGAAGCTGCAGCTGAGCGGGAGATTTTGCGCGCCGAAGTTGGTGCTGAACACCTGGACGAGATGCGCCCGGTACTTACCGGCGCCGACGTGCTGGAGATGCAAAAGGCGGTCAAACAAATTCGGGTGGATGAATCCCTGGTGAGCTACGCTCTCGAAATCGTTCGCCGCACTCGCGAATCGGAATTTCTCTCGTTGGGAGTTTCGCCGCGTGGATCACAAGCTCTCTATCGGGCCGCGCAGGCAATGGCCTTCCTCGATGGCCGCAGCTTCTGTACTCCGGAAGACTTTAAGCCACTCGCGGTTCCCGTCTTCGCGCACCGCGTGGTAGTCAACGGGCTGTACACCTCGACGTTGAAAAAGTCGGAGCAATCCGACCAAGTTCTGCGCGAGATTGTAGAGACCGTAGCCGTACCAGTGTAGGTGCAGTTCGCAGTCGCGCGCTTGGTCGAGATTCTTCGCTGTCGTCAACGCTATAATCCTCTCGCCATGTCCTTCCTCCGCTACCTCATGCTGCTTTCGCTCGTCGTCTGGATCGGCGGGCTTACGTTCTTCGCGTTTGTCCTGGCACCAACAGCGTTTCACGTTCTGCCCAACACCCATCTCGCTGGAACCCTAGTTGGTCGCGCTCTGGGAAAACTTCATTGGATCGGCATCGTTTCCGGACTGGTATTCCTGGCAAGTTCCCTGTTCTACAGCCGGCTCGCCGACGGCGCTCTGCATCTGTTTGCCACGCGCCACGTGCTCATGTGTCTGATGCTGGCCCTCACGCTCATTTCGCAGTTCTGGATTATTCCGCGTATGGACACTCTGCGCGCGTCAGTCGGTGACTTTGCCTCGGTAGCGGTAGATAATCCCGAACGCGTGCAGTTTGACGCGTTGCACCTTTGGTCTACACGCGTGGAAGGTGGAGTGCTCTTGCTTGGACTTGCCGCCGTCTATTTAACCGCCCGTGCTTTCGGTCGTACTTGAGAAGTGAGTTTAGACGCGGGAGCTTGATAGCGGAAGCAGTCCACTGCGTGATCGTTCACCATCCCCACAGCCTGCATGTAGGCGTAGCAAATCGTCGAGCCCACGAATTTGAACCCGCGCCGTCGGAGATCTTTGCTTAAGGCATCGGATTCTTCCGACATCGTTGGAATCTGCTTTAGCGTTCTCCAGACCTTCGGTTTGCCGTTAACAAACTGCCAGACATAGCGGTCGAAGCTGCCGAATTCTTCCTGCACGCAAAGGAACGCTTTCGCGTTCACGACAGCGGACTTAATCTTCAGGCGGTTGCGTATAATTCCCGGATTTTCTAATAGTTGCTGAATCTTACGTCGGTCGTAGCACGCCACTCTAGGACAATCGAAGTCGTCGAATGCCGCGCGATAGTTGGCTCGCTTGTTAAGGATGGTATTCCAGCTCAGCCCCGCCTGCGCTCCTTCGAGAATGAGAAACTCAAAGAGCGTGCGGTCAGCGTGCACCGGCACGCCCCATTCTTCGTCGTGATAACGGACGGAGAGTTCGCCGCTCGCCCATCCGCAGCGAATGACAGGCTTAGGCTCTGTTCTCATCGGACATCTTGCAAAACCAGGTGAAACCGCAAAAAAGCTGCTATTTCAGCGACTTAGGTTCCGAGTTGTTTCGTGGGGACTTCGAATCCAACAGAGCGACAAGCTGATGCGCGCTTGCGGGAACGCCGACCTTTCCTTGGCGAATGATTTCTTTCGCGCTCAATTTCCTGCCGTACAGCTTCTGATTCGCGCTGCCATCCGAACGCAGAGTCGAACCCTCGAGCGAGATGCCGGCGAATAATCCTTTATTACGCGAGTAAGAGAGAATCTCCGCGTTCATCACGACGTCGGTCGCGCCTTCCGCGGTCCGTCCTTTCGGACCCGCCGCGGCTGAGGCATCGGCGCCCAGCTTCACCTTGCTGGAAAGCAACGACTTCGCTCCCTTCGGATTCATGACAAGAAGCACGAAGTCGGTGGCCTGGCCTCCCAGTTGAAACCCGATGCTGATTCCCTCAAGCGCGTACAGGGCGGGAGCTCCCCACCTTCCGGTATAGTGCTCGCCTCCACGGCAAACCATCACGCCGCGGCCATAGCTGCCACCGACTCCAAAGGCTGCCTTTTTAACTGACGGCAAGATGATCAGGCATTCAGCCTTGTCCAGCAGCTCCTGGGGAATGTCGTCAGGAATGTTCAGAATCTCCACCATCACCTCACCGGCCTCTTTGACGCGATCTTGTTCTTTCTCGTTCCGAGCCGCAAATGCTGGCGTTCCCAGCAGCAGCATCGCCAGGAAATATGCTGTCACCTTATTCATCGAATCCCTCCACGAGTTGTTTGATGTTGAGCATTATTTTTAAACGACTACCAATCATCTTAAACCCTAAGGTCCGTTCGAAAATCCATTAGATGACTCTCAGGAGTGCACAACAAAGCTCTGCAGAACGACAATACGAGCCACATTTTTCTGTGCTTATCTCTCGCGAATTCATTTCATGACTAAGTGCGTGCTCCTTTTGTAACTTGGCATTGCGGCAGCAGGCTCCTAAAGTCAATCAAGATACAGCGATTCTCGGTTGAACGTTCGGCACCCAGCGTGCATCTAATATAGTCAAATGGCCGTCTGGCCTGAGTTGATAGTGAAAAATTTGGGGTTACCGGGCATGAAGTACACGCATCAGATTCTTCGGGCTCTTGCAGTGTTTTTGACCCTGGCAGCGTTCTATCCGGGCCAAGCCAAGGCCCAGTCCGCTTATGTCTCAGGCGCCCCGAGCGCGACCTCAGCGTATGCCGACGCTCCTGCCGTCAACTCATTCATAGCAAATTCCGACGACCCGCAGAGCGCCCTTATCACCATTCGCAAGCGAGTGGATGAAGTCAATGTTCTGTTCATTGCCACCGACAAGCGCGGTAAGTTCGTCCGCGATCTGAACCAGAATGACTTCGCCATACTCGATGACCACAAGCCGCCGCAGGCGATCATCAATTTTCGGCGTGAAACCGATTTGCCCCTTGAGCTGGGGCTGCTGATTGACGTAAGCGGCTCGGTCAACAGCCGTTTTGATTTTGAACAGAACGCGGCCACGAGTTTTCTGCAACACGCGATCCGTGCCAAGTTTGACAAGGCTTTCATTGTAGGATTCAACAGCCATAGCCAAATGGCGCAGGACTTCACGGACAACGTGCAACTGCTTTCGGTGGGAGTTCGCAAGTTGCACAGTGGTGGAGGAACTGCCCTTTACGACGCCATCTATCGCGCCAGCAAAGAGAAATTTTTGAAGGACCGCCCCGATCATCCCATACGAAAAGCTATCGTGATCGTGAGCGATGGCGAAGACAACCAAAGCGAATTCTCCCGAGCCCAGGCTATCGAAATGGCTCAGCGTGCAGAAGTTATCATCTACGCCATTTCTACAGATGACAGCGGCCTGGTGATGCGCGGCGACAAAATACTCGAACAGATCGCCGAAGCTACGGGAGGACGAGCCTTCTTCCCCTTTAAGATGAAGGACATGACGCGCGCTTTCGCTGCCATCGAAGACGAACTACGCAGCCAGTACGTGGTCTCGTACAAGCCCGCCAACTTCGACGCCGACGGGCGTTACCGGTCCATCGAAATCTCCAGTCTGAAGAAAGACCTCCAGGTCCGCGCCCGCAAGGGATACTTCGCTCCGCAGCAATAGCAATGCAGCAATAGCAATAAGGTGCTGTGTGT
>JRHI01001359.1_pt1 | contig 20918 bp, 20 predicted proteins | sample 215371 | NCBI WGS metagenome assembly JRHI01 (sample SAMN02929681, study PRJNA255918) | sediment metagenome | biome: cave system; feature: Ice Cave; material: Sediment; isolation source: sediment from deep within a dark volcanic ice cave with no known source of... ...
AACCTGCAACCCGCTGATTAAGAGTCAGCTGCTCTACCGGTTGAGCTAGCGGCCCACGAATTTTTAGAATTTTACAAGGAAACAGCGTGATTGTCGAACGCCCCGCCTCAAGCTGCTAGCGTCAATGTGATGCGCTTAGCTCTCCACTGCGCAATGCCGCTGCGATAGCGAGAGCGGCTTCGCGCGCACCCGTCAGGTTCCCAGGCTCAAAGGAAATAGCAGCAACCCGGGGGTGCCCGCCGCCGCCATATTTTTCGGCCAACGATGCGAGGTTCTTTTCCGCCGGGTCTTGATTCCAAGGGTTAGAGCCAATGGAAACCTTGGTGCGCAAAGGTGAAGCGCTGACGCTGACGGAGTACTGACACTCCGGATGCAGAAGGTAAGGAACAAATTTATTGTAGCCTTCCAGGTCCAGGTCGCTTACGTCGAAGAAAATTACGCCGTCACGCGCCTCAATGCGCTGCCGCAAAATATCGATGGAACGGCGATGGCGTTCCAGCAGCGGTCCCAGATGCTTGGCTACAATCGGCAAGCGCACGATTTCCGCAAGCGGACGCATGGCAATTTCCGGAATCAGCTTCGGCACGAGTCCCAGTTCCGGCGCGGCTTCGATTACCAGCGCCAACTGGGTGGCCGGTTCCTTGAGCTCGACTGCCGATTGGGCCGTCGGGTATTGCGCACCATCAATGAGGTCGCCCCAGTGGATCAGCTCGGCCATCGAATCTGTGTTGAAGCCGAATTTTTCCCTAGCGACCGTCGCCAGAAATTTTGTACAGGATTTATATGCCGGGTCGTAAAACTTGTGTCCGGAAGTATCGCGGCGGAAGTGTTGGGCGTCCGAGGGAGTAAGAAAAGCGCTCTGATGATGGTCGAACCACCATGTGAGCCGCGGGGAGCTGGAATACTTGAAATCAACGATCGCGTTTTCATCGCCGTCGAAGACATTATTCTCCCAGGGCGACGACGCGCGATGGGTCATCCCGGTAAAGTAAAATTCGGCGTCCGGGTGAAACCGGTCGCGGTAGAAACGGTAGAAAACCGCCGCTGAAGCGGCTCCATCAAAGCAGCGGTCGTGGAAGCACAGCCGAACCTTAATCATCCAGAAACGGTCTCCCCATTTGGCCGCGGCGCAAACGGCAAATCCACAACCGCGAAGCCATTAAAGATGGGCGCGAGCCTCGGGAAAGTCAAGCGGAAAGCCTCTTTTCCATCGTAGGAACAACAGCACCAGCAGCCTGAAAAAGGTATGTAAATAAACTGGTTCTTCTTAGCTCTGGAATTTCACATAGATCCCTCCGCTGATTTTTCCGGCGCCAAGCCAATCGCCGGAATATTATTTTTTTGTATAAGCTCGTTCAGTGCCTTCAGCTCTTTGGATTGCACCTCGCGCCATTCTGCTAGCTGCGCCTCAAGCCGCACGTTCAGTTCATCAAATACAAGATACGCTTGCGCTGTCGGCGCCGCGTCAGCGCTTTCCACGGTACTCTGCAAGGCCATCAACTGGTCTGCAACTTGGATAGGATAATTGAGCGGGTCTTCGTTGCTGGTCGACTTGGGCTGAATAATCTTTTCCTCGACCGCATCAAGTCTCTTCCCCAGCGCATCCGCGGCATCCAAAACCGGCTTGGACTTAGCATCCCCCTCAAGCCGCTTCCTCAAACTCTTTAACTGTTCGCGGAGACTGCGAATCTGGTTTACAGCGTCGTGGCCCGCGGCCACGCGGTCGCGAATGCGCATCGCCAGCTCGACCTGCTTATCGAGGTCCGCTTGGCTGACATCCTCGCGCGGATCCTTCTTGATTTCAGCCGCAGTATCGTAGGACTTTCCAGCTGCGGTCAGTTTGACGCGATATGTTCCGGGCGAAACCAGGGGACCCGAGGGGCGACCACCCCAGGAAATCGCATGTGGCACTTTCGAAGGCGCCTCGTGTCGCATATCCCAGACAAAGCGATTGAGCCCGGCTTCCGCGGGAAGCTTATCGTTGCGTGTGGAGAAGCCAAATTCTTCGTCGTCGGCGCTCGATTCATCCTGCCCCTTGGGAGTTTTGCTCGAATACTTGCGAATCACTTTTCCCGAGGAATCTGAAATCTCCAGCGTCACCCCATCCTTCGGAGCGGTTTTCAGGAAATAACTGATCACGACTCCTGAGGACGGGTTTGCTCCGGCCGCGAAGGTGCCGGGCAATCGGAAACCTGGGCCGCGAAACCGTATCGCCGATGATGGCTGGTAGAGATGCACGTCTTCATTGGCAACGCGATCGGTCATTTGCCGGATGGGGCTGATGTCATCGAGTATCCAAAACGCGCGGCCGTGGGTGGCCACGACTAGATCGTCATCCTTGATGGTCAGGTCGTGGATGGGTGTCGCCGGCAAATTTGCCTTGAGCGATTGCCAGTGTCCTCCGTCATCGAACGAGACATAAATACCCGGCTCGGATCCCGCAAAGAGCAGCCCTTGGCGTTTCGGATCTTCACGGACAGCGTGAACGAAAACGTTTTCCGGCAGCCCTGCTGTGATTTTTGTCCAGGACTTACCGTAATCCGAAGTCTTATAAATGTAAGGCCGAAAGTCGTCGAGCCGATGCCGGTCCACGGCGACGTACGCTGTGCTGGCAGTGTGGGGGGAGGGATCAATAATGCTGATGAGGCTCCATTCAGGCAGATCCTTTGGCGTCACGTTGGACCAATGTTGTCCTGCATCCCGCGTTACGTGCACCAAACCATCGTCCGTGCCGGCCCAAATAGTTCCCTTCTCCACTGGTGATTCAGCGATCGCAAAGACGGTATCGTAATACTCGACGCTGGTGTTGTCTTGTGTGAGTAGACCGCCCGAGGATTGCTGCTTGTTCTTGTCGTTACGCGTGAGATCCGGGCTGATCATCGTCCAGTTTTTCCCTTCATCCTTGCTCATGAATACGCCTTCGCCGCCATGATAGAGCACGCTAGGATCGTGCGGCGAAAGCGCAATGGGAGCCGTCCATTGAAAGCGATGCTTCAGCCCGGCAGCTCCGGCTCCCATCGGATTCAGCGGCCACGAAGAAATATCTTGGCGCGAATGGTTCTTATGGTTGTAACGCGTGATTAGCCCATCGTATGAGCCGGCGTAAACGATGTCCGGATTCGCAGGATTAGGCACCACGTATCCCGCCTCGCCGCCCCCTACGTCATACCAGTCGGAACGATCGATCACTCCGGAGTCCGTACGGCTCGCAATCGCTACCGTCGAGTTGTCTTGCTGTGCGCCATAAATACGGTACGGAAATCGCGTATCGGTAGCCACGTGATAAAATTGCGCCGTCGGCTGATTGTTCTGGGTTGTCCAGGTCTTTCCTCCATCGTGGGTGATGGTCGCGCCGCCATCGTTGGTGTTGATCATCCACGCGGGATTGGCCGGGTCGATCCACAAGCCGTGATGATCGCCATGCGGAGCGCGAAGCGTAGTAAAAGTGCGCCCGCCATCATTCGATTTATAGAGCGTCGTGTTCAACACGTATATGACGTCGGCAGCTTTCGGATCAGCAAAGATGTGATGGAAATACCATGCACGCTGCGTGTATTTATGATCCGCATTTACGAGATGCCAAGAATCACCACCATCTTCTGAGCGATAGATGCCGCCCTTTTCTGCTTCAATGATGGCGTAGACGCGATTGTCGTCCGCGCCCGAAACGGATACTCCAATGCGGCCAAGCGTCCCCTCCGGCAATCCGTGGCCCGCGAGCCTTTTCCATGTTGAGCCTCCATCCGTGGACTTATACAAACCGCTGCCCGGCCCTCCACTGACCATGGTCCACGGCGCTCGATGCGCTTCCCACAACGCCGCAAAGAGTACATGGGAATTATGCGGATCGAAAACCAGATCAATAGCGCCTGTCTTTTCATCCTTGTATAAGACTTTTTTCCACGACTTGCCCCCATCCTCGGAACGAAATACTCCTCGCATTTCATTTGGGCCGTAGGCATGCCCAAGGGCCGCAACCAGAACCATATTGGGATTCCCCGGATCGACTACCACTTTCGCAATGTGCCGCGTGTCCTCCAGCCCAATGTGTGCCCAGGTCTTGCCGGCGTCCATCGACTTATACATGCCATTGCCGTACGAGATATTCCCGCGAATGCAGGATTCTCCAGTGCCGGCATAAATTACGTTGGAATCAGAAGGCGCCACCGCAATCGCACCCACCGACATGATTGGTGTCTTGTCCGTCAACGGCGACCAGCTTGCCCCGCCATCCGTCGTTTTCCACACACCTCCGGCCACGGCCCCAAAGTAGTAGGTGCTCGGATCTCCAGGCACGCCAGCAGCAGTCAGCACCCGCCCTCCGCGAAATGGGCCGATCTGTCGCCATTTCATTCCCTTCAACGATTCCTCGTTCAATGTTTGCGCGGACAGCGGCCCACCGTGTAACAAACACGCGAACAAAACCAGCCCCAAGAAAGTTCGCGCCAGTCCCGTTTTTTGAGCACTCATAATTCCTCCTGCTGAGATTGGTGTGTTCTGCTGCCACGCCGTGGGCGATCTATCGCCTACGAATTCTCTTGCGGGGGGTAGGCCGTCTCCTTAGACACCCACTCGCCCGCGCGAAGCCTAGCAAATGCTTTCCACACTCGCAAGCACTCCCCGCCATGCGACAAATTTTTCAGCATCAGCCTTCGTTTTCATTACAATGACCGGGACCTGGCAGCTGCGGAGAATCTCCTATGGAACCCGAACTCTCCACCGTCTCGCCCTCCGAAAAATCAGGTCTTAACCTCGTCCAAAAACTTTGGCCGCGGAACGTGACGCTCGCTGAACGCCGCACGCTCCTCGCTGGGGGACTCGGCTGGATGCTCGACGCCATGGACGTCATGCTGTACTCACTCGTGATCGCGCACCTTATGCGCGAATTCGGCATGGATACGCGCACCGCCGGCCTCCTGAATTCTCTGATGCTGGCGGCGTCGGCCATCGGAGGATTCCTCTTCGGCTTTCTCGCCGACCGAATCGGCAGAACCCGCTCGCTCATGGCCTCCATTCTCGTTTATTCCGTCGCGAGCGCTGCGTCTGGTTTTGCCTCGAGCGTCGTGCAGCTCGCTATCTTTCGCTTCATTCTGGGTCTCGGTATGGGCGGTGAGTGGGGCACAGGCGCCGCGCTGATTGCGGAGACCTGGCGCCCCGAACATCGCGGTAAAGCTCTCGGCCTTATGCAATCCACTTACGCGATCGGTGAAATCATTGCCGCGGGAGTTGTATGGCTCGTACTTCCGCGTTATGGCTGGCGCGCCGTATTCTTCGCCGGCATTCTTCCGGCGCTTGTGGTTCTCTGGATTCGCCGCAATGTTCCCGAGTCTGAGATCTGGAAGCGTCACGCAGCGCTCGCGGAGCGTGGCTCGCTGCGCCTGCTGTGGCGCAAAGACCTTCGCCGAAATGCCCTGCTCGCCACCACTATGAACGCCTGCGCGATGTTTGGTTACTGGGGACTGTTTACCTGGATTCCTGCCTATCTGTCGCTACCCGCGGCCCAGGGGGGACGAGGCCTCAGTCTGGTAAAGACCACGGCATGGTTCATCGTCATGGCTGCGGGAAAGTGGCTGGGATATTTCTCTTTCGGCTTCTTCGCGGATATTTTCGGACGTCGCCGCCCCTATTTTTCTTATCTATTCATTGCCGCGATACTTGTACCCGTTTACGGAATGGCTAAGAGTCCGCTCTCGCTGTTGATTCTGGGTCCCTTCGTTGCATTTTTCGGCACGGGATTTTTTTCGGGCTACGCCGCCATTGCCTCGGAAATGTTCCCAGGCGCGGTTCGCGCCACTGCGATGGGATTGACCTACAACATCGGGCGCGGCATTTCTGCCTCAGCGCCCTTCGCAGTTGGCGCGTTGGCCTCCAGGTTTGGACTCGGCCCAGCCTTTTCCCTACAGGCGGCCGCATTTCTTATCGCCGCCTTGCTCGCCCTTGCCTTGCCTGAGACAAAAGGCAAAGCACTCGAATGACGAGGCTGACATCGTCCAACGGTGTCGTAGTTCTTGCGAGTCATGTAAAATCAATTGTACTTCGTGCGGAAGTGGCGGAACTGGCAGACGCGCAGGACTTAGGATCCTGTGGGGTAAAACCCGTGAAGGTTCAAATCCTTTCTTCCGCACCATAGCATCACTTTTTCTATGACCTTTCGTAAATTTGTTGAGGTCGGCTGAGCTTTAGGAGGAGTTGTGAAGCGGCGAGAATTCATCACACAATCGGCATACGGGGCCGCAGGCGCTTGGCTAGGCGCGAAGCGATTTCATTTTGGTTCCACGCGGTTGCCAAGCCCGCAGCAGAAGTTACAAAAAAAATTCAGAGCGGCCGATACGGTCGAGATTGGCAAGACTGGCATTAAAACGAGCCGTTTGGCGATGGGAACCGGGACGGCGGGCTCCGGGCATCACTCACACCAAACGGCCCTTGGTATTGCGGGGCTTTCTGAGTTGCTGCTAAACGGCTATGAGCACGGCTTGCGATTTTTTGACGCAGCGGATTCCTACGGGAGCCATCCGCACGTAAGCGAGGCGCTGAAGCACTTGCCCCGCGACAAAGTTACGCTGCTTACAAAAACATGGGCTCGCGATGCGGCGAGTGCACGGGCCGATCTGGACAGGTTCCGCAAAGAACTGGGAACCGACTTTCTCGATATTTGCCTGATGCATTGCGTAACCGAAGCGGATTGGACGGAGCGCTATCGCGGAGTAATGGACGTTTTATCTGAAGCTAAGGAAAAAGGGATTATTCGCGCACATGGCTGCTCGTGCCATTCGATTGGAGCGCTACGAGCGGCGGCGAAGTCTCCGTGGGTCGAGATTGACCTGGTGCGCATCAATCCAATCGGAGCATACATGGATGCCGACCCGGAAACCGTGGTGAGTGTGATGCGGGAAATGCGAGCAGCGGGAAAGGGTATAGTGGGGATGAAAATTTTGGGTCAAGGGCAAATGCGTGCGCGGCAGGATGAGGCGCTGAAGTTTGCGTTGTCGCTCGGATTGCTGGATGCATTCACGATTGGAGCGGAAAGCAAAGCGGAGCAGGAAGATTTAATCCGGCGGATTGGGGCGGCAGCTTAGGCTTGACTTCAAATGTCGTGATAAAAAAGGCGAAAGATGAACCCCAAAACTAATTCTTTGAATCTGGCGCGACCGGATGGGTTGGACTATGCGCCGCATTACGAAAAGTATATTTCTCTTGTTCCCGGAAATAATGTTGTGAATGCGTTAGAGCAGCAAATCTCCGAGACGCTTGCGCTTTGTTCGGGCTGCAGCGAGGAGCAAGGTGACTTTCGTTACGCTCCTGATAAGTGGACCCTGAAGGAATTGGTCGGGCACGTCGTCGACACTGAGAGAGTGTTTGCTTATCGAGCGCTGCGGATCTCGCGCAACGATAAGACGCCGATCGAGGGCTTTGAACAGGATGACTACGTGCGCTACGGGCCCTTCGGTCGCTGCCGGCTTTCAGATTTAGTTGACGAGCTCCGCCAGGTTCGCTGCACAAGCGTGCATTTGTTTCGCAGCCTGGATGAAGAGGCGTGGATGCGCCGTGGAATTGCCAGTAACAATGAAGTGACGGTGCGCGCGCTGGCTTACATCGTTGCCGGACATGAGCTGCATCATCGCAAAATTCTTCAGGAGAGGTATCTCCCCCAGCTAACCCGAAGGTAGCTTTTTTCGTTCTTTTGTGGCGCTTAACGAAAATTCAGTATGCCGGCCCCAGATTTGCCGAAGGCGCTACATCTTGCGCTCGGCAATCAACGGCTGGATGATTGCGTTGACGAGAAAAGGATCCTCAAACTCGGTGCGGTCGCCAGCCTTTTTACCAGCGGCTGGCAGTAAGCGTGCGGAAAGTGGCTTATGCCATTTGAAGGAGAGGCTGGCAACATCACTGATGATCAGTGCCAGCTGGCTTTCTGTGGTCCCCCCTGGAAGCGGCACAACATCGAGACCCGTGCCGCATACGGCGGAGTAGGAGAGCAAAGCGTCGATCGAAAGCACGCCCTCGCTCCAGCGTTGCGCGAGACGCTCGTCTTCGAGAACCGGAAGCATCAGGCCCGAATATCCAACCTGTTTGACAGCGATCCCTTTCAGAACTCCCGTGATCAGCGCTGCAGCGGTGAGTGTACCGCTGGCACCCACGGGTTGCTTAGTGAGAGCTTCGATCGCGGCGCCGATGGAAACTTCGCGCAGCGGAGCAGGGGAAAGATCGATGCCCATGTAGCTCCAGCCGGTGTCCTGGTCAATACGATTCGCATGGCGCTCGATTTCCGCAGCGTGCAAATTCAAGGCGTCGGAAAGGGCGCGCTTGGCGGCGTCAAGGCTCGGCGCGGCGCGAAACGCTTCCTGGACAATGTTGGCCGATTGCAAAGCGACGGCGAATTGGTGGCCGAAGCCAGTGTGATACGAGCCCGGATAGAATGGCGTAAGAGGTGGAACCAGCGCAATCGCTGAAAAGCGGAAATTTCCCTGGCTGTGCTCCGTATTTTCCTCGAGAAATTTCATCAGGCGCGCTGCGGCGGAAATCGCTTTCCAGTGAATGCCGTCTTCGCCGGCCACGACGACGCTGCCGTTGAGGATCTTGGTTTTGCTGAGTATTTCTCCGAGCAGTGAGACCTGCTGCGCGTCGTCATCGTCCTTGAGCATTGCCGGGCCGATAGAGGCGTCAAAATGTTCCTTGGCAGCCAGCGCGTCGTAATCGCGGAAGAACGCGATCAGCTCTTCAGGCTTCATCCCTTTGGTATATTCGGGAAACGGTTGCGTGGAGATGCGAATGGTTTGTACTTCGTAACCGCGCGATTCGTAGACTGTTTTAGCGTACTTAAGCATTTTTACCGCGTCGGCGATTTGCGCCTGATAATTGGCACGCTCCAGGTGAACGAAAGCGGTGATGGCGCGAACTTTCGGTTTAGCGGGAGCGGTTGCGGGACGCGATTCCGCGACAGCCTGAGCCAAGGCGCGCGGTGAGGAGAACAAGAATGCTACTGCGCACAAAATGCTCACAGAACAGAGCACGAATGGTGCATGTTTGGCGCGTGCAAAAGGAAATTTCATCGCAGACCCTCCCGAAGCAGGAAATCAGTCATCGTTACGCGGCCTCAATAATATGCCGGAACGCCGGTGATGCGCTCGCCGATCACGAGGCGATGAATGTCATGCGTTCCTTCATAGGTGGAAACGGATTCGAGGTTGTTCATGTGGCGCATGATGCAGTAATCGTCAACGATCCCATTGGCGCCGAGGATATCGCGGGCCTTGCGCGCGGTCTCGAGCGCCATCCATACGTTATTCATCTTCAGCATGGAAATGTGGGTGTGGTCAACCTTAGCGGCGTCTTTTAGCTTGCCGGCGTGCAGAGCCAGCAATTGGGCCTTGGAAATTTCGGTGATCATGAAGACCAGCTTGTCCTGAACAAGCTGGTGGGAGGCGATAGGCTTGTTGGCAAATTGCTTGCGGGTCTTCGAGTATTGCAAAGCCGTATCGTAACAGGCCATCGCTGCGCCGATGGCTCCCCAGCCGATGCCGTAGCGCGCCTGATTCAGGCAGCCCAACGGGCCCTTGAGCCCTTCCACGTTCGGCAAAAGATTTCCGGCCGGAATTTCGCAATCGGTCATGGCGAGGCCGGACGTAATCGAAGCGCGGAGAGACCATTTTCCGTGCACGTCAAAAGCCTTGAAGCCTTTGGTTCCTTTTTCCACCAGGAAGCCGCGGATTTTTTCGTCTTCGCATTTGGCCCAAATGACGGCGACATCCGCGATGGAGCCGTTGGTGATCCACATTTTTTCGCCGTTTAGCACATAGCGGTCGCCGCGCTTGACGGCCCGAGTGAGCATGCCGCCGGGGTTCGAGCCAAATTGCGGCTCGGTAAGCCCGAAACAGCCTATCGCTTTGCCTTGCTGCAGCAGGGACAGCCACTTTTGTTTTTGGACATCGCTGCCATACGCGTGAATCGGGTACATCACCAGAGCGCTCTGCACGGAAACGAAGCTGCGCAAGCCCGAATCGCCGCGCTCGAGCTCTTGCATTACCAAGCCGTAGGCCACGTTGGACATCCCTACACAGCCGTAGCCGGTGAGGCTCGCGCCGAAGAAACCGAGCTCGCCCAGCTGTGGAACCAAGTGTATGGGGAACGTGGCTTCGCGGTTGTGCTTCTCGATGATGGGAAGGACCTCTTGGTCCACAAACTGGCGCGCCGTCTGACGAACGAGCTTCTCTTCGTCGTTCAGGAGCGAATCAAAATCAATAAAATCCACTCCCGGGAAACTGGTCATGAAACTCTCCTCTAATGTGCGCGGGAAATTATAGCTAAGAGAACAGATTGCGGCGAATCTCGCATTTAAGCAAGTGGCGCTGCGGGGGGCTGGATTGCAGCTCCATTAACTGGTGATCATCGTCTTTCCTGGGCCTCTACGCTTTCGGAACTGTTATAAGTTCCAGTAACGTCGCGAGCCACTTCTCTTTCGTCTTATCCACTAAATCTGCTGGGGACGTTTCCTCTAGGTGTATACTCCGCGGTGTCGTTTAAACTGTATATCGAGGATGGCCCGTGCAACCCCTCTCGCGCGCTTGCCTCTCATTAATCCTGGCTCTCTCGACGTGTTTCTCGAACGCATTTCCTGCTTTGGCCGCGCCGCAACAATCAGTCGTGAACCCCGCCGCGCCAGCGGCACCGCCGAAGCCAGCACCCTCTTTTGCCTTTGGCCTCGAAGAGGGTACGGTCGTTCTACTAAAGCTTGCTCGCGAGTTGTCCTCCGCTACTGCGACCCCAGGCAATCGCGTGGATTTTGAGGTTGCCGAAGACATCAAGGTCAACGATCTTGTCGTCATCTCCAAAGGCAGCATGGCATGGGGCACCATCGTGGATGCCAAGCCCAAGCGCCGCCTCGGCCGCGCCGGCAACCTGGCCGTGCGTGTCGACGAAGTCCGTCTCGCCGATGCCGAGCGCGTTCCCCTCCGCGCTTCTCAGAAATCCAAAGGCAAAGGCCGCAGTGGCGTCATGACGGGCGGCATCATCGCTAGCGGTGTTCTCTTCTTCCCCGTCGCTCCCCTCTTTCTATTCATGCACGGCAAGGACACCCTCATCGCCAAGGGCACACCGGTCACCGCTTACGTCGACAAAAACACCGAGCTCGATCCGTCGAAGTTCACCAACGCACCGCCCGCCGCTACGCCTCCGCACCCGATTCTCTGACAACGAAGCATAATTCCATCGCCATCTCCGCCGCACGATTGGTCGTGCCGCCCTTTCTGTCAGTTCACTGGGCGGTTGTAGAAGCAGCGACGACGCTTCGGTCTGGTTGGGCGCCGATGGCTTTCGCTGCTTGTTGACATACCGAATCGAGTATGTAAGATTGTGGCTCGCATGAGCTATTGCGCTAACTCGAATAGCATCCTCTGGCGAGTCGAACTCCGCCACGTATACAGCGACGCTCGCTTTACGAGCTTTGCGTATTTTTATTTTAGCCGCGCGGGGGTGGGCGGCTAGAGGAAATCCGAAATCGGAATTCTCAGCCCACTCCCAAAGCGGAGTGGGCTTTTTGTTTTTATGAGGTTACTTTTTTCGAGGAGGACAATTGCAATGATCGTAGGAATGAATGCAGCAGCCAGCAGCGAACAAATCGCGCATGTTTGCAAACGGATCGAGAGCCTCGGCCTGCGGCCGAGCGTAATTCAACTGGAGCCGCCGGTCACGATCGGAGCCATTGGGCGGGTGGACTATGAGACGCACCGCTCGATTCTGGAAAGTTTGCCGGGCGTGGAAAGCGTGGTCAGGATTTCGGAGCCCTACAAACTGGTGAGCCGCACCCTGCGCAAGGAGTTAACCGTGGTTCGCCTGGGCGAGGGCCTGGCCATCGGCGGGGGACGCTTCGTGATGATGGCGGGGCCATGCGCGGTGGAATCGGAAGATCAAATATTGCGGATCGCGCGAAGCGTGCAGCGAGCGGGCGCAACTATTTTGCGCGGCGGCGCCTATAAACCGCGCAGCTCGCCGTACACGTTTCAAGGCCTTGGCCAAGAGGGGCTTCGCTTGCTGGAGCTGGCACGCCGTGAAACGGGGCTGAAGATTGTTACCGAGGTGATGTCTACGGATCATCTCGACGCGGTTTGCAACTCGACCGATATTTTGCAAATCGGCGCGCGCAACATGCAGAATTATTTTCTGCTGCAGTGCGTGGGCAGGACGCGCAAACCCGTGCTGCTGAAGCGCGGCATGTCGTCGACACTCGAAGAGTTGCTGCTTGCGGCGGAGTATATCGCCGCGGAGGGAAATCCCGACATCCTGCTGTGCGAGCGAGGCATCCGAACATTTGAAACGCATACGCGAAACACGCTTGATCTGGGAGGCGTGGCGCGGCTGCGTGAAATGACGCACTTGCCGATTGTTGTTGACCCCAGCCAGGCGAGTGGGCGCAGATCGCTGGTGCCGCCGCTGTCCCGCGCCGCCATCCCCGCGGGTGCCGATGGTTTAATCGTGGAAGTACATCACACGCCGGAGCGCGCACTTTCCGATGGCGCGCAATCGCTCACGCTCGAGCAATTCGATCAACTGATACAGTCGCTTGTCCCCTACCTGGCTGCGGAACATAAGACGATGGAGTGCGCCCGAACGGCGATTGCGGGGCGCCCGGCATGAAGCGTCTGTGCGTGGCGATTCAAGGGGAGCGCGGTTCCTTCAGCGAAGAAGCCGCTCGGAAAATGCTTGGGCAGCGAGCGGAAACGATGCATTGCCCGTCATTTCCTGCGGTGTTTGAAGCATTGCGGCGAAAGAAAGTGGAGTGCGCCGTGGTGCCGATTGAAAACACTTTGGCAGGCCCAGTGTACGAAAATTACGATCTGCTCCTCGAGCACGGATTCTGGGTGGAAGCTGAATTTAACCTGCGCATTGAACATATGCTGATTGCGCCTCGCGGTGTGAAGTTAAAGGATCTTCGCGAAGTCTATTCTCACCCGGTCGCATTGGCTCAGTGCAGGAAGTTTTTTGCGCGTCACAAAAGCTTGCGGCCCGTAGCCGCATATGACACCGCCGGGTCGGTGAAAAACCTTGTGGAACAGAGCCGTCGCGATGCCGCGGGAATCGCCGGCCGGGCAGCCGCTGCGGCCTACGGCGCGAGAATTCTTGCTCGCAATATGGAGGACGATCGCGGTAACTTTACGCGCTTTCTCCTCGTGCGCTCGGCACAGCGCACCCGCCCGAACGCCAATAAAACCTCGATCGTCTTTGCGACGCACAATATTCCCGGCTCGCTGTTTCGGTGCCTAGCAGTATTTGCTTTGCGTGATGTAAGCCTGACTAAAATCGAATCGCGGCCTTGGCGCGGACGCCCCTGGGAATATCGATTTTATGTGGATTTTCTCGGCCGTCCGGACACCACGCCCGGGCAGCAAGCGCTTGGACATCTTTCCGAACTGACTTCGTTTTTGCGAGTGCTGGGCTGTTATCCTAATAGCCGGCTACAACCGTAAAATCAGGCGGTGGAATTTTCAGTGAGCGCGCAAAAATCAAAAGGCAAACCTCGCCCTCAAATACTCATCTTTGATGTGGATGGCGTGCTTATCGAGGTAAGCGGCTCGTTTCATCGGTCGATTATCGACACGGTTCACCACTTTACCGGACGCCGTGTCACGTCCGCGGAAATTCATCAATGGAAAAATCGCTCGGGATATAACGACGACTGGCGGCTTTCTACTGACTGGATCGCGTCCCTCGGAGCCAAGATCCCGTATGAGCAAGTAAAGGCGCAGTTTCAGAATTTTTACTGGGGTAACAATGGCAACGGAAATGTGCGGCGCGAGCGCTGGCTGGTGAGTGCGGCTCAAATTGCACGATGGTCAAAAACATTTGAGCTGGCGCTTTTTACGGGGAGGTCAAAAGAGGAATTGAGTTATACCCTCGACGGCTTGCCCGTACGTGCGCACTTCCGGAGAATTGTCACAATGGAAGATGTCGCCCGTTTGAAGCCGGCCCCGGACGGCCTTCACAAAATCCTAAACGGCCGCGATCCGGACAACGCACTCTATTTAGGCGATAGCATTGACGACGCTCTTGCGGCACGCGAAGCGGGCGTCCCGTTCCTCGGCGTGCTTCCTACTCGCAGCGAAGCACGTCGCGCGCGCGCTAAGGGCCTCCGGGATCTGGGCGCGCTTCATATTTTAAATTGTGTGCGTGACCTGGATAGGTGGTTGCGGAGCTTCGCAGGCTGCTAGCGATGCGCGACGGCGCCGCCCAGTGTGAGTAGGCTCTTCCAAATTTGTGCGTTTCTTGACAGGAATTTTCAGTGGGCCTAGAATCAGTGGTTTGTCATTGGCCAAGGTGACTGATAGTGGGGCTCAGGTATGGATAAAAAACGAACCGAGTACTACAAAAAGAAACTCGCTACGCGGCGCGAAGAGCTTGTAAAGAACATCGCCCGGACGGAGGAAGAAGGCCGTCAGGCCGACGATGATCCTACAGTGGATCTCGCGGACAAGGCTGCCAATTCATACACTAAAGAATTCCTTTTCGGGCAGACCAACACGGACCGAACCATTCTTCAATTGATTGACGAAGCTCTGCGCCGCATCCAGTCAGACGAATTTGGAAAGTGCGTCAATTGCCAGCAAGAGGTGAATCAAAAACGCCTCGAGGCCGTCCCTTGGACCCGGCACTGCATCTCCTGCCAGGAGAAACACGAGCAAGGTCTACTGTAAGGTCACGCCATTCGTTTTACCTGCTTCGTCTTATCTTCTCTACACGGCCTGGCTCCCGGCTAACCTCCCTTCTTATTTTCCTTGTGACTGCCGTTCGCGGAGAGTAGCCTCTCGTCACGTGCTTTTTCTATTAAAAGCAGGAAAAACTTTCCGATTTGTAATTCACGAAGCTCGCGACGCGCTGGCGTCAATTATCTATCCTGCGCCTTGTAGGCTTTGCGCCGGACTCATCGACACCGCGAGCAGGGTTCCGATTTGCACCGCATGTCTGGCATCGCTGGGCCCTTTGGCCGGCCCGCGCTGTTCGGGGTGCAGCGGCCCAATTGTTTCTGCGCAGGTGGGAGTCTCAGCGCAAACAGGCGTCGACGCACAGCCGAAGTGCCGGCTTTGCAGAATAGGGGCGTACGGTTTCGATTGTGCCCGGTGCTATGCACTTTACCGTGGCGCAATGGTTCGCGCGCTGGTGCTTTTAAAATACGAGCGTATTCCGCCGCTTGGGGCGTGGTTCGGTGCACGGCTCGCCGAGGTGATAGGCGAGGAGCCCAAGGAACTGTCCGCAGACGTAGTTGTGCCCGTGCCGTTGCACCCGACGCGTCTGCGTGAACGCGGTTACAATCAAGCTGAACTAATCGCGCGGCCGTTGGCACGGAGTCTTGGCTTACCCATGCATTCGTGGCTGCTGGTGCGCACTAAGCCACGGCCGGAGAAGCAAAAGCTCAGCGTCCACGAGCGATGGGATTCGGTGCGTGGTGCTTTCGTTGCGCGCCCAGGCAGCCCGGTTGACAATCTTAGCGTCTTACTGGTAGATGATGTAATGACGACTGGAGCGACGCTGGACGCCTGCGCAAGAGTTCTGCGACGCGCGGGAGCACGACGCGTTATCGCCCTGGCCGTGGCACGTGCGGCGCGGAATATTCAAGTATTGCCGGACGCCGCCAAGCGCGCGAAAGGAACCGGATGAGCTCGAATCGGCACAGCACACCGCAGCCAGGGGCAATACCGGTCCGGGGCGCGATTACCCGTTCGCGTATATCGAATCCCATTCCGAACGAAGGGTTGCGGCAGCGCACTCCCTCGGGCACGCTGCGTCTCAGTATTATGCAGGAGCCAGTACTGGTCCTTAATGCAACCTTTGAGCCCATCAATGTTACGGCTGTGCGCCGGGCCATGGTGCTGATGCTGAAGGGGGTAGCACAGGCCGAAGAGTTGAACAATACGGCTGTGCACTCCCCTTCGAGGCAACTGCAAGTTCCCTCGGTAATCCGGCTGCTAGCCTATCGCCATATTCCACAGCAAAGCCGGGCACTCTCGCGGAAGAACATCCTGCTGCGCGATCGCAACACTTGCCAGTTTTGTGGCGCGGCTTTTCCCAGTTCAGAATTGACCCTCGATCACGTCGTCCCACGATCGAGAGGCGGCAGATCGTCATGGGAAAACCTGGTGGCCTGCTGCTACCGATGTAATAACAACAAAGGTGACCGTACCCCGGAAGAGGCTGGGCTAAAACTTGCTCGGCGGCCCCGTCCATTTACCTTACATACGTCGCGGCAACTCATGCGGTTAATCGGGCACAAAGATGAAAAATGGCGTAAGTATTTATTCTACTAGAAGATAGAGGGATTTTTTTTCCTGCTGAATTTCCCACCCGACTTTTCCCCGAATACATGCAACTTTTTTCTACCGGTGGCGTCTAAATTACCAAACCACTTCGAGGACACACCCCGGGAAGCAGCGTTGGCCTTGCCAAGGCTGCTTCTCTTTTTTTAGGACCTCTTTTTCGCAATATTCCCGTCGGATAAAGTTCAGGAGGTAATTGCCATAAATTTCCGCTGCGCCCGTCTGAGCTGAACTATCCTTGCTGTACCCTTGAATGAGATATACTGTCGGGCTTCGAGCCTCCAGCGGATTGCGGAGAGCATAACTTCATGAAGGAAAGCGATGAAACTTCACCTCGGATGCGGGTCACTCACGCCCGCCGGCTGGGTCAATATCGACGGCTCCTGGAATGCGCGGTTGGCCAAAATGCCCCGTGTGCGCTGGCTATTGAGGACGGCGGGCATCCTCACGCAGAGCCAATACGACACTGTGTGGAGTCCGAACATCTTTATCCATGATTTGCGGAAACCTTTGCCATTTCCCGATGGCTCCGCCTCGGCCATTTATGCCCCTCACTTCCTGACAGAGCTTCATTTCGAAAACGCTATGCGTTTGTTGAAAGAGTGCTACCGCGTTATCAAGCCGGGAGGCGTGTTGCGCATTGTCGTGTCCGATCTGCGGGCTTTTGTCATGGAATACATGGGCCAGCGGACGTTACGCGACATGCCCAAAGGCATCCTCGATATGCTGCCCGCCGATCGGCTTAATGTGCGGCTTGTGTTACACGACCCTGCACAGTCTGCGAACGTGTTTTATAGGATGTACTTGGCGATGACCGGCTTTCATTCTAATAAGTGGGTTTACGACGCCGAATCCCTCACCGCACACGTGTGTTCCGCCGGCTTCATTGATACACAGGAAATGAAATTTCGGGAAAGCAGGATTCAAGGCATTGAGGAAATTGAAGACCCCAGTCGTGTACTCGGAGGCGAGGGAATTTGCGTCGAGGGTGTCAAGCCGGGTTGAGCTCGGCTCCGCGCGACTCATTGGTGACCATTTGCCGAAGGCGGTAAATCGGCGGATCCGCCGGCTGCGTCGCGCGGAGCTGCCCGCAGACACAATCGAGCTGGCGCGCTACTTAATTGGGAAAACCTTGGTGCACGATTCACCCGGAGGCAGAACAAGCGGGCGGATTGTTGAAACCGAAGCTTATCCGGTTGGCGACGCTGCGGCCCACGCATTTCGCGGAGAAACGCCGGGCAATCGTTCGCTTTTTCTCGGGCGGGGATTTGCGTACGTTTATTTCGCGTATGGTTCATCGTGGATGATGAATGTAACCAGCGAGAAGCCGGGAATTGGCGGTGGTGTGCTGCTGCGTGCGCTCGAGCCGCTTGAGGGTATCGAAATGATGATGAGCCGCCGAGGCACAACGGTTATAAAAGATCTTGCGCGCGGGCCGGGTCGCCTCGCGGCTGCGATCGTAATTGATAAGGCTTTCGACGGGATCGACTTGTGCTCCGAGGGCCCATTGTGGCTCGGTACCGCCGTGCGCCAACCCGATCCAATAGTAGCTTCTAGTATTCGAATTGGAATTACCCGCGACGCGGAACGAGTACTGCGCTTTTACGAGCGGGGCAGCGTGTTTGTAAGCGGTCCGAAGCGCCTGCGTGAGTAATTTTTGAAATCAAAACGCACTGTTGAAAAAAATCCACCTCCAGGATCTTCTCTGCCAAAAGCTGCTTCAAGCGATGGATTTCCTTGCGGTGAGCAGATGCGTGCGTTCTGGGCCGCGACGCTTCTTGTCCTGGTTCAATGATCTCCAGCTTCCTGCGCCACTTGTAGAGGCACCTCGGCCGTACCCCGAGCTCTCGCGCTAACTCACGGACATTTTCACAAGTCTCCATGCGTTCGACAGCCATTCGCTGAAATTTCCGGGAGCATCGCTTTCTTTCCACTGTGGTTCCTTTCCCGGAAACTGTGTCCCATTTTTGTGTGTCAGTTCAAGGATTCACTCCATCTGTAAACTTCCCACAACGCCGTTTCTGGATCGGATGGGGCGCGCACGTGCCCCATCATGCCCGGCGCGATCAAGGGACTGCCAAGGTTGAGAGTCCCCATTCAACGCTTGTTGCCGCACAGCAGCAGGTCGGCGGTTTATTCTGGGATCTCCGGCAGAAAGAAGAATGGACTGCCCGCGAAAATCCTGGGCAAATAGTACTGGTTTGCATGTTCTGCCTAGGTAGTCTAAAAAGTCTGGGGCACCGATGATCCGGTGCCCCTTGGTGTTCAGCACGCCGATGTTACTTGGCGCGGAGGCAGAACCCTACCTCGATGTGGTTCCGGTTGTGAGTGCCGGGCAGGCTGTTCACGATCGAGCGATCGGAAACATCGAGCCGGACAACGTATCCGCATGGCTTCATCGCAATGGGACTGCCCGTGTCCAATGACCAGGCGTGTCCACCGGGAGCGGGCGCCGGATCAGTATTGGTGAGACCGCCGACGGTGGGCTGATTGGATGGAGTGGAGAGAGTGTTGGGTTCCGTGGCGAGCGACCAGCCACCGAAGTGGAGATCGTCGGCGACGAAGATGCCGGTGATGGTGGAACCTTGCGTGACATCCTTGCAATCACCACCTCCGGAAGTGATGTGGATATCCATTGTAAGCGGGACGGCGGGTGGTCCAGCCGGAGCGGTGTTGTCCAACTGGAGCTTGTACCACGGGCTGCTCGCGATAATGCTGGGCTCGTTGGGAGCCGTGGCAATGTCGAGTTGAAACTCCCAGACGGTGTCGCCGTACGAGTTCCACTGCGCCATCCGGCGATCGAAATACAACGCCGGATCGAGATACTTGAAGAACCCGCTCGGAGCGGTCTGCCAATCGAATCCAAAGTCCCACCGCTCGACCTGGAAACTGTCGCTGAGAACATTGAACACGTTGGGCGGATCGCCCTGCTTATGCACCTTCACGCGGTAGTAGTAGCCGTTGTAGTAGTTGCCTTCCACAACGATCGTGCCGCCAAAGGGGCACTCGCGGTCGAGTCCCCAGCCATCAGCGGGATATGCCGGATTGTGCGCAAACTGCGCGCCCACGCCGGACTTGGTCTTGCCATTGCCGGACCATTCGATGTCTTCGATGGGTATGCCGCCGAGGTTGCGAATCTTCGCCTGCGGATTGCCGGGCTGGACGAGGTCGCCTGGGTCGATCTGGACGTGAGTGTCGAGCCGGTTTCCCCAGTAATTGAGGGCGTTGGGATCAACCGTGGATGGAGGAACTGCCCAGGAAAGAACGGCGCGCACGCGGCCAATCTTGGGCTTGTCGCATTGCTGCCGGTGATAGGTGAGATCGACGGGAAGAATAGCGGAGTAGCAAAGCCCGTCTTTGGGGATGTTCTTGATGTCGTGGACATTGACCTTGACGGTGCCCAGATAGCTCCACTCGCATTTGTTGTCCCAGTCGGCCCAGAAGGCGACATATTCCGTGCTCCCTGGATGACACAGCTCGCCGGAATATCCGTAGGGCCGCTTGATGCGGAAAGTGGCGACCAATCGCTCTGGCATACCGTCGTCGACGCCGAGGCACTCGATCTCCTCGTAGGAAATATCGGCCTTGGTGTCACTGAGGGCACCGACGGCAGCTGCCCAGTCGAGTCCCAGCGCCTTCCACGTCTCGATGTTTTGTGAGGCTAGCTAGCGTCAAAGCCGGACGAGAGGGCCGCATGCAGTTGATTGACGCCGAATCGGTGTGATTCGACTCTTACTTCCTTCGCGCTATACATCTTCGCGGTGTCCGAGAGAGTAAATGGGGGCGGATCGGGCAAGGAGATAGGGAAGTACTTTACTTGTTCGACCAGCGGGGGAAGTTTGATCTTCTTGATGATGTCATCAGGCAGTGTCTCGAGTATGCACCAGATATTCCAAAGGTGAGGCTTGATCTGGATGTGACAATCGAGCGAGTTGCCCCACGGCGGAGTCCAGTTGAAGTTCGCAGGCCCTGGTGGTGGTGCCCATTCCCACGAAAGGATGGCGTGCACCTTCGGCAACACTGCGTGCGTGCAGCAGGCGGTGTGAGGCTTAATGCGAAGGCTGGCGACGTAGGTCAACGGTTTGGTGGGTTTTTTCGCGCAATCCTCGGAGTTGGGGATGTCGTGAACGGAGACGGCGGCCAGCCCGGCATCTTCCCAGCCGGAACCATAGTCGAGGAAGAAACGAACGTACTCGGTGGTGCCAGCCATACAGAGATTGCCGCCGTATCCATACGGAAGCTTGACGGCGATGGTGGCTTCGAGGAAGTTGTTGTCGGGGCTGAAACCCACACAGGTGAGTTCTTCATACTGGGTGTTGGCGGCCAGTTTCTTTACCGCCTTAAGTTTGCTCCCGGTGAGATTGCCAAAGTAGTTGGGATTCTCGAGAAGAAGGCGCCGGAATTCGGAGCGTTCCTTTTCAATCTTGGTTGCGGCGGAATTTTCGGTAGCCATGCAATACTCCTTCTAGCCCCCGGGGGGCCAGTGACATAGGGAAAAACGAGGAGTCCTCCTCGTGATCCGAAGAATCGAAGAAATAGCTCTAATTCTAATAAGGTAAACTTTAATTATTGTAATCCACCTTGGATGCAAGTCATACACCCATACCCCCCCCCCCC
>JRHI01001360.1_pt1 | contig 20905 bp, 22 predicted proteins | sample 215371 | NCBI WGS metagenome assembly JRHI01 (sample SAMN02929681, study PRJNA255918) | sediment metagenome | biome: cave system; feature: Ice Cave; material: Sediment; isolation source: sediment from deep within a dark volcanic ice cave with no known source of... ...
CACCGAGACCGTGCCGGGCGCGCCGCCGTCGCAGGCGTCGACCAGCACGACGAGTCGGGCGTGGGCGAGGTCCTCGGCAAGCTCGGGCGTGAGCTGGTGGCGGGCCAGCACGTCGGCGCCCGCCAGCCGCGGATCGCCGGCGAGGGAGGCGGCCGCGTGCCAGCCGGCGCCGTCGTCGCCGCGCAGCGAGTTGCCGTAGCCGATGACGAGAACCCGGCCCACCACCGGTTTCCTCCGGACCCCCGGATTCCAGGCCCGCGGGCCTCGGTCCCCGGCCCCGGCGGCACGGTCGGCGAGGTCATGCACACCGACGTGCTCGTCACCCACCCGCAATAGGACGTCGCCGACCTGATCACCGTGCTGCGGCAGGCCAGCATCCGCTCTGTCCCGGTCGTCGAGAACGGCGCCGTGGTCGGCATGGTCACTTACCGCGACCTGGTGCGGGCGCTGGCCCGCGATGACGCGCTCATCGCCGCCGACGTCCGGCGCAGGCTGTGCAGCTACGCCGGCTTCGGCCACTGGGAGATCACCGTGGTGGCTGGTGAGGTAACCCTGATCGGGGTTACCGCGGTCCGGTTCGCCGACCCCGCCATCGCCGGGTGACCTTCACGCCGTCTCAGCGTGGGTCGGCCCGGCCGCTTGCGTGGCGGCGTTCGGTGGCGTAGACGGCGGCTCCGGTCCGGCGGGTGAAGCCGAGTTTGTGCAGCAGGGAGGAGACGTAGTTCTTGACGGTTTTCTCCGCGAGGTACATCTCCGCGCCGATCTGGCGGTTGGTGAGGCCATCGGCGATCAGACCAAGGATGCGTTGTTCCTGGGGGCTCAGTGAGTCATAGCGCGGGTCGGTGGGGTCGGTGCCGGTGCGGAGTCGTTCCAGGACCAGGGCGGTGGCTTTGGGGTCGAGCAGGGAGCCGCCGGCCGCCATGGTGCGGACGGCGCCGGTGAGATCAATGCCCGTGACTTGTTTGAGCAGGTAGCCGGCGGCTCCGGCCATGATGGCGCCGAAGAGGGCTTCGTCGTCGGGGTAGGAGGTGAGCATGAGGCAGGCGGGAGGGGGTTCGACCGTGGAGCGGATGTCGCGGCAGACGGTGACGCCGTCACCGTCGAGGAGCCGGACGTCGAGGATGGCGACGTCGGGACGCAGCGCGGGGATGCGGGCGAGGGCTTGGGCGGCGGTGCCGGCTTCACCCACGATGCGAATGTCGTCCTCGGTTTCGAGGAGTTGGGCGATGCCGCGCCGGACGATCTCGTGGTCGTCCAACAGGAATACCGAGATGCTCACCGCGCAGTCCTCCTCATGTCCCCCAACGCGAGGTTACCCACCAGACCGCGACCGCATTAGTTGCGCAGGCAACGCAGCAGAGGGTCGTCGTGCACCGCGGGACTAAGCAGGATCCGGGCGTCCACGATCAGGCAACCGCGCTCGCTGGCGATCACGGGGTTGAGGTCGAGTTCGGCGACCTCGGGCAGCAGTTCGGCTCGCGTGCTGGGGCAGCAGCTCCCGCAGCGTCGCACGGGTGGGCTCGGAGAGCTCGGGAAGGCTCAGGCCGTCAGTCGCGCACGCGTCAGCGGCTAGTACCCCGGCACCTCCGGCCATGGGTGCCGTCATGGCCGTCACGCGCGGGCGGCTTCGAGCATGAGCAGCTCGTCCACGGGGCGTCTGGGGGTGGCCGTAACGGGTGATCCGAAGCCGATGCGCAGGATGGCCTGCGGGTCGAGGGTGGTGCTCAGCGCGCGGCGCAGCTCGACGCGGATGTGGGGTACCTCGATGGGTTGGGAGCGGAAGGATACCGACAGGCCCAAGGTGGTAGCGGTCAGCAGCATGTGCTGGAGTGCTTGGCCGGCTTGGAGTTCGCCGAGGGGACCCTCGTGGAACGCACACAGGACAACCAGGAAGGGATCGGGTTCGACGTCCTGGCCGGCGGTCACACCGACGCCGTCTCGGTGGACGCCCTCGCCGCCGGTCCACGCCGCCAGCTCGGCCACGAAGCCGGGATCGGCCATCTGCTCGCGGTGAGCGGCTACCACCAGGTTGCGAAGCGTGGCCCGCTCCTGGGGATCCGACAGCACGTACAACCACCCTCGTTCCGACTCGGCAGCGCGCACCAGCGGGGTGCGATGCGCGGTGAGAACGGGCGCGTCGAGGAAGGGCCGGCGGTTGGTTCGCCGGGTGTGCACTGCCTGTAGCAGGCGGGTGAGCTCAGGTGACTGGCGTGCGTGGCCGCCGTTGCGAACCACGGCCAGCGCACCCGACCCGTCGGGGCCAGCCCGGTGGCCGCTGGGCAGCAACGTCACCAGCGGGCGTACTCCGTGCCCCTGCAGTGCCAGCCTCAGGTTGAACAGGGCCGCGCCGCAGGATAGCCGCAGCTCCCGATCCTCAGGGTCGGTTGCGGGCAGTCGCCGGTCTGGGTCGGCGTGCAGCTCGATCTGGTTGGGCAGGATTCGGAACCGCCACGGCTGGCTGTTGTGTACCGACGGTGCCAGAGATGCCGCCGCCAGCACGCCGGTGACCTCGGTGGTCGACAGGCCCAGGGCCGGAGTCACCGCGCTCATGATCACGTACCTCCATTGTGTCGCCCTGTCCACACCGAACGCGCGGGGCGTTTGCGCCTGGGTTCATGATGCGGGTGCTCAGGGCTGGCCGGATACGGACGAAGGTCCCCACCTGCCAGGGCGGTCCGCCACCTGTGGACAACGTTGGCGGTCACCGATCACCCGTGCCAGGCTGGTCCTGAACAGGACGGGCGGAGATCCGCCGGGACCGGAGCGGCGATGTCAGAACGACCACCGTCGCCGCCCGGCGACAGCACCCCGACCTCGGCCACCGCCGGGCTGCGGTTGGATGAGCTGCTCAAGGAGGTCCAGGATCGCCTCGCGGAGATCGTCAGGACTAGGGGCCGACTGCAGGGACTGCTTGACGCCGTGCTCACGGTGGCCACTGGCCTGGAACTCGACTCCACTTTGCAACGTATCGTGCAAGCTGCGGTGGACCTGGTCGATGCCCGCTACGGCGCGTTGGGTGTACTCGGCCCGAACGGGGGACTGTCCGAGTTCGTCTACGTGGGTATTGACTCCGAGGAGCGCGCTCGGATGGGGCACCTGCCCGAGGGGCGAGGTCTGCTCGGACTGTTGATCAAGCACCCTCGGGTGATCCGGCTGCCCGACCTCGGCCAGCATCCGGCGTCAGTCGGGTTCCCGCCCAACCATCCGCCGATGAGCAGCTTCCTCGGCGCGCCCGTGCGGGTGCGTAACGAGGTGTTCGGCAACCTGTACCTGACCGAGAAGCGCAACGCCGCCGAGTTCACCTCCGACGACGAGGTGGTGCTACAGGCGCTGGCTGCGGCGGCCGGTGTCGCGGTGGAAAACGCCCGGCTGTTCGAACAGGCCCGGATGCGGCAACGTTGGCTGGAGGCGTCCTCCGAGATCAGGGCGGAGCTGCTGGCCGGGGCGCCTACCGGGGATGCGCTGCGGTTGGTCGCCCAGCGTGCGCTGGAGCTCTCGGCCGCTGACGGTGTGCTGATCCTGCTCGCTGACGACGACAGCCGGGATGCGCTCACCGTGCGCAGTGGTGCCGGTGAGCGAAGTGGCTCTCTGATCGGATCAGCTATCGCTGCGACGGCACCGGCCATCGAGGAGGTGTTTCGGTCCGGGATGACCATGCTGGTCCCAGACCTCGCCGCGATCCTCGGCGGCGATCTGGGTGAGCAGACCGACACGTTCGGGCCTGCCCTTGCCGTGCCGTTGCGCTCCACCGCCGGCATCAGCGGCGTACTGCTGGCCGTCCGGGACAAGGGCGCGACCCCGTTCGAGGCGCAGCAGGTGCCGGTGCTCGCCTCCTTCGCCGACCAGGCGGCGCTGGCCTTGGAGGCTGCCCAGGCGCAGCGGACCCAACGGCGCCTGGACGTGCTCGCCGACCGCGACCGGATCGCCCTGGACCTACACGATCACGTGATCCAACGCCTGTATGCCTCCGGGATGAGCCTGCAAGGCACGTTGCGGCTGGTCAACGAACCCGACGCGCGAGCGCGGATCCAGAAGGTCGTCGAACAACTCGACGAGACGATCCGGGACATCAGGACCGCGATCTTCGACCTGCACACCGCGGGCCAGGACAAGCCCGGCGGCCTGCATCGCCGGCTGCTGGACGTGACCGCCGAGACCTCCGACGACGCTGGACTATCGCCGTCGGTGCGCATGTCCGGAGCCCTCGACACCCTGGTGCCCGCGGCCATCGCCGAGCACGCTCAAGCGGTGGTCCGGGAAGGGGTGAGCAACGCCATCCGGCATGCCAACGCGACCGCCATCACTGTCACCGCCCATGCGGGCGAGGACCTGGTCATCGAAGTGCTCGACGACGGGGCTGGCATCCCTGATGGGGTGGCTCGCAGCGGCCTGGCCAACATGGAACAGCGCGCGGCGGCGTGCAACGGCACCCTCACCGTCGTCGCCCAACCCGCCGGCGGTACCCGGCTGAGCTGGCGCGTGCCGCTGCCCTGACAGCACCTACCGTCGTTGATCAGGGTGCGGTGCTGGTCGAGGCCAGGCGTTGGCGCACGATGTGTCCGACCAGCAACGCGATGACCCTGCTGGCGGCGACCGCCGTCCCGGTCGCAGCGGCGACCGTGAGGAAGATCATCACGTCGGGCATTGCGAGGCACAGCTGCCAGAAGGTGAACGACCGGCCGATGAGCACGAGCAGCAACGCGGGCGTCCCGAGGAGCAGGCCGGTGGGCAGGAGCAGCCAGCTGATCCCGGGCACCGCGCGCCACCATGGCCTGCCCTGCCGGCGCAGCGTCCACCGCTGCAGCCGGAGCAGGTTCCGCATCCGGAGGGCGACAACAGCAACGGTCAGAGTGCCGAGCACCAGGGCGACGAGCCTGGTGCTGCGGACACTGGCCGTGTGCCCGTCGGTGAGGAGGGCCGCCAGAGCGGCCTTGACGCCGGCAGTGTCGGCGAGTGCCGAGTTGCCGTTGTAGAGCAGGGTGAACGCGTAGCCGCTGTCGGGCAGCAGCACCTGGTCCGCCGAGAAGGTCGACAGCACTCCGCTGTGCTCGATCCTTCTGTGCTCGATCCTTCTGGGCCCCTGGGTCGGCGTGACCACCTCCCAGCCCTGGCCGTAGCTGCTAGCGATCCGCGGCGGTGGGGTATGCATGAGCTCGACGCTGGCGGGCTGGAGCAGGGGCCGTCCGCCGGTGGACTGCATGATCAGCCATCGAGCCATGTCGTTGGCGGTGGAGATGATCCCACCCGATCCGGCGAGCAGACCATCAAGCTCCGGCCGGGCGACGGGGGGCCCGAAGACGAGGATGTGCCCCTGGGCCAGCCCCGGGGCGGCCCCGGTGCCCTGCGCGGAAGTGTCGGCGGCGAATGTGTGGGTCATCCCAAGCGGCGTCAGCACCCGATTGCGCAGGTAGGTCGAAAACGGAACCCCGGCGACGACCTCGACCAGCCGGGCGAGGAGCTGGTAGTTGGGGTCGAAGTAGTGGAACTGCTGTCCGGGATCGCTGACCAGCCGGGCACCGCGCAGGCTCTCCATCCGCTGCTCGAGGCTGCCCGATTGATCGTTGGCGATGGCCGGGAAACCGGCATCGGCCATCCCGCTGGTCTGGTTGAGCAGGTGGCGCACGGTGATCCGGCGTGATGCGCTGGGGTCGGCGGTCACAAAGTTGGGCAGGTAGGCCTGGACCGGGGCGTCGAGCTCGACCTGTCCCGCCTCCGCGAGCTGCAGCACGGCGACCGCAGTGAACGACTTGCTCAGCGACGCGATCCGGAACTGGGTGCCCGGCGTGATGCCGTGGCCGTGCCCGTCTGAGCCGAACCCCTTCAGGTAGATCATGTCGGGACCGCGGGTGACAGCCACCGCCATCCCCGGCAGCCCGGTCTCGTCGAGCGCCGATGCCAGGAAACGGTTGAGCTCGGCGCTGTCGGGCTCGTGAGTCCTGCCGGCCGCGGCGGCCGGCACGAGCATCCCGATGACGCAACCGATCACCAAGACCATCCACCGCAGGGGTCGATGTCGATGTGCGCCGCTCACGGCACCATCATGGTCACGGCCCATCGGCTCGGGTCACCGCGTCGGTGCCGGTGGCATACATCAGCTTCTTCCCTCCGGGAATCGGACGGTCAGCGGATGCCAAACACCTCGACGATCATCGGAGTGTCGATCAAGGTGTGCGGGGCGATAGCGTGGTAGGCCCACACGTGCACCCAGGCGTTGCCGGTGCGCACCGTGAGGAAGGTCTTGAACATTCCGGGTCCGGTGTAGAACAGCAACAGGTACAGCACAGAGAGAAGCGCGTCGGTGGGCGAGGTGAAGTCGGTCCAGCCGTCGAAAAAATGCAGCAGTGCGTAGGTCAGCCCGCCGAGGATCACGGTGGCCGGGATCGAGCCGGTCAGCTTGAGGTAACGCGGGGTGAGGATGCAGTAGATGAACACCATCGTCGGCAGTACCGTGCCCGCGAAGCCCAGCACGAAGGTCAGCGGTGCGCCCAGCAGCACCTGACGTGGGTTGAGATCCAGAATCGACGAGCTGACCAGACTCAACTGGACAGCGGACTCCAGCGCCAGGATCACCAGGATCACGAGCAGGTCCGCGCGACGGTTGGACGAACACAGGCTCAGCTGCTCGGTGGAGTAGCGGCGGCGGAACACCGCGAGCGGCAGCACTGCATAGGCGATGACGTTGTACGCCGCCCAGCACAGCACTTCGGCCGGCACTACCTGATGGCCGGTGCGGATCACCATGTTGTCGACATGGAAGCTGAACGCGTGCCAGCCGAACGCGGGGCCGAGTAGGAATCCGCCCGCCATGGCGGCGACACCGTAGGCCACCACCGCGAGAGTCTCCTTCTTCGCTATCGGTGTGGCTGGGGCCCGGCTGTCCAGGTCGGGGATGGTGCGGCGCCGGGTGAGTACGTGCACGACGATCATCAGCGCGAAGACCTCAACGAAAATGGCGTCGGCGCTGAGTACCGCGTCCATAGTGGGTGGACCCGCCAAGGGTGACGCGTGGAAAGGTAGGTGCCCGCCGGTCAGGGTGAGCAGCAGCACGTTGGTGGCGAGCCAGCCGGCGATCGCGAACTGCACGCTACGGTGGCGCAGGAGCTCGGGAAGCCGGGACGTCGGTCGCACGCCAGTCAGACCACCGGTCATCGCCCGTCGCCCCGATGCCGCGGGGTCACGCCGGTCGTCCTCGGCCATCTCTACCAGGCCACCCACGACCACGCCGAACTTGATGAGCAGCAATTTGAGAACCGCTCCACGGGGTCCTCCAGGTGTTGTATCACAGCTATGATACAACCAGAGTATCACACTCGTGATACAAAGAGTCCGTGCCCAAGCAGGTAGATCCGGTCACCCGCCGACTGGACGTGGTCGACGCCCTGTTCCGGGTCGTCGTCCGCGACGGTCTGCAGCATGCGTCGCTCCGCACCGTCGCCGACGAAGCCCAGCTCAACATCGGTTCCCTGCGGCACTATTTCGCCAGCCAGCACGAGCTCATGCGCTTCGCGATGCAGTCGATGCTCGACCGAGTCGTGGTCCGACTGCGCCGCCGCGTCGAGGAGATGGGCGACCTGCGCACCCTTCCTCGTTCGGAACAGCGGCGGTGCAGGGCGAGTCTGCTCGCCGAGTTGCTTCCCCTCGACGACACCCGCCGCGCCGAGGTCACCGTCTTCATTGAGTTCACAACGGCCGCCCGGACCAACCCCTTGCTCGACGACCTCTCGTACAAATCTGCCGCCGGCACCAGGGCTCTGGTGCGAGGAGTGCTTACCCGCATGGACGAAATGGGAGCTCTCCGACCAGACCTCGACATCGACACCGAAATGGAGCGTCTGACGGCATTGCTCGACGGACTCAGCCTCAATGCCGTGCTGCGCCCAGACCTGCTCAGCGCACAGGACTGCGTCACGGTCCTCCAGGCCCACCTCGACGAGTTGGAGCCGCCTTCTGACCCCCCCTGACATCCCGATAGGGGACAGGCTTGGGATGCGGCGGTGTTACTGACGCCACACTGTGGTGGCGCGGCGGGTGTACTGCCAGGCAGCCGCAGCCAGCAGCAGGCCCCACACCAGAAACCACATGTCCCACAGCGCCAGGTGCCAATGCAGACCATTCCAGTCGACCGGACCGGGAATCTGGACGATCCCGAGCTCGACGAGGCCCTCGGTGATGGCCTGGAAGCCGCCGTAGACCACGAGCACCGCCGCACCGGCCCAGCTCGCCGTTAGCAGCAGCCAGCGGGGTAGGACACGGCCCCAGGGCTGGACGAGCGCGAGTGCGAGCAGGCCGCCCAGGGTCTTGAGCGGCACGGCGGCCCCTGTCACCCAGATGAGCATCGGGTCGCGGGCTCGGGCCAACTGCTCCATGCGGTCGCCCAAGGTGCTCAGCCCGGCGGTGCCTCCCAACACCCAGTAGAGGCTGACCAGCGCGAAGGCGAACGCGACCGCGGCCGCGGCGTAGCCGGGTCGCCTCGCCCAGCGGCCTACGCCAGCGCCCGCGGTGACGCGCGTGCCCGTCATCGTGACTTTCCCGGGCTTCGGAGCGTGCGTGATCATGTGCGGACCCGACCGAACGCGGCCGCGGCCAGGTCCGCAACCCAGTCACCGAGCACGTCGTTGGGCGGGCGGTTGAGCAGGAACAGCCAACCGAACACCGTGCCGAGCAGCAGCGCGTGCGCAAGATCAGCGTCGCCGGGGTGGGAAAGCTCGCTGCGCTGCGCGGCGCGGTCGAGCACGGCCGCGACTACCCCACGTTCGGGGTGGATGAATGCCCGGTCGAATCGGCCCCGAAGATCGGGATCACCCACCAGATCCGCCAGCAGACCGGGCAACGCTTGAGCAACCGCAGGAGCCGTCAGGTCCGCCACGATCGCGCCGGCCAATGCAACCAGATCGCCGTGCAAGGAGCCGGTGTCGGGCGCGACCAACTCGTGGTCATGCACCAGGCAGCCGAACACCATCTCGGGCTTGGAACGCCAACGCCGGTACAGCGTTGCCTTCCCGACCCCCGCTCGAGCCGCCACAGCCTCCATCGTCAGGGATGGATACCCAGTCTCCTCGAGCAATGCCTGCACAGCCCCGCTGATAGCTCGGTCAGCGCGGTCGTCCCGCGGTCGACCCCGCCTTCCTTGTGTCGACGCTGAGTCAAGAACCATGACTTAATATTATACGGTCCGACTCGTTTCGTAAATGGTGCGGCGGCGGCAGCCGCGGCCAGGGGCCGATGAGGCCAGAGCCTGCGGCGAGCGGTAGACGTCGACGCACCGGTCGCGGTGCTGCGCGCTGGATGAGCCAGACGAGGTCGCCCCATACAGCTATGACCGACTCGACCACCAGGCCGACCCCGACGGGCAGCGCCGCTCGCGGTCCCGCGGTATTACCGTGCGACGGTGACCGGCGAGAGGCCTGGGGCGACGCCGGCTCCCGGGTCTGCGCGATTGCGGGCGTCCGCCTGGGACTACCTGGTGATCATCGGCTGGATCGCGACACGTACGCCCTGTCGCTGCTGATCCCGTGGCGAGCATCGTGATGGTCTGGCGCGACCCGCTACGCCGTGCACTGCATGACCGGGTGGCTGGCACCCGGGTTGTCCGGTCCTGAGCAGGCCGCTGGCTCAGCGAAAGCGATGGCCCTGGTCACGGCGGTACGCCCGTGTTGCGAGTGTCCCCGTCAGGATTGTCCAGGCGGCGAGGGCCAGGAGCGCGGTGGTGCTGGGTGGGGTGCCGACTGCGGCCCAGACCACCAGATCGCGGGCCCCACGGGAGGGCAGTGCGGTCGAGGTGGTCTGCAGCCAGCCGGGGAACAGGGCGGGTGGGAACAGCAATCCGCCGCCGAAGGCGATCGGGAAGAACACCAGTTGGGTCACCGGTAGAGCGGCTTTCACCGGGAGTGAGTAGCCGATGGCCAGCCCGCCGAACAGGAACGGCAACCCGGCGACCATCAGGGCTGCCATTGCGGCGAGCAGCTGGACCGGTGTTGCGGTCGCCGAGGTGGCGATCGCGCCGATCACCAGGACCGGGATGACGGCGATCACGGCGAAGGCGCACCCGGTGAGCAGCCGTCCGGCGATGCGCGGCCAGATCGGTGCGGGCAGGGTCCGCACGAACGGGTCCCAGGACTTCTCCCGGTCGTCGGCCACTCCGACACCGAAGTTGAACAGGAAGCTGTTCATCACCGCAAACACGCTCAGTTGGGCTACCGCGGTGGCCGCGGCGGCAGGGTCGTGGGAGTAGTCGAAGGGCACCACGAAAAACAACAGCGACAATGCGGGGAAGGCCACTGCGGAGATCACCGCGATCGGCACCCGCAGGTTCTCTAGCAACAGGAATCGGGCGTGAACCAGGGCCAGCCCGGCCGGTGATGTCATCTCGGAACCTCCGTGCCGACGAATTGGGGCCTGTGGTGGTGCGAGTCGCGGTCGCCGGATGGGTGAGTCGGGAGACTGGTCAGGGCCAGAAACGCCTCCTCCAGCGATGCGGGGGCAACGTGGAGCGCGGCGAATGGGGCGTCGCTATGGACCAGGTCGCGGTTCCCAGTTAGCTCGTCGGCCATCGTGTCACCCCAGATGGGATGTGACGCGCGGCTGTCCAGTGCCCTGCCGTACAGCGTCAGGAACAGGGTCCCCTGTACCAGGGTCAGGTTGTGAAGATCGGTTCCCATGTGACGTTCCTCCGAGGCCGACCTCGATCCGCTGCTCTCTGTATTCCATATGCCGAAAACTTTGGGGTCTAACGCACGCCGTCCCATAGTGCTCGCTCGAAGGGCCGCGGGTCGTTTACCACCTCCGACGTGGTGTTGAAGCGCAGTGTCGCCCTGCGGCTGAGGTCGTATCTGGGCCAGCCGGTGTCTCCTTTGGTGGCGAACGCAGCCCAGGCGGCGTGCACGGTGTCGGCGAGTTGTTGTGGGGCGTGGGGCCCGGTCAGGAGCTGGGTCTTTTTGTCCTCGAGGATGTCGAGGACGAAGGGGATCTCGAGCGCGTGGCAGGCGCCGAGGAGTCCGTTGTACTGCGGGGAGCGCCAGGCGAACTCGTACATGTAGGTGGCTGAGGCGCTGTCGGCGTGCGCGTCCGCGAGCTGGATGGCGGGAATGCGGTAGTACCAGTCGGTCTGGAGGGCCGCCAGCAGGTCGCCCGCGCTGGCGCCCAGGTACGCCTTGCGGTAGGCGGCCAGCGCCGATTCGACCGGGAGTCCGTAGTCCGCCAGGGCTTGGGCCAGGACCTCGTCGGTGACCTTGCTGAGCGCGCCAGTGGGCACCAGGGACAGCCGCCCCTCCTCGGCGTTCGTGCCGACCAGGACGTCGATATCCGCGCCGGCTCCGGCGACGATGCGATCGATCGGACGCGCGGAGATGACCTCCCCGTCGACCACCGGCTGCCACGCGCTCACCCGCGCCCCCGGCTCACCACCCCAGCGCCGGGGGTCGGGGTGCGCGGCCAGATCGGCCGCCACCGCCGTCTGAGCTGCCAGCAGCCGATCGACGGGGATCGCCGCGATCGCTTCTCGCATCGGCGCGACGCCGAGCTTCTCGGCGAGGTCCCGGCCGATTTGGCGCGCGGTCTCGGCCGAGAGCACCTGATGCCCGGCCCCGCTCTCCATGATTCCTCGCCGGAACAACCCTCCGGCGCGCGGCATGGCAAGCAGCGTACCGACGCTCATCGCACCCGACGACTCGCCGAAGATGGTGACGTTGCCGGGATCACCACCGAAGGCGGCGATGTTCTCCCGCACCCATTCCAGGGCAGCGATCTGGTCGAGCAGGCCAAGATTAGAGATTCCATCGCCCAGATGAAGGAAACCGTCCGCGCCGAGCCGGTAATTGATGGTCACACAGACGACGCCGTCGCGCGCGAAACGACTGCCGTCATAGATCGCGCTGGAACCCGATTCAAATCCACCGCCGGAAATCCGGACCATGACCGGAGCCCGGACCGATCCGAGGTCGCGAGACCAGATATTGAGGTTCAGGCAATCCTCACCGGGGAAGGTGGGGATGAGCGCGCCTAATGGCGGGGGTATCGACGGCTGGGGTGGTGTCGGGCCAAAGGCAAGGGCGTCTCGCACGCTCCACGGCTCAACCGGCCTCGGCGGCTGGAGCCGGTTTCTGCCAAACGGTGGCGCCGCATAGGAAACACCTTTGAATGTGTGCACCCCATCGGCAACACTGCCACGTACCTCGCCACACCGGGTCTTGACCACAGAATTCACGCGCGAACTTTTATCACAGCCAGCGGTGATCAGCGAACACCCACGGATGCCACGGCAAGTCCGCCAAGGAACGACCTTCGTGTGATCACGTTTCTTCTTCCCCTGCGTGGCCGCGCCGATCATTCCGGCAGACTGGGTCATGTGGAATATTTACCCCGTCATGCCGTCTCGACGTGACACAGGGTCGGGCCAAATAACACTGACACAGCCACAACTGTAGGGAAGGCCACCGCAAAGATCATCGCGATCGGTACCCGCAGGTTCTCCAGCAACAGGAATCGGGCGTGAACCAGGGCAAGCCCGGCCGGTGATGTCATCTCGGAACCTCCGTGCCGGCGAGTTGGGGCCTGTGGTGGTGCGGCGAGCCGAGGTCGCCGGGCGGGCGAGTGGGAAGACTGGTCAGCGCCAGGAACGCCTCCTCCAGCGATGCGGGAGCAACGTGGAGCTCGGCGAACGGGGCGTCGCTGCGGACCAGGTCGCGGATCAGCTGATCGGCGTCGGGGGTGTGCAGCTCGTAGCGATCACCGTCACGCTCGCACCTGGTGACTCCGGGTAAGTCGGGCAGCCCCGGGCTGCGCAGGGTGACCCGGTTGACCGCGACCAGCCCGCGGACCTGCGCGAGGTCGCCATCAGCGAGCACCCGGCCGTTGCCGATCACAACCACGCGCTGCGCGAGTTGTTCGATCTCCTCGAGATAGTGACTGGTCAGCAGCACCGTGCCGCCTTCGGTGTGGAAGGCGCGGATGCCGTCCCACAGTGCGTGGCGGGCCGCCACGTCCAGGCCGGTGGTCGGCTCGTCGAGCAGCACGAGTCGGGGCCGGCCCACGAAGGCGAGCGCGACGCCCAGCCGGCGTTTCTGCCCGCCGGACAGGCCGCCGGTCTGGCGGCGCGCCAACCCGGTGAGCCCGAACCGCTCCAGCACCTCGCCCACCGGCAACGGGTCGGCGAAGTGCGCGGCGACGAATCGCAGGACCTCGCCCACCCGCAGCGTCGGCGGCAGCCCGGTCTCCTGCGGGGTCATCCCCAGGCTGCGCCGGTTCGCGGCGTCGTGTGGGGAACCGCCGAAGAGCTCGATCCGCCCGGCATCTGGTCGACGTAGTCCGACCAGCAGTTTGAGCAGCGTCGATTTGCCGGCGCCGTTGGGGCCGAGCAGCCCGGTCACCGTTCCGGCAGTCACGTCCACATCGACGTGGTCGAGAGCGACGGTGGAGCCGTAGCGGCGGCTCACGTCTACCGCGCGGGCCAGTACCTCACGCACGGCGGTCACGACGAACCCCGATTCGCCGGGATGGCTGTGCTGTCCAGCAGTGTGCGCAGAGCCGTCGTGTAGTCCTCGAACGCGCGCCGACCCACGCGGGTCAGCTCGACGTAGGTCACCGGCACGCGCCGCTGGTGGGCCTTGGTGATCTGCACGTAGCCGGCATCCTCGAGCTTGCGTAAATGCGTGGACAGGTTGCCCGCGGTCATCTCCAGCAGCTCCTGCAGACGAGGGAAGATGATGCTGTCGCCCTCGCCCAGGGTGGCCAGGCACGCGGTGACCCGCAGCCGGGCTTGTGCGTGGATCACCGGGTCGAGCTCCGGCAGTACGGTCACCGGGTGCCCCGGCGGCGGGCCTGCGCCCTGTGCACGACCGCGGCCACCAGCAGCCCACCGCCGCCACCCAATCCCATCACCAGCGGGCTGCCCGGCAGCGCGACATACACGGACACCACCCCCACGACGACCGTCCAGACGCCCAGGACGTATTCGACGCGACTGCTCCACACCGCACCGGCGACCAGATAAAGCACACCGGTCAAGAACACGAACAACGCCGGGGTGAGCACGCCCATCAGCGAGTCCGGGACACCCAGGCGGGCCACCCCGCCGACCAGAGCCCCCAGCCCGATCATCGCGATCGGCCAGCTCAGCGCGTACATCGTGCCCTGCACGCTGGAAGCGCCGCGGACCCCACGACCGCTGCGCAGACCCACCACAGCGGAAATCACCATCCCGCCGATCACCAACACCGCTGTGGACCAACCTGCGATCCCATCGGCCAGACCGACCTGAGCAACCAGGAAATACAGGACGCCAATGGCGAGCCAGATCACGCCCCACAACGAGTAAAACACCGCCCCGTTGGGGCGCAACTGCGAGGACGTACGTGCCTGCTCACGTTCGATGATGGCCATCGCGTCCGCCGCGGTAGGTGATCCGTCGGCGTCGAACACCGTGCGGGGCTCGTTCATGGCTCTCCCAACTAGTCTGCAATGTCAGCTACTTTGTATCACAAAATAGTTGGCGCCGCCGCTCTCGTGCCCTAAGTGGTCGGCACCGGAAGTCCGTCGGGGTTGGCGTCGACCGGACAGCTCCAGCACTACCTGCCCGGCGATCGTGCACGACACCAGACCCACTCGACTGCGCCAGCAACCGCAGACCCGGCTGCTGGCTGGGCACTCGACCTGCGATCAGGTCACCCCGACGGACTTCCGGTGCCGACCACTGAGGCCGTGGTAGCGCCGTGCCCGCCCGGCCATCGGCTGCTGCCTGCCGAGGCTCCGATCTCTCGCGCTACCGCAGCAACGCGATGACCCTGCTGGCGGCGACCACCGTTCCGGTCGTGGCGGTGACCGCGAGGAAGATCATCCCGTGGTGCACAGCAAGGCAGAGCTGTAGAGCCCGGCGTGGTGGATGTGCGCCTGGGTACCGTAGAACCGAGATCACTGGTGCCGCAGGGATGCCGCCGCCGGTGTCCGGCGCGGCAGGGCGATCTGCCCCTTTGCTCAACCGGTGCGCGGTCCACCGCGTGTGCTTAAGACCCTCGACCGTCTTGCCGCAGTACTCTACGAACTTTCTGACGTCGCTGAACCGGAGAGACGTCGAGCGTTAAGAGCTGGAATGAAGTAAAAATTCGGTCGAAATTGACATCGTCGCAGGTCGCAGGCGTGACGATGTCTCACAAAAATCGAATTTCATTTCAGCTACTTAGACGTTTCGACCGTATCTCGGCCGTCCCCTTGTTTCGCGGGAGATTGCAGAGTAGAATTGAGTTACAGGGCATCGACAGGCCAAGGCTAGACCAGCGGAGAAGGTCTTTCCTCCCGGTTGGAGCTCTCAGCATGAGCACCGGGCACCCACGCCGAGCACGCCGCGACGAGGCTCAGCGCCGCGGGCCTGCGCCGGCATACGATTGTCGTTTGCTGGCGCCGAGACCACACAACACGGCGCCTTGTGCACGCTTGGTAACCAGATGACTCGTGCTCTCGGGGCGGCGTCCGACTCTCCTGTCAGGCGCCGTGCCCCGGGTGTTTGACCTTCATTTGCCCATTGCGTGAAGCGCCGCACCGGGACCGTGTTGCGATCATGACCGGAGTCGGAGCGTCTTGCGATCGGTGTGGACACGGGTCGCGGAGTCGCTTCTTCGGTAGCTGCGATCTTCCCCGCTGGGCGCGGTGGTGTTCTCATTCTCGCTCATCGGCACATTTCTTCCCCTGGGCCGCGCGGGGCTGCGGTAAGATTTTGTCCGACCTCGGTCGGTGTAAGTAGGCCCGTGCTGATCGCCTGGGGTTAGGGGAGGGCCGATGGCGCGCGCTGGTCGTGGTGGTGGGCGGCAGCCTGATCGGGGAGTTTTTGGGCCTGCACGGTTACCTGCCCGCGGTGGGGTCCTGGTTCGGGGTCCAGGGTTTTGAGTACCTCGATTTGGGCCGGTTCTGGCAGCTACTGCTGATCATCGGTTTGTTCCTGTGGGCGTTCATCCTGTTCCGGGGGTTGCGCGGGCGGCTGCGCACTGAGCACCCGGGGAATATGCCGTGGCTGTTCTTCCTCGCCGCGCTGGCGATCCCGGCCTTTTACGCCATCGGCTTGCTCGCCAACGCCACCGACAACTTCACCACAGCCGACTTCTGGCGGTTCTGGGTCGTGCACCTGTGGGTCGAGGACTTCCTCGAGCTGTGCACCACCGTGATGGTCGCCTACCTGTTCGTCATGCTCGGCGTCATCCGCGAGCGGGTCGCGCTGGTCGTGATCTACCTCGACATCGTGCTGTACTCCGTGGGTGGGGTGGTCGGAACCATGCACCACCTCTACTTCTCCGGGGAGCCGGCCGAACACATGGCCCTAGGTGCGTTCTTCTCCGCCTTCGAGGTCATCCCGCTGACCTTCCTCACCGTCGAGGCGTGGAGCTTCCTGCAGCTCGGCGCCCGCCAGGAAGCTAAGTCCGCGACCCCGTTCCCGCACCGTTGGGCGGTGATGCTCCTGGTCGCGGTCGGGTTCTGGAACTTCCTCGGCGCCGGTGTCTTCGGCTTCCTGGTCAACCTGCCGATCGTGTCCTATTACGAGATCGGCACCGCGCTGACCGCCAATCACGCGCACGCCGCGATGATGGGTGTTTATGGCATGCTCGCCGTCGGGCTGGGCCTGTTCTGCCTGCGCTACCTCATCCCCGCCCAGCGCTGGCCGGACCGGCTCGCGAAGATCTCATTCTGGTCGCTGAACATCGGCCTGGCCGCCCGCCACGCCCAGAGCCGCTCCGAGCGGTACCGCACCGCGGGCTTCCGCTACCACCGGCAACACGACGCCTGGGTCTGCCCGCAGGAGGAATGGCTCTGGCCGGCCGAGTTCGACCGCCACCGGCGGTTGGTCCGCTACCGGGCCAAGCCCAGCGTGTGCAACGCCTGCCCGGTCAAGGCGCAGTGCACCACCTCCCCGGACGGGCGGGAGGTCGTCCGGGCGGTCGATCCGTGGCCGCACTCCGAAGCCGGTCGGTTCCACCGCGGGCTCGCGCTGATGCTCATCGGCCTGGCAGGGCTGATCCTGCTCATCGAGGCGACCCGGCACCACACGCTGATCACGCTCGCTGTACTAGCGGCTCCGATGGCTCTGGCCGGCGGGCTGGGTTGGCGCTTCCTGGACCACCTACGCAACACCCCCACCGGCTTCCCCGACCCGACACCCTCTACCGGCCTGCGATTTACCGCCGCGGACCGACCCGCGGAAGGATCCGCAGACCGGGCAGCGTCCACCGGCGGGCAGATTTCCCGCACCCGCTGGGGCTCCGACCCGCCGGCGCTCCGACCCGCCGGCGCTCCGACCCGCCGGCGACGCTGTGACACCATCGCCGACCAGGCAGAGCACCTCGCGGAGGAACCGATGACGGTCGTTGCCGTCGGTGTTCTTATCGTCGCCGGCTCCGTCGCACTACTGCTGCTCGCGAATCTGCGGGTGCTGCGGGAGTACCAGCGCGCAGTAGTGTTCCGGCTCGGACGACTCCAGCCGCTGCGTGGCCCGGGCCTGGTCGTACTGATACCGCTGGTGGACCGGATGGTCCGCGTCGACCTCCGCACCGTCACCCTGACGATCCCGCCGCAGGAAGTCATCACCCGGGACAACGTGCCGGCTCGGGTCAACGCGGTCGCCTACTTCCGGGTGGTCAACCCGCTGCTGGCCATCACCGAGGTCGAGGCCTACCCGGTGGCCACCTCCCAGATCGCCCAGACCACCCTGCGCTCGATCCTGGGACGGGCTGACCTCGACTCGCTGCTCGCCGAGCGGGAGCAGCTCAACGAGAGCCTCCGCCAGATCATCGACGAGCAGACCGAGCCGTGGGGCATCAAGGTCACCACCGTCGAGATCAAAGACGTGGAGATCCCGGAAGCGATGCAGCGCGCGATGGCGCGACAGGCAGAAGCCGAGCGGGAGCGCCGAGCCAAGGTCATCAACGCCGAGGGTGAGTTCCAAGCCTCCCAACGACTGCACGACGCCTCGGAGATCCTCAGCCGCTCACCGTCCGCGCTGCAGCTGCGCTATCTGCAGACGCTGCTCGAGCTTGGCACCAACCAGAACTCCACCATCGTCTTCCCGCTGCCCATGGATCTGATCCGTCCCTTCCTCGACAACGTGCGACCTGCCCGCGCCTCAGCCCCACCAGGCAACGCAGACCGGTGGCTAAGCCGGTGGCGACGACGCCGACCGCCACCGGCACGGCCCGACCAGTAACCGCCCCTCGGTCCGCTGAACCAGGCGGGCACCAGGCGCCGCCTACGCGCAGCACAATCCTCGTAGTCACTGAAGGGGCGTGAGGTTTTCGATCTCGGCGCGGAAGGACGGCGTGAACCGGTTGGTGCCGAATCGCCAGCCGACTGTGATCTCGCTCGGCACAATTAGGTCGCCGAAACGCCGTTGCGCGTGAACGACGCCACCGCAGGGGAGGTAGCCGAATGTGTGCCGTCCCGTAGGCCCCCAGCGTTGGGCCCACAGGCTGTGCACCGCGCCGTGTTCGTCGATGCGTACCCGGACCTGCGGTCGCTCGGGGAACAGATCGAAGTCGGCCACGATGACCTCGGGGCACTCGGCGTGCCAGGTGACACCCCGGTCGGGCAGCACGGTGGTGGGCGCGAACGCGACGCTGTCCAGGGCGGTCCGGCCGGCTGTCGACCGGGTGGTGTCCTGGTCGCTGGCGTGGAAGAGGGTCACTCGACCGAACAGGCGGCCTTGCGTGCTGCCGGTCCCGTCGGCGAAGCGATCCGTCACGGTCAGCGGAGTGAACGCTCCCCACCCGATTTTCGCCCGCCACGTGAAAGAGCGCCCGTCGCATTCCTGCGCGGCGGTGAACGGTAGCCATGTCCCGACCTTGATCCGTCCGCGCATCGTCAGGCTGACGGCCGACGCGAGGCGTGCGCCGTCGCGGATGGCGTGGGCGAAGTAGCGGCGCACCGGTTCATCGAGCTCGGCAAGCATGCCGGGCGCGAAACGCGGCACGGCCCGATCCACGTCGCCGCCTGCGCTCGGTGTCATCGGAACTCCTCATCTGCCTGATCAGAAGGCGCCGGCGGCCCGGATCTGAGCCTTCGGCCGGAGATCGTCTGGCTTCAGCACCCGCGCCCGCAACCCGGAACCGGGGCAACTCAAGGCGTGACGGTCGGTCGGTGCCGGCCATGCAGGGCATCCAGGCGCTGGTGATACTCCTGCGTGTAGATCTCGCCGCGAGCGAATCGCTCGGCCAGCATCTGTTCCGGGGAGGGCCGGGCGGCCGTCGACCGGTCGTTGCGAGCCACGTACCGGACCAGGGCGACCACCCCGAAAATGACCAGGGCCCAGAAGAGCACCATGCCCAGAGTCATCAGGGCGTAACCCCAACTGCTCATTCCGCTGCCGTACCACCACATCATGTCGGGACCTCTTTCTCATTTCTGGACGGTGCGGGGGCCGCTGGCCTTAGGGCCCGGCCGTGGTTGGAGTCGTTAGGTCTGCGACTGGAAGTGTCCTGGTGGCCTCGGCGACCGAGGTGGGAGTTCGATGGCCGTGGTGGACCTGGCGGCGGTCGTGGCCGCGGTGTAGCTGGGTCTTGAGCTTGCCGAGCGCGGCGGCCAGGGCGGCGTAGAAGTCCGGGCCGCGGGCCTCAGCCCGCACGGCTGGGCCGCTGCCCGTGCCGGTGATCTCGACCCGCTGGCAGAGTTTGGACTGCCGGTGGTTGTTCTCATGGAACAGCTCGACGGCGAAGTGGTCGATCGTGTCGTCGTAGCGCTCGAGGTGGGCCATCTTCTCCGCCACGTGCGCCCGGTAATGCTCGGACACCTCGACGTTGTGACCGCTCACGACGATGTTCGCGGCCGCGACCTCCTCGCCGTCGGGTCCGTCACTGCTCGGGGGGACTCGGGCGCCTGGGGTGCTTGCGGGGTCCAACTGCTTCATTCGAGCCTGCCCTTCGTAGATTCCAGGTGAGCGGACCGTGTGTGCTAGTTGGATTCGGGTGCTCCGTTTGTTGCCGCCAGGTCCACGCGCGTCGGCTTGCTGCCGGTGGTGACCGGCGCCGGTGGGTTCGCGGCGGCGGTTTCGCGGGCGAGGAAGGAGCCGAGTTCGCCGATGGTGCTCATCAAGGGCGCGGGGAACACGACGGTGGTGTTCTTGTCGACGCCGATCTCGACCAGGCTCTGTAGGTTACGGAGCTGCAGCGCGAGCGGGTGGGCCATCATGATGTCTGAGGCGTCACCGAGCGCGGCGGCGGCCAGTGACTCACCTTCAGCGTTGATGATCTTCGCGCGCTTCTCTCGTTCGGCCTCGGCTTGGCGGGCCATGGCCCGTTTCATGCTGTCGGGTAGTTGGATGTCTTTCAGTTCGACCAGGGTCACTTCCACGCCCCAGTCCAGGGTGCTGACGTCGAGGATTTCGCGGATGTCGAGGTTGATGCGGTCGGTTTCGGACAGCGTTTCATCGAGGGTGTGTTGACCGACGACCTTCCGAAGGGTGGTCTGGGCGATCTGGTTGATCGCGGCGTAAACGTTTTCGATCGCGACGACTGACTTCACTGCGTCGACCACCCGGAAATACGCCACCGCTGAGACGTCGACGCTGACGTTGTCGCGGGTGATGATGCCTTGGGACTGGATCGGCATCGTGATGATCCGCAGCGACACCCGGTGCAGCACGTCGACGAACGGGACGATCATCCGCAGGCCGGGTTCGCGCACGCCCAGCACCCGACCCAACCGGAACAGCACACCCAGCTCGTACTGCTTGATGATCCGCACCGCCAGCCCCCCTGCCAACAGGATCAGCAGGAGGACAACGGCGGCGACGATGATCAGAATACTCATGGTGTTCCTCACAGGTTGCGAAAAAAATCGTTCATCTCGGCCAGATGAAGGCGACCAGCCAGATCACCCTGTCCTTCACACGGAGCGCCCAACAGAGTCTTTAGCCCCATCCCCGCTCTGTGATTGTCGG
>JRHI01001361.1_pt1 | contig 20884 bp, 13 predicted proteins | sample 215371 | NCBI WGS metagenome assembly JRHI01 (sample SAMN02929681, study PRJNA255918) | sediment metagenome | biome: cave system; feature: Ice Cave; material: Sediment; isolation source: sediment from deep within a dark volcanic ice cave with no known source of... ...
TCGGGCTTTTTGTTGAGATTTAGATGCGTTTGCCCTGATCAATCAACGGCGGCAGTACCTGGACCTATCTCAACGATGGAGGCGTCTTCAGCTCCTTCAGCTTCGGCGCCGTCGTGGTCAGCCCGACCGATTCGAACGTCGTCTACGTCGCGGCCCAGGGCGCGGGGGACGGCGTTTACCGTTCGCAGGACGGCGGTCAGACCTGGACGAACACCACAACCTCGGCGCATCCGACCGGTATCGTCTCCGACGTGCAGATGGACCCGAGCAATCCCCTGATCCTCTACGCGGGCTTCGTCGATGCCTCGACTCAAACGAACGGGATTTGGCAGACCACGAACGGCGGCAATAAGTGGGTGCCGCTGGTAAACGGTCTTCCCAGCAGCCGTAACGTCGGCAACTACATTACCCTGGCCGTCGCTCCCTCCAGGCCACAGACCGTTTACGCCACAATCTTTGACTTTACTACCGGCAACCCGTTCCTCTATCGTACGCTCGACAGCGGCCAGACGTGGGTGCAGCAGCCGTCCGTCCCCGGCACTCATGAAGTGCGATTCTGGCACACCCTCCTGGCAGTGGATCCGACGAATTCGCAGATCCTGTACGCCAACAGCGATCATTCCGTTTATCTGAGCAAGGACGGCGGTGGGAGTTGGAGCACACAGCGCATCTATGGCGAGGACCCCGTTGGCGGAGCCTTCGACGCCACGGGCGCCTTCGTCTTGGTAGGCAACCGTGGCATTCATCGCACCTCGAACCAGGGCGCAACCTGGGACCCCACGAAGCAAATCGGCCTGCAGTTCACTGAACTCTACGACGTCACGCCGGACCCGTACAACGTGGACACAACGTATGGTATTGCCCAGGACCACGTCGCCATTCTCAAGAATACGGGCAATCCCATCTGGAACTACGCCGGCGGCGGCAACGAGGCCGGCCGGGTCATCGTCGATCCGCGCAATACCAACGTGCTTTACGACTATGACCCGCTGGATCCAAACAACCTCTTTATCGTCTCAAAAGATGCCGGAGCAACCTGAGTGCCACAAACTGCCGGTCTACCCGTGGCGGCGCTCCTCACGAATGCACCCGACTACAGCATGGCCTACGCCAGCCAGCGGACGTTGGTGATGGACCCGAGCAATCCCAACCGGCTTCTCCTCGGTAGTTCGTGGTTCGATCGGAAGACGTTTTCCTACCAGACCAGGGTCTTCGAGACAACCAACGACGGCGGCAGCTGGGCCGCCATCAGCCAGGCCGCCGACTTGTCGCCTGGCCAGTTCATCACCGCGCTGGCCATTGCACCATCGGCGCCCAGGACGATCTATGCCGCTACTTCGGACGGTCACCTTTTCGTCACCAAAAACGACGGCGGGTTATGGGTGAACGCCGACGCACAACTACCATGGCATGTGTTCTTGCGCGGTGTCGTGCAGGACATCCGCGTGAGCCCCGATAATCCGGTCATCGCTTATATCGTGACCGATGGGACCGGCAGCCCGGATAACGTCTGGCGCACCGCGAACAGCGGCGCGAACTGGACCAATATCAACGGCAACGTGCCGGTCGACGAGTCGGCGCACACGCTTGCCGTGGATTGGCGTTTCCCGACACCCGTGGTATACGTCGGCACGGACCGTGCGATCTATCGTTCGACGGATCAGGGGGCCACCTGGCAGCCCTACACTAACGGCATTCCGCTGGCCGAGGTTACTGACCTGGAACTCACGCCCCAGCTCGACACACTCACGGCCGCAACCTATGGACGAGGCGTTTTCCAGCTCCTCGTTGGTGGGGCCCCAACCCATTACGCCGTCAATGCCCGGCCGACGACCACGGCCGGCGCGTCGGTCACCGTCCATGTCGAGGCACTCGACGGTAACAATGTTTTGTCCACCGGCTACACAGGCATCGTTCACCTGAGCAGTTCCGATGGCAGTGCCGTGCTGCCGCCCGACTACGCCTTCAATTCTTCCGACCTGGGCAGGCACGACTTTACTGTGGTCCTGAAAACGGCGACGACCTCGACGATGACCGTCACCGACAAGACGACCGGCAAGATAATTGGCCTGGCCAACATGGTCGTCAACCCGGCACCCGCGTCGAACTTCCAGGTGATGCCGACCGCCAGCCAGACCGCTGGGAAGCCGATCGACGTGACTGTCGTGGCGCTCGACCCGTACGGCAATATCGATCCGAATTACCACGGCACCGTCCAGATCAGCAGCGACGACAGCCAGGGCTCGTACCCGGCGGCCTACACGTTCACGACGGGTCCCAGCGGCGATGACGGCCGGCACACCTTCAGCCAGTTGGTCACGCTGAAGACGGCTGGCAACCGGACCGTCACCGTCACGGACGTGAACTCGAGCACAATAACCGGCAACGGCCCCATCCAGATCAATCCGGCCCCGGCCACCCACTTCCAGCTGATCGTGCCGCTCAGCGCTGTCTAGGCTGGGACTGCCTTCGACGTAACCCTCACGGTCTTCGATGCCTATAGCAACCAGGCAGCCGGCTACCAGGGCACGGTCCAGTTCAGCACGGATGACAGTCAGCCGACACTACCGGCAACTTACACTTTCACGACCGGCACGGGAGGCGACGACGGCACGCACACTTTCAGTCAGGCGTTTACGCTGCGCCAGCCGGGCAATCGCACCCTCCGCGTCACGGACAACGGCTCACTGACAACCACCGCCCCCATCACGGTAAGCGGTGTGGCCAGTATCACCAGGCTGAGCGTTACCCCGCAGGCGGTCAACTTCGGGGAGCAAGTCACACTTGCCGCGACCGTGCAACCTGCGAATCCCGCGGCGGGCATTCCGGCCGGGTCGGTGGCCTTCCTGGACGGCAGCGCGATTCTGCAAACCGTGCCTCTCGATGGCACCGGACATGCCACGTTCAGCACGACTGCGCTGGCGGCTGGTTTCCACTCCCTGCTCTCGGTCTACACGCCCGCAATCACTTTCTCCCCGAGTTCGTCCTCCCCAGTCCCCGTGACCGTCGCCACCCAGACGATTGGCGGCGGGAACAACGGCAGCGGCAGCCAGGGTGCGATCGATGTGACGGCGCTGCTCAACGTGTCGGTGACGCGACCCAAGGGCCGCAAGGGGCTGGCGCGACGGATAGTAACTTTAACGAACAATGGAAATGCGGCGGTGGCTGGGCCGCTAGCCTTGGTATTGGACGGCCTCAGCCGCAAGATCAAGCTCAGAAGACGCACCGGTTTCACCAGCGCGAACCCGCCGGCAGAGAGCCAGTACCTGGACGTTTCGCCTGGGGGCGACGGCACCCTGGCGCCGGGAGCGACTCTCAACGTGATACTGTCGTTCAATAATCCGCTGCGGAAGAAAATCCACTTCACGCTACGGATCCTGGCAGGCCCCGGAACGCGGTAAGAAGTGCCGCCGCACCCGCGCTGTCACAGGTGAAGCGGTCCGCTCAGTGCCAGGAGCGCCAGCGCCCAGGTCGTTGGTCCCGTCGCTAATGCTGCTAATGGTCCCGCCGGGAGCAGCCAACATCACCAAGTGCGTGTTCCGGAAGACCCCGCTTGCGGGTCAGCGCGAGATCGCTCACCCCGCAAACGTGGCGGCCGGCGGCTCAATAATTGAATAGGAACGCCTTGCTATTGAGCAACGCCCACATCAGATCCTGGGCGCCGAGCACGCGTGCATCGTTCGGCTTCGGGTGTTCTGCCACGACTTTCTGCAGCCGAGCCAAATCGGCGTCCTGGCCACGATAGAACTGCTCTAGTTCTGCCCTCTGCTGGGGCGTTCGCTTCGCAGGCTCCATGATGAGTACCTTGACGATCGCCTCCGGCGGCCCCTCCAGCGACAGCGGCGGCTTCGACGAAGTTACCGACAACCGGAACTTGCCGATGTTATGCTCCTTGCCCGCGAAGTGCTGTTCGAGGGTAAACGTGAGAAGGGCGCCGCCAGGGAACGCAATCGGTTCCTTTGTCTCGAAGACAGCGACGTGTGGCTTGCCAAATTCCGGCGCCACCGCCCAGCCGGTGGCCAGGTTACCGTCGATGGCGTCGGCCACCGGGAAGCTGGCCTGAGAGAAGTCGGCCTTCGCATTGTGCAGCGCCACCGGCTTCGTCTTGCTCGCGTCGCCTGGCGGCGCCGCCGCCACCTTGAACTCGTTGAGCACCAGGTTGCCGTTCGGCGCCCGCCCCGGGCCTTTCGCAGGCAAGCTTGCGTCGGGCAGCAACTCGAGGCGAATGCCGGTGATGCCCGTCTGCTTCGTGTTTGCCGTGATGGTGTACGTTTCCGGCGATGGGTTCTTGCCACTGGCCAACACGGAGCCATCAGCCTGCTTCGTGAGCACGGCCCCGCCCGTGGCCTTCATGCCGGCAGGGTCGAGAACCGTCCAGGGGGAGCCCTTGAGGGTCTTCTCGAACAGGGCCACCTTGGCAGGAATCTGCTTCTCGTAAGCAGCCAGATCGGAGACTGCCTTATCGTGCTCGGCCACCAGCCGCAGGTACTCGTCGCCGTTGCTGTGTAGCACCTTGATCCCCTCGACCGATTCCTTTGGCGTCGGCAGCCGTGACAGGGCCGCAAGGTACAATTCCTCGACGATCTTGCGATCGTCCTGCTCCGTGGCCGTCAGTTTCGCCAGCCGATTGCCCGGGTCCTTGAGAGCATCGGCGATGATCGGCCCGTTGACCATGGCCAGCACTGGCCCAAGCATCAAGCCGCTGGACCGTTCGCATTCGCAGGCGCTCTCGCGCGCCGGCTTGCCGAACAATTCCAGGAACCCGCCGGGCAGCTCGACGTTCGAGTCGAGCAGCTGGGCAGCGCGCGCGCCGGGCGGCAGCCCGGGCAAGTGGCTCATCGAGCCGGTCGCCCGCTCAATCGCATCATAGAGAACCTCGGCGGGCAGCCGCCGGGCCAGGGCGTGCGAATAGTTGATGCCGTCGTCGGCGTTCCACTGGTTCGTTTTAATCGAGAGCTGGTATGTCCGCGACTTGCAAATTGTCTTCATCAACTGCTGCACGTTGAAGCCGCTGGCCATGAACTCGGCAGTCAGGCGGTCGAGCAGCTGCGGATTCGTGGGTGGATTGCCCGCACGGATGTCATCGACGGGCTCGACGATGCCGACGCCAAGCAGGTAGCTCCAGATGCGATTGACGTAGCTCTTCGCGAAGTAGGGGTTGTCCTTCGAGGTGATCCAGTGGGACATTTGCTCGCGCCGCGGCAGCGTGACAGGGGCCATGTCTGGGTGCTTGAATGGGAACTCGGGTATCGCCACGACGCCGGTGCGCGGCTGCTTTACGTCGCCCGACTTGATGTCGCCAATCACCTCGACCAGCGGCGTCGCGCCTTCGACGGCCGTGCCGCCGATCTTTTGTCCCTTGAAGCGCGGGTCTTCCTTTCGCTCCACCTGCGCGAAGTAGGAGGCCAGGTGATAGTACTGATCCTGAGTCCAGCGTTCGAAAGGGTGGTCGTGGCACTTGTTGCAGTTGAAGCGGATGGCCAGGAACAGCTGCGTCGTGTTCTCCATGGCCGAGTCCGCATCGCGGAGGACCTTGTAATAGGCGGCTGGCGGGTTATCGAGAGTCGAACCGGTGCCGTCCAGAATGGCGCGGGCGAATTTATCGTAGGGCATGTTGCCTGCGACAGCGGTGCGGATCCATTCGCGCAGCGCCTTGGCTCCCTGCTCGCCCAGGAACTTGCGGTTGACCTGGAGCAGGTCGGCCCACTTGTTGGTCCAGTGCTCCACGAAATCGGGACTGCCGACGAGCTTGTCGATCAGTTCATCGCGCTTCACCCGCGCGGGTCGCATATCGACAAGGAAGGCCCGTACAGCAGAGGCGTCAGGCGGCAGGCCGGTCAAGTCGAGGTAGACTCGGCGGATGAACTCACTGTCCGTGCAAAGCTCGCCGGCCTGAATCTTCACTGCCTTGAGTTTGTCGTAAACGAGCGTGTCAACGTAGTTGAAGGCCGGCACGTCCTGCCAGTGGAAGCCAGTACGGTCCCCCATGACGATGAGCGTGGCGGCAGTGTAACTCCCCTCGAAACGGGCAAGCATGGTCGCCTCGCCGCGGCGCACCCCGCTGACAAGTCCCTGTTTGTCGGCCGTGGCGACCTCCAGGTTGCTGCTCTCGACGAAGGCCTCGCTCGTCACGTCGCGCACCGAACGGTCGCTGTACGTGGCCAACACGGTCATCTGCTGCTTCATCTCGGGCAACGGCATTACGGGGGACTTGGGATAGATCTCGAGACCGACGACGCGCGGCTCGCCCAGGTCGAGCTTTACCCCCTGGGCGATCCACGAGCGCAGCAGGCGGTAATACGGATCGCTCGGCTGCATGAGGACACCGCCGACGTGGGGCGCGGCTCCCGTCGGCTTCAGGAGCATCAGGCTCATTTCCGGAGCGGCCCGGTTGAAGCGCCGGCCCTCCAAATCGTCCGTCAGCGCCTGGTGGTCAGAGAGAGGATCGTAGCCGCGGAGTGAAAGCTTGAAGCCGTTCTTGCCCTTGGCCGCGCCATGGCAGGTGCCGGCGTTGCAGCCAAGCTTCGAGAGCGTCGGCATCACGTCACGGACAAAACTGACCTGATATTTAGCCTTCTGGCCGCTGACCTGCACCGGTACGATCTGCGTCTGGCCGCCGAGTGAGACTTTGAGGACACCGCTACCGTCGGCGAGCGGGCGGAGGAGGCCGCGCTCGGAGACGCTGACGAGACTCGCTGGTTTCTCGATCTGGGCCATGCGCGTCACGTCGAGGCGCTCGCCCGTCGCGAGCTCGCCGGTCAGGACAAGCTGCCGATAGTCGAACGGATTCGCAAGAGAGATGCTGGCAGGGTGGGCCTCGATGCGAACGAGGCGGGCGCCCGGCGGCAGTTTCTCCTGGGTCTGTGCCGGCGCAGCGCCGCCGAGAAGAAGGCCCGCCACCAGGGTGAGGCCCCAGCGTTGCCAACTTGCCGAGCGAGTATGCTTCATGGTTCGTTCCCGCTTTATCTTGGAGTCGATCGTGGATTGTACGCCAGCCCAGCTCCTTGCGGCTTGGCGGAAGGACCGCCCAACCACAAGGGCCGGGAATTCGTCACTTTGTCGCCGCCACAGCGCTGAGTGGCACCGGGATGAATTCCTTGACCAGCTTACCTGTCTGGGCATCGTTCAACCGTACGACCCCATCAAAGCCGGCCGAGGCGACCTGCTTGCCGTCCGGTCGAAACGCCACCGTGTAAACGGCGCCCTTCTGGCCTTCCAGCGTGGCCAAGACCTTCCCATCATTGACCTGATAGATCCGTGCCTCGCCCTTGCCATCGAGACTGCTGCCGGACACGAACCGCATTCCGTCCGCATCAAACGACAGGGCAAAGACGCGGCCCGGCATGGGGGCATATTCGCGGATGCGATTGGCGTCGTCGCCGATGACGCGCTTCGTTTCGCGGTGCATCTTGTACAACCGAGGAGTGCCGTCGGCGCCGGCGGCCAGGAGTTCGTTGTAGACGTGGTCCGTCGGATCGGGCGGTGACTTGACCATCTTCTTGTCCTTGAGCGGCCGGCGCGCCACGGCCAGGAGCCCGTCCTTGAGGGCGCCCGGCGTGATGCTCGTCACGTTGTCGATGAAGCGTTGCGTCGCGACCTCGGTCAGGCGCATCGAACGATCGCGGCTCACCGAGACGACGAACTCGCCCTCGGTGGAGAAGGTCGTGCCCAGCACCCAGTCGTCGTGCGAGCCCTGATAGAGGATCTGCTTGCCTGTCTTGCCGTCGATGGCTCGCACCGTGTTGTCGGCACAGCCAAAGGCGATCTTCGAGCCGTCCGGCGACCAGCTGACGCCGTAGAGGGTGTCGGCGGTGAAGGTCGCGGACAGCTTGAGCTTCCGGGTAGCGAGCTCCCAGACCTGCACCTCCCCAAACCGGCACGGTGCGCCACCGACAGCCGCCAGGTGGAGGCCGTCCGGCGAGAAGGCCACGGCCTGGATGCGCTCCGACAGGCCGATGAGCCGCGCGACCACGCCGGAGCCGTCGGCCTTATGGAGTAGCACCTCGTGATACCCGGCGACGGCCAGGATCTTGCTATCGGGCGAATACGCTACCGAGGTAAGGACCGCTGGCAGCAGGTAGGTCGGAGGGTGCTCCGCATCCACCGTATCGCGGGCGGACAGCGGCGTGTCGTCCTTCGCGCCCTGCACGATCCATTTCTTGAGGATCTCGATTTCCCGGCCGATGAGCGGGTCCTGGCCCTTCGGCATTGCTGGAGGTTTGTCGCCCTGCACCGAGACGAGCGTGATGAGGTTGCTCTGCTCCGGCTTGCCGGGAACGATGCCCACCTTCTCGCTCATGCCCTTCTTGAGCAACTCGGCATGGCTGGTCATAACGAAAAGGCCCTGCGCCTTGGCGGGCTGGTGACAACCCTGGCAGTGCTGCTGGAGGATGGGCCGGATATCGCGGTAGTAGCTGACCTCGGCGGGAAGCGGCGATTCCTTGGTCGGAGGCTCGGCGATGGCTGAAGAGGTCAGGACCACGAATGCGGCGGCAAGCGCCAGGCGTCGGACCACGGTCATGGAGGATACCTCAAATGTTAGCGGAGCGACGGCAATCAATTCGGCAGCGCGCAGCAGCATGGCAGGCGGGATGGTACGGGCAGCACAAACCTGATCTTCGCAAAAAGAGAGACCGGGTTCAAGTAGTTTTCCGGAGAATCTCTTGGCGGCAGCGCAACAATGCGAATCAGGCCCGATTTCTTCCCGTCCCCTGGCGGGACAAGTTTTTCTTCCTCCCCCCTAGTGATGGTTCGGCGCTTTTGCTACAATCTTTCTTTCCCGTCTGTTTAGGTCGGCTCGCCGGGTTGGGGGGCCGGGCAGGCTGGGATTACCTCTTTTTTCGCAGACGCTCCAGCGGCCCATGCGGCTTGCCCCCTGCCAGGTTGCGGGAGTGGGAACAGGACCTTCTGAATATGGTGAATCGCAATCTGCTCCGTCAATTCGACCTCACCGATCAGGAACTGAACGAGGTTTTCGCCGAACCGGATTGGCTGCCGCCCGAGGAGCAGGAGTTCGAGGTCAACAAGATCGTCACCGGCCGGGTGCTTAACATCGTGGGCGACACCGTGCTGGTGGACGTCGGTTACAAGAGCGAAGGGACCATTCCGCTCCAGGAATGGTACGACGAGGGCGCGGACCGCGTCGTTCCCCCCCAGCCTGGGGACGAAATCCAGGTCCTTCTCGACGCCGTCGAGGACGAAAGCGGCGCTATTGTTCTCAGCTACCGCAAGGCAAAGCGGCAGAAGGAATGGGAACAGGTCATCGAGAAGCACAAGGAAGGCGACGTCGTCTCCGGTGCGGTTACACGTAAGATCAAGGGCGGCCTTCTGGTCAACATCGGCGTCAACGTCTTCCTCCCGGCCAGCCAGGTCGATATCCGCCGCCCCGCCGACATCGGCGACTACATCGGCCGGACCATCGAGTGCAAGATCCTCAAGATCGACGAGGCGCGCCGTAACATCGTCGTCAGCCGGCGCAAGCTGCTGGAAGACCAGCGCGAGGAGATGAAGAAGAAACTCCTCGCCGAGATCGAGCCGGGCCAGATCCGGCGCGGCATCGTCAAAAACATCGCTGAGTTCGGTGCCTTCGTGGACTTGGGCGGCATCGACGGCCTGCTGCACATCACCGACATGAGCTGGGGCCGCGTCTCCAATCCCCACGAAATCGTTCACATCGATCAACCGCTCGACGTGTACATTATCACAGTGGACAAGGACAAGGAGAAAATCGCACTTGGTCTCAAACAGAAGTCGCCGAGTCCGTGGGCGAACGTCGAGGCGAAGTATCCGATTGCCAGTCGTCACACCGGCGAAGTCGTCAACGTCATGAGCTACGGCGCTTTCGTGAAACTCGAGCCGGGCATCGAGGGCCTCGTCCACATCTCCGAAATGTCCTGGACCAAACGCATCAACCACCCCAGCGAGCTGGTCTCTATTGGCGATCAGATCGAGGTGCAGGTCCTCAACATCAACAAGGAGAAACAGGAAATCTCCCTCGGCATGAAGCAGGTCCAGCCGAACCCGTGGGACAAGGTCGCCGAGCGCTACCCGCCAAGTACCGTCATCTCCGGCACAGTGCGCAACCTGACCAATTACGGCGCTTTCATCGAGATCGAGGAAGGCATTGACGGTCTGCTGCACGTCAGCGACATGAGCTGGGTGCGCAAGGTCGCGCATCCAAGCGAAGTCGTCAGCCGCGGCGACAAGGTCACTTGCATCGTCCTCAACGTCGATCAGGAGCGCAAGCGCATCGCGCTGGGTCTGAAGCAGATGGCGAATGATCCGTGGGAAGGCGACATCCCCGGCCGTTACCACCCTGGCGAGATCAAGAAGGGCAAGGTCACCAAACTGACCAACTTCGGCGTTTTCGTCGAGCTGGAACCCGGTCTGGAAGGTCTTTTGCACATCTCCGAGTTGGCTGACCATAAGGTCGAGAGCCCGGAGGAAGTGGTCAAAGTTGGCGACGAGATCGAGGTCAAGATCCTGCGGGTCGATGCGTCGGACCGCAAGATTGGCCTGAGCCGCAAGCGGCTGACGTGGACCAAGGAAGAGTCCGACGAGGCTGGCGACGAACCCGGAGCCAGTCCGCGGCTGCAACGCGAGTTGCGCGGTGGCACGGGCTCCTCTACTGGCCAGCTGATCACCATGCCGGAGGCGCCGGAGACGCCCAACTCGTCCGAGGCACCCGAAAAAACCGAGACGCCCGAGACAACGTAAGAAGTCTCGGTGCTTTCCGGTTTCTTCTTCGCCGCTCCAGGCTTGGCGCGCATGCGTGCCAAGGCTGGAGCGGCTTCTTTGTTTGCTGCCGGGTGGGGCGATTGGTCAAGGCATGCCGGCGGGCGTTGCTCCACCCACCTCCGCCATCTGCCATCTCACTCCAGGGTTGCCTGCCCGGCGGACGATACTCGGTGTAGAAGGTCGGAGTGCCGACTTCGTCCCGACTTCCTTTCCCGAGGAGTTCGGCCAAGGTGTGGCAATCGGCCTGGTCCTGGACTAAGCTTACCACGAAATGACTGGCACCCTCATTCGCGCTGGAATACCCCATGACACGACCGCGCCGGATACGGAGCGATTCGGTCCAGTCGCCACTGGAAACCTACCTCCGGGAGATCAACGAAACGGCGTTGCTCTCCGCGGAGGAGGAGAAGACCCTGGCCTACCGCATCGAAAAGGGCGACAGCGAAGCCCGCGACCGGATGGTCAGGGCAAACCTTCGTCTGGTGGTGAACATCGCGCGCAGTTACACGGGCAAAGGGCTCGGACTGCAGGACCTGATCGAGGAAGGAAATCTCGGACTGCTGCGGGCCGTGGAAGGCTTCGACCCTTCCATGAACACCCGTTTCAGCACCTATGCCAGCTACTGGATCAAGCAGTCGATCAAGCGTGCCCTGGTCAACACGGCCAAGACGATCCGCATTCCAGCCTACATGGTTGAACTGCTGGCCAAGTGGCGGCGAGCCACCGCGAAACTGCAAGAAGAACTTGGCCGGCCCCCCAGCCAGGAGGAAGTGGCGCGCAGCCTTGACCTGCCCAAAAAGAAACTCAACATCATCAAAAAGGCCATCCGGGTCTACAACTCCACGCCCCAGAACGAGCAGAGCGAGTCAGGGTGGTCGCTCGACGAGATGCTCATGGATGGCCACACAAAAACCCCTGACACGGAGATGGTCGAGGCCGACAACCTGCACCACGTCCTGGACCTCCTCGGCAAGATGGACCCGCGCGAGGCGACTGTGCTGCGCTTGCGCTTCGGGCTTGACGAGGGGGAACCGAAAACTCTCAAGGAAATCGGGGAGCGCCTTGGCTTGACCCGAGAACGGGTGCGCCAGATCGAGAGCGAAGCGCTGAACAAGCTCAGCGAGAGCATGCATGCCGATTGATAAGTACAGCCCTGAGCGTGGGTGATGGGAAAAGCCCCATCCCCAGGCTCCAGGGTCAGACGTGTCACCCCTTTAATCGTTACTTTCATTCAATCCGCTACATCCGGCCGGGCGATAACCTCTGCGGAACATCCATTGCTGTCGATCTTCCGAATATGAGGTGGCGCATGACGACCGCTGCGGTCCGGCTGGCGCGCTGCGCTGGTTTCTGCCTGCTCTGGACGGGCTTTCTGCTGGCGGGCCCGCTGGCCGCCGCCGACGCCCCCTTGCCGTGTGTGCAGCTGTGGGAGCAGGGACAGGAAGCCATGCGCCGCGGCGAACAAGACGTCGCCATTCGCTGCTACGAATTAAGCCTCGCCGCCAACCCCGCATTTAGCCGCAATTACCTCAGCCTTGCTGCCGCCTACATCGAAAAGGGGGACGAGAAGCAGGCTTGTCCCCATCTGGCCCATTACCTGGAGACCAACCCCAAACACCTCGTCATCCGTGCCCATTATGCCGAACTGCTCCTGCATCTGCACCGGACCGTTGAGGCCCGAGCCGAATTCGGCCGCTTTGTCGTCGACGCTCAGGCGGAGGAGGAACGGCACGTCAAGGAGTTGATCCATTGCCACAGCAGGCTCATGGCGATCGCCGAGGAAGCGGAAGATGAGTACACCGAGCACCTACACCGCGGTATCGGCCTGTACCTGCTGGCCCGGCAGCACAGCGGCGCGTCCGCCCCGGAAGACGACCTTACCCCAGAGGAACTCTACTGCCGCGCTGCCGCCGAACTCACCCTGGCGCGGATCGAGCGGCCGGACGAAGCGCAGCCGTGCTGGTATCTCTACGAGGTTTGGTCCGGGCTCGCCCAACGACTGCCAGCCCTCAGATGCCTGCGCGAAGCCGAAGAGGCGGCCTCATTCACTTACCTGACCCCGGTCGAACAGGCCCGCCTCGCCATCGCCCGCCGCTGTCACGAACTGCCCGTTCTTCCCAGGTAGACCGCGGTTCACTTCTTCCGCCAGAAAGCGCCAACTTCCGCCTCTTGGTCGTGTTCTCCCTCCGGGGAAGATCGCGCCGTTTCTCCGGTCCCTTGACAACGCTGGCAGGCAAGTGTTAGCCTCAAGAATCGCCCGCGAAGACTGTTTCGTCAGCCCGTCTCCGGATTCCGATGCGGCATCCCCACCAACCGAAGAGGTGTTGCTGATGTTTCGCCGCCCCATGTCGTTTTCGTCGATCGCTCCCTGCTGCGCCGCCCTCCTTCTCGGACTGGCCGCTGGGTCGGGCCAAGCCCAGGTGCTGCCGAACGACGGCCAGGAAAAGCTCGACGGGGCCTTTGACAAGACCCAGCGCGCCATCGTCAAGGACCTCCGCGATGGCAATGTCCAGCCCGGCAAGGAACAGGAAAAAGCCATCGACCTGCTCGCCCAGTGGTACACCTATCGGCTCACCTGGTCCAAGATCCAGACCGAGGCGAACCAGGTCAATCGCTTCATGCTCGAACTGGATAATGAGTTCGTCAGTGCGCAGCGCAAGAAGGCGGAGACGCAGGCGTTCGTGACCCTGCTCAGCAAACAGCTCGTGTTGCATGCTGAGGAAGTGCTCCAAAACCGGGACGCTATTGCCCGCCTCAACGCAGCGCGGGTCCTGCATCGCGTCGCGCAGGCAGGTTATGAGCCAGTCGTCGATGTCCTGGTTAAAGTAGTGAAGGACCCTGCCCAAAACCTCGGCGCCAAATGGTGGGCGTTCCGCGGCCTGCAGGAGGCCTTCGCCCCGGACCTGAAGTTGCCCCCCGTGCTGCTGAAGGACCAGAACCGGCAGACGGAGGCCGTGCTGGCCCTGATAGCGTTCATCAATGCGCCGCTGCCTGCGACGGTCGCTACTCCCTCGGACGAAATCGAAGGCCTGCGAAGTTTGCGACGCGAGGCGATCAAGGCACTGGCGCTGACGCAGTATCCCGCCGTAAGCGATGCCAAGACCAAGACGCTGGGTCCCACAGCTCTCGTCCTCCTGCGCATCATCCGCAAGGACGGATTCAACGTGCTACCCCGTTGGGACGAAGCGGTGGAAGCGGCCATCGGCATTGGCTGGTTACAGTCGAAGCTATATCCCGTTTATCAGCCCGACTACGCGGCCCATCACATGGCGCTTGCGGTCGTGGAGATGACAAAACGCTATGCCGTGGATCGGGCCTTGCAACCTCCAGCCGAAAGGGGCTGGAAGTTACACTCGGCGCGCCTTCAGGAAGCGATGGAAGCGATGCAGCGCGACGTGGCTCGGACGTCGAAGGACAAGGAAGTGGTCCAGTACGTGAATGATGTGGTCAAGCAGAGCAGCGACTTGCTCAAGCTGATGTCCACCGGCGGCACCCCCAACGCCGGCAACCTCCAGGATTGGCTGAGCAACCACCCAGCCAAGAACGACGCGGTTTACAAGGGCGTGGCAGACTCCAAGGTCAAGCCGGGCGACAACGCCGAACCCTAAGTGGCTCCGTTGTCAGCGCCCGGAGCGTGAGCGACGGGAATCACGCCCCGGGCGCTGACGCTTCCGACTTTGAGCGGACAACCTCACCGGCTGCATGTAATCAGTGACCCGACCCCAGGTCGCCCAGAATGGCGGCAGCCCGGTTGGCATCATTCGTCGTATCGAACGCGGCGTAGCCGACGAACTTGTTGGCGATAACGGTCATGGTAAGGCCTTGCATATTGATGCCGGCCAGGGCCCATTGGGTGGTAAGCTGGTGCGCGAGGCCTGCCTCGTTGTCGCCTTCGACGCGGAGCACGACGGGGTCATGGACCTCGGCCATGCCGGCGGCCCTTGCGGCCCGCACTTGCAGCGGGCCGGTTACGGGCGCTACGTACAGGACGCCGCATCCCGGCTTGTCCGGACGCCGCTGAGTGAGGATGAATTCCAGGTTGGCGTCGGCCTGTGCCAGCATGGCGAGTTTGCCCGCCACGCCGCCGGCCTGGTCCGCCACTTCGACTGACCAGACGTGGACCCGATCCAGTTTGAAGCCCATGGTAGCTGCCTTTCCGTGTAGAAGAGGAAACCTGCACGGATTATATGACGGAAGGGCGCGGCAAGGAACACCAGCGCTGTCTGCGGCGCGCGGCGGCATTCGGAGAAGCGGTGGAGATTGTTCTTGCGGCGGTCCGAGCAGTGCTGCACAATAAATGATCGGCGATTCTGGCGGCATCTCCTCAGGCCGAATACTTCGATCTTCAGAGGGAGTGGGACATGAAGCGCTGGCTCTTGACGGTGGCGGCCCTGCTGTGCGGTGCGGTCAGCGTTAGCTATGCGGACTACGTCATCATCAAGTACAACCTGAGCGAGGACCGGGAAAACAAACCGGCCCAGGGTCAACCGGGCGCCGGGATGCAACCGCAAGGCCCGGGGGGCATCCCCCAGGGCGGGGGCGCAGCTGCTCCCGGCCCTGTGCCGGGCTTCGGTCAAGGCCAACCACCCGGCGGCATGCAACCCGGTGGTATGCCGCCCGGTATGGGCGGAGGTATGCGGCCAGGCATGGGCGGAGGTATGCCGCCGGGTATGGGCGGAGGTATGCCACCCGGTATGGGTGGAGGTATGCCGCCCGGCATGGGCGGAGGTATGGGGGGCGGACTAGGCGGCCTCCCATTCATGCAAGGCCAAACTCCGGCCGAGGAGGAGATTACCCTTTCGCCACTCTACGTGATTGCCGTCGTCGAGACCAAGAATGCAATCACCCCCGCGATGGTCAACCTCATCCAGGCAGGGCGACTGCAGAGTCTGCGCGTCGATACCAAGTGGGGCACGACCCATTTGCAGCAGTCCAAGGCCATCGAGTTTACGCCGCTCGAACTGGCCAATCGCTCCGTGCCTGGCCTGGTCAAGCGTTTCGAGGCCAAGAACCGCGAGGTCCACAATACCAAGGATGGCAAAGCTGGCGCGGATGAGTTGCTCAAACTTGCCGAGTGGTGCCTGAACAATGGGCTGCTCAACGACTATGTGAAGGTCATGGACGAAGTGGTCCAGGCGGACCCGAACCACCGTATCGCAGTGGCCTACCAGAAGGTGCAGGCGGAACTGGCCCGGCCGGCGGCACCAAACAAGGACCAGGCCGACTGGAAATCGAAGCTCGGCATGGAAACTTACAAGATTACCGAAAAGGAGAAGGGCCACTACACCCTGCTGCACACTTTCTCCTCGAACGAGGCGCCCGAGGTACAATCTCGTCTGAATCGGCTGGAGGACGCCTTCCGCAGCTTCTACTACTGGTGGGCCATGAAGCTGAACGAGCCAAAGGACATGCCGGTCGTGCCGCCGCAGCGGTTGCTGGCGATTGTCGTCGCCAAGGAGCCCGAGTTCAGCCGCATGCACCAGATCTTCGAGTCCGCGACGGTCGTCGCTGACGGTTTCTGTGCGCGCCGCGATAACCTGCTCATCTTCTCGGCCAGTCGCCGGGATCAGCCTTACACCGACCTGCGCAGCCTGGTCGAACCTCACCTGCTCCAGGGGGACGGGGCGCAATTCCTGCGGGGAAAAGGCGACCCGTACTTGCAGACCGCGATGCTCATGCTCAAAGCCCTGGAACAAGATGGCGAAATCGCGGCGGTCAGTCACGACGGCTCCCGTCAGCTGCTGGCCGCCAGCGGTTTGCTGCCGCGCAACGTGGCCGTGCCGCACTGGATTCAATTCGGCGTGGGTAGCTTTTTCGGCACGCCCAAAGGCTCGCCCTGGCCGACGGTCGGTGGCGCGAATGCCTCGCTCATCGAGAACAACAATTACCTGCTCAGTTATCAGGTCTGGAGCAAGGCGAAGAAGCTCGACGAGCCAAAGGTTGCCCTGGAGCGCGTCGTTACCGACCACTACTTCCGTATGAGCAAGGGCGATAATGACAAGCTAGGTTTGCTCAAGGCCCGCACACTCTCGTGGGCGCTGACCTTTTTCTTGGCTCAGCGCAAGACGGACGGTCTGCGCCGCTACTACAAGGAGTTGAGCAAGCTGCCGCGCGACCTGGAGTTCGATGAGCCGATCCTGCTCAGCTGCTTCGCCCGTGCCTTCGATCTGGCGGAAGTCAACAACCCCAGCAAGGTCAACATGGCCAAGCTCACACAGCTGGCGAACGAGTGGCACGACTACATGAGTCTGACGCCGTTGCCAGCCGAAATCAACGTGGTGCTGCAAAAACTGCACGCCAGTCAGAAGAACGAGTTGAAAGCGCAGCAAGGCAACAATCCGCAGGGGGCGGGTGCAAACGTGTTCCCCGGCGGCAATTTCCCGCAGCCCGGACCCAATCCGGGCGTGCCCCAGCCCGGAGCTAACCCCGCCGGAAAGGGGGACATGAACTGAGTCGCTATTCCCGGTGTGCATCCATGGCCCACGGACCCCTGTCCGTGGGCCGTTTCTTTTGGCGTGCCGGTCTCTGCAGGTTTTTCCGCCGCTCGGGACAGTTTTCGTTATCATGTCCGGTGTCCGCTTGCTAGAGTCAGACACCGGAGGCAAAGCACTACGGGAGGCCCCATGGAGAGGATCACCGTGGCCCAGGCCCGTCAGGTCGAGGCTGTCGGCCGGCACGTCAAGCTGCAAGCATGGATTCGCACACGCCGCGATTCCAAGGGCGGCTTCAGTTTCCTCGAACTCAACGACGGCTCCTGTCTGGGCAATGTCCAGGTCGTTGCTCCGGCCAGCCTGCCGAACTACGAGTCGGAAGTGAGGAAACTGGCGGTTGGCGCCAGCGTCAGCGTGACGGGCGAGGTGCGCGCCTCGCCGGCCAAGGGGCAGGCCACCGAGATCCACGCCGACAGCGTCACCGTCCATGGCTGGGCTGATCCGGCAACCTACCCCATGCAGAAGAAGCACCACTCGTTCGAGTTCCTCCGCACCATCGCTCACCTCCGGCCACGCACCAACACCCTTGGTGCTGTTATGCGGGTGCGCAACTGCGTTAGCCGGTCGATCCACGACTTCTTCCAGGAACAGGGGTTCCTCTATGTCCACACGCCCATCATCACCAGCAGCGACTGCGAGGGCGCCGGTCAGCTGTTCCGCGTGACGACGCTCGACCCTGCCAAAGCGCCGCGGAAAGAAGACGGCACGGTCGATTACACAAAAGACTTCTTCGAGCGACCGACCTTCTTGACCGTGAGCGGCCAACTCGAGGGCGAGGTCTTCGCCTGTTCTCTGGGCAAGATCTACACCTTCGGCCCCACCTTCCGTGCCGAAAACTCGAACACCTCGCGTCACCTGGCTGAGTTCTGGATGGTCGAGCCGGAGATGGCCTTCTATGAGCTCCCCGACAACATGGACCTGGCCGAGGTGTTTCTGCGCCGCATCATCAAGGACGTGCTGGAACGCTGCTCGGAGGACATGCAGTTCTTCAAGGAACGAGTCGATCCTCAGACGATCGACCGTCTGCAGGGCATTCTGGCGAGCCAGTTCGTGCGCTTGCCGTACACAGAGGCTGTGGAGATCCTCGAGAAATCGGGCCACAAGTTTGAGTTCCCCGTATCGTGGGGTCACGATCTCCAGGCCGAACACGAACGCTACCTGACCGAACAGAGATTTCAGGCCCCGGTCATCCTCTTCGACTATCCGAAAACGATCAAACCATTTTACATGCGTCTGAACGACGACGATCGGACAGTGCGGGCGATGGACGTGCTCGTGCCAGGCGTCGGCGAGATCATTGGCGGCAGCCAGCGCGAGGAACGGCTCGAAGTGCTCGAGCGGCGCATGCGCGAGCAAGGACTGAACCCAGAAACGTATTGGTGGTACCTCGATCTGCGCCGCTATGGCACGGTGCCGCACGCAGGCTTTGGCCTGGGCCTGGAGCGGACCGTGCAGTTCATCACCGGCATGGGCAATATCCGCGACGTCATTCCCTTCCCCCGCACGCCGGGAAGCGCGGAGTTCTAGGTGTTACCCCAAGTGTTACCCCAACTGCGGAGATCATCATGCGACTGCTTGCCGCGACGACCCTTTGCCTCCTGGCCGTTACATCTTTGGCGAAGGCGGAACCACCCCCTCCCACCGGCGATCCGGCCATCGTCAACCCGGATGTCCGGCTGGAACTGCTGTTCACCCGCTCGGCGAAGATCGCCGGCGGCCTGACAGAGGGACCCGCCGTCGCGCCCGATGGCAGCATCTACTTCTCCGACATTCCTGCCGGCGGCGACAAGGGCATGATCCTCCACTTCGACCCACGCACGAAAGAGACAAGCACCTTCGCGGAAGACAGCCACAAGTCGAACGGCCTGAAATTCGACGCCCGCGGCAATCTCATTGCCTGCGAAGGCGCTGACGGCGGCGGCCGCTGCCTGTCGCGCTGGGACGTCGCCGCAAAGAAGCGCGCGATCCTCACCGATAAATACATGGGCAAGCATTACAATTCACCCAACGACCTCGCCATCGACCGCCAGGGACGCATCTACTTTACCGATCCGCGTTACCTGGGACCGGAGTCGATCGACCTGCCACACCAGGCTGTCTATCGTCTCGACAAGGAGCGCACCGTCGTCGAAGTGACTCACGACGCCGAGAAGCCGAACGGCATCGCGCTGAGCCCCGACCAGAAGACACTGTATGTCGTCGAGCACAATAACGGCACGGAGCGGATCGACCCCAACACCGCGCCGCCGAAAAAAGGGGCCATGAAGGTGTACACCTTCCCGCTCGGCGACGACGGTCTGATCCACGGCTCACGACGAACGCTCATCGATTTCGGCGCCGAGGACGGCACCGACGGCATGGCGGTGGACGTGAAGGGCAATGTCTACCTGGCGGTGCGCAGCCTCAAGCGGCCCGGGATCTGGGTACTCGATCCGGCGGGCAAGGAACTCGCGTACATCCCGACTGGACCAGCCCAGGCGGGGGTCAAGGAGCCGGCCGGCATTCCGAGCAATTGCTGCTTTGGCCTGGGTGCCGAGAGCAAAACGCTTTATGTGACGGTGGACAAGAGCCTCTACCGTATTCGCCTTGGCGTTGACGGCTACCACATTCCCTTTCGTAAGGAACGCTAGCCGCAAGCGGCTGCCCGGGGATTTGCCATGCCGACGGTGCTGATCGCTTACGACATGCTGTTCCAGCTGCCTGGTCCGCACCTCGAATTGCTGCGGCAGGCAGGCTTTGAAGTTCGCTCTGCGGAGAAACGGCTGACGAACGAGGCAGATACCATTGCTGCGTTGCAAGGCGTGGCGGCGGTCATTGCCGGCGGCGAACCGTATAGCGCCCGTGTGCTAACGAACCTTCCCGAGTTGCGCGCGGTGGCGCGCGCCGGCGTCGGCTATGACCGCGTCGATCTTGATACCGCCAACCGGCAGCGGGTCGTGGTGACGATCACCCCCACGGCCAATGCCGAGGGAGTGGCCGAACACACCTTTGCCATGCTGCTGGTCCTGGCGCGCGCCGTGGTCCGGCAGAACCAGGACATTCGCCGGGGACACTGGTCGAAGGTGCCGATGCTGCCCCTGCGCGGCCAGACGCTCGGCATCGTCGGCTTGGGCCGAATTGGCCGCGCCGTTGCCGTTCGCGCGGCCGCCTTCCGCTTGAAGGTGCTGGCCACGGACAAGTTCGCTGACGAAGGCTTCGTCCGCGGTCATGGCATCCGCCTCGTCGATCTCGACACCCTGCTCGCGGAAGCCGACTTCGTCACGCTGCACGTGCCCCTCACCGAGGAGACGCGCGGCCTCATCAATCGGAAACGTCTGGCCCGCATGAAGCGTGGCAGCATGCTTATCAATACTTCGCGGGGAGGATTGATCGTCGAGACGGACCTCCTGGCGGCGCTGGAATCCGGTCACCTGGGCGGTGCTGGACTCGACGTCTTCAACCTGGAGCCGACGCCGCCGAACAATCCACTGCTGTTGTTTGAGAATGTCATCGTCAGCCCCCACGTGGCCGGCGGCGACCAGCGCGCCTTGCAGGACATGGCACTGGAAGCGGCCCAGTGTATCGTCGATCTGCACACGGGCCACTGGCCGGCGGCCGCGGTCGTCAATCCACTGCTGTCAACATGTTTGAGGCTCACCGCTTGGTCGCTTCCGCGG
>JRHI01001362.1_pt1 | contig 20879 bp, 16 predicted proteins | sample 215371 | NCBI WGS metagenome assembly JRHI01 (sample SAMN02929681, study PRJNA255918) | sediment metagenome | biome: cave system; feature: Ice Cave; material: Sediment; isolation source: sediment from deep within a dark volcanic ice cave with no known source of... ...
CAGTTAGGCAAGTGAATCATGTTGACAGCAGTGGTTCCCGGACCACCCCTACACGGAGGAAGTGGCGCAGTTCCGCCGGCAGATCGATGAACACCGGGCCATGGAGAAGGCGGAGCAAAAGGCAAAGAAGGCCGGGCCGATTAGCGAGGCACAATGGTTTTACGAGGAGGGATTGCGTCTCCAGCAGCGCGGTGAAGGGGCGGCGGCGAAAGCGGCCTGGCAAAACGTGGTGCGCTCCTTCCACGACGTGCCGGCAGAGGAACCCTGGGTGCGCTTGGCGGAACATCAGTTGGAGAAGCCGGACGAGCGCATTCTGTCGGCGGAGAAGCGCTGGGAGCCGGTGCGCGCGGCGTTGCGGAAGGCGCGGGAACTGCGCGACCAGGGCAAGCGCGCCGACGCCGAGACCATCTGGCGGGCGCTGGAGCAGCTATACCGGGAGGACGCCTCCGCGGCAGCCATCCTGGAGGAGTTGCGCCACGACCGGGGACCGTGAACACTGCCGCAACGAGCCCCTCGCCATGAGGCAGTTCGGTCGGATGCCTCCAATTCGGGAGAGAAAAGGCAGGATGCGAAAGTCTGTGAAACTGCGGATCGGCCCGCAACGCATGGGATGGGCCTGGTCCGTGTCGTGTCTGATTGGCAAGCGTGACCGGCCCCATTATAGTAAGGTCGGGCGCCTGTGAGCCGCGGAGAACCCGCGTGGCCGGGCCGCTTGTCGAGGACGTCACGATGCACAGACTCCGGATGCCGCGACCGGGCAGCCCTGCCGGCCAACGCACGGTTGCCGTGCTGCCTGCCACCGTGCTCCTGGCCTTTCTCGGTCTCGGAGCCGGGCTCGCCCGTGGCGACGACGACTGGAAGTTCGACGTCGTGTACCTCAAGAATGGCCGAACGCTGCACGGGCTCCTCCTTGCCGAGACGCCGACCGAGATCCAGTTCCGTTGCGTCAGCCGCAAACCTGGCTCGCATACTGTCGTCATTCCGACCACGCTGCAACGCGCCGAGATCGACCATCTCGACCGCCTGCCGAACAAGGACCGCGACGTGCTCAGTACACGTCTCAAGGCGCTCGATCCGACCGGCAAGGGCGAGGCAGCGCGCATGGCCAGCCTGGTACTGGAGATGGTGGCGTGGAGCAAGGAAGGCAAGGCGAAGGGACTGCGCTACGAGTCGCTTTACTTTATTCTCGAATCGAACGCTGCCGAGGACGTCGTTCGCCGGGCCGCCGTTCAGCTGGAACAGGTGTTCGGCGCCTATGCGCGCTTTCTGCCGCCGCGGCACGACGCCGCCCAACCGACGACGATCCTGCTAGCGCAGTCAAAGGCCGACTATCAGGCGCTGCTCCGCGACCAGGGTCGTTCCCTGCTGAACCCCGCTTTCTATGACATGGAGCGCAACCAGATCGTTTGCGGCACCGACCTACAAGCGCTTGGCGAAAGATTGGAAGAGAAACGGCGAAAACACCAACGGCTGCTCGGCGAACTGAAGGACAAGGAAGCGGAACTGAGGAAGCTATTCAAGGACCAGGTGCCGCCGGCCCTGCTGCGGCCGATCCAGGAGGCACGGCAGGAGATCGACCGCATCAACAAGCAGAACGACGAGCAATTCCAGGGGGCGACGCGACTCCTGTTCCGCACGCTCTATCACGAAGCCTTCCACGCTTACCTCGCCAATTTCGTCTATCCGCCGGCGGAGGCCGACGTACCGCGCTGGCTGAACGAGGGGTTGGCGCAGATTTTTGAGACGGCGTTTATCGAGGGCGGCGAACTGCGGGTGGGACACGCCGACAAGGATCGATTGACGCACGCCCAGGCGGCGCTGGCGCGGCACGAGCTATTGTCCGTGGCCGATCTGCTCAAGGCGGGACCGAAGCAATTCGTCGTGCAGCACGCCAGCGAGCAACAATCGTCGGATCGCTGCTACCTGACCTCGTGGGCGGTGGCGTTCTACCTGACGTTCGACCGCCGGCTGCTCGGCACGCGCGCCATGGATCGCTACGTCCAGTCGCTCCGGCAGGGCGAGGACGTGGAAAAGGCATTCCGTGTACTGGTGGGGCAGACGCCGGCGCAGTTCGAGCGCGATTTCCAGGACTACCTGCAGCGGCTCCGGCCGAACGGCAGGGTGAAGTGACAACACAACTTGTGTAGCCACGACGTTACCTCAGGAGGTGACGTCGCGCGCTCCGCTGCCCGTCGCGGCTACATGAGAATCATTCCCTTCGGCCGTCGCAGCCGTCTGCTCCTCCATGCTGGCCGCCACCTGATCGCCGATCAGCGGCAATTCTTCGGGATCGCCGGTGTGGACCGGCCGCCGCAGGAATTTGATGAAAATGTAGATCCCGATCGCGACAATGCCCGCGAGGACGACGAGTGGGCGGATGCGATTGACCTCCTCTTCGGCCTCCGCCACGAGGTCGCGAAACTGATCGGTGAACCAGAAGGCGAGGCAGAAGAGCAGACTGACGCCGGGCACGGCATAGATGCCGTCGGCGAGGAGAAAGCGCTTCCACGACAGGCGCATGATGCCGGCCGTGAGGAAGATTGGACTGCGGATGCCGGGCATGACACGGGCAAAGAGCAGGATGAGGACGCCGTGCCGCTGGAAGTTGTGCTGAATGTGTTCGAGGCGTTCGCGCGGCAGCAGGCGACCGAGGATGGGGAACTTCAGCAGACGCAGGCCGAAGATCCGGCCGGCGAGGTAGAGAAGGCCGTCGCTGATAACGACGCCGAGGATGCACAGAGGCAAGAGGAGCCACCAGTGCAGCGCGTTGCCCGGCTCCTCGCAAGCGTGTCCGGCGAGGGCGCCGGCGGTGACGATCGGCACTTCCTCCGGCATGGGGAAGCCGACGCCGGCCGCCACCAGGCTCGTGAAAACACCGAGGTAGGTATAGAGTGCCGCAGTCGTTTCCAATCCGGGGGGCCTCCATCCCGGCATGAGCACCTCGTCAGGACCTACCAACCATTATCAGAAAGATCGTCGATTCGGGAAAGACCAGAGTATCCGGCACACTGTCCGGTCCCGGCCGCGATTCTCGATAGAAAGATAGGAAGTTGTTGACAGTCGATTGATAGCGGGTGAAACTCGGTGCCATCCGCTCCTACGCATGGGCTGCAAACCTCTGTACGGATGAGGACGACTCACGCGATGCTGCTAATCATCAAGTTCGGCGGCACCTCGGTTGGCAATGCCGAACGCATTCGCGGCGCGGCAGCCATCGTGCAGCGTATCCTTGGCGAGGGGCACCGTGTTGTCGTCGTGACCTCGGCCATGGCCGGCGTCACAAACCGGCTGGTCGAATTGTTGCAACGGCCAGCCCCCGCGCCCGAGGACGCAGGCCACCGCGTGGCCGACTACTTCCGTTTCACGAGGCAGCTCGAACAGGACCACCTGGAAACGGCGCGCCGGGCCATCCGCAACCCGCAGCTCGTTGAGAACGTGGCCGGCGCCCTTTCCATGGAACGTCACGGCCTTGACCGCGTCCTGCTCGGCAGCCATCTCCTCGGTGAACTGACGCCGATTGGTTACGACTTCGTCGTCTCGGAAGGCGAACGGCTCTGCATGCCGATCCTGACAAACTGTCTCCGCGACCTGGGCGTGGACGCGGTCGGTCTCGGCGGCGACGAGGCTGGCATCGTCACCGATAACAACTACGGCAACTCCCTGCCGCTGGAGGACCAGACGCGCGTCGGCGTGCGACAGGCGCTGCTGCCGCTGCTGGACGCGGGCAAGGTACCCGTCGTCGCCGGCTTCTTCGGCCGGTCGGAGCAGGGTCGCCTCGCCATTCTCGGCCGCGGCGGCAGCGATTTTACCGCTACGCTGATTGGCTGCGCCCTCGACGCCGACGAAATCTGGATACTGAAGCACGACGTCGACGGCATCAAGACCACCGACCCGCGCCTGGTGCCGGAGGCGTACACGATCCCGGAGGTGCCATACCAGATCGCCGCGGAGATGGCCCTGCTCGGCGCGAAGGTGCTGCATCCCAAGAGCGTGCAGCCGGCCGCCCGCCAGCGCATTCCGGTACGCATCGCCAGCTCGTTCGAGCCAGAAAAGCCCGGCACCCGCCTGGTGCCGCTCGATACGGGCAGTGGACCGAGGGTCACTGCCCTGACTCTGGTGCGCCGAGGCGGCCTGGTGCGCGTCAGCTCACCGGAGATGGGCGACGAGGGGATCGTGCCGAGCAACCTCATCGACGCTTTCCAGCGCCACAACGTTGATGTGCTGGCGAGCGCCGTCGGCTTCAACGGCGGCCGGGTGCTCTGGCTGTTCGGCCAGCAGGATCTGGAACGCTTCCTCAGCATCCTGCCGCAGTATGTCGAGAAGCGCTTGCACGTCGATATTCAGCGGAACGTCGCGGTGCTCGGCATCGTTGGCGAACAGCTGGCGACGGCGGCGGGCGTGCTGGGCATCGCTGCCCGCTGCCTGGAGAAGACCGGCATGCAGCCTTTGGCCATCTTGCAAGGGGCTTCGCCCAGCAGCATTGTCATCGCTTTGCCGGACGACGAGCAGCGTCTGTCGGCCGCGCTCAAGTTGTTGCACGCGGAGCTGGGACTGGATCGGCGAGCGGTGGGCGCTAGCCCGCCGCTGCAGTTGAAACTGGGAGAACGCTCATGAACGCCACGCCGCTGTGTCTGCGCCGCATCATCGAACCGGTGTCGGGCCGTGCCCTGTTCCTGTCGTGTACCGCCGGGCTGGAACTGGGCGCTATACCCGGCCTGACCGATCTGGCGGCCACGGTCGGCACCCTGGCCGAGACGAACCTGCTCACCGCTGCCATCGTCCATGCCGGCGTGGTGCCCAGCCTGTTCGCCCGCTATCCCGATCTCCCCTGCGGCATCATCGTCGATCTCCTGGGTGGCACGTGGCTGACGACTCGCCCCGACCGCCGCGAACAGATTTGCAGTCTGGAGCATGCGGTGCGCGTCGGCGCCGACGCGGTACTCTCGACTATCGGCCTCGGCAGTGCCGACGAGGCGCGGCACCTCCGGCTATGCGGTGAATTCGTCCGCGATGCCCAGACGTGGGGGCTGCCGGTGGTCCTGCGCATCGACACGGCACAGACCGACGCGCGCCGGCAGTATGCGGCGACGCTGAGCGGCCATGGCGCGCGGATCGCCTACGAACTGGGCGCCGACGCGGTCATTGTGAATTACTCCGACTCGGCGATCGCCTTCGCCGAGTCGCTGCGCGGCGTGCCGATCCCAGTGCTGATCGGCGGCGGGCCGCACGTGGAGACCGACGAGGCGTTGCTCCAGTCGATCGGCGAGGCGCTGACGTGCGGCGTCGCAGGCGTGGCCCTGGGTGCGCCCCTGTTCTGGCAGGACGGACCGACGCCGACATGGGCGCGACTCGGCGAAATGCTAGGACTTGTGAACAACAATCGCTATCCCGCAAACGGGTAGGAGATATTCCCATGTCCGACCTTCCCCATATGCCGCGGCTGCGTTACCTGTTCAACCGCCGCACCGGCCGCGTTTTCGTCGTGCCGATGGACCACGGCATCAGCATCGGCCCCGTGCCTGGCCTCTATGACATGCGGCAGACGGTCGAGCAGATGGTCGGCGCCGGCGTCGATGCCATCGTCGTCCACAAGGGCCTCGTCCGCACAATTGCTCCGTGCCTGCGTCAGGCAGCCGACCCGGCGCTGATCGTCCACCTGTGCGGCTCCACCGCGCAGGCGCCGGACCCCAACGAGAAACAGCTCGTTTGCACCGTGCAGGAGGCGCTGGCCCTGGGCGCCGACGCTGTCTCGGTCCACGTCAACCTCGGTGCCGTCACCGAAGGCCAGATGCTGCGCGACTTCGCCGAGGTGGCCGAGCGCTGCCATGACCTGAACGTCCCACTGCTGGCGATGGTCTATCCGCGCGGCCCGAAACTGCGCGTGCAGTTCAGCGAGGCGTTCAACGCCCACTGCGCCCGTATCGGCTATGAAATCGGCGCCGACTTTGTGAAGGTCCAATACACCGGCAGCCGGGAGTCTTTCGCCCGAGTCGTCAAGGCGGTGCCGATCCCGGTGGTCATCGCCGGCGGTCCGAAGATGGGGAGCGATCAGGAAGTGCTCCAGCTGGTCTGGGAATCGCTCGAAGCAGGCGGCGGCGGCCTGTCGATGGGTCGAAACGTGTTCGCCGCCGATAATGTCCCGCAGATGTGCCGTGCCCTTGCCGGGATCGTACACGAAGGTCTGAGTGTCGCCGACGCCATGGACCTGCTGCACACCGGCGCCCGGAGGTAGTCGTCATGCCGAGTCTAAACTTGAGTCATCAGAAGATCCAGGAAACGCCGCCGATCGTGCAGATCGCCATCGGCGGGGAGGTCGATGCCACCACTGGCAGGCAGGCCGAGACGTATTTCGACACGGTGCTGCAAACCGAGCAGCCGCGACACACCCTGCTGGATCTGAGTGGGGTGACGTTTGGCGACAGTGCGTTTCTGTCCTCGCTGCTGTTCTGGAAAGAAGAGATGGTGAAACGCGGCGGCCGGTTGGTGCTGTTCGGATTGCGGCCGGAGTTGGCTAGCACGCTGCGGCTGGTGTCGCTGGACCGAGTGCTGACAGTCCGTCCCGACCGGGCCGCCGCCCTTGCCAGCTTGCCGAAGGAATGAGCCGCTTGCAGGATAGCGGTTTTTCTTGGGAGATGTTCCGATGGTCCCACTACAACTTGGGCGGCAGACCTTGCAGGATTCGCCGAAGATCCTTGCTCTGCGCATAGCCGGCGACGTGGATTACCTGAATGTCGCCGGTGTCGAGACCTACTTCACCGAAATGCTCCAGGCGGAGCAGCCGCGCCATGTCATACTCGACTTCAGCGGCCTGACCTTCGTCGTGACGCCCTTCCTCGGCAGCCTCCTGTTCTGGAAAGACGAGCTGCAGAAGCGCAATGGCCGGCTCATTCTGTGCAGCCTCCGGCCGTCGATCGATCATCCCATGCGCGTGCTACGGCTGCACCGCGTCCTGACGTTCGTCGCCAACCAGGAGGCGGCCCTGGCGCTACTGGCGGCGGAGTAAGTTGAGCAGGTCCCGGTGCCTGAGCGACGAGAAGACAACCTGTCGCGGACGCTCCGGGCTCCCACAATCCATCGGCAAGCGCTGGAGCGCTTGTTTAGCTTCGCTGCGCAGCCCGCGCTCCGCCGCGCGTCGCGGCTCAATTGGGAACTTGGTATTAAAGAAGAGGTGGCCGTGGAATTGATCCGACTCGAAGACATCCACAAGACCTATCACCTCGGCGAAGTAGACGTGCCGGTGCTCAAGGGAATCACACTGGACATCGCGCGCGGCGAACTGGTGGCCCTGATGGGCGCTTCAGGCTCCGGCAAGACCACCCTGATGAATGTTCTCGGCTGCCTCGATCGGCCGTCGTCGGGCGGCTACTGGCTCGATGGTCAGGAAGTGGGCAGCTTGTCCGCCGACGAGCGAGCCATGGTGCGGAATCACAAGATCGGTTTTGTCTTTCAAAGCTTCAACCTGTTGCCGCGCACCAGCGCTCTCGAACAGGTGATGATGCCTCTGGCGTACACGGCCGTGCAGCTGAGTGAGCAAGAGTGGCGGAAGCGGTCCGGCGCCTTGCTGCAACAGGTCGGCCTGGGCGACCGGCTCGATCACGAGCCGTCGCAGCTGTCCGGCGGCCAGCAGCAGCGTGTCGCCATCGCCCGCGCCCTGGTCAACAACCCGCCGTTGGTCCTGGCCGACGAGCCAACCGGCGCCCTCGATTCGCGGACTAGCGAGGAGATCCTGCGACTGTTCCAACAATTGAATGCCGAAAAAGGCATCACGGTCGTCCTGGTGACGCACGATGCCAACGTCGCCAGCCATGCGAGCCGCGTCATCCGCATCAAGGACGGGCTGATTGAGGCGGACGGAGCGGGAAGCGTTAGCGCCCTGTCGTCCCGTCGCTGACGCTCTGGGCTCCGACAACCGCCTCTCCCCGCGTCTGCACAAAAGCGCTGCCCGGGTAAAATAACCATCGTATCCGCGATCGTGTCTCGTTACAGTACGTCTGGACGGGGCAAACTGCGCAACCTTTAGGGCCCCTGTTGCTGCTGATAAAAGTTGATCTACCCGGCAAAGGTGGTCGATATGATGTGCATGGTTTGTTCGACAAGAACAGCAAGGTCAGCGCGCGCCCAAGACTGCTGGTCCTGCCCGTTGCGCGTGGGAGTTGGCTCGCCATGATTTCGATCCCGTCAGGCTGGTGGCTGGCGCGTCGCGGGCATACGTATCGCCTCGGCGGACTGCTTTGTGCCTGCCTGATCGCGGCGCCGGCTTGGGCCGATCCGAGCCTGCCGCCGGAAGCGTTCGCGGCCAGCACCCAAACGGACACTCTGCCTCCCCGCCTGGCCTTGCCCGCTGCGGTGCAGTGGGCGCTGGGACACAATCCCACACTGACCGCCCTTCGCCAACAGCATGGCATTGCCGCCGCCGGCGTGGTCATCGCCCGCACCTACCCGTTCAACCCGGTTTGGGAAGGCAAGGTCCGTGCTGCCGAGGGACCTGCGTCGGCCGGCATCACCAACCGCGTTGCCAACGAGCACCTGATCCTCATCGACGTCGAGGTCCACGGTCAGGGAAAGTACCGCCGCCAGGGCGCCTCAGCCGCGCTGTCGCGCACGGATTGGGAGATCGCCGACCACGAACTGGACTTCGCCATCCGCGTCGTACGGGCCTTCAACAGCGTACTCTACCGGCAGGCGAAGCTGCGGCTGATCGATGATGCGGTCCATCTCAACCAGCAGGCGGCGGACCATCTGCGGCTGCGGGTCGAGGCCGGGCAGGTGAAGTTCCGTCCTGATCTAATCGTCATCCAAACCGAGATCGATGCCGCCCGCGCCCAGTACGGCCCGGCTCGTATCGCGCTGGAGACGGCCTGGTACGACCTGCGCCGCAACCTCGGCGTGGTTCACGAGAACTTCGATCTGGCGGGGGAACTGGAGATCGCACCGCCGCCCATGGAACCAAGCGTCCTGCTCTCGGCCGCGTTGATCCGGCGACCTGATCTGCACGCCCGGCAAGCCGCCGTGGCCGAGGCCGAGGCTCGTCTCCGTCTGGAGATCGCCAATCGCCACGGCAACCCCAATGTCGGTCCCGCCTACGAATACGATTCGGCCCGGATCAACCTGATTGGCGCCCAGTTCATTGTGCCGCTGCCTGTGTTCAACAACCATCGCGGCGAGATCCTGCAGCGCGAAGCCGAGCGGACGAGGGCGGCCCTGGAACTGCGCCAGACCGAGGTGCTGGTGGAGCAAGATTTGCAGGCTGCCCTGGCCAAACTGCGCGAGGCGACCGCCGCGCTGGAGACTTACCGGACCCTGGTGCTCCCGAACCTGCGTTCCAGCCTGGAAGCGCTCGAACGGCTGTTTTCCCAAAACGATCCAAATGTGGACGTGCTGCGTATCCTGGAAGTGCGCCGCAATCTCCTCAAGGCTCGCGACGGTTACCTCGACGCCGCGGCGCAACTGGGCGAGGCCCGCGCCGACCTGGCCGCCGCTGTTGCCGATCCGTTCCTGGAACCGGCCGCTTGCCCAATGGTGGACGGGGTGGAAGTTACGGCGCCGCCCCCCGGCGCTTGCCTCCTTGGCGTAACGCCAGGTCGCGCGCCGACTGTGCCCACAACCGCGCCGGGGACGCAGAAAGAAGCCGTGCTGGAACTGCCGCCGATCCAGGTCGCGCCCGCTACGCAGACTCCAAACTCGCCTCCGCTGCCGCCCGCGAAATCTTGACTCTGTGGTGATGCGTCATGAACCTGCTTCCCCTCAGCCGCTCGACTTCGCCATCCAACTGCGACGCGCCCCCCGCGCTCTGCCGTACATCCCGGCTAAACGGTCTGCTGGTGCTGCTGCTCGCCTGCGGTCCGCTGGGCTGCTCCCAGACGCCGCCTGCCGAAGAGACGGCGCCGCCGGCCCCGGTCGATGCAGTGGCGCCGCGTGCTCTCTTCCTGGGGCAATGGACCGAGCTGACCGGCACGACGCAGCCGTTGCCGCAGCACGCCGCGCGCGTCAGTGCTGGCGTCGAGGGCCGGGTCATGTCGCTGCTGCACGGCGGTGATGGCAAGCCGCTCAGCGAAGGCCAGGTGGTGCGTGCCGGGGACGTCATCGCCCTGCTCGACGACCGCGTCGCCCGGGCCAACCGCGATCGCACCGAGGCCGGCCAGAAGGATCTCGACGAACAGAAGAAACAGGCCGAGTACGCCGTGCAGCTTGCCGACATCGAGGTTAAGAAGCTCGAGGACCTGCGCACCCGCGGCAATCCCGCGACCGGGGTCGATTCGCGCGTGCCGCTCGTCACGCCGGTAGAGATGGAGAAAGCCCGGCTGACGCTCGATGTCGCCAGGTCGCAATTGCGTGCCGTCGCGGCGCGTCAGGATACGGCCGTCAAGGAGCTGAAGGCCCTCGATGAGCAGCTCGCCCAGTACACGCTGCGGGCACCCATTACCGGACGGCTCGGTCTCCTGCAGGTGATGCCCGGCCAAACGCTCTCCATCGGTGCACCAGTGGCCGAGGTGATCGATCTTTCCCAGGTGGACGTGCTTTGTTACGTGCCGCCGCACACCGCCGCCATGCTGGCACTCGACCAGCCGGTCCGCCTGCTGGCGGACAGGGACGAGGGCCAGGAAGCCGCGACGCCGACCGGCAAGGTCGTCTTCCTCGCGGTGCAGGCCCAGCAGGAGACCGGCAACTTTGCCGTGAAGGTACGTTTCCCCAATCCCAACCTGCAAGTGCGCGCGAACACCGTGGTCCGCGTCGAGGTAATGACCAGTCCTGAGAAGGAACGGCTGACCATTCCCGAGAGTGCTCTCATGGAAGACCAGGAGCCGGCGGCGGTGATCGTCATCGATAAACCGGAGACGAAAAAGAACAAGGATGGGAAGGATGAGAAGACCGGCACGGCCCACAAGCTTCAGGCGAAGGTCGGTATCCGCGACCGCCACTGGCACGTGGTCGAGCTGTTGTCGCTGGTAGACCCGGAGAAGAAAGCGTCGCTGCCACTGACGGAAGTCCTGGTCATCACCAAGGGCGGCCACGGCCTGCGCGACGACGATCCCGTGCGAATCCAAGAGGAAGAGGAAGAGGAAAAATAAGAGTGGCGAGCAAGAAGCCCACTAGCCACTAGCCACTAGCCACTGGCCACTACTTATGCTCAATTTCGCTTCCCGTGCCCGGCCCTACTTCGGTGCGGTGGTCCTGACCGTCATCCTGCTCACGGCCGCAGGCATTTGGAACGCCACGCGCATGCCCCGGGCGGTGTATCCCGAGGTCACCTTCCCGCGCATCCAGGTCGTCGCCAAGGTGCCGGCCCTGCCGCTTGCCAACATGGAAGTGCAGGTCACGCGCCCACTGGAAGAGGCCGTCAGCACCGTCATCGGTGTCGCCCAGGTCCGCTCCAAAACCATCCGCGGCGGCAGTGAGCTTTCCATCGACTTCACACCCGGCACCGACATTCGCCGCGCCGAGCAGCTCACCTGGAACCATATCGGGGCCAAGCGCTCGGAACTTCCGCCTGAAGTTGAGCTGACCGTCGAGCAGATGACACCGTCGGTCTTCCCCATTCTGTCGCTGGTGCTCACCGGCGGCGACAGTGCCTCGCAGCTGCGCGACTTCGCCTTTTACCAACTCGCCCCGCGCATCAAGAGTGACGTCCCCGACGTTCTCTATGCCAATGTGGCCGGCGGCGACCTGCGCGAGATCGAGGTCGAGGCGCGTCCCAACGACCTGCTTGCCGCGGGCCTATCGGCCGCCGACCAGATCGGCAAGCTGCACCGCTTGCAGCCGGTTGGCCGCATCGAAAGCCCGCCGTTCGCCTTCCAGCTTCTCGTCAACACCCAGGGCGAGAGCGCCCGGCAGATCGAGGAACTGGTCATCGCCACGAAGAACAATCAGCCGTTGCGCGTCCGCGACGTGGCCGACGTGCGCGTGCTGCATCAGGACCGGGCACTGTCGATCGGCTACGAGGGCCGCGACGCCGTGGTCATCACCGTCTTCCGCCGCCTCGGCGGCAACACGGTGAACATCTCCCATGGCATCGACGCCTTGCTGGAGAAGAACGGCCTGAAACTCCCGCTCGGCGATCCACACAAGGGGCAGCCGCGCAACATTCGGGCCACCGTCGTCTACGACCAGGCGAATTTCGTGACCACGGCGGTCGATAATGTCCGCGACGCCATCATTGCCGGCGGCATCTTCAGCATCCTGATCCTCCTGGCTTTCCTGCGCAGCTGGCGGGCAACGCTCATCTCGGCCCTGGCCATTCCGACGACGCTGGCGATCACCTTGCTGATCCTGTACTGGACCGGGGCGACGCTCAACCTGATGTCGCTCGGCGGCCTCGCCGTCGCCATCGGCCTCATCATCGACGACACCGTCGTGGTCATCGAGAACATTGCCCGCCACCTTGGCGGGCGGCGTGGGCCGGAGAGCGATCCCGTCGATGCCGCCTCCTCGGAGATCACCGGCGCCGTCGTCGGCTCGACGCTGACAACGGTGCTGGTGTTCGTGCCCCTGGCGTTCATTGTCGGCGTGTACGGCCAGTTCTTCGCGGCGCTGAGTTGGTCGCTGTCGGTAGCCGTGCTCGTCTCGATGGTCATCAGCCTGACGCTCGTCCCGGTCGCCGCCGCACGCTTTCTGGGCGGCCGGCCGATGCCGGGTCCGGGACCGATCTATCGCGTGCTGGAACATCTCTACGAGCTGGCGCTGGCCGCTGCGCTGCGTGTTCCGTGGCTGACGCTGACGGCATCGCTCGCGGCGCTGGGCATCGGCGTCTTGCTCTACACGGGCATTCCCGACGTGCGGAAAAGGCAGGAGGCGGGCAAGCCGCCGCCGGCGCCCCTGGTCAAGGGACTGGAGACCGGCCTCATGCCGGCCATGGACGAAGGCGCTTTTGTCCTCGATTACTTTGCGCCGTCCGGCACGCCGCTCGAGCGCACCGAGGAGATGGCCCGCGAACTGGAAAAGATCCTCTCGAAGAACCCCGACGTCAAGGCATACGTTCGCCGTACTGGGGCGGAATTGGGCCTGTTCGCCACGCAGACCAACCGCGGCGACATCCAGGTGGTGCTGCGACCCGCCGGGAACGATCCCGCCAGCCTCCTCCTCAAGCGCGTGCGGCCGCCGTTCGACCAGATCGAGAAAGATCTCGACAAGCCCGACGGCAAGGAGAAGATTCGCCAGCAGTACCGCCGCCGGCCGCTGAGGGCGATCATGGACGAAATCGAAGACCAGGTCAAAGATACCTTCGCCGAACACCAGCTGAAGTTCGAGACCGTGCAGATCATGGAGGACGAGCTGAACGATCTCTCCGGCGCGAACAAGCCGGTCGAGGTGAAGCTGTTCGGTCCCGATCACGCCGTGCTCCGCCAGCTGGCCGAGAAAGTCGGCGAGACGCTGGAGACGAAGGGCAAGGGCCGCGGCATCAAGGAAGTCAACAGCAACGTCCGCGAGGGCAATCCCGACCTGATGGTCGAGGTGGACGGCGTACGCGCCGCCCGGCTCGGCCTGACGCCGCAGGAGATCGAACGGCAACTGAAGGCGATGTTCCTCGGCCAGATGGCGACCCAGGTGCGCGAGTCGGCAGCGCGGATCACCGACGTGCGCGTGCGCTACCCCGATCGGGTGCGCTTCGGCAACGGCCGATTCGATCCAGAACGCGTCCTGGATCAATGGCTCATCCTGCCGGATGGGGTGATGGTGTCTCCCTCGCTGTCGAGCCTGAACGGCCCGGCGCGGTCGGTGTCGCTGGCAGCGGTAGCCCGAGTCAAGCCGGTGCGGACGCCGGACGAGCAGTGGCGCGAGAATCAGCAGCCGGCGATCTTCATCACCGCCGAGATGAACGAGCAGGAGGCCGGCCTGGGCTCGGTCGTGACCGACATCACCGGTTGGATGCACGCGATGCCGCTGCCGTCGGGCTATCGCTGGGATCTCGGCGGCCACTACCTGCGCCAGCGCGAGACGTTCGATAGTTTGCTCGTGGTGATGATCGTGGCAATCCTGCTCATATTCATCATGCTGGCCTTCCAGTTCCGCTCGGTGGTGTTGCCGTTGCTCATTTTCCTGACGCAGCCGTTATCGCTGGTGAGCGGTCTATTCGCGCTGTGGCTGACGCACACGCCGCTGAACGTGTCGAGCTACATGGGCGGGATTCTGCTGATCGGCCTGGACATGAAGAACGGCATCCTGCTCGTCGAGTACATCCAGCAGCTGCGGCGCGAGGGGAAGCCCCTGATGGAGGCGCTGCTGGAAGCGGGCAGAACCCGTTTTCGGCCAATCCTGATGACGAGCCTGGCGGCGATCCTCGGCCTGCTGCCGCTGGCGCTGGGCATCGGTCCCGGGGCGCAGATGCAGCAGCCGTTGGCCATCATGGTGATCGGCGGCCTGACGGCGAACATGCTGTTCACGCGGCTGGTGATCCCGGCCGGCTACCTCGTGCTGGAACGGCGCCGGGTGTAACAACCCGCAGGATCAGCAAGGGAATGTCCTTTCGCCGAGAATGGAACGGTGGCCGTCGCGACCGTCCCGAAAAAGCATCCTGTCACCCGGTCAGTTCCTCGAGCAGACGTCGTGTTAGTGCCTCGGTTGCGGGCTCGTCCAGGTTCATGGGATGGACGAGCAACTTGCCCTGGTGCAGCCGGCCGTGACCGACGTAAATCGGCGGCGTCCCGCGCCGCAGGCGGCGGCACACCTCGAACGCCGTGCGGCCCAGCGCCTGTTCCGCGATCATGATTTCCAGCAGCGGGAAACTCTCGGAATCCTCGCCGCGCCGCACGATCTGGCAGGCCGCATGCGTTCCGGCCAGGGCGGCGGCGATCCGCTCCAACCGCGGTCGATAACTGGACACCATCTCCTCGTAGGCCCCATCCACGAACAGCTGCAGCGCCGTCAGCAAGGCGACGATCTGTTCCTTCGCCACCTTGAAGCCACGGCCGATGCCGTGACGCGGTAGGCCTGCCAACTTGCTCCGGTCGATCAACTCGGGCGGCGGCTCCCACAATTCGGGATGATCGTCCATGTCGAGCATCTGCACCGCGGCGGCGCCGATCAGGTCGCGGCGGCCACAGAGGATGCCCGTTGCCTGTGGCCCACGGATCGCCTTGCCGCCGCTGAAAACCACCAGGTCGGCGCCACTGGCGACCAGCGCTCGCAGGTTGCCCCGCGGCGGTAACTCGCCCGCCGCATCGACCAGCACTCGCAAGCCGTGACGATGGGCACACGCCACCACCTCGCGCAGCGGCGGCCGAGAATCCGGAGCGTGAACGTACAGGACGCCTGCCGTGTTCGGGCCGAACGCCGCCGCGTACTCCCAGGCTTCGGTGCGGCGCACCCCGGCGCCCGCGACGATCTCGTTGAAGCCGACCTCGACGAGGCGAGCGCCGGCCGCGCGCACGGCATGATCGTAGCCGTTACGCTGCTCGCGGCTGACGACGAACTCGTGGGGGAAACCGTCGCAGTGCGGCAGACGCTCCATGCGTCCCGGGTCGTAGCCGGTGAGGATGGCGGCCGTGCCCAGCGTTAACGCGGCGGCCGCGCCGGCGGTGACCAGGCCTGCCTCGGCGCCGGTGACCTCGGCGAGGCGACGCGAGGCGGCGCCTTGCAGCTGCTCCAGCGGCACGGCACCTGCAGCCGCATCCACAAATGCCTGCAGCACCGCCGGTGGCAGCGGCGCTCCGCCGAGGCGCGTTACCGATCCCGACGCATTGATGATGGGCAGAACGCCCAGGTCTTCGTAAACGCCCAAGGTTTTCTCCTCGCTCAGCCGCAAGCGGCTGGTAAATGTATTGCTGCCCGCAACCCGGCCTTCTATGCTGATGATTACACTGTTCTTCCACAAGGAGCCATTCGTGCGCAGGACCTTCCCGAAGTGGGCGCTCGTGCTCATTCCCTTCCTCCTTCCTTCGCCTCATGCCGCCGCCGCGGAGCCGCTCGATACGGCGGCCGTCGATCGCCAGGTGGACGACGCCCTTGACTTCTGGCGCGTGCCGGGAACGGCGGTCGCCATCGTGCGCGACGATAAGGTGATCTACCTCAAGGGTCACGGCTTCCGCGAGATCGGCCACAAGGATCCGGTCACGCCCGATACGCTCTTTCCCATCGCTTCCTGCACCAAGGCGTTCACGACCACGGCGCTGGCGATGCTCGTCGATGAGGGCAAACTGAGCTGGGACGAGCCGGTGCGCCGCCATGTGCCCTACTTCCACCTGCACGATCCATCGGCCGATGCCCTGGTGACGCTCCGCGACCTCGTCTGCCATCGCACCGGCCTGGGCTCTCACGAATTGCTCTGGTATCGCTCCTCCCTGTCGCAGGAGGAGATCATTCGCCGCATTGCTTTCGTCCAGCCCAGCTATCCCTTCCGCTCCGGGTTCCGTTACCAGAGTACGATGTTCACCACAGCCGGTCATGCCGTGGCTGCGGCAGCGGGCATACCGTGGGACGAGTTCGTTCGCAAACGCATCCTCGAACCGCTCGACATGAAGCGCGTGACGCTGACGACGCCCGCGGCGGAGAAGGACCCCGACCACGCCATTCCGCACCGGCACGGCACATTCGGCCAACCGATGGCCATGCCGTGGTACAAAATGACGGTGCCCGAGCCGGCCGGCTCCATCGATGCCAGTGCCCGCGACCTGTGCCAGTGGGTGCGTTTCCAGCTCGGCGACGGCACCTTCGGCGGCAAACGGCTCGTGTCGACAGCCAGCCTCGACGAAACCCACTTGGGGCAGAACCTCATCCGCATGGAGGGAACGGCCAAGGCCATGAATCCGGAGACGATCCAGATGAGCTATGGCATGGCCTGGGTCATCCAGGACTATCGCGGCCTGCGGCTCATCTCCCATGCCGGTGCCATCGACGGCTTCCGGGCGCATCTCACGCTCGTGCCACGGGAACGGCTCGGCATCGTGGTACTGACCAACATGCACCAGACGCGCATGAACCTGGCGCTGAGCAACCGGCTCGTCGATCTGCTGCTGGGCCTGAAGACCCGCGACTGGAACGCTTTCTATCTCGCCCAGGCGCGGCAGGAGGAACTGGAGCATTGGGCGCAGCGCCAGGAGTGGGAGAGCAAGCGGAAAGACCACACGAACCCCTCGCGCGAACTGGCCGCCTACGCCGGCAGTTATGAGGAACCGGCCTACGGCACCTGCGAGGTGACGGTAGAGCAGGGAAAGCTCGTCTGGAAGTGGAGCAGCTTCAAGTGTCCGCTCACGCATTTTCATTACGACACGTTCGTGGCGCAGGACGAGGTGCTCGGGGGGCCGCGCATGGTCTTCACGCTCGGCGCCGACGGCGAGGTGACGACGCTGCGTGTGGTGGATGTGCTCGGCGTGGAGTTTCGGCGGGTGAAGGGGAAATGAAGAGTCCCTTGTGTAACCGCGACGCCTACTGCTCGGGAGGTAAGTAAAGCTATCCCTCCTCGGCTGGATTCAAGTCCCTCTTGGTTTTCAGGTCAACGACGCGTTGTCGTCCAGGCCTAACTCCTTGAGGCCGGAACGCGTCTCATCTGCCTTCGACTGGGCCTGATCGCGCTCGATTGGAACCTCGAACGAAACCTCAAGCTTCAAGTTCGGCGATGACGCGAAACGCGTCAGTACCTTCGTGTAGAAGTTCATCCACTTCTGGGGTGGGACGATGCCGTGCCAGCGAAGCGTCTGCTTGCCCGGAGGCGGGGGTGGCGGCGGTGGGATTGCCTTGGTAATTTGTACTTTGGAGTGGACTTCCTGCCCGGCGGCATGAACGCCTACGAGATACAAGCCTTCAGTCTCTCCCGCCGTGTAAAGCCCGTCCGCTGTGACGTTGCCGCCGGTCGCGGACCAGGTCGCCTCGGTTATCCCAAAAGATTGCCCATACTGGTCGAGAGCTGAGCAGAGAAAGGATGCCTGCGCACCAGGTTTCAGGACCACCTGATCTGGTCTAATAACGAGGCGCGCAAGCCGCGGGGGCTCACGTAGCTTCTGGGCATCGTCGGCCTTCAGGACATATACGTCGTCCGAGATTTCCACGTCCGCATCGAGAAGGCTCTGCTTGAGCTTCTCAAGCCTCAATCGGCCGCTGGAGTCTTTGACTGCGTACCCGAGCAGTTCCCGTGTGACGCCGTCGCTGATGGTCCTCTTGATGGAATCGGGATTCAGCAACCGGGACAGCTGCGGCGATGAGTAAAACGCATCCCGCACCGCCTTCGTAGACCACTCGACCAGAGCCGGCGGCCAATACTTGATCAGCTTGTTCGGGCTGATGCCATCGGTGATCTCCTCGCACCGTTGGAGTTCCCGGAGGATCAGCTCCACGATGCTGCCGGCCGAGCTGGACGTGATCTGCCCCAGGTCGATAGGCCGCAGCTTGTTGTCCTTCCCCAGCAGGTACACGTGGCGGTAGGTGCGAAAGATCGTCTCCTCCAAATCCCGTTGCGCGTTCTTCAGGTTCCGCGCCAACAGGCTTTTCTGCGCTTCATCGATCCGCTTCTTCGTATCGTCGTCATCGTCGATGTCCTCCCAGGCCAGTGCATTTCGGGCCGCTTCGCGAATGGGCTGGCCGGAGTCCGGCACGGCGAAGATCAGAGCGGACTTGTACGTCCGGCCGCTTGATCCACAGTCCCTGACAATCGACTCCATCAACTCCGCGGTCTTCTTTTCGCCGGCCTGCGTATCCAGCCCCATGACCACGAGCGTCAACATTGGCCGGTTGGGAACGTCGTTGCTGCGAGCCGGCCAATACTTGCGGTCGATCTGCTTCGAGGCATCCACCGTGTGCTTGTCGAACAGCTTCTGCGTCTGCTGCCGGATACGCTCTTCGATAACCTTGGGCTGGACCGCACCGCGCCGGCTTACGAGGATCTGGTTCAGATTGGGCGATAGCCCGAAGCGATACCGATTGCGGTCCCAGTTGAGGTAGTAGCAGGTGGTGGCCAGCGCTTCGAGCACGTTGTCGAGGTCGGCCAGATTTGTGTCCGGGCCGAAGATGTCGGTCTTGATCTCCGGCACGGACGCGTCGGCCTTTGCCTGGCTCATTCCGCCGTTTGACTCGAAGAAGATCGTCGTCGCCACCTTGCGGTGCAACTGGGCCTTCTGCACCGCGGCGTCGGCCTCCTTGTCGAGTCGGACGGCGTGCGCGTCGCTCTTGCCGATGATGTCGGTCGTCACCGGGATTTCCAGCCCGTCGCCGCCCAACTGTTCGAACACAGCAGCGCGGAAAGTCGGGTTTTGCATGGGGGCCAGGCCCACCGAAATTAGCGGCTCGCCGGTTGCCTTCCGATGCTCCTCCTGGTAGTTGTGTGCGACCCACAATGCCAAAAGCCGCAGGACGCCGCGAGTCCGCTGAAAACGCGGTAGGCTTTGCCATTTCCGCTCGAACACCGACAACACCGCGGGATGGAACGGATAGGCGGCCCCGAACCGATCCTCGACGCTTTCGACATCGAAACCCGTTAGTTCCTGGGCATGTTCCGTCGCCCATTCGGCATACGCGGCTACCGTTTTACGCCCCTCGTCGGGCATGCCCTGCCATTCAAAAAGTCGGCGCCGGATGATTTCGGGGATTTCCTTGTCGACGGACATCATGACCGCCTTGCCGAGCCGATTTAGCAACTGCTTCAAGGCTTCATAGTCGCGCCGATCCTCGGCATTCATTTCAATTTCGCTGGACGAAGGAATCGAGACGCTCAGGACTGCGTTCCGGCGGGCGCGCATTTCCTCGCCCAGGTTCTGCACGAAGTTGTACAACTGGCTCCCAAGTCCCAGGCTGCGGCCTCGGCTCATGTAATTCAGCAGCTCGTCCATCAAGATCAGCGTTGGACCAGAAGGCAGCATTTGGCGAATGACGTCGCCGGCCGGCGCGATGCCCTTGGCGTCGTGCTCGGCGACGGCGGCAAAGGACTTCTCCTTTCCCAATTGCCAGGCAATCTCCCCCCAGGGAGTTTTCCGCACGGGTTCGCCGTCGCCGCCGCGCCCTTTCAGGACGTCGAACTCGGTGCCGACCAGCACGGCCACCGCGGCCGTCGGCACCTGGGTTACATTCGCCTTCTTGAGAATGGCGTCCACACCTTTCCATCCCTTGGCACGCTCGCCATGCGTCCCCAGATGATAGAGAGCTGTCAGGGAGTGTGACTTGCCGCCGCCGAATTGCGTCGCCATGTTGAACACGGCCGACGTTTCAACCTGAATGCCGGACAGGCGTCGCACCGTTTCAGCGGCCAAGTCCAGGAGGCTACCCGTCAAGTAAGTCCGCTCGAAGAATCGGTCCGGCTTCGTGTAGTCGTCGTGGGCACGACCATCCCGGATGTGATCCAGATGGACGGCAAACTCCGAGGCATCCAACGGGCGGTTGTCCCGCAGGTCTTCGCGCGGGGTGACCACTTGATACCAGGGCTTCAGCTTGGACATGGTGCCTTTCCCTCTATCGATCGCGGCGGCCGCAAGGCATTGCTCAGAACTCCAGCGAAAACTGGCGAGCGGGGCCGTCGAGCAGGAACTTGCAGCCCAGCAGAATGTCGAGACCGATCAGCACCTCGACCACCGGCAATGGGGTCGTCAGCTCCATGACAGGCAAGGTCGGCTCCACCAGCTCGGGTCTAGCGGGGTCTCTATTATCACGAACGCCTATGCTCACTTCGAAAACCCTTGCTGCCACGCGACCCGCGGCTGTTTGCGTGGTGGTCTGGTACTGAAGGGGAACCCCGAGACGTTGGAGGATCGCCGCGCTGACAGCGGTCACATTAGTGGCTTTTCGATCTCACCGCGCGCACAAATCGGCGCGGTGATCGGTTGCCCGGCGGCAAGCTGGCCCAAGGTGGTCGGGCGATCGAGGCCAACCACCACGTCCACGAGCAAGCCGCTGCCGAGCACAGGGAAAACTAGCTTAGCCATTGCCGTAAGCGTTCGGCTATCCCCGTCCTGCCTATTCTGCGA
>JRHI01001363.1_pt1 | contig 20875 bp, 10 predicted proteins | sample 215371 | NCBI WGS metagenome assembly JRHI01 (sample SAMN02929681, study PRJNA255918) | sediment metagenome | biome: cave system; feature: Ice Cave; material: Sediment; isolation source: sediment from deep within a dark volcanic ice cave with no known source of... ...
GGCTGACCCTTGTGGAACAGGCTCTTAGGGAATAAGCCAAAATAACTTGGACGATTTTCTCTTGCCTTGCAGCTGCACCTAATGTCTATTATAGAGATGAATCCGCACGAACGCCGTGAAATCCTGTCAGCTGTAAGTTAACGCTTCACCGTGGTCGCTCCCTATCTGACCGAACACAGTCGTCGCATTTGGGCCGCAGCGGAGGCCGTAGCCATTGGACCTCATGGCAACGCCATAGTTGCCGAAGCTACGGGATCTCCCGGACCACGCTTACCAAGGCCCGTGCTGAGGTCCAACAGGCAACCGAGCCGCCGTCGGCGCAGCAACGTCGGCCTGGAGCAGGACGCAAACCTTTGGCCGAAACCGATGCGACGTTGCTCGCAGACCTGGACCAACTGATCGAGCCTTGTACCCGTGGTGATCCGGAGTCACCGCTGCGCTGGACCTGTAACAAGCAACGCTGACAAAAGTTGAATCTAGGCGGGTTCACTCTCTTTCGTGCTTTGGACTACTATATGGAAAACAAAAGAGCCGGCAAGGACATTTTTCCTGCCTGGTATGAAAACGTCATCCGCCGCGGTTGTCTTGCCAGCCCGCCCCCGGGGACCCGGGCGGGCTGGAATGCCGGGGGAGGCGAGGTGGGCGAGCAAGCTACCAGGGGCAACAGCCTCCATGCGTGATCCCCCAGCAAAAAGGGGGCTTGCCTGGCCATCGCTAAAATGCTCCCACCACGCAAGGTGAATCTTTCAATGGCCCTGGGGAAATAGCTGTTTCCCCTTGCATGCCGTCCGGCCCCTTGCCAGACTAACCCCATGCCACGCACCGCACGTACCACCCCCGGCGGCTTCTACTTGCTGAGCGTCCTCCGCTCCAGCGAGCGCAACCCACTCCGGGCTGGCCGAGTCGCCCGGTCGGAGGACTGGCGCGGGTCGAGGCTGCGCTGGCACTTGCAACCGCTGCCGCTTACCTTTCTGCGCGCCGGTAGGGTGCGGCGGCCGCCGGACTGAACGGCACACGTGCATGCGTCGCAAACGGTGGAGTGACCGCGGTGATTAAATATCGATCAGGTATGTCCCCTGATATGTCGCGAGGCTATGAGCGACGAGCCTGTCCCGAGATCACAAGCCCGCCCTGCGAGCGAAGGCCTTCTCGCGCGAGGGCCGGTCCGTGAGGGCCGGAACAATGATGCAGCCCCCGCCACAGCCGCCCGCAGAACCGTCCGAGCAGCCGACCCTGCCTCCCAACACCGAACTTACCGGCGCCGCCGCCGCGACTGCTTCGTTCCCATACCTGGCGCGCGTCGGGGAACACGACCTCCTGGAGGAGATCGCCCGCGGCGGCATGGGCGTCGTCTTCCGCGCCCGGCACCGGCAGCTTGGCCGCCTCGTGGCCCTGAAGATGATCCTGGCCGGTCAGCTCGCCACCGCCGCCGACGTCCAGCGCTTCCGCGTCGAGGCCGAGGCAGCAGCGCAGCTCGATCACCCGGGCATCGTCCCCATCTATGAGATCGGCGAACACCAGGGGCAGCCCTTCTTCGTCATGAAGTTGGTCGAGGGCGGCAGCCTGGCGCAGCGGTTGGGCCACTTCCGCAGCGACCTGCGGGCAGGCCTCGCCCTTCTCACCCGTGTCGCCCGAGCCGTGCAGCACGCCCACGAACGCGGCATCCTGCACCGCGACCTCAAACCGAGCAACATCCTGCTCGACGCCGACGGTACGCCCCTCGTTGCCGACTTCGGCCTGGCGAAGCACCTGGTGAGGGCCGGGGAGCAACCCGGGGGATCCCTGACACAGAGCGGCGCCATCGTGGGCACGCCGAGCTACATGGCCCCCGAACAGGCCACGGGCGCCGGGCAGGTGACCACGGCCGCGGACGTCTACGCGCTGGGGGCCATCCTGTACGAGTTGCTGACCGGACGACCACCACACGTCGGCTCGAACCCGTTGGAGGTCCTGGTCCGCTTGCTGGACCAGGACCCGACGCCGCCCCGCGAGTTGAACCCGCGGGTGAATCGCGACCTGGAAGCGATCTGCCTGAAGTGCCTGGCGCGGCGGCCGGCAGAGCGCTACGCCTCGGCGGGGGCGCTGGCGAACGATCTGGAGCACTGGCTTGAGGGCGAGCCAATCAGTCTCCGGTCGGCGGCGCTGGCGACCCAACTCCGCTCCTGGCTGCGGCAGAACCTGCGCACAGCGGGACGGACGCTCGCCGTCGGGCTGACCTGTGGTCTGCTATTGGGTGTACTGACCTGGTTTTCGGCGAGCCGGGGCATGGCGCACTACGGCGCCGTGTACGACCGGCTGCCGTCCGTGCCGCGGCCGTGGGTACTCCGCGCGCCTGTCCTCCCCGACTGGGCGCTGCTCGTTGTCTCCGCCGCGATCCCGGTTCTGCTGGGAGGGATGGGTTTCGCGACCGCCGTCGTGGTGCGCCCGACCACGCGGCACGCCGCCATCGCCGCCGGCCTGGCGGTGGGCTTCCTCACCGGAGTCATCGCCTTTGGCCTGACCATCGGCGAGAGCCTGATGGCTGCCAAGGCCACGGCGGCGATCGAGGACGATCTGACCATCCTGAGTGCAGCGGTCTTCACGCGCGCCGCGGAGGGCGAGCCCCACCCCAGCGACCGCCTGATGGCCAAGTATCCTGACCTCCAGCAGGCCCCCGCGGGCGAGCGCGGCTGGCTGATCCACGACAAGCTTATCGGCGACCTGCTCGTGGGGGTGATCGCCGGGCTCTGGTGGGGGATCCTGTGCGCGCTGGTGATCTGCCTCGTGCCGGGCGTGACCGGTACGGTGATGGCCTGGTCGCTGTTGCAGCGCCATGGCAGCGTGACGGGGGCCCTGTTCCCCTACGCCGAGCTGGCCGTTACCATCACCATTTTGACGGGACTGGTCGTCCACTATGTGATTGGGCCGCTGGCGGTGCCCTTCATCGCCGCTCCCGAGGCTGGCTGGCTGGTGGCAACCCTGGCCGCATGCAGCCTGGGCGTGGCCGCGATCTGGTTGCGCTGGCCGGTGCTCCTCCGCTTGCCTCTCCATGTCGGCTGGATCGGTGTGCTCGTCTTCTTCCTGGCACATGAGGCCGACTATGGCACGCTCGAAGGTCGCGCCGTGCGACTCGTGCAAGCGGGCCAGCTCGACGACGCCGCCAAACGCTTCGAGCAGATCCTGCGGCGGCAGCCGCATCGTGCCTTCCTCCGCTTTGAGACCGCGATCGTGTGCCTGCGTGCCGGCGACCGGGAGGCGTATCGTCTTCACTGCCGGGAGCTGCTGGAAAACGCCCGCGGGACCAGCGATCCGCGCATCGCCGATCAGGCGGCGAAGGCGTGTCTGCTGGGGGGCGAAGGTGTACCGGACCAGGGGCTGGCGAACGAATTGGCCGACCGGGCGGTGCGCCTGGGTGGGGGGGAATCGGCAAACCACTTTTTTCAACTGGTCCACGGGATGGCCGCCTACCGCACGGGGAACGACGAGGCGCTCCACCGGCTCCGCAAGTGCCAGGAAGCGCGGAGCGCCGAGAGCGCGACCACAGCCCTCGTCTTCGAGGCGATGACCTTGCAGCGCAGCGGCCGGCCGAAGGAGGCACGTGCCACCCTCAGCCGCGCCGACGCACTGTATCAGCGACTGGAATCCCACCTGGCCGGCTCCCCGTCCGGTCCACTCGGCCCGAACTGGGTCGATGTACTGATCATCCAGATCGCGCGCCGGGAAGCGGGAAAGATGGTGCTCTCCGCGACCCCAGATGGGGATTGACGGCGTGGAAAAGGGGACATCGTACATTTACGCTCCGATGCAACGCAAATTTACGATGTCCCCTTTTTCTTTCTCAGCATCCTGGCCAGTGGCTGCCGTCTGCTGGCTCCGGGCGAGTCATCCCACGTTGGTGGCGGGCGCGGATTTCCGGGGCGCCCGGCTTCGTAGCTCTGCCCGCTGCACGCCCAGCTCTGCCAGAATGGGCAGATAGACCTCGGCGTAGTACAGGTTGTCGTTGAAGATATCCAGCTCCTTGATGCGGGCCACCCGCTGGCGGCCGTCTGCCAGCTCGTAGATCGCCGGCATGTGAAAGCTGTGCATCACCCGCCGCAGTTCCTGGAGGGTTTCGTCCCGGTACCTATGGAGATAGGCCCGGACGCTTTCCAGGAAGAAGCTGTGGTGTGCCTGCTCATCGACGGCGAGCAGCATCAGCAGCCGCTCGAGTGCCGGATCGCCGCCGCCTTCCTGCGCCCGCCGCCGTAGGTTGCGGTAGTTCAGCGCCGTGGCTCGCTCCTGCACCATCGCATAGGCCATCATGCCCAGGTAGTTGTCGTGCGGCAGCTGCCAGGGATGTTCGAAGATCTGCCCCTGGAGATCGGTCATGCGCTCCTCGGTACGCAGGCCCGACCTGAGCAGCCAGTCCCCCAGAGCCAGCGAGTGCTTGGACTCCTCGTAGCCCCAGTTGGCGTAGAACCACAACCGGGTGCGGCTTTTGTGCGACCCCGGAATGGCATGGAGGAGGTAGTCAGGCAGGTACAGCTCGACCACGCAGAACGACTCGACCACATCCGCAATAATAGGATCGATGCTTTTGTTGCATTGATCCCAGGGAATATCTTTCTCAAGGTTCCAGCGTCGCTTTCTCTCAGCCTGGTTGAAGAAGTCGCGGTACAGTCGCCACAGGGAAGCTTCCAGCTCCGGGTCCAACATTCCTGTTGAGCTTGCCATGGAGTTACCTCGTACGTTTCAGGGGTTCGCCGAACTGAAGTTGGGCGTAGAACGCAGCAACCTCCACCGGCACACTCGACCGGCGAAAGGGCTGCTTTTCGAGAGGAGCAGGGATTCCGGTAGATAGTCTGGACAACAAGCAAGAGGAGGAGTTGTGCATGCCATCTCCTATGCGGAGAGCGGTGACGGATCGGCGAGAGCCAAGCCCTGCCGTCCGTCATCAAATGGCCGGCCCTTGGACAAGACCGGACGCCTTGCCTGGTGGGCAGGTCTACCGGCCTGGCTACTCGAGGTGAGTACCACCCTTCATCCCAGCACATTCTGGGCCAGAGGCGGTTGAAATGGCTTGGGAGGTACGTTTGGAAGTTTTGTTTCGTGATCTTTTTGTTTAGCCGCGACCCGAAGGGGGAGCGCGTCCACCGGCGCCGTGGCCAACTCTCATTGTTGCCAATTCAATCCGAGGGCCACCACCTCCTTGCGGATGGAGGGCAGATCCCACAGCCGTAGCGTGCCGTCGCTGCCGCCGGACACCAGGACCCGGCCGTCCGGACTGAAGGCCAGGGCGGTCACGTCGTCCTCGTGCGCTTCCCACTGCGCCAGGAGCCTGCCGCTGGGAACCTCCCACAGGCAGATGAGGTGGTCCTCGCCGCCCGACGCCAGCAACCGCCCGTCCGGACTCGCGGCGAGAGCCAGCACCTGGCGCTGGTGTCCCTTCCAGGATTGCGGCTGCTCTTCCTGCGTCAGATCGAAGACAGTGATGGACGGCTCGTACCAGCCCGGGGGGTTCTTGCTGTTCACGGCAGCGAAAGCCCGCGTCCCGTCGGAGCTGAACGCCGCCAACAGGTGCGGGTTCCCCTGAAAGCGGACCTGTTTCCCCGTCTTCAGGTCGGTCACCGCCGCACCACTGCCGCCGGCCTCCACCACCAGCCCGCCGTCCGGCGACACCGCCAGCGACGCGCACTGATTCGAGTGGGCCGCCACGCTGCCGACCATCCGGCGGCCCGGCACGTCCCACACCTCCAGGTCCTCGGGCCCGCTGACCCCCGGGGGCATCGGGCGCGGTACGTTCCGGACCAGTGACTTTCCGTTGCCGCTCAGGGCCAGGCACGGGCGGTTGACTGGCACCGCGGGCAATTCCAGCAGTTCTTTCGACGGGGCCGCCGCCGGGCCGACGCGCGCCGACTGCTTCTTGACCTGGTACGTCAGCGTCCACAGCCGCCCGTCGCTGCTGTACCAGGCGGCGTCGCCCGGGCCCTGGGCCGTGGCATGTCGCAGCGAAACCCGGCCGTGGTCCTGGCGGACGTCCCAGACGTCGGCGTTCACGGCCAGCCGCTTGCCGTCGGGGGCGAAGGCGAGCTGGCGAATGGGTGCCGGCAGCGAATACCGGGGCGCCGGCCAGGCGACCTCCCAGACGTTGACGAATGCCGCTTGTGCGTCGATCGAAGTCGCTGCCTTGCCCCCCGGCATGACCGATTCATAGGTGAGCGTCCCTTTCTCCGCCGTAATCAGGAAGCGGCCGTCGGCGCTCCAGACCGGCCTGGAATTGTCTCGCAAGGTAGCCAGCTCCGCCCCGGTGTCCACGATCCACACCTTGACCACGTTGTTGCCGGCCTCCGCGGCGAGTAGCGAACCGTCCGGGCTGAATGCCCCCGCCCGTGTAGCGCGCGGGGACGTCGCCTCCTCGGGACCGCCCTGCCACTGGTCCTCCCAGCGGAGGCCGGCGGCAAAGGGAGCGGCGTTGGGTTTCAGGCCGGCGAAGGTCCTCCGGAAGCCTCCGCTGGCAACGTCCTGGATACGAACCAGTTGGAGGTCGAGCGGGTACTGGTAAGCCAGCAGGTCTCCGTCCGGGCTGAAGAGGACCTGGCTGATCGCGCCGCCCACCTGGGGCAAGGCACCGACGTCCCGGCCGGCGACCAGGTCGTAAACCATCCGCGCTGCGGGGGGCCCGTAGGCGGCGCGGCGGCCATCGGGGCTGACGGCCAGGAGTCCCGACAGCGTCATCTCCCTTTGATTGCCCGTCGTGAACTGCCAGCGCTTGAGCTGATCCCCCTGGCGCAAGAGTAAGGTGTCGTTGGCGCAGAAAAGGACGGGGCGCCAGCCCGCCAGTTCCAGAGATGCTTCAGCGCGGGCGAGAGGGACCAGCCGCACGCCCTGGTTTGTCTGCACCAGCAGGCGGGTGCCGTCCGGGCTGAAGCCCCCGAGCCGAGCCCCGGCCACCTGCTCCCGGGCCACCTCCTGCCCCGTGGCAGGGTCGTACACCGAAACGGTGTCCGGTGCTGACTCCATAGCCAGGCGGTCGCCCGCCGGGCTGAAGGCAACGGCGAGGTCCATGCGGTGTTGGACGTCGAAGGCGATATCGTGCAGGAGTCGGCCGGAATGGATCTCCCAGACCCGCACCCTCGAGGCGAAAGTCACTTCCTTGCTACCGCCTTCCACAGGGACCAGCACGATGGCCTGGCCAGCCACGGCGAGCAGGTTCCCGTCCGCGCGGACACTCATGCCGCTCATGCGGCCGAAGGAGAAGTGCTGCAGTCGGCGTATGCCAGCCGTGGTGGCGCTCTGGATTATCTCCCGGCGCAGCTCTTCATCCGGCCGGCGGCGGGCCGCGTCTGCCAGCAGCTCCAGGGAGCGCCAGGGATTGCCGGCGAGCCGCTCGGCGCGGGCCTGCTCGACGAGCGCTTGCCGCAGTCGTTCGCGATCGTTGTGGGCGGCCTCGCGTGCAATGCCGGCCGCCCACAAGGCGGCTACGACGGCCACGGCCAGGCCGATTCCCGCTGCCGCCGAGGTGGCGGCCAGCCCGGGGTTACGGCGGCACCAGCGCCACAGCCGGCCGGGGCCCCGGATCGGCCGTGCCTGGATCGGCTCATGGCGCAGGAAGCGCTCCAAGTCGTCGGCCAGTGCCTCGGCCGATCCGTAGCGCTTGGCCGGCTCCTTCCGCAGGCACTTCAGGCAGATGGTTTCCAGGTCCCGGCTCACGCGCGGGTTCAGCTGGCGCGGCCGCTCCGGCTCCTGCTCGAGCACCTGCTGGAGGACGTCCAGCTGCGTTTCGCCCCGGAACGGCGGTCGGCCCGTCAGCAGCTCGAAGAGGATCGCCCCCAGCGCGTACGTGTCGACGGCCGTGGTCAGGACCTTCCGGGCGGCCGCCTGCTCCGGGGCCATGTAGCTGGGCGTGCCGACGATGGCCCCGGATTGGGTCTTGCCACCATCACCGGACACTTTCTTGGCCAGGCCGAAGTCGGTGATCATGGGAATTGTGGCTAGTGGGGACGAGGCTTCACGAGCCACTGCCAGGAGGATGTTGCCCGGCTTCAGATCACGATGAAGGATGCCGCGCTGATGGGCATGATGGACCGCCCGGGCCACCGTTGCCACCACCCGCGCCGACTCCCTCTGCCCCTCTTCACTCGCCACTCCCGACTGGCCACTCGCCACTATTTCCGCCAGGCTGCCGCCGGGGATCAGCTTCATGCTGAAGTAGTGCTGGCCTTCGTACTCGCCGACCTCGTAGATGGACACGATGTTGGGGTGGTCGAGGTTCGCAGCCGCCTCGGCCTCGGTGTGGAAGCGGCGAATGTCGTCGGGCGACGCAAGTTGGCCGGACAGGATCATCTTCAGCGCGACCTCGCGGTTGAGGCCCACCTGCCGCGCTCGATAGACGACGCCCATGCCGCCGCGGCCGATTTCTTCGAGCAATTCGTAGTCGCCGAAGTAACGCACCTTTTCCAGCGACCGGTCGGTGGGCGTCCCGCGCGGGGCCAACCTCGCGGTCTCGGAGGCGGAGGCTTCGACCGGCGCCAGGGCCCGCAGTGGGGCGCCGACTTGCGCCATCCGGTCGTGGTTGGCGAAGAACGGCCGCAGGTCGTCGGCCAGGTCGAGGTTCTGAGCCAGCCAGGCGTCACGGTCCGGCGCGGGGCCGGCTTCAATCGCTTCGAGGTAGGCGGCGATCACCTCGTTGAGCCGGGCGTCGCGTCCTGTGTTGTCGGGAGAGGTACTGCTCATGGATCGTCCCGTTCGGATGGTTGGAGATACTCGCGCAGTTTGTCGAGGCCGCGGTGCAGCAGGCCGGCGACGGCGGATTTGCCGCGGCCCAGGTGGCTGGCAGTCTCTTCCAGCTTCCAGCCGCGCAGGTAGTGCAGCTCCACCGCCTGGCGCTGCGCCTCGGGCAGCCGCTCCAGCTCGCCGGCCAGGCGAAGCAGGACCTCGTTGCGTTCGGCCCGTTCTTCCGGGGAGGAGTGGTGCGCCGCCAGGAACGCCTCCAGACGGGCTGATGACGCCTCCCGCGCTGCGTCGAGCGACCGTTCCCGCCTTGCGTCGCGCTTGCCCGCGTAACACTTGCGGACCTCGTCGGCCAGGTTGTTGGCCAGCAGACGCCGCAACAGGATCGCGAGGTGGGCGTCGTCGGTCTGCTGGGACTGGCCCAGCGCCTGATGGCCTTCCCAGAGCGCCTGCTGTACCACGCCGGAGAGGTCCACCTTGCCCTTGAGGCACGGGTCCACCTGCAGGCGGGCGAGCAGAGAGAGGTAGGCGCGGAACCGTTCGAGCCTGTTGGCCAGGGACTCAACGTCGCCACTCATGCGCAGCCTCCTATGAATAGAAGCGTAATCGGAGACCAGAGGGAGCGCGCCGGGCGCGGAAATCAGCCGCCAGGAAGCGCTTCCAGGTCGATGGCTTATGGCTCGCTGCCTACCATGATACTTGCCAGGATGCCATGCACCAGCGCTCCCCAGAGGGTCTTTGCAGCCGGGGCTTGGTGCAAAACTTCTCGGGCGCGCCTACTTTTCCAGCGGCTTCCGCTATTTCCGATGGGTGACTGCCATGCACCCACAGACCGAGGAAGAGAACGCGGATGAACACGGATCAGGCGGATCCGCGCGGATTGGATCCGCGGTCATCCGCCTGATCCGTGTTCATCCGCGTTCCATGGAAAGCGGGCGTCGCGGTTGCCCTGCAACGCAAGCCGCGCAACTTGACGGCAGAGGAACGGCAACGCTACCGGGTCGGCAGTTCGGTCGATTGACAAGGACAGGTGCGCGGGGTCCTGATTGGTCTTTTTTCAACTCCTTAAAGTGACGGTAAACACATAAGTTTTTGCAGCTGCTGAATCGTTGCCGGCGAGTAACCGGCGAAATGATTGTTGACGAATACCAGCACCGGCACCCGTGTGCTCACGTTGATGATTGCCGTGGCGTCGTCTTTGAGCTGCGCGCTGCGATCGATGACGATCTGGTCCAGCGTCGGCGTCAGGGCATCGACCACCTGCCGATCGCCGAGCAGCCGGACGTAGCCGAACGGCCCCGTGACGGCGTTCACCTTCTCCAGCACTTTTAGCGGCGACGGCATCCACGCCTGGTCCGTCAATACGAGGACGGTTCCATGGGCGCGAAGGCAGTCGGCTAACTTCGGTACCAGCCACGTCTTGTTGCGTACCTCCACCGCCAGCGGCACGTCCTTCGGCCATGCCGCCAGGAACGGTTCCAGTCGCTCCAGGAAAGCATCGAGACTGGCGAGCGTCTTCGCGTTGAAGTAGCCGAACTGGAGCACGCAGCAGAGCAGTTTCCCTTCCAGCATTCGCGCCGCCGTGAGGAAGTTACGCACCTCTTCCCGGCAATCCACAAGGATTTTTTCGTGCGTGATGACTTGCGGGACCTTGAGGCTGAAGCCGAAGTTGTCGGGCGTACGCTCGCGCCAGCCCTCGACCATCTTCCGGCTCGGGCTGCGGTAGAACGTGCTGTCCACCTCGACGACGGGATAGCGCTTGGCGTAGTAAGACAGGAAATCGCCGGCGGCCAGGTCGTCGGGATAGAAGACGCCGGACCAGTCCTTGTAGGACCAGCCGCAGGTGCCGATGCGGACGGGGTGCATGCGTATCTCCTTACTCTGCTGGCATCCGTTTTCCCGGTATCGGCAGGTACAATAGACCAGCATGGCGGAAACCCTGTCCGGAACCATCGAACGGGTCACCTTCCATAACCCGGAAAACGGTTTTGCCGTGCTGCGCGTGCAGGCGACGGGCCGGCGCGGCATGGTCACCGTCGTCGGCCACCTCGCCAGCGCCGAAGCCGGGGAATACATCGAGGGGTCCGGTTCCTGGGTCCAGGACCGCGAACACGGTTTGCAGTTCCGCGCCGACGAGCTGCGCACCACGCCGCCGCAAACCGCCGCCGGCATCGAAAAGTACCTCGGCTCCGGTCTGGTCAAGGGCATCGGTCCCCACTTTGCCCACAGGATCGTCGAGGTTTTCGGCGCCCGCGCCCTCGAGGTCATCGACGAGAGCCCGACCTTTCTCAAGGAGGTCAAGGGCATCGGTCCGCGCCGTCTTCAGCGCATTCGTGAAAGCTGGCAGGAGCAGAAGGCGGTGCGGCGCATCATGGTCTTTCTCCAGGCGCACGGCGTCGGCACCGCCCGGGCCGTGCGCATTTACAAGACCTATGGCGACCAGGCGGTCGATCTCGTGCGGGCCAATCCGTATCGGCTGGCCACCGACATCTGGGGCGTCGGTTTCCGGACCGCCGACGAACTGGCTGGCCGCCTCGGCGTTGATCGCGCCTCGCCGCTGCGCGCCCGCGCCGCCCTGCGCTACGTCTTGCAAGAACTGAGCGGCGAGGGCCACGTCGGCTATCCCGAGGCCGCCGTCATCGAACGCACTGCCGAACTGACTGGCATCGACCCGCAGATCGTGACCGGCGCCGTCGAGGCAGGGCGAGCCGAGGACGAACTGGTCCGTGAGCCGGGCGGTGAGGAACCCTGGCTGTACCTCAAGCCGCTGTTCCTCGCCGAGGTGGGCGTGGCCCGGATGCTGCGGAACCTCTACGAGGGCCAGCCGCCGTTGCCCGTCCTCGAGCTTGAAGCGGTGCTGAACAGGGTCGAGACGAAGATCGGCCTGGAACTGGCCCCCTTGCAGCGCGACGCGATCCGGCAGGCGTGTACGCAGAAGGTGTTGATCGTCACCGGCGGCCCGGGCACCGGCAAGACGACGATCGTCCGTGGCATCCTGGAAGTGTTCGGCGCCAGGGCAAAGCGCTGCGCCCTGTGCGCCCCAACCGGCCGCGCTGCCAAGCGCCTCAGCGAAACGACCGGCCGCGAGGCAAAGACCATCCACCGCCTGCTCGAGTTCGAGCCATCGCTCCAGGGCTTCAAGCGCGATCGGCACAATGCGCTCGACGTGGACCTGCTCGTGGTGGACGAGGCATCCATGGTGGACGTGGTGCTGATGAATCAGCTCCTCCGTGCAGTGCCGCCCTGGGCCTGCCTGGTGCTCGTCGGCGACGTCGATCAGCTCCCCTCGGTCGGTCCCGGCACGGTCCTCGCCGACGTCATCGCGTCGCAGGCGGTGCCGGTGGTCCGGCTGACACAGATATTCCGCCAGGCGGAACAGAGTTGGATCGTCCGCGCCGCCCACAGTATCAACCAGGGCGAACTGCCCGTCTCGGCGCCGCCGGCCCAGGGCGATTTCTACTTCGTCGAGGCCGCCACTCCCGACGCGATCCTCGAACGCATCGTCGTGATGGTCCGCGACCGCATCCCAGCCCGGTTTGGCCTCGATCCCTTCCGGGATATTCAGGTGCTGGCGCCGATGAACGTGTCGGACCTCGGCACGCGCAACCTGAATGCTCGGCTGCAAGAGGTGCTCAATCCGGTGCGGTCGGGACCAGAGGTCGAGCGCTACGGCTGGAAGTTCCGCGTCGGCGACAAGGTGCTGCAGACGCAGAATGACTACGAAAAAGAGGTCTTCAATGGCGACATTGGCCGTATCCGTGCCATCGATCCGGCCGAGCAGGAAGTGGCCGTCGATTTCGACGGCAAGGAAGTGCTCTACGATTACGGCGAGCTGGACGAATTGATGCTGGCGTATGCAATCAGTATCCACAAAGGGCAAGGATCGGAGTATCCCGCGGTTGTGATCCCGCTGCACACGCAGCATTTCCTGATGTTGCAGCGGAACTTGCTCTACACCGGCATCACGCGCGGCAAGAAGCTCGTCGCCGTCGTCGGCAGCCGGAAGGCGCTGGAGATCGCGGTGCAGCGCCAGGACACGTCCCGGCGCTACTCGGCGCTGGGCCGGCGCTTGCGGGAGGGAACGAGCGAACGCGCGACGTGAGAGCCGGCGGGATGCGGGTCTGCCGGAATGTTTTGCGGCCGGCGAAAACCCTGGTGCGGTCCACGGTCCAGCCGCTATACTGTCTCCGTTGTGCTTGTCCCGCCCCGGAATCGCCCGCCTGCCATGGAGTCGCTTCCAGCCATGAAGAAGTGGCCGCTGCTGCTATCCCTCGGCCTGTGCCTCGTCCTGTCACCGGCCGCTCCGGCCCAGGTTCCGCCCGAGAAGGCTCTGTCTACTTTCAAGATCGTGGACGGCCTCGAACTCGCGCTGTGGGCCTCCGAGCCGTTGTTCGCCAACCCGACCTGCATCGACATCGACCACAAGGGCCGTGTCTGGGTCTGCGAGTCGATCAACTACCGCCACAAGCTGCACGGCCAGAAACCGCGCCGGCCGGAGGGCGATCGCATCCTAATCCTCGAGGACAGCCACGGCACGGGCAAGGCCGACAAGGTCACCGTCTTCTACCAGGCGCCCGAGATCCTTGCGCCGCTCGGCATCGCCGTCGCCAAGGACCCGGTCGGTCCCGGTTACAAGGTCTTCGTCTGCCAGTCGCCCGACATCCTCGTTTTCGAGGACAGGGACGGCGACGGCAAGGCCGACGGTCCGCCGAAGAAGCTGCTGACCGGCTTCGGCGGCGTCGATCACGACCACGGCGTCCATGGCATCTTCATCGGTCCCGACGGCAAGCTCTACTTCAGCGTCGGCGACCAGGGCGTTCACGGCTTGCAGTCGTCCGACGGCAAAGGCCGCAAGTGGACGAGTAACAGCACGGACTGCAGGGCCGGCACCATCTGGCGCTGCGAACGCGACGGCACCAACCTCGAACTGATCGCCCACAACTTCCGCAACGAGTACGAGCCCTGCTGCGATAGTTTCGGCACCGTTTTCGTCTCCGATAACGACGACGACGGCAATCAGCAGACGCGCATCTGCTACGTGATGCCCGGCGGCAACTACGGCTACAATCCGCGCGGTCCCGGCCAGACGCACTGGCACGAGGAGCAGCCGGGCGTGGTGCCGAAGATCCTGCGGACCTATTTCGGTTCACCGACCGGCATGTGCGTCTACGAAGGGACGCTGCTGCCGAAGAAGTACTGGGGCCAGCCGCTGCATACCGACGCCGGCCCGGCCCAGTTGCGCTGCTACCACCTGACGCCGAACGGCGCCGGCTACGGCGTGGACCGCGAGGACATGCTACAAAGTACGGACAAATGGTTCCGGCCGTCCGACGTGTGCGTGGCGCCGGACGGCAGCGTGTATGTCGCCGACTGGTACGATCCAGGCGTCGGCGGTCATGGCATCGGTGACTTCACGCGGGGGCGCATCTACCGCGTGGCCCCGCCGGGGAACAAGCCGAGCGTGCCGAAGGTGGACCTGGAGAGCAAAGAAGGGCTGACGGCGGCGCTCGGCTCGCCGAACCGGGCGGTGCGGTACATGGCGATGGCGAAACTGCAGGGCATGAAGCAGGAGGACGCCCTGGCGGTCCTTGAGCCGGCAGCCGGACAGAAAGAGAACGTCTGGCTGCGAGCGCGGGCGCTCTGGCAGCTCGGCCGTCTAAACGCGGGGGGCTTCAACGACCATCTCGCCAACGGGGTTTTTCAGGACAAAGACGCTCGCTTCCGTGCCCTCACCGTCCGCATCCTCAAAGATTGCTACCGGCGCACTCCAGACGCGTACGCCGCCCACTATCTCGGTGCCGACTGGCGCAAAGACGTGGTCGGGGATCCATCCTCGGCTGTCCGCCGTGAAGCCCTGTTGGCGCTGCGCGATGCTGAGCCTGCCCAGGCCAAGGAAATGATTCTGAAGCTGGCTAAACGCTATGACGGCAAGGACCGCTTCTATCTCCAAGCCATCGGCATCGCCGTCGGCCATCACGACAAGATGCGCCGTGACACGATTCTCGCCGGCTTCGAGAAGGAGTTCCCCGAGTGGAACGATCAGGTCGCCGACCTCGTTTGGGAACTGCGGCCGCCGCAGATGCTGGCGCAGCTCGAGAAGCGCGTCGCGGACAATGGCCTCTCACTAGCTCAGCGTGGCCGCATCGTCGAGATTCTCACCACCTACGAGGAGCCGGAAGCCGGCAAGGCCCTCATCAAGTTGCTGGCCGCTGGAGCTCCCGCCGAGGTGCGCGACGCGATCCTCAAGAATCTTAAACTGGCGCTTGCCGGCCAATGGCGCAACCTGCGCCAATCGCCCGATCTGACCACGGCCATTGCCAACCTGTTCGACCGGCCTGAAACACGGGCCACCGCGCTGTCGCTGATCCAGGTTGCCGAGCGCGGCGAGGATACCGGCAAGGTCGCGGAGCTGGCGCGCAATCCCAAGGAAGCTCACGCGCTCCGCGCGGCGGCCATCCAGACGCTCGGCGCCCTGCCCTCCCCCGCGGCCGTCGCCGCGCTGCAAGGACTGCTCCAGGCGGAACCGGCCGACCTCCGTCTGGAGGCGGCGAAGTCCCTGGCCGGCACGCGACCTGGCACGGAATGGCTCCTGGCAGCCCACGACAAGAAGCAACTGCCCGATGCCCTCAAGGAGGACGTCGGCCGGCTGCTGCGCAACAGTCCCTACAAGGACCTGAAGGCGAAGGCCCTGGTCGCCTTCCCCGCTGCGGGCGCACTCGATCCCAAGAAGCTGCCCGACATCAACGCCCTGGCGAAGCGACGCGGCAACCTCCAGCGCGGCAAACAGCTCCTGGCCACCAGCGTCAATAACGATCTACAATGCCTGAAGTGCCATACGATCCGCGGCGTCGGCGGCGCCATCGGTCCCGACCTCTCGGTCATCGGCAAGAAGGCCAGCCGCGAGAACCTGTTCGAGTCGATCCTCGATCCGAGCAAGGCCATCGCCGACCAGTACCTGACCTGGACCATCGAAACCAGCAAGGGCCTGTCGATCAGCGGCCTGCTCGTCGAGGAGGCGGCCGACCATCTCACCCTGCGCGACGCCAACGGCAAGGACACGCGCATCGACCGGAAGGAGATCGAATTGCGCGAGAAGAGCAAGGTCTCGCTCATGCCGGCCAACCTTCTCGTCCACCTGACCGCGGAAGACCTGGTCGATATGGTGGAGTATCTCTTCAGTCTGAAGATGCCGGCTCTCGGCATGGACTGGTGGTACATCGCCGGGCCGTTCGACAACGGCGTCGCGGATGCCGGTCTCGATCGGGACTTTGGGCCGGAGAAGGGCATCGACCTGCAGGCGACCTATGCCGGCAAGTCGGGAACGGTGCGCTGGCGGACGGTGAAGACGAACGTCCAGGGCTACGTCGATCTGCGGGCGTTCCTCGCGCCGGAGAGCGACGACGTGGTGTCGTACGTCTGCCGCGACCTCGAGTCGCCCGCCGACCAGGAAGCGGTCGTGTTCCTGGGCACCGATGACGCGGCCAAGCTGTGGGTGAACGGCAAGCTGGAGTACACGTCCCGCCTGCACCGGGCCGCGGTGCCGGAGCAGGACGTGGTCAAGGTGCCGCTGAAGAAGGGCCGCAACCAGCTGCTGCTCAAGATCACCAACGGCAACGGCGACCACGGCTTCTACCTGACCGTGCTGGCCGACCAGGAACTGAAGCGCGTGCAAGAGAAGTGAGCCAACTTGCGTCTCGGCTACACGCGGTACGTCATTCCAGGTAGCGCCGCGCATCGAGGCACGTCTGCATCAGGTGATGTCGCATGGCGCGCTGGTCCTGCAAGAGAGTGACCTCGATCCGCCGCGGTTCGCCGAAGACGATGTCGATGCGCCGTCGCCAGTCGAGCGGTTTGTTCCTCATCGGCGGCCCCTGGTGGTGCGAGGTGAAACTGCCCCAGCCGCCCTCGATCCAGCAGACGACCACCGGCGTCTCCGGCCGCTCGTGCAGGATGTGCCAGATGCCCCGCGCGAACAACCGCAGCGTCTGCTCTTCCTTCCGCCGCAGCATCCCTTCCGGAAAAATCAGCACGCAGTCGCCGCGATCGAGTGCGGCGATCGCTTCTTGCAGTTCCGGGGCCTCGTGCCGATAGGGGCGGTTCTCCACGCGGATGGCATGAAAGACGCGCGTCATGAAACAGCGCACGATCGGCTGATCGTAGTAAGTGCTGAGCATGAGCGGGATGGTGCGCCGGGGCAGAAACTTGCAGATCCAGAATGGATCGAGCCAGGCAACATGGTTGGCCAGCACGAGTACCGGCCCGCGCAGCGGGAACTGTGCCAACCCTGGACCGTGCGCTCGAAGGCGGTAGCACGGCACGAGCAGGACCTCGACGACCTGCTCGGCCACGGCGCGAAAGAACGCCCACCATGCCGTGGGGATCGCCAGCGCCGCGAGAGCCGCCAGGATCTCGAAGCGCCCAAGAGGCCCGGCGAACAGGAAGCCCAGCGCCAGCAGGGTCGCGGCCGTGACACTGAGCTCGCGCCACGCCACGCCCAGTCCTCGGGCGCCGCCGGGCAAGTAGGTCAGGTAGGCGGTCCACAGCGGCACAGCGGTCAGGGCTGCCAGCGTACCCGTCAAGAAACCGAGCGCAGGGCCGCCGGCGCCCCCGAGCCAGACCCATCCCAGCAACGTCGCCGACAGACCCGTCACACCTGCGGGAACGAGGCCCAGAACGCGGTACGGATGCGGCTGGCATCCGGCCAGCAGCGCACCCAGGATGGTCCCCAGGCCAATCCAGCGGTACAGCGCGGGTTGCGCCACGACACTTTCCGGAGCACCCGAGAGCGCCGCCCAGCCCGTCACCAGCAGCACGGCGAGACCGATCAGTGCCAGCAAGGGATCGCGTGTATCCGGATGGCCGAGGAATCCCGGGCCTTGCCGGAGGAGAGGAGCGCCGGCCGCGGTCTCGGTCTCCTGCGGAAAGCGCGCCGGCAGGGTGGCCAGCAACGCCAGCAGGTTAAGCAGCAGCGCCGCGGCCAGAACGAGCGCGAACCCGTCCGGCTGCAGCAGGATACCGGCCACAAGGCCCGCCGCGGTCGCCGCGCGCATCGCGCCGACGACGCGCACCAGCGGCCATGCCGCACTGTGAGCCGCTGCCGGCAGCAAGGCGTCGCGGGCCGGCCCATGGAGCGCGGCGCCGGCAGTCACCAGGAGTAGACAGGCGAGTGGCGGAGCGTGGAGGGTGCCGCACAGAACCACGGCCACCGTGCAGAAGAGGCAGGCCCCGAGAAGGACGCGCCGTGCCGACAAGCGGTCGCTGAGGACGGCGCTGCACAGTGCCAGGAGGAGGTACAGGACGAGCATGGGGAGCCAGGGCAGCGTCTCTGCCGCGGGTGCTGGTTGGCCGGCCATTTGCCGCACCAGCGCGCCGCCGAGACAACCGTCGGCCAGGGCGCGGGCGCCCTGCGCGAGCCAGAAAGCAGCCAGCCGCCAGCGAGAGCTCTTCACCACCCATTCTCCTCCGAAAGTCGAGCCGCGGCGGCTTGAGGTCGCCGCAATCCTGTCATCACTCTTGCGAGTTTGTTCGTGCGGTCAAGTCCGATTTGCCACACCCCCGGGACGGGCCGGCAAAGTCCGCCTTTTCTCGCCCGTTTTGCGCGCCGCATGCGCAGGCGCGGGAAGGAGGGACGGTGCCGGGCCAAGCGGGTAAGAGATAGTATTATGAGGCGCAATATCTTCAACAGGAGCAGCTGACGCGGAGCGCGGTTTTCCTTGCGGGCGAGGCTTTCGTTGTGGTTGCGGTGACCGAGCGAGCACGGACTTGACAAGCGCCGCGCGTCCGTGTAACAAGAAAGCGATCGCTCGGGGCGTGGCGCAGTTTGGCTAGCGCGCCTGAATGGGGTTCAGGAGGTCGGAGGTTCGAATCCTCTCGCCCCGACATGACGGAGGGGCCGAAGTAGCATTGAGTTACGACGGCCCCTCCTCTAAAATCATGGGCGAACGCTGCCCGGCGTAGGGCAGTAAAAGGGCAGTAAGCGGCTCTGGCGAGGCCATCACCCCGCCTGGGCTTAACCGAGCCTTTCGGATCGGCCAAGATTCGGAGGGCTCTTTCATGTTGCCGAAACCCTGGTTCCGCAAAGACAAAAAAGCCTGGTATCTCCAGGTCTCCCGCCACCAGCAGAAGTGCCTCGGAAAGACGAAGGCTGAGGCCGACATTGCTTACCGCCAGTGGCTCATCGAGGAAGGCGGCACGCTTCCAGCTGATCAGTTCAAGCGCCTGACCGTCGCCGAGATCGCCCAGGAATTCCTGGACGACAGCAAGGCGAACAACGATCCGCGCACGTACGACTTCTACCGCTACTTCGTGGTGCCGTTCGTCGAGCGATTCGGATCTGCTCTTGCGGCATCGTTCCCGCCGCTCTCTTTCCAGAAGTGGCTGAACGAACACAAAGGCTGGAAGGGGAGCCGCCGCAACGCCATCGTGGCCATCCGCCGACTTTTTAACTGGGCCGTGAAGCGAAAGCTTATCCCGGAAAACCCCATCCTCTGCGTCGAGAAGCCACCCAAACGGCGCCGGAATCGGATCATGTCTCCCCTGGAGCGAGAGTCCGTTTACAAGGCGATCCGGGACGAGCAATTCAGGGAGTTCGTCTTTGCGATGCTCGAAACCGGTTGCCGTCCAAGCGAAGTAGCCAAGGTGACCGCCCGCCATGTCTCCCAAGATTGGGCGATGTGGATTTTCGAGGAGCACAAGACAGATCGCACCGGACAGGCCAGGATTGTGTATCTGACGCCTAAAATGCAGGAATTGACGAGGAAGCTCGTCTCGCTTTACCCCTCGGGACCGCTCTTTCGCTCAACTCGTAAGTTCGATGGAGCAAGGAAACCTTGGACGCGAAATGGGATTCGCTGTCGATTCAAGAGGCTTCGCCAGAAGTTCAAGAAAGATCGTTCCAAGCTCCCGCCCGAACGACGGCACGAGATCCCGGATCTCGCGGGCCTCACCGCATACGTTCTCCGGCACACTTACGCGACCCAGGCGCTCGCCAACGGGCTTTCTGGTCCGGTGGTGGCATCGCTCCTTGGCCACAGGTCCACGAAGATGATCGACGAACACTACAGCCACCTTGACCAACGAGGAGAGCTCCTCAAGGAGGCAGCCAAGCAGGCTACCGGCCATGCGTGAACCGGGACGAGGCGGGCCCTGTTCAAATTCGGAAAAAACTTGCACTTTGCCGGTCAACTTGGTGACCCTAGGGGGCGGGCCTTGGTTTCGTTGTGGCGGTAACGAAGTACACGCACCGCCTCGATAGTGATTAGCCCTTCTTTCACTGCCTCATCCAAGAAGGGAAGGAGGCTTTCCACCTTCTGGGCGGTGTCTACAATCTCGACGATGATAGGGAGGTCAGTGGAGAGTTCTAGAAGCTTCGTCGTGTGTACCCGGCTATTGGCCCCAAATCCCATTGGGCCACGAAGGACTGTCGCCCCAGCAAGACCCATTTCGCGGGCCTTGAGCACGATGGCCCGGTAAAGGGGCTCGCCATGCCAGACATCCGACTCGCCGATAAACACACGAAGCAATTGACCGTCTTCACTTAATTTCATAGCTGGATACTCCTCAGAAGAAGGAAGGGTAGAAAGAGGCGTGACCGGGCTGGGCACGTCTAGCCGCATCCTGGCCCTTTCGGCGGCTTGCCTGCTCTCCCGGTAGAGAAGCACATGCCCACGCTCAAGCGTTGCCATCCCTTCGAGCACCACTTCCTCCACCACGGACAAGAACCGCCCAATGGCGTGGGGGCTGTCCACGATTTCTACGATGACAGGGACGTGCTCCACGAGGGACCAGGTAGAGGACTCTAAAAGCTGTCCACTGATGTCGAGGCCAAAAAAACCACGAAGGACGGTCGCACCGGCGAGCCCTTCCGCCTTTGCCCGCTGAACCAGGTTCTCGACCGCCAGACCTGTGAACCAGCCATGTTTGTCGGTGTTTCGGAGGTAGACCCGAAGTAAAGTCTGCTCGCCTTCGAGTTTCATGGTCATCACCTCCACCGGGCCAACATGATGCCAAAACGCACCGCCAGGAGACCCAAGAAGACGCTTGCGAAAATGTAAGTCATCCCCGCCAAGCCGTCTCCATCCCGAAGGAGCGCGTGGGATTCGTACTCGAAAGTAGAAAAGGTCGTGTAAGCCCCGGTGAATCCGACCGCAACCATTAGCGTAAGCGTTCAGTCAGCCCCGTTCTTGTC
>JRHI01001364.1_pt1 | contig 20848 bp, 16 predicted proteins | sample 215371 | NCBI WGS metagenome assembly JRHI01 (sample SAMN02929681, study PRJNA255918) | sediment metagenome | biome: cave system; feature: Ice Cave; material: Sediment; isolation source: sediment from deep within a dark volcanic ice cave with no known source of... ...
CGTCACGCCCACGGATCACGATTCATTTATCCTCGCGGGCGTCCTTACGCCGTGGCTCGAACAAACGACCCACTTGTCATACCGGCATTGCCCGCCCTCGGGCTAGTCCCGAGGGTGCCCGGTATCCAGCCATCTACAGGCGCCCGAGCGAGCAGCCCGATGGACACCGGCATGCATCTTTGGGCAGACCGCTTCGACGGTGCTCTGAAGGACATTTTCGACCTGCAGGACCGCGTGACCGCAGCTGTCGTTGGCGCAATCGAACCCAAGCTTGAGCAGAGGGAGATCGGGCGAGCCAAACATAAGCCGACCGATAGTCTCGACGCCTACGATTGTTATCTACGCGTCGTGGCAAATCACTACCCGGCAACGCAAGAGCTATTGTCGCCCGCCTGCTGCAGATTGATCCGATGCGGCGGATAGCGAACCCGGCGGATGTGTTGGGGCCGTACCGCCGGACCGAGGATATCGCGCAATACGCAGATGGCCTTCGCAAAGCTGGACTACCGAACGCATGACCGGCTGCGACGTTAGGCCCTCAGTCGAGACCGCGCTTGTTGCCATCGCAGACGGCGGTGCGAGAGTCCGTAAGCGTCAAGTTTCTCCGGTGCGCCAAGCACCCGCCCAGGCTCAATCTAACACCATTCCTTGGCGTGGCTCACTCTTAATGGCTCATGGGCTCGCCCGGGTCGCGTAATCACTCCGATACCGTTTTTCCGGATCCGCCGAACTCGGAGGGGAAGTCGTTGAACTTTGTCAGGCCATCCTTCATTGGCAGCACCGTCTCCCCATAGTTGACATGAACGCCCGGCACGAACTTCAGTGACGGGATCGTCGCCGCAAATACATCCACCATTTTCAGCGGCGGATGATTGGCCATCAGATGCCCACCGCATTTCTTGCAATACTGGCGTTCGCTCATGGGCGTCTTGGCGAACGTCGCGATATGCTCCGTGCCAGCCGTGACCTTCACGTCCTCCGGCTTCCAGAGGGAGAAGGCATTGACCGGGCCTCCCGACCAGGAACGGCATGAGCGACAATGGCAATAGCCCATAGCCTGCGGCTCTCCAGTGATTGCGATTTTGACCGCACCACAAAAGCATTCCCCATGATGAGTCGCCATGAAGTCCTCCATTGATCAGATGTCAGAAGACGAACGAGCATACTTTGGATCGCGAGGCGGATCGTTCCCAGAATATCAGATGATCTCCCCGACGCCGCCTGGCACTTGCTGCGCTGCAGTGCAAGCACGCCAGCGAGGCAGCTCCGGGTCACAACCGCCTTCCCATCGGTCGGCCTTCGCCCGCAACGCACCGCAATCGAACGCGAGCAGCGGCGGACCAACCATTGGCCAAGTTCGCCAACCTGCTCAGGAGGATGCCTCCGACCCGACGGGCGAAGCCGGCGCCGTGGATGCGCTCGCCTCCTTGGCGTTGGCGGCATCGAGCCGGGCCAAGAGCTCCTGGCAGACGGCACGGATGGCGACGCTCGACTCGCCCGGGTATTTGGCCATGTACGAGCGCTCCACCGGGCTCAGGTGCGAGGCGTGCTGCAGCGCGCTGGTGCGCGGCACCGTCTGGGCGAACAGCCTGTTGTCGGCATTCTCGTTGAGCCAGCGCTGATAGTCGGCCTCCACCGACGATTGCGCGTCCTTCATGTTGATGATGACGCCGAGGTTCTCGGCAAATCCCATCTCCGGATTGAGGCCCTTGAAGCGGCGGAACACCTCGAGGCCGCAGGTGGACACGTAGTCGGGCTTGGTGGGCGAGAAATGGAAGTCGGCCTCCCGCAGCCACGATTCGGTCAGCACCGACAGGCCCGGCGGGCAGTCGATCAGGATCACGTCGAACACGCCCCGCACGTGGTTGAGGAGGGCGCCGATGCTGGTGCGCAGCCGGGCGTGCAGGCTCTCCTTGGAGACCTCGCGCTCGAACAGCGTCAGCTGCATGTCGCTGGGGATCAGATAGACGGTGCGCGCCTCGTCCACGTCCGAGACGCCGCCAACGACGAAGCGCGGCCAGTCGACCGCCACGTTGTTGAGCACGCTGGCCACCAGCAAATCCACGATGGTGAGCCCGTCTGACTGCAGGCGATGCAGGTTGGACGCCGACAGCAGCATGGCGCTGACGCTGGCCTGGGAGTCCGAATCGATGATCAGCACGTTCTTGCGGAACACAGCCGAGAGCGTCTCCGCGACGGCGAGCACCAGCGTGGACTTGCCCACGCCGCCCTTCGTGTTCATGACAGCTACGGTGTTGCGCATGCCCCCGACTTATCCATCCGCGCACATCCCAACCCAATGCCGGCTCGAGTCCCGTGATGGGCCCAGGTGCGGGCTCAGCTGATGTGACCGCCAAATGTGGCAGACTCCGGGTGGCTCTTTCAAGACCCGGGCGGAATTCTTCACTCGGCGCGGGGGGCGCCGCCGCCGGGCCGAGGGCTGCTCGCCCAGCCGCGCCGCCGAGGGCGAAACCCGATGTGCAGCGGCCCGAGTGGGTGTTTCGGCGTCCGTCTGCTCGCGCACCATGTAGTGGTATTCCCGGTTGGGCCTCATATCGGTGGCGGCGGCAAGCCGGTTCGACATGTTGTAGAACGCGGCGACGGCGGCGATATCCCAGATGTCCCGGTCATTGAAGCCGGCGCTGCGCAGCTCCTCTCGGTCCGCCTCCTCGATCTTGTCCGGCGCCTCGGTGAGCAGCACGGCAAAGTCGAGCATCGCCTTCTGGCGCGGCGGCAGGTCAGCGGCGCGGTAGTTCTGGGCGATGAGCTCGCCCATCTCCGGGTCCTTGGCGCGCTGGCGCACGGCCGCCCCGTGGGAGGTGAGGCAATAGTGGCAGTGGTTGACCGAGCTGACGGCCACGGCGATCATCTCGCGCTCCAGCTTGGAGAGACCGCTGTCGCCCAGCATCAGGTCGTCGGCCATGGCGATGAACGCCTTGAGCTTAGCGTTGTCGAAGGCATAGCCCCTGAACACGTTAGGCACGAAGCCGAGCTTCTCCACGCACTTGGCGAAATAGGCCTGCATCTCGGGATCGAGATCGGCCTCCGGCCCGACGTCGAGGGCCATCACTCTTGCTTTCTTCACCATGCGGCGTCTGCTCCTCTGGCCTGCCGCCTTGGGCGGGTTCAGATGATTGTCAACGGCCTATGAGATGCATTGTCAATGCTAGCCGGTGGGTTCACAACATCCAGCATCGCTCGCCACGGGAGGGAGCGCTGATGGCTCTCGACGCCGAAACAGCAGCCAGCGGTCTCATCCGCAAGGTGCAGAAGGCACTGGGAAAGGGATCGCAGGCGGCACTTCTCGCTCCGCTGCTCTATGCCCGCGACGGGCTGAGCGGCCTCGAAAGCCGGCCGGCCGACTGGTTGGCGGCCAATGCCCGTGACGCGATGGAGTTCATCGCCGACAAACCGAAGGGCCGGCACAAGATCCGCGTTCGCCGCATTCCGGCTGGCGGCAAGGGCGCGCTGCCGGAGGGTTCGGTCGTCGAGATCCTCAACGACGACATGCCGTTCCTGGTCGATTCGGTGCTGGCCGAGCTGCAGGCCCGCGGCCTCGCCGTGCGCTTCCTGTTCCACCCGATCTTCAAGACCCAGCGCGACAAGGCCGGACGCCTGCAGACCATCGCCGGTGCCGGCGACGAGAAATGGGGCGACGGGCATCAGGAGAGCTACATCGCCATCCACCTGCGCGCCCTGCCGGACACCGAGGCGCGCCACCTGGGGGCGACGATCTCCGACATCCTCGCGGAGGTGCGCGTCGTGGTGGCGGACTGGTCGCCCATGCTGCAGCGCCTCGCGGCCGCGACCCGGCAGCTCGAGACCGCGCCGGCTGCCGTTGCGGCGGACCTGCTGCACGAAACGACGGCGTTTCTCGCGTGGCTCGAGCAGGCCAACTTCACCTTCCTTGGCGCGCGCGAGTTCGAGCTCACAGGCGACGCCGACACCGGCGACCTCGCGTCGGTGGACGGCAGCGGCCTCGGCGTCCTGCGCGACGCGGAAGTGCAGGTGCTGCGCCGCGGCAGCGAGCTGGTGGCGATGACGCCCGAGGTGCGCCGCTTCTTCTTCGCCCCCGCGCCGCTCATCATCACCAAGGCCAATGTCGTCAGCCGTGTGCACCGGCGCGCCCACATGGACTACATCGGCATCAAGACCTACCACGGCGATGGCAAGCCCAAGGGAGAGGTCCGCTTCGTCGGCCTGTTCACGTCCCAGGCCTACGTGAGCCCGCCCAGCCAGATCCCCTTGCTGCGCCACAAGGTCGCCACCGTGCTCGCGGCGTCCGGCTACCCGGCGGCCAGCCACGCCGGTAAGGTGCTGCTCAACGTCCTCGACACGTTTCCACGCGACGAGCTGTTCCAGATCGGCACCAAGGAGCTGCAGGCGTGGAGCGAAGGCATCCTCGACCTCGAGACACGGCCCCGCGTGCGCCTGTTCACGCGCATCGACCGGTTCGATCGCTTCGTCTCGGCGCTGCTCTACGTGCCACGCGATCGCTACAACACCCGGGTGCGCGAGCGCATCAGCGCGCTCCTCTGCGCGGCCTACGACGGCCGTATCGCCGCGTTCTATCCCTACTTCCCCGAAGGCCCGCTGGTGCGCGTGCAGTTCATCGTTGCCCGCTTCGCCGGGCCGACGCCGCAGGCCGACGTCGCCGAGCTGGAGCGCGGGATCGTCGAGATCGTGCGCACCTGGGAGGACCGGCTCGCTGACGCCATTTGCACCCAGGAGGATCGCGCCGAAGCCCTGCAGGCCAAGTACGGGACCGCCTTTTCCGCCGGCTATGCGGAGACTTTCCCGGCCGAGCGCGCGCTGGAGGACATCAAGCGCATCGAGCGCCTGGGCGCCGAGCATCCCCTCGTCATCGATTTCTATCGGGTACCCGGCATGCCCGCGAACCGCATCCACGCCGCGGTCTATTCGCTGGGTGCGCCGATCCGCCTCTCCGAGCGCGTGCCCGTGCTGGAGAACCTGGGCTTCTCGGCCATCGACGAGCGCTCCTATCACATCCGGCCGCACTTCGAAGACGGCGAGCGCGACGTCACGCTGCACGACATGGTGCTGGAGACCGCCGACGGCACCCCCATCGAGCTCGAGCGTCACGACAAGCGACTCGAAGGCTGCTTCCTCGCCGTGCTGCGTGGGGGGGCGGACAACGATGGCTTCAATCGGCTGATCGTCTCGGCGGGCGCCGAGTGGCGCGAGGCCGCCGTGCTGCGGGCCTATGCCGCCTACCTGCGCCAGCTCGGCTCGCCGTTCGGGCTGCGCTACCTGGCCGACACGCTCAACCGTCATGCGGGCCTGGCGCGCGATCTGGTCGAGCTGTTCCATCTGCGCTTCGATCCGCATCGCGGCCTCGGCCCGGCCGAGCGCCAGGCAGACGAGGCGCCGATCCGCCAGCGCATTGAAGGCGCGCTTGCGGCCGTGCCGAGCCTGGATGAGGACCGCATCCTGCGCCAGTTCCACAACCTGGTCGACGCCACGGTACGCACCAACTTCTACCAGTCCGACGCTCACGGGCAGCGGTCGGCCACGCTCTCCTTCAAGCTCGACAGCAAGGCCGTAGAGGCGGCGCCGCAGCCGCGCCCATACCGCGAGATCTGGGTCTACTCGCAGCGCGTGGAGGCCATCCATCTGCGCTTTGCGCCGATCGCGCGCGGCGGCATCCGCTGGTCGGACCGGGTGCAGGACTTCCGCACGGAGATCCTGGGGCTCGTGCGCGCCCAGCTCGTCAAGAATGCCGTCATCGTACCCTCGGGCGCCAAGGGCGGCTTCCTGCCCAAGCAGTTGCCGCGCTCGGGCGGCCGCGAGGAGATCCAGAAGGAAGGCGTGGCCGCCTATCGCATCTTCATCTCCGCCCTGCTCGACATCACGGACAACATCAAGGACGGCAAGGTGATCCCGCCGCGCCACGTGGTGCGCCATGACGGCGACGATCCCTATCTCGTGGTGGCCGCCGACAAGGGCACCGCCACGTTCTCCGACATCGCCAACGACATCTCGGCTGCCCACGATTTCTGGCTGGGCGATGCGTTCGCTTCCGGCGGCTCGGCCGGCTACGACCACAAGGGCATGGCGATCACGGCGCGCGGCGCCTGGGAGTGTGTCAAGCGCCACTTCCGCGAGATGGACATCGACATCCAGAACCAGCCATTCCGGGTGGTTGGCGTCGGCGACATGTCGGGCGACGTGTTCGGCAACGGCATGCTGCTGTCCGACCACATCGAGCTGGTGGCGGCGTTCGACCACCGCGACATCTTCATCGACCCCAACCCCGGCGCCGGCGGCCTCGCCGAGCGCAAGCGCCTGTTCGATCTGCCGCGCTCGAGCTGGCAGGACTACGACAAGGCCAAGATCTCGACTGGCGGCGGCGTGTTCTCGCGCAGCGCAAAGTCGATCCCGCTCAGCGAGGAGACGAGGCGGCTGCTCGAGGTCGACGCCGCGCACCTAACGCCCACCGAGTTGATCCACGCCATCCTGAAATGCAAGACCGATCTCCTCTGGTTCGGCGGCATCGGCACCTACCTGCGCGCGTCGACGGAGACGGAGGCCGAGGTGGGCGATCGCGCCAACGATGCGCTGCGCGTCACCGCCGCCGAGGTCCGGGCCAAGGTGATCGGCGAGGGCGCCAACCTCGGCGTCACGCAGCGCGCCCGCATCGAGTTCGCCGCGCGCGGCGGGCGCATCAACGCGGACTTCATCGACAACTCGGCGGGCGTCAACACCTCCGACCAGGAGGTCAACATCAAGATCGCGTTGGCGCCGGCCGTGCGCGCGGGACAGCTCGCTCCTGCCGCGCGCAACACGCTGCTTGCGCAGATGACCGAGGATGTCGCCGCCGCCTCGCTGCGCAACAACTACCAGCAGTCCCTGGCCTTGAGCCTGGCCGAGCGCCGCAGCGCGCGCGAGCTTGCCGACTATTCCCTGCTGATGCGGATGCTGGAGGCGCGCGGGCTGTTCGACCGCGCGCTCGAGGCGCTGCCCTCCGACATGGAGCTGCAGGAGCGCGCGCGCGGCGGACGCGGCCTTGCGCGGCCCGAGCTGGCCGTGCTGCTGAGCTACGCCAAGATCGCCCTGCAGCACGATATCCTCGAAAGCGGTGTTCCCGACGAGCCTGGGCTCGAGCCCTGGCTCACCGGCTATTTCCCGTCCGCCCTGCGCGAGCGCTTTGCCGGCGACATCAAGAAGCACAGCCTGCGGCGCGAGATCATCGCCCTGGGGCTCACCAACGCGGTCCTCAACCGCGGCGGCCCTGCCATGGCCGTGCGGCTGGCAGAGGAGACGCAGCGTACCACGGCCGACGTCGCCTACGCCTTCCTTGCCGCGCGCGAGGTGTTCGAGCTGCCGGCCCTGTGGCTGCGCATAGACGCGCTCGACGGCAAGGCCAAGGGCCTCGCGCAGCTCGCCCACTACCAGGCGACGCAGGACCTCGTGAATGCGCAGACGCTCTGGTTCCTGCGCAACGGCTCGGCGATGTCGGATCTCTCCGGCACCATCGCCCGCCACCGCATCGGCGTCGGCGCGCTGAAAAGCGCGCTTGCGAGCGTGCTGCCTGCTCGCCGGCAGGCGCTGCTGGAGGCGGAGGCGCTCCGGCTCGCCGGTGCGGGCATCCCGGTCGACCTCGGTGCCGATGTCGCCGCGCTCGATATCCTGGGCCTCGCACCGCCGATCACCGAGATCGCCGAGGCGACCAAGACGCCGGTCGCCGACGCGGCGCGCACGTACCTCGCTATCGGCGATCAGTTGCGCATCTCCGACCTGGCCGCCAAGGCCAGCGCCATTGCCACGCCCGACTACTACGACCGCCTCGCCGTGGCGCAGGCGCTAAGTCAGCTGGGCGCCGCCCAGGCCGCCTTCACGCGCGATGCGATCCGCGCCCGCGATGCGGGCGATCCCGAAGCCTGGCTCGCCCGGCAGGGCGACCGGCTCGGCCGGGTCAAGGCCATGCTGGATGAGATCGCGGGCGAGGGTACGCTGACGGTGTCGCGCCTGCTGGTCGCCGCTGGCCAGCTCGGCGATCTGGCCGATGCTAGAGCGGCCGCTCCTTCAGCATCAGCCAGGAAGGGCCGAGCAGGCGGTCGTGCGCGATCCGCTGCCAGCGAAAGCCCGCCTGCTCGTAGGCCCGCACGCCAGCCTCGTTCCTGATCGACACAGCGCCCGCGCATCCCACGGCCAGCGTGGTCGCAAACACCTCCTCGGTGAGCAGGCCGAGCGCCGCGCCTTCCAGGCCGCGGCCTCGATGCGGCTGGGATGCGATCAGCAAATTGACGTGCCAGGTGCCGGCAGCCAGATCCGCCGGGCGCTCGTCACCCAGCAGGCCGATCTCCAGGGCGTGCGCATAGCCGATCGCTGCGCCATCGCACTCGATGATGCGGCAGATCGCAGCCTCGCTGCCCATCGCCAGGTTGATCTCCGCTTCCGCGCTTCCCGCGTTCCCCCACCCCGCCCCGACCTCCGGCTCCGCCAGCCACCGCCGAATGCGGAACCGGTCCTCTGCCGTCGCAGGGCGGAGGCGGATGGTAGCCCGACTATCGACCCTCGCCACGTACTCCACCCTCATCCTGAGCCTGTCGAAGGATGGGCCGCGGGGGCAACCCTGTGGTTCGACAAGCTCACCACGAGGGTTGCGAGATTGCCCGTCAATGCCGGAAGTGCCGCACGCCGGTGAACACCATGGCGAGGCCTTTCTCGTCGGCGGCCCTGATCACCTCGTCGTCGCGCACCGAGCCGCCGGGCTGGATCACTGCCGTCGCACCCGCCTCGGCCGCCGCCAGCAGGCCGTCGGCGAAGGGGAAGAAGGCGTCGGAGGCCACCACCGAACCCTTGGCCAGCGGCTCCGTCAGCCCAGCGGCTTTCGCCGCCTCCAGCGATTTCAAGGCGGCGATGCGGGCGCTGTCGACCCGGCTCATCTGGCCGGCGCCGATGCCGACCGTGGCACCGTCCTTGGCGTAGACGATGGCGTTCGACTTGACGTGCTTGGCGACCCTGAAGGCGAACTGCAGATCGGCCAGCTCCAGCGCCGTCGGCTGGCGCTTGGTCACGACCTTCAGCTCGAGATCGTCGACTACGGCGTTGTCGCGCGATTGCACCAGGAAGCCCCCGGAAAGCGAGCGGAAGGTCAGCCCTTGCGCGCGTGGATCGGGCAAACCGCCCGTGGTCAGCAGCCGCAAGTTCTTCTTTTGAGCGAAAATCGCCTTGGCCTCGGGCGTCGCGTCAGGAGCGATCACCACCTCGGTGAAGATGCCGGTGATCTCGCGCGCCGTCGCGGCATCGATCGGACCGTTCAGAGCGATGATGCCGCCGAAGGCGCTCACGGGATCGCAGCGCAGCGCCTTGGCGTAGGCCTCCGCCAGCGAGGACCCGAGCGCAACGCCGCACGGGTTGGCGTGCTTGATGATGGCGACCGCGGGGGAGATTTTCGGATCGAGCTCCGCGACCAGCTCGAAGGCAGCGTCGGTGTCGGCGACGTTGTTGTAGGAAAGCTCTTTGCCCTGGTGCTGCACGACCGTCGCCACGCCCGGGCGGCGCTCGCCCGTCACGTAGAACGCGGCCCGCTGGTGCGGATTTTCGCCGTAGCGTAGCTCCTGGGCGAGTCGGCCGGCGAAGGCACGTCGGCGGGGCGCGCGTTCGCCCAGAGTATCGGCGAACCATCCGGCGATCGCCGCATCATAGGCGGCCGTCCGCGCGTACGCCTTGGCCGCCAGCGCCTGGCGCAGCGTCAGGCTGGTGGCGCCGCCGCCCTGCGCCATCTCGGCCAAGACTGCCGCATAGTCCTCCGCATCGACCACGACCGTGACGGAGGCGTGGTTCTTGGCCGCCGCCCGGATCATCGCCGGACCGCCGATGTCGATGTTCTCGACGCAATCCGCATATGGCGCCCCCTGCACCGCGGTCGCCTCGAAGGGATAGAGATTGACCACCAGCAGATCGATGGGCGGGATCCCGTGCGTTTGCGCCGAGCGTGTATGCTCGGCGTTGCCGCGTATGGCGAGCAGCCCTCCGTGCACCATTGGATGCAGCGTCTTCAGCCGGCCGTCCATCATCTCCGGAAAGCCGGTGTGCTGGGCGATGTCTCTCACCGCGATGTCGGCATCCTTGAGCGCCCGCGCGGTGCCGCCGGTCGACAATATCTCGACGCCCCGCGCGGCCAGCGCGCGGGCGAAATCGACGAGGCCGGTCTTGTCGGAGACCGAGATCAGGGCGCGCTCGATCTTGGGCGCTGCCGCGGCCGGTGGGTCGGTCATGGGATCTGCCCTTGGTTGGCGACGCTAAACGCGGGCGTTAGCACGGATTTTCGCTCGGAAACAGCCGCGTCACGGCTGCTCGGGGTCCGCCTCCCCGAAGCCGGCGCTCGTTTCCGCAAGCCTGTCGACGAGGCCTCCCTGCCCCCTCCTGCGCGCGCTCGCGCCTTGCGGATCGGCCATCCGCGTCCGCTCGATCACCCAGGACACCTCCGATTCGCCATGGCAGCGGGCCCGCAGCACCACCTGCTGCGTGGCACGCGCTCCGGCGGCATCGGCGAAGTAGAGGCCTTCCTCGATCGACACGGCCGCTCCCGTCGCGCCCAATCGCCAATGCTCTCCGTTATCGAGCGCCAGCTCCACAGCCTCCGGCGACGGCCCGACGAGCGCCTCGGCGTCCGGATGCAGGTGGAAGTGGATCGAGAACGGCACGTCCCAGGAGAAGCGCAGGAGGCCCTTGGCGGGGCCGAGCCGATCGCAGCCCTCGAGGCGCGAGCCGGCGGCATCGAGCTTGAGGGTGCGTGTGTGCACCAGCCCCCATCGCCCGACGTAGCCGTCGTGGGAAGCCTCCAGCTCAATTACGCCCTCCGCCTCGCGCACGGCGCACGTGACGTGGTCGGGATGGCGCAGCGGCGGGGCGCCGATCTCCCGTTCCAGGCGGGCATCACGCACGAGCTTGGCCGAGGACTGCTCGCCCAGACAGAGCGTGTTGTGGTTCGGCGTGGCGCGGGCAACGATGCGCCGGCTTGCCTCGATCTCTCCCGGAACTCCGCCGTTGACGAGCACCAGCTCGCGTCCCGAGCTCAGCTCGAAAGACAGGCAGCCCGCGCAGGCGGCGCCCGCAAGCTCCATCGGCGGCGGCGGCCCGGCGTCGGCGAGCACGACCGTGGCGGCGCGCTCCAGCCGCACGTACCCGCAGCGCACCGGCACAACGGGGTCTGCCGGCCGGCCCTCATCGTAGGCAAGGACTGTGGCAAGCGCGCCGCGCTCACCCGGCCCCATGCCGTTGAAACGCGCCGGCATGCCGTCGCCGAGGCGAAGGTGACGCAGCATCGCCGTCATCCGCCGGATGGTCGCGAGCAGCGCGGCGTCCGGCGTCTTGGCGCGGGCGGCGTAGCATCGGCGCAGCGGCAGTAGGTCGAGCAGCAGCTCCACGAGAACCCACGGATTGCGGCTGATGTGGCCGCCGTCGGCCGGGACCTGGCGCTCCAGCTCCGCCGCCAGGAGCTTCTGCGATTGGGCCAGGCGGCCATCGTGACCGTCGATGCACAGATGGGCGTGAACGAGGCAGATCAGGGCGACGAGACGCGGTCGGCCGTCGGGCGCATCTTGCCAGGCGGTGGAGAGATACGTGATCTGATCGGTCAGACTGCGCATGACGGCGGCATAGCGCTTGGGCTCCGCGCCATCGAGCAGCAGGGCCGCGTGCGACAGCCAGGAGAGAACGCGGCGGCCCACGACCTCCGGCTCCCAGGCAAGCTCCGGTCCACCGCGGCTGCCCTTGATCCACTCGCCGACGAGCTTGCCGGCGATCCTCCTGTCCTGTCCGGACGTCGCCCCGTCGAGGTGCCGGAGCCAGCCGAAGCCGTACAGCTCGCGTTCCCAGGCAAGGCTCGGGGGCGGGATCGCGAACGGCGAGCGGCCGCGCAGATCGGCGACCGCGCCGGCGAGCCCGAAGCTGCCGGCGGCGACCTCGTCGGCGAAGCTGGCATCGTGAGCGCGCAGGTCGGGCGGCGCCAGCAGCAGCTCGTCGGCGGCCGGCGAGCGGTAGCGCCAGAGCATGAGGCGCGAACGGCGCACGCGGGCAAGCGCCCCGCGCCGGGCCCTCTGCACAGCCAGCACGGCAAGACCAATCTGCACGCGCGCACCACGCCCGCGTACATCCGGCGCAGCGGGCGGCGGCGCGAAGGACTGCGTGGCGATCTCGGGTGCCGGCTGCGTCAGGTTGACCATGCCGCTCGCTTAGCTTGGCCCCGCACGCGAGCCAAGCGGCGGCGCCACAAAGGCTGTGCATCATTTGTGAACAAGTGCGCGTTCAGGAAATCCGTCGCAGCCGCGCCACGTAGAAGCCATCGATCCCCGAAAGGCCGGGCGTCTCTTGTTTCACGTGAAACGGCAGCGTCCGCAGCTCGCCTTGGGGGGTGATCCATTCCGCCTCGGCTCCGATCCCGGCCGCAACGATGGGGACACGCTCGAAGTCGGACCGGGCCGCCAGAAGGGCGGCGATCTGCATCGCTCCCTCTTCCGGCTCCAGCGAGCAGGTGGCGTAGACCAGCAGCCCTTGTGGCCGCACCAGGGAGGCAGCATGCGCGAGCATTGCCCGCTGCAGCGCGGCCATGCGGCCCACGTCCTCGGCGCCCTTCAGGCGCAGGATGTCCGGATGCCGGCGGATCGTCCCCGTCGCGGTGCAGGGCGCGTCGAGGACGACCACGTCGAAGGTGCGCCCTGGCGACCAGGTCGCCGCATCGGCCTCCACCACCTCGGCGGCGAGCTGAAGCCGCCCGAGGTTCGCGCGCAGGCGATCGAGGCGCGCGGCCGCAACGTCGACGGCCGTGACCTGGGCGCCCGCGGTGGCCAGGCCCGCGGTTTTCCCGCCCGGTGCCGCGCACAGGTCGGCAACGGATTTGCCCGCCACGTCGCCGGCAATGCGCGTGACCAGCGCGGCGGCGGCGTCCTGCACCCACCACGCGCCCTCGGCGTAGCCCGGCAGGTCCTCGATGCGGCCGTGGGAGACGAGCCGCACCGAGCCCGTGGGCAACATGCGGCCGCCGAGCCGCTCAGCCCACGCTGCGGCGCTCACGGCGCCGGGCTTCACGCTGATGTCGAGGGCTGCCTCGCTCAGGCTCGCCTCGGCGATGCGGCATGCCTCCTCGGCGCCGTAGGCCGCGCTCCAGCGTTGCCACAGCCAATCGGGCACGTTGAGGCGCGTTGTGTCCTGGCCGGCCAGCAGCTCTCGCCCGCGCTCGGCGACGCGCCGCAGCACGGCATTGACCAGCTTGGCGAAGCGATGCGCGCCGCGATCGCGCCGGGTCGCCTCCACCGCCAGGTCGACGACGGCGTGGGCCGGCATGTCGAGGCAGAGAAGCTGCGCCGCCCCCGTGAGCAGTATCGGCCACAGGCGACCCTGGTCCGCGGGCAGCGGCCGCTCCAGGAAGGCGTTCAGCACATGCTCCAACTCGCCCTGCTGGCGCAGCACGGTCGCCGCCACCGCCCGGGCGAGCGCCCGATCGCGCGCCTCCATGGCTGCCACCTGCGGGCGGGCAGAGCATTCCGCCAGCACCTGCTCCAAGGGCTGTTTGTCGATGAGCACGCCGGCGACGAGGTGCACCGCGAGCGTGCGCGCCGCGAGCCCCGGCGGGACACCTCGACTGCCCGGCTTTCGCTGCTTGAGCATTGGCTCAAGATGGCCGATCGAGGACGTAGCGGCGCTTGTCGGGCGAGACCGTCTCGGGCTTGAGCTGCCCGCCGGCGAGCAGCGTGTTCCAGAACGTGTAGTCGGCCTGGTGGACGATCATGCACTCGAGGCTTCGCAGCAGCAGCTCGCCCTCGCCTGAATGCGCCATGGCGATGTGCGCGATTTCTTCCGGCAGGCCCACCGTCAGGCAGATATGCGCACCGTAGGCCGGATGGCGGATCGAGGGGCGGCCGAAATGCCTTTGCGACGCCTTCCACCGCTTGCGATTGACGGGGTCGAACTCCCAGGCTTTGCCCACGTCGTGCAGCAGGCTGCCGGCGATGATCGTGTCCATGTCGATAGCAAGCTCGGGATAGGCGGCACCCATCTCTTTGGCGATGCCGATGGCGAGCCGCGTGACGCCGCGCAGGTGGTCCGTCTGGTCGCCGCGCTTGGCCTCGTTGACGTCAGGGTTGCCCGCCGGCGGGATGTCATGGATCGACTTGAAGCTCGAGTGGGCGAGCGCATAGGCCCACGCTTCAACGGCTTTCTCCTGCAACGCCCGATCGGAGATCTGCTCGAGCTCGGGCAGCTCCTTGCGCACCTGTTGGCGCAGCGATTCCGTAATCTCCCGCGCACGCACGGAGTTGCCGTTGGCTGCAGGTTTCCTCGTCACCGAATGTCCTCCGGTTGCCTGTGGGCCAGCCCATTGGCGACCACGCAACTGCTTCAGCTCGTCCTCACACCTTCCAGCGCCCGGCCGGCAGGCGAGGTTGCCGGACTGCCAGGGCCCGCCGAAGGCCCCGAGAACTCCAGCACGCCGTCATGCAGGGGTGCGAACCGATACATCATAAGGTCCCGCACATAGTTCTGGTAGATGCGCCACGGCTTGCGCGATCCCTGCCTCGGCAGCTTGTCCATCGCCCGCTGAAAATAGCCCGAGGTGAAATCGACTGGCGGCAGCCGGACGATGTCCGGGTCCCGGTTGCGCGGCGTGCACTGGCGATAACCGTGTGCTTGCATGTAGTTCAGCAGGCGGCACACGTAGCAGCTGATGAGATCGGCTTTGAGCGTCCATGACGCGTTGGTGTAGCCGAAGACCGCCGCAAGGTTGGGGACGTCGCTGGACATGGTCGCTCTGTAGCTGAGTGTCCGTCCGGGGGTCACGCTCTCGCCGTCGACTTCGATCTCGGCGCCGCCCATGACCTGCAGGTTGAGCCCGGTGGCGGTCACGACGAGGTCGGCTTCCAGCTCTCGGCCCGATCGCAGCTTGATGCCCGTCTCGGTAAAGCTCTCGATCTCGTCTGTGACGACCGTCGTTGCGCCTTGCTTGATCGATTTGAAGAGATCGCCGTTGGGCGCCAGGCAAAGCCGCTGGTCCCAGGGATTGTAGCGCGGCGTGAAATGCTTCGCGACGTCGTAGTCGGGGCCGAGCTCCGCGCGCACAGCATCCAGGATCATGGCCTTGGCGCGCTCGGGCCTGTTCTTGCAGAGCCAATAGAAATACATGCCCGCGAGCACATTCTTCCACCGCGTGATCGCGCAAGCCGCTTTGGCCGGCAAATAGCGGCGCAGGGCGTTTGCGATCGCATCCTCGTCCGGCCACGGGGCGACGTACGTCGGCGAGCGCTGCAGCATGGTGACATGGGTCGCCGATTTCGCGAGCTCCGGCACCAGCGTCACGGCGGTCGCCCCGCTGCCGATCACGACCACCTGCTTGTTGGCGTAGTCGACGGCGTCGGTCCAGTTCTGAGGGTGAACGATGCGACCCCTGAAACGAGTGATGCCGGGGAAGTCCGGGGTGTAGCCCTCCGCGTAGCTGTAGTAGCCGCTGCACATGAGTAGGAAATTACAGGTGAGGCTGGCTGGCTCGGCATCGGGGCCGCGCTCTGCCTCGACCAGCCACCTCGGCTCCCGCGACGACCACGACGCGCGCCTGACGCGGTGGTTGAACCGGATCTTGCGATCGATGCCGTGCTCGCGCGCGGTCTCGCGGATGTATTTCAGGATGGAAGGGCCATCGGCGATGGACTTGCGCTCGGTCCAGGGCTGGAACGGATAGCCGAGCGTAAACATGTCGGAATCCGAGCGCATGCCCGGGTAGCGGAACAGGTCCCACGTCCCGCCGATACAGGCGCGGGACTCCAGAATTGCATATGTCCTCGAAGGACATTTCTCCTGCAGCCGGTATGCCGCGCCGATGCCGGAAAGACCGGCGCCGACGATCAGGACATCGACGTGCTCGGGCTTCACGGCGATCTCCAGGTCGGATTGGTGCCGAGTAACTGTACGCGCTGTGACTTCATGGGGTGGGCATAGTGTCCCAAGGTGCGACCCGGGCCAATACCTTATGCCTCAACTCTTGGTGCGCGATTGTGTCTAAGCGCGCCTGTCCCGACGCGGTCGTCCGCGGTACTCTGGAACCGGGAGACACGCTGGAGGGACGCATGCGTTGGTGTACTTGCGCGATATTCATGCTGGCCGCTTGCATTATGGCGCTGGCTGCTCCGGCGCTGGCTCAGTCGAAGCCCGAAGCCAAGGACATGGCGCTGCTGGGCGCCAACGATCTGCAAGCCCGCAGCGCCTATCAGCCGACGATCCACAGCCAAGGCGGCCGATGGATTGCCTACATCGGTCACCACGGCGGCACCAAGGAAATCCCCAAGCCGCGCAATTCGATGACGGGCGCCGACGAGTTCAACGGCACCTCTCTCGTCGATGTCACCGACCCGCGCCGGCCCAAATACCTGTCTCACATCCCGGGCGACGAGGGGCTGGCCGAGGACGGCGGCGCACAGATGGTGCGCGTGTGCGACGGCAAGGGCCTGCCGAAGGGCGACCCGAACGCCGTCTACATGCTGCGCACGTTCGGCAACAAGGCGCACGAGATCTGGWACACGGCCGACCCAGCGGCGCCGAAGCTCGTCACGCGGCTCGACGGGCTTAAGGGCACGCACAAGAACTGGTGGGAGTGCGACACGGGGATCGCCTATCTGGTCTCGGGCGTCGCCGGATGGCGCGTGGACCGCATGACGCAGGTGTACGACCTGAGCGATCCGGCCAAGCCGGTGAAGATCCGCGACTTTGCGCTATCGGGACAGCAGCCGGCGGCCGGCGGGCCGGTCCCGACCCGTCTGCATGGCGCCATCTCGACCGGGCCGAAGGGCAATCGCGTCTATTTCGCCTACGGCACCAACGAGGGCGGCGTCCTGCAGATCGTCGATCGCGAGAAGCTGCTCAACGGCCCCAAGGAACCGACCGAGGAGAACCTGCGCTCCCCGCAGGTGGGGCGGCTCGACATGTCGCCGCTTACGGGGGCGCACACCACCTTTCCCGTGCTGGAGATGCCGGTGGCCGAATTCGCCAAGGACAAGGTCGGCAAGGTGCGCAACTTCGTGGTCGTCACCAACGAGCAGATCAAGAACGAGTGCGAGGAGCCGCGCCAGTTCGTGTGGATGGTGGACGTCACGGTGGAGCGCTACCCCGCCTCGGTGTCGACCTGGGGCGTGCCGGAAGCCTCAGGTTCCTTCTGCGCCCGCGGCGGCCGCTTCGGCACGCACGCCTCCAACGAGAGCACGACGCCGATCTACTACAAGCGGCTGATGTTCTTCTCGCACTTCAACGCCGGGGTGCGCGCGGTCGACATCCGTGATCCCTATCACATGAAGGAGGTCGCCCATTACATCCCGGCGATCACCAAGAACACGGATAAGCGCTGCATCAAGCTGGAGAGCGGCCAGGAGCGCTGCAAGACGGCAATCCAGACCAACAACGTCGAAGTCGACGATCGCGGCTATATCTACATCGTCGATCGCGCCAACACCGGGCTGCACATCCTCGAGCTGACTGGCGCCGCACGCAGGATCGCCAACTTCGCGAAGTAGGGCGCAGTAGCGAGGCGTATTGCGCCGCCGCACCGTTGATCGGCGCAATACGGCTGAAGCCTATTGCGCCCTACGCCGCTCGGCGCGCCATTGCGTTCAGCGATAGGCACCGACGTTATTGACGTTGCCCAGCGGCATGCCTGCCTTCGTCAGCACCTCGAGCAGCCTGGCGGCAAGCAAATGCGGCTCGGCCACGCGGAACACTTGCGCACGCGTGCGCGAGGGGTCGACCAGCACGTAGCTCGAGCTGTGATCGACGACGTAACCGGCATCCCCCTGCACCACCTTCTGGAAGGAGACACCGAGCGCGTCCGCGGCTTCCCGGATCTGCTCGATGGTGCCTCCCAGGCCGATCAGGCGCTTGTCGAAGGCCTCGGTGAAGCTGCGCAGCAGGGGCCCCTTGTCACGCTCGGGATCGACCGTAATGAACAGCGGCTGGATGTGCTCGGAGGCCCGGCCGATCTGATCGAGCGTGTTGACCAGCACGCTGAGACCCGTGGGACAAAGATCAGCGCAATGCGTGTAGCCGAAATAGACCAGCAGCCACTTTCCCGCAAAGTCCGTGCTGCGTACGACCCGACCCTCGGCATCCGCGAACGTCAGTGGGCGGCTGAGGGTCAGGCTGCCGTCCCCGGCGCGGGCCAAACCGGCGCCTGCTCCCATTGCCAAGGCAGCCACGAAAGCCAATGCGATCCGCTTCAAGCTGGGTCCCCCTGGGCGCGAAGCATACGCCTAATTCGCCATACGCTACCCCCACGGCCCGCGCTGGCCGGCCGACGAGCGGCTCCAGGGCGCTGCCGCCTCGCCACGCGGCGCGCTGCGGGCGGTGACGCCCAGCTCGGCTGCGAGCTTCTCCAGCTCCGCGATGCGGTTCTCGGTGTTGGGGTGGGTCGAGAACAGGTTGTCCATGCCCTCGCCGCTCAGCGGGTTGATGATGAAGAGGTGCGCGGTGGCGGGCGCGGCTTCCGCGGGCTCGTTGCGGATCTGGTGCGCATAGCCCTCGATCTTGCCCAGCGCCGAGGCGAGCCACAGGGGCTGGCCGCAGATCATGGCGCCGAGGCGGTCGGCCTGATACTCGCGCGAGCGGCTGATCGCCATCTGCACCAGCATGGCCGCGAGCGGCGCGACGATCATGGCAACCAGTGCGCCGATCCAGCCGATGCCGTTGTTGTTCTCGCGGTGGCCGCCGAACAGGGCGCCGAACTGGAGGTACTGCGCCAGCATGGAGACGGCGCCGCCGATGGTGGCCGCCACCGCCATGGTGAGCGTGTCGTAATTCTTGACGTGCGCGAGTTCGTGCGCCAGCACGCCCGAGACCTCCTCGGACGAAAGCATCTCGAGCAGGCCGGTCGAGGCGCATACGGCGGCGTGCTCGGGATTGCGGCCCGTGGCGAAGGCGTTGGGCTGGGAATTGTTCATGACGTAGACGCGCGGCATCGGCAGGCCGGCGCGGTCGGCCAGCCCGGCGACAATGCGGTAGTACTCGCCGCCGGAGCGTGCATCCACCTCCTCGGCGCCATACATGCCCAGCACCATCTTGTCCGATCGCCAGTAGCTGAACAGGTTGATGCCGGCTGCGATGACGAGGGCGATGACCATGCCGCCTGTGCCCCCCACCACGCCGCCCATGGCGACGAGAATGCCCGTGAGAACGGCCAGCAGAAGCCCGGTTCTGGCGAAGTTCATAGGCATGCGCTTCGATCCTCTTACGCTCCCCGCCATTGCGCTGGGGGTTCGGGAACGGACCATAATATGGTATCGGTGCCGTCAAACGGCCAGAGCAGGATCGCTTCGGATCGAGTCGCTAACCCCGGAATTCAACGCTGGGCTGAAGCGTGAATCCTGCTGTATTTATCGAGTCTTGGAGCGAGATTCAGTGGCCGGAAACCACGGCAGGTTGCACATGGTCTCCACCGACGACAGCGGAAATCCCAAGCCCGAGCGGGAGTTGACGCCGCAGGCCCGTCGCGCGCTTGCCGAAGCCGAGGAGCGCCGCCGGCTGGCCGATGCCCGCAAGGCAGCTGGCCCCCAACCGCCCAAGGAGGTCGGCGGCCAGGACGGACCCGATCCCACGCGCTACGGTGATTGGGAGAAGAATGGCATCGCCTCGGACTTCTAGCGATCCCCCTTGGCGCACCAGTGCAGGAAGCTCCGACGCCGTCCTGAGCTCGTCGAAGGACCGCTGCGGCCACCAGCCATGGTTCGACAAAACTCATCATGGGGATGGCAGCTCCGGCAGCGCAACACTTGTGCACGGCATGGCGCAAGGCTTGGCCAGTACGCTGCTGCTCTCTATAGATGCGGTGATGCAAGACGCCGTCCCCGCCTCGACGACGAGACGCCGCTCGCGCGTGCCGCGGATCACCCTGCTCGTGCTGATCCTGGGCGGGCTCGCTTTCGCCTTCCGCCAGGGCCTCGTGCCGGCGGCATTGAACCCGCTGCCCGCCGTCGACCTCGGCCGAGCCAATCCCTGGCTGGTCGACTGGCGGCTGGCGGCGATGAAATACAACCCGGACCTCTGCCGGCGCGTGCTCGTCGCCCCGCACACCGACGCGCAACCGATCGCCGACAGTCCCCTGCATGACGGCTGCGGATGGACCAACGCCGTGCGCATGAGCCAGGCCGGCGGCGTGCGCGCCGGTTTCGACAAGCTGACCTGCGAAGCCGCCACCGCGCTCGCGCTCTGGCTCGAGCACGACCTGCAGGACGTGGCGCAGGCGATCGTGGGCCAGCGCGTGACCTCGGTGCAGAGCTACGGCACCTACTCGTGCCGCAACATCATCGGCGCCAAGTTCTGGAAGAGCCGGCGCAGCGAGCATGCCACCGCCAACGCGCTGGACATCGGCGCCTTCACGCTGGCCGACGGGCGCAGCATCAGCGTGCGCGGCCAGTGGGGCGGTGACGGGGCCGAGGCCCGCTTCCTCAGGGCCGCCCATGACAGCGCCTGCCGCTATTTCCGGGTCGTGCTCGGGCCCGACTACAACGCCGAGCATCACGACCACTTCCACCTCGACCGCGGCATCGGCTGGCTGTGCCGGTGACGGCTAACTCTCCCTCTCCCCGTGAAGGACGGGGAGAGGGAAATGCGCGGCAGCACTCGCCGCCCGAGAGAGCTGGAGCTTAGCGCGAAGCCGCTTGCATCGTCCACATCTGCGAGCGTGGCGACGAAGGCGACCGTGCGGCCTTCGAGGTTGGCCAGCGTATCGGCGAGCGCATGTCGGCTCGACCAGCGCACGTTGGCGAACGCGTGGAGCAACCGCGGCCGCCGCTTCAGGCCGACGAGCCAATAGCCGCCGTCGGCAGCCGGTCCGAGCACGGCATCGTGGCGG
>JRHI01001365.1_pt1 | contig 20847 bp, 21 predicted proteins | sample 215371 | NCBI WGS metagenome assembly JRHI01 (sample SAMN02929681, study PRJNA255918) | sediment metagenome | biome: cave system; feature: Ice Cave; material: Sediment; isolation source: sediment from deep within a dark volcanic ice cave with no known source of... ...
CCGGCGCAGGCCGAGGTAGACCAACGAGAAGGCCACGACCATCGATCGTGACATCCGGATCCCGATCAAGGCCAGCCGGCGAGAACGCGAACTGGCTGGTCAACCGCCCATCGGAGTATTGGTGCCCTTCACCTGCTGGGTGACCCACTCGCCGGTGGGGTTCGTGGTGATGCCGCACAGGTGAACCCGCCTGGTCTGCACTTCGATGAAGAAAAACACGTAGTACCGGGTCAGCCACACCGTGTCGACGGAGAAGAAGTCGCACGCCACGATGCCCGCGGCCTGTTGGGCGAGGAAGGACCGCCAATCGTGGACACCCGGCGAGGAGCTGGGTCGATGCCTGCTGCCCGTAGGACGCGACGGACCGAGGAGCCCGACACCCGGTAGCCGAGGCCGGCGAGCTCGCCCTTGATGCGCTCATAGCCCCAACGTGGGTTCTCGGTGGCAAGACGCACGATCAACGCCTGGACCTCCGCCGACACCGGCGGACGACCCTTCGGGTTGTTCGGATACGTCCAGTGCCGGCGGACCATGCGGCGATGCCAGCCGACCAGCGTTGCCGGCGTCGCCACGAACAGCGACCACCGGCGACGGGGCAGCAGACGGCTCAGCGCGGCGAGGAGCGCCCGGTCCTTGGGTTCGAGGCGCGGTCTCGGATGCTGGCGGCCGAGAACCTCGAGCTCGTGACGCAGGACGAGGATCTCGACCTCCTTGGCCTCGCGGGAGCAGAACAAGAGCAGTAGCAGTTCCATCACGCGGCGGATACCGAGGTAGACGAAGGACCAGATCACGACGCTCTCCCCGCCGACCGACAAGGACCGAGCACGGTAGCTCGCTCTTCAGTGGCCGCGAACTGCCTGGTCACGAGGGGTGGATAAGTTCTGACACCCCACGGCCAGGATCGTGCGCACTCCCGTGCGGGCCCCGAACGCCAACGCCATCGCGGAACGTTGGATCAGGACCCTGCGAGCCGAGTGCACCGACCGCCCCCTGGATCCTCGGCGATCACCACCTCCAGCGTGTCCTCGTCGCCTACGTTCGTCACTACAACCAGCATGTCCCCACCGCAGCCTGGCGCTCGGGGCGCCACACGGCCGCTGGTGCCCGTCGTCGCACCGGCGCCCACAACCCGACCCGTCCACAAGCGAACGATCCGCGGCGGCCTCATCAACAAGTACAACGCGGCGGCTTGACCGGCACGAATGAGTTCTCGAACCCTACGGGGCGTCGGAACCGAGCCGCGGAGTTGGCGGCCACCGCGGACCGGATCAATTCCTTGAAGGCAGCCTCGTTGAGCCTCTCGCCTTGGCGAATGTCGATGGCTCTGCGCGTGTTCCTGGGCCGCCATGTCATCCGCGACCTGTACTTGGTCGGGCGAAAGGGTGCTGCAGGTGCATTTGGGATCCGCCGCCACTGCCGCCACCTCCCGGGTCAAGGCCCGGGCCGGTGCATCAGTGCGCCAGAACCGGCGTCCCGATATCGCAAGGCCGCCCTATCCACGACCGCCGGCTTATCGTCGCTGACTTCGTCGATTCCTCACTCGTGGTCAGCAAGGGAGATATCGGACGGGTGCATCGCGAGCGGGAGCACCTCGATTTTCATGTAGGGGAACAGTGGCAGGTCCCAGAGGATGTCGTGGAGTTCGTCGTTGTCGGCTACGTCGAACACGCTCAGATTCGAGTATCGGCCGACCAGACGCCAGATGTGCAGCCATTTGCCGGCGCGCTGCAACCGGTGGCTGTAGGCCTTCTCCCGGGCGAGCGTGTCGGCACGCTCGCCCGGGTCGATGTCATGAGGGATCTCGACGTCCATCCTCACCGCGAACAGCATGGTTGAGGCCGGGTCGGCTCAGGCCGGGTCGAGGGTGAAGTCGTAGGTGACCTCGTTGCCGGTGCCGTCGGCAGCGGGCTTGGGGTCGATGATGAGCTCGGGCTTGACGGCGGACGCTACGTCGGACTCGAGGTAGTCGCCTCCGCGGAAGTACAGCTGGGTCGTGATTGGTTGGTATCCGGGAGCGGAGACCTTGAGGTGGAGGTGGGCTGGGCGCCAGGCGTGCCAGCCGGCCGCGGCGATGAGCTTACCGGTAGCCCCGTCGTGGGGGATCTGATAGGGCGCGGGTTGGACGGTGTGGATCTTGAACCTGCCCTCCCCGTCGGCTGCGATCGTGGCGCGCAGGTTCCACTCCGGAATGGCGGGGGCGAACTGGGCGTAGAAGCCGGCACTGTCAGCCTGCCAAATCTCTACCCGAGCACCTTCGATGGCGGTTTTGTCGACGGCACGGACCTGGCCCTCGAGGAGCAACGGAGTTCCGTCCTCGTCGGGACGCATGGGCAGCGTGGCCTCGGCACTGAATTCGGGAGCGCCGGGGACGTAGAAGGGACCCTCGATCGAGCCTTTGCTGCCCTTGCGGTCTGAGTTGACCACAGCCTCGACCTCGTGTTCGACGAACACGTCGAGGAACAGTGGCCACTCGCCGTCCTGGCCGACTTGGATCAGCCAGGCCTTGAGAGAGTCGTACTCGACGTAGGTGACGCTGTGGCGACGGATGACGTCGCGCACTGCGGTGAGGACCTCGCCGGCGAGGGTGGCGACGCGCTCCTCGGTGGTCTCAACGGCGGCAGCCTTGGCCTTCTGCTGGAACACCTTGGTGGCGTTGGCGCCGGTGTCAGCGGCGGTGGCGTCACGTTCTGTTACGTGTGTCATGTCGATGCCTTCCTTTGCTGGGTTTGACAGTTCGCGGGTGTGGGCGACGTGGTGTGCAGGGTCAGGTGTCCTGGCGGTAGCGGGCGAACTTCTCCTCGTCCAACTCGATACCTAGACCGGGGCTCTCTCGGACTCGGAGGGTTCCATCCTCGATCTGGAGCGGCTCGGCTAGCAGGTCGTCGGACATGTCGAGGAAGTTGGACAACTCCCCGGCCCGGCGGGAGGTGAGCTCGAACGCAGCGCCGAAGGCGGCGCTGCACAGCGAGCCGAGCTGACCGTCGATCTGGTTGCCCATGACCACGTCGACGCCGAGGCCCTCGCACTGGCTGAGCACGCGCTGGGAGTACGTGAAGCCGGTGCGTGCGGTCTTGATGCTGACGCCGTTGGCTGATCCGCCGAGCAGCTCACGGGTGACTTCTCCCGGCCGGGTGGCGCTCTCGTCAGCGAAGATCGGGATATGACTCTGTCGAACCAGCCAGCGTCGGCCGAGCACGTCGTCGGCTGAGCATAGCTCCTCGGCGAAGAGCAGGTCGAGGTCTTCCATGGCCCGTAGGGCCCTCGCCGACTCTGCGGGTGTCCAGCCCCGGTTTCCGTCGATGTAGAGCTCGACCTCGTCTCCGAGCGCGTGGCGCAGTGCCCGGCAGGCGGCGACGTCCTGCTGGATCGGCCGGCGGCCTACCTTCACCTTGAACGTGGTGATGCCGTATGTCTCGCTGATACGCTCTGCTTCGGCGACCATCTCCTCGGGTGGGGCGAAGCCGATCATGTGGGCCACCCTCATCCGGTCGGTGTAGCCACCGAGAAGGTCGCTAACTGACACCCGCAGCGACTGCCCGATCAGGTCCCAGACGGCCATGTCGATAGCTGCCTTGGCGGTGGGGTTGGCGATCGTGCGATTAAGGCGCTTGTGCATCGCTTCGCGCTCGAGAGGCGAGAGACCGATGATCTGTGGCGCGAACAGACCGTCGATGACGGCGATGATCGACGCCTGGGTCTCGCCGTAGGTGAAGGGCCGCGGAGGCGCCTCCGCCGTGCCGACCAGCCCGTCGTCGGTGTGGACCCGCACCAGAACGTGCTCGGCCGAGGTGATCTCGCCGCTCGCGAATCTGAGTGGCTTGCGGTACGGGATCGCGAACGGAATGGCCTCCACCTTGGTGATCTTCACCGAGCACCTCGCCCTGCTTGCCTGCGCGGTCTCATCATCGGCGGATGAGAGGGCCGCGGACCACGTTTGTGCCGGCAGCCCGGTCGGCAGAGTCGAAGAAGTCTTCGCGGTAGATGTCCCGGGGAAACAGCCTGGCCCTCATCAGAGCCTTCATGGTGTCGGTGACGAAGTCCGGGCTACCGCAGATGTAGGCCACGTGACCTGACGCCCGCGGGTAGTCCTCAGCAATCTGCGCCGGGATCCGTCCCGTTTTGCCGTTCCACTGCTCCCGTGAGAGCGCTGGGCGGTAGCTGAACCACTCGTGGTCCGCCGCGAACTGTTCCAGCCATGGGTGGTCGTATAGGTCTTGGCTGGTGGGCACTCCGTGGTAGAGCACCACCTTGTGCTCGGCGCCGGTCTCGGCGATATGAGCGATGATCGACTTCATCGGCGCCAGTCCGGTTCCGCCGGCCAGCAGGAGGATCGGCTGGGTGCGGCTCGGCCGGAATGAGAACCGGCCGTACGGGCCGGACAGCGAGATCGGATCGCCAACTGTGAGGACCTTGAACACCCATCCGTCGGTGGCCAGCCCGTTCGGTGAGCGTTTGATGTGAAGCTCGATACGGCTGCCGTCGGCCGGCGTGCTCGCGACGGAGTAGGGACGCTGCTCGCCGCCTGGGACGTGGAGCGAGACGTACTGGCCGGGGTTAAATGTCAGTGGTCGTTGCAGGCGGATCACCAGCCGGCGGACGTCGGGAGCCGCGTCCGCGACGGTCTCGACCGTTCCTTCGAAATCGCGAACCGGGTGGATGTCGACGCCTTCGTCGACGTCGAGCTCGCCCTCGATGGTGACGTCACCGCGGGGCCGGGCGACGCAGATCAACGCGTATCCCTCGTCTCTCTCGCTGTCGAGCAGCGCGTAGGGGGAAGCGTCACCGAGGTCGACCTGGCCGTCGACTACCTGCGCCTTACAGGTGCCGCAGGTCCCATGGGTGCAGGCATGGGGCAACCAAATGCCCTCGCGCAGGCACGCGTCCAGGACGGTCTGGTCGTCCCGGCAGCTGATCTCGCTGCCGAGAGGTTCCACGCGGACGGTGAAGGTGGCCATGGTCAGGTCGAGAACGTGAGCAGGGCCTTGTGGCCGATGCCGAGATCAGCAAGGGACCTGTCGTCGGCGACTTCGAACGACTCGTCGAAGAGACACCAGTCGTGCATCGAGGACGGGTCGAAGTCGGGGTCCGAGCTCGCCCACGGGTTGATCATGGCGGAGACAAACTCTCCGAATGGCATCGCCTTGGGGGCCCGGAAGGTGGCCGCTGAGACTAGGAAGAGGTTGCCCTTCCAGTGCACGTAGACGAGCTGGTCGTCGCCGAAGTTCTCGACCCGGTCGGCCGATGGAAAGTCGTAGTCGTAGAGGGCTTTGACGGTCATGTCAGGCTCCTTGCATCGGCGGGGTGCCTGTGCCACTCGGCCCAGGACTGGGCGTCGGGAGAGCCCTTGTACTCGCCGTTGTCGCCATCTTGGATGCCGTACCAGGCGAGGACGTCGGGCACGGTCGGGCCGCCGCAGTTGCCCTGATAGATCTGGTGCACGGGGAGCCACGCCTGCACGTACTTCTCGGGTTCGCGCTCGAAGATCCACTTGCAGCCGTCGCTGCAGGTGTGGAACGTCTCGCCCCGGAAGTCGCTGCGGCGAAACGCGATGCTTCCCGGATCGTCGGGCTCGGTGAACGCCATTGGGATCTGGCAGACCTGGCAGAGCTGCGGAAGCCCCTGGAAGAAGACCCTGCCGCCCTCGGCCTCGATGCGCTGGTGCTTCTCCCATACCGGCCGGTAGTACTGATCGAAGGTCTCCGGGTACTGCTCGGAGAGCCATGCCATGTGCCCGTCGTCAGGCGTTTGAGTCGTGAACGCCGCGGCGAACGAGAAGTTGTGCAGGACCTTGTAGACCTCGTGGGAGAGCTTCCCCTTCTCGGCGATGGCGTCCTGCACGTGACGCGGGGGCTTGATGCCGTAGAACTCCAGGTCGGGGAACAAGCCTCCCAGCATCTGATCCTCGAAGTAGAGCTCGAAGGCCTCCCTCCAGCTCATAACCGGCTTGGGGAGCATGTAGTCCATCATCGCGGCGACCAGAGCACTCACCCGGTATGCACGCCAGAACCACTTGTCGATCCACGCTTGGATAATCGGGACGTTGTCCTCGTCCTGCTCGAGCAGGAACTTGATGGCCTCCAGCCCGAGGGTCATGTGCCGGCTCTCGTCCGACTGGGCGGAGAAGCCGAAGGACATCGTCGGCAGGTCGCCGTTGAAGCTGGCGCCGCTCATGAACGGGACGAAGAGCAGGTTCGTCAAGAGGTACTCGAAGCTGAACGAGATCGAGATGAGGAACTCGAAGGGTCCACTGGACATGGCGTCGTCGAACAGCGACTTCGGGACCGAGAGGTACCAAACCCGGTCGTGCATCTTCGACCAGCTATGGAAGCCGCCGTAGTACTTGTTGTAGTTGCTGATCGTATGGATCTGGGTCTGGCAGTGACGCAGCTCGTCGATGCTCTGGCACAGAGCGGCGAAGCGGGGGGCCGGGCCCTCGAGGTAGCGGGCGAGATAGGCGAAGTGGCGGTGCGCTGCGTACTCAAGCGGCGTGACTCCCTGGATGAAGAGCTTGATCGCGTTCAGGTAGCTGGCATCGGACAGGGTCAGATGTCCCTGGCTCTGCGCGAAGCTGTCCAGTACTGCGTACAGGCGCTTGTCCTTCTCGGCCTGGTACTTGTAGTACGAGTCGACGGTGAGGCGAAAGGGGTCCTCCCAACCGTCCCAGTCGTGAACCTTGATGCCCTCGTAGCTGGTATACGGGAAGAGCTTTTCCTTGCTCACGTAGCTCGGCTCCCAGTCCAGGTCACGGGTGAGCAGCTCATAGCGCTGCTTGAGCGCGAGCTTCTTGCGCGGCGCGGCTTGCGGAGTGTCGATGGTCATGTCAGTGCTCCCATTTCACGATGATCTGGTCGTCGTCCCACTCGGAGAAGTTGCCGGCGTAGGACACGATCGCCAGCTGGAACTCGCCGGTCTCCCAGTCGTGCCCGAGCTTCTCCTCGACCGTCCGGCGGTTGATGGTGATCTGGCCGGCGGCCTGCAACTTCACTAGGCCGGGCAGGTGGCGGATCGTCAGTTCGGGATTGTCGGCCTTGATGGCATCGACGAGAGCCCGGTTCTCCTCGGACTCCTGGATGTCGATGCCTACCTGACGAAGCGTGCCGGTCATGCCGCACCCCCGGTGATCGTGGCCCAGCGTGCGTTCTGCTCGTCGGCCAGCAATGCGAGCGCGGTTGCACTGCCGACTTCGGGCAGGTGGCCATCGATCGTCGTCGCGAGGCCGGCGACGGCCTCGCGAGCCCGGCGGCTCCAGGTATCAGCGATGTGGGCCAGCCCATGCCGGTTCGCCTCGCCGTTGCCCGAGTCGGCCGCCCAGGCGGCCACCAGCGCGTCGAGCCACCTGCGTTGGTCGGCGAACCACCCGGTCAGATGCTGGGCGAGCAGGCTGTACGCACCCGCGCCCCCGAGCAGCGCCGACTCGTCCAAACCGCTGTAGATCAGCGGGTAGATCAGCGAGTCGAGGACATCAACGGCGAGCAAGCCCTCCGCCCAGTCATCGACGACCATGATCTCCTCGACCAGACGACGCAAGGGCTGCATATGCTCGCCCGCCAGCCACTCCTGCTTCGCTACGTCGAGCACGTCGCCGGCGCCGCCGCCCATAGCCAGGCCGACCCGAGAAAGCATCTGGGCATTGCCGATACGGTCGAACGCCGCGAAGGTGCAGCACTGCTCCAGCGAGGTGCCGTAGGCGAAGCGGGCGCCGGTGACGCTAGTCATCTGGGCGCCGGACTCGTAATGGCGCAACGGCAGGACAACCGAGGTGAGCACCGCCTGCCAGCCGCCGGGTAGCCTGGTCAGCAGATCGCGCTGATCCAGGTAGGACAGCGTCTTGCCGAACTCGTCGTGCAGCGCTGCCCGGTTGGTGACGTATGGCGTGTAGTAGAACTGCCGCGGATCGGTGTAGCTGTAGGGGTCGGTCAACCGCAGTGCCGAGTACCGCTCGTCGTAGAGTTCCCGGTCCTTGATCCACGTCGGGCGGTAGTGGAAGTTTTCCCGAGGCTCGACGTCAAGCGTTGCTTCGAGATAGCGGCTGGCCGGTTGATCCCCGAGCCGGTCTATGACGTTCTGGTAGGTCTGGCGTTTCGGCTCTATGACCTGATAGCGCAACTCATACTGCACGTTCGTCTCCTGACGGTCGGCTCAGCTGTGCGGGGTGCCCGCGATCAGGTTCAGCACTAGGGGCGGCATCTGGTCACCAGTGGTGAGCTGCCGGGGCTCGTCGCCGGGTTCACCCTCGACTATGAGCCGGCTGAGGGCCCGGCCTGCGGCGATGACGGTCTCGACCCGAATGGTCCGGTCGCGATACCCGAGGGTGAAGGCCAGCTCCCCCGGTCCGCAGTCGTCCACGAGACTGATAACCTCGCCGAGATCGCGCAGGACCGCGTTGGCCTCGCTCACCAGTTGCTCGGCCTGCGACCGCATGACCAGGTGGGTGTCCGCGGCGGCCGCTACCGGCCTGGTGCGGCCGGTCTCGGTCCGGGGTGAGGGAGACGGGACGGGTAAACCTGCCTCGCCCTGATCGAGGAGGTTTTCGACGGCGAGCATGAACGGTGTCATCGGGCCGTGCTCTTCTGGGCCCCCCCGGCGGTCACGGGCCGCGCTGCGGATGCAGATCCACATGCAGATGCGCCAGATCCAGATTTCACGGTGACGGCCATGCCGATGCCCTCCCTCCTTGATCACCGCCGGCCCGGTCAGAGCCCCGACTGCTAACGAGTCTCCACCCGCAGCGGTGCAGTGTGAAGTACAAGAATCGGGCTGATTAGGATGCTCGGCGTCTTAGTGCCGAGAAGTGGCCGCCGTGCGGTTGCGCCGGGCTGGCCTCCCCTGGGCGGGGACCAGCCGCCCACCACCGATAAGCGACTCGGCGCGCGACCGGACCCGGGCCAGGTGCGCGGACTCGTCGTCGCGCCGGGTGGCCATGGCCAGCTCGACCTCGTCGGTCGTGCCGGCGAGCGGTCTGTATCTCGCGCCGGTGATCTGCAGGTGCTGCACCGATGCGGGCACCAGCGCCACACCCAGCCCGGCCGCCACGAACGAGACGAGTGTGGAGGTCTCACCGACCTCCTCCACGCCACGTGGGCTAAAGCCGGCGCGCAAGCAGGCGTCGATCACCGCGTCATACACCACGGAACGGTGGTGCGAGGGGTAGGTGATGAACGGCTCGTCGCGCAGGTCGACGAGGCGGACGCTAGTGCGCCCGGCGAGCGGGTGGATCTCCGGGAGCACCACTATGAGCGGCTCGCGACGCAGCACTCGCACTTCAATGTCGGCGTGGCGCACCGGCGGTCGTAGGAAACCCAAATCGAGGGACCGGTCGAGGAGGGCCTCGACCTGGTCGGGTGTGAGCATCTCGCCGCGCAGGTCCAGCTCGATGCCCGGAAGCTCCCGGCGCAACACTTGAGCCAGCGACGGCAGCAGCTCATAGGTCGCCGAACCGGTGAAACCGATGGCTAGCCGGCCCAGCTCGCCGGCCGCCACCCGGGCGGCCTCCTGCCCCGCTTGGTCGACCGCGGCGAGGATGGCCCGGGACCGCTCGAGGTAGCGCTCGCCGGCCGGGGTCAGCTCGACCTTTCGGGTGGACCGGGTTAGCAGCACCACGCCCAGGTCGGCTTCGAGCTGCCGGATCTGCTGCGACAGCGGTGGCTGGGCGATGTGGAGCCGCTTGGCGGCCCGGCCGAAATGGCATTCCTCGGCCACCGCTACGAAGTAGCGGATGTGTCTCAGCTCCACGCTCGAAGCCTACGACCCGGCACCAGGCGTGTCATATCTCAGGAGTCTCAGTTCCGCCCGAATAGGTAATTGTGCGTCTGGAGGTCGGTCCGTACGCTGAGCCCGAGCAAGAGGCGAAAGGAAGCCGTGTGAACGACGTTGTCATCTGCGAACCGGTCCGGACGCCCGTCGGTGCCTTCCGCGGCGCCCTGTCCGGGCTGAGCGCCGCTGAGCTCGCCACCTCGGCGCTCAGCTCACTGCTCGAGCGCACCGACCTGGGCGAGGGCGACGTCGACGACGTGGTGCTCGGCAACTGCTACCCGAGCGGCGAGTCGCCCGCCATCGGCCGAGTGGCCGCTCTCGACGCCGGCCTGGGGATCTCCGTCCCGGGGCTGCAGATCGACCGCCGTTGCGGCTCGGGCCTTCAGGCGGTGCTTTACGCCGCGATGCAGGTCGGCTCGGCGGCCGCCGGCCTGGTTATCGCCGGCGGCGCCGAGTCGATGAGCCAGGCTGAGCACTACGCCCTCGGGCTGCGCGACGGGGTGCGCGGCGACGGGGTGCAGCTGATGGACCGCCTGGCCCGGGCTCGTGTGACCGCCGGGGGCAAGCGCCACCCCATACCCGGTGGGATGCTCGAGACGGCGGAGAACCTGCGAGCCCAATACCACATCAGCCGCGCCGAGCAGGACGAGCTGGCGCTGCGCTCCCAGCAGTTGTGGGCGGCGGCCGTGCGCGAGGGGCGCTTTGATGACGAGATCATCCCTGTCAGCGTGCCCGGGCGGCGGGGAGCTCCGGCGCGGCTAGTTACCGCAGACGAGCACCCGAGGCCGGACACCACCCTCGAGCGTCTGGCCGCGCTCCGCCCGGTGCGCCTCGATCTCGATCCTGAATCGACGGTGACTGCCGGCAACTCCAGCGGGCAGAACGACGGGGCCGCCCTCTGTGTGGTCACCACCCGCGGCGAGGCAGACCGCCACCGGCTGCGCCCGATGCTGAGAATCGTCTCGTGCGCCGTCGCCGGTGTGGGTCCGGAGGTGATGGGCCTCGGTCCTGTCCCGGCCACCGCCGCCGCCCTCGAGCGGGCCGGCCTCGAGATGAGTGACATGGACCTGATCGAGCTGAACGAGGCCTTCGCGTCGCAGGTGATCGCCTGCCTGCGCGAATGGAAGTTCACCGATGCCGACCAAGAGCGTCTCAACGTCAACGGGTCGGGTATCTCGCTCGGCCACCCAGTCGGCGCCACCGGGGCGCGCATCTTGACCACGCTGGCCCACGAGATGCACCGCCGCGGCAGTCGCTACGGGCTCGAGACCATGTGCATCGGCGGGGGCCAGGGCCTGGCCGCGGTGTTCGAGGCCGTGCGATGAGCCGGCCCGTCGCCGTTTCGTTCACCGTCGACGAGCCGGCTGGCCTGCCGCCTGGCGCGCCGAACGTCGTCCTGTCCAACTCCCTCGGCTCGACGCTGGCCATGTGGGACGCCCAGCTGGCCGACCTGACCAGCCGCTACCGGGTCGTCCGTTATGACACCCGCGGCCACGGTGACTCGCCCGTCCCGCCCGGGCCATACACAATCGACGACCTGGCCGACGACGCACTCACTCTGATCGACCGCCTCGAACTCCATCGGGTCCACTTTGTCGGCCTGTCGCTCGGCGGGATGACCGGACTGAGCCTGGCCGCGCACCACCCCGATCGGATCGACCGGCTCGTCGTGCTGTGCACCTCTGCGCTGCTCGGCCCGGCGCAGTCCTGGCACGACCGGGCCGCGCTGGTGCGCGCCGAGGGCACCGCCGCGGTGGCCGCCGCCGTGGTCGGGCGCTGGTACACCGCAGGCTTCGCGGCGCGCCACCCGGACCGCATTGCCGCGGCCCGTACGATGGTCGCGGCCACGCCGGCAGAGGGATACGCGTCTTGCTGCGAGGCCATAGCCACCATGGACCTGACAGCCGACCTGCCGCGGATCACTGCGCCCACGCTGGCGATCGCCGGTGCCGACGACCTGGCGACGCCCCCGGCGCACCTGCAGCGCATCGCCGACGGGGTTGACGACGGGCGGATGCTGGACGTGCCCGGCAGCGCCCACCTGGCCAACGACGAGCAGCCGTCCACCGTCAACCGGGCACTCCTCGCGTTCCTGGCCGGCCCGGAGATGGGCTGAGTGGACAAGGTCTTCCCGAGCGCGGCGGCCGCGGTGGCTGACATCCGTAGCGGTTCGAGCATCGCCGTCGGCGGGTTCGGTCTGACCGGCATCCCCTGGTTCCTCGTCGAGGCGCTGCTCGACCAGGGCGCCGACGACCTGACCATCGTTTCCAACAACTGCGGCGTGGACGGCGCCGGACTGGGCCTGCTGCTAGAGAAGCGCCGCATCAGCCGCGTGATCGCCTCCTATATCGGCGAGAACAAAGAGTTCAGCCGCCAGTACCTAGCCGGCGAGCTGCATGTCGAGCTGACCCCGCAGGGCACCCTGGCCGAACGGATGCGGGCCGGTGGGGCCGGGATCGGCGCCTTTTTCACCCCCACAGGAGTGGGCACACTCGTCGCCGAGGGTGGCCTGCCCTGGCGGTACAACCCCGGCGGCACCTTGGCCGTCGCCTCACCGCCCAAGGAGGTGCGCACCTTCCACGGGCGCGAGATGGTGCTCGAGGAGTCGATCGTCACCGACGTGGCCCTGGTGCGGGCCGCGGTCGCCGACCGCCACGGCAACCTGGTGTTCCACGCCGCGGCCCGCAACTTCAACCCCGACGTGGCGATGGCCGGACGACTGACCATCGTCGAGGCCGAGAACGTCGCCGAGGCAGGAGAGATCAGGCCCGACGACGTGCACGTGCCCGGGGTGTTCGTGCAGCGTGTCGTCGCGCTCAGCCCCGATCAGGCGGACAACAAATCTATCGAGAGGCGAATGACCCGGCCCCGGCCGGCCGTCGGCGGTGGCGACTGATGGCACTCACGCGCGAGCAGATGGCCGCTCGGGCCGCGCAGGAGCTACGCCCCGGCCAGTACGTCAACCTCGGGATCGGCCTACCCACGCTCATACCGAGCTACCTGCCTCCTGATGCCGACGTGGTGTTCCACTCGGAAAACGGGATCCTCGGCGTCGGTCCCTACCCCTTTGAGGATCAGGTCGACCCCGACCTCACTAACGCCGGCAAGGAGACGGTCACGGTGGTGCCGGGGGCGTCGTTCTTCTCCTCCTCGGACAGCTTCGCCATCATCCGCGGCGCCCACCTCGACGTCGCCATCCTCGGCGGCATGCAGGTATCCGCCCACGGCGACCTCGCCAACTGGATGGTTCCCGGCAGGCTGGTCAAAGGCATGGGCGGCGCTATGGACCTCGTCCACGGCGCCGCGCGCGTCATCGTCGTGATGGAACACTCGGCCAAGGACGGAACCCCGAAACTCCTCGACCGCTGCACCCTGCCCTTAACCGGCAAAGGCGTCGTCCACCGCGTCCTGACCGACCTCGCCGTCTTGGACGTCATCGATGGGACCTTCCACGTGGTCGAAGTCGCGCCTGGCGTCGACCTTACCGACGTGATTGCGCACACCGGAGCACCCGTCATCGACGCGACCTCTGAAAGAGATACACCGCAAGGCTCACCTGGGTGAGCCGCCAACGCGCCTTGCCCGAGCGGTTACACCACCAAGGATGCCACGGCCGGGCATCCCCTCAAGCGGGGTGGCATCGGCGCTGTTGCGTTGCGGTCGACGACGCCGCGCGGGCCAGGAGGGCACTGTTGCGTTGGACGCAAACGGGCATGTCGCGGGCCGATGAGAGGACTGTCCGGGTGTGCGTATCGAACAAGACAGCCCATTACGGGCGCCACGAACTGCCCATCTGACGCTTCGCAGCGGGCCCGATTGCGCGCGTCGGCTCAATGCAACAGTGCCCTCTCGTGACGTCGGCGTCCGGGCGATGCTGTCATCAAGGACAGTATCCGCCCACGATTGGGCGCTGCTAACTCCCGAAGACGCGAGAGGCGAGCCGACCCACGACCTGCGGGCTGGTCGGGCTGCGCCGAGTGAGCCTGTCTCGTTGGTAACGTGAGAGCTGCTGCGCGACGCCGCAGCCAGGAGCCCCGCCCGGAGATCCTCGCTAGGCCGGGCTCTCCTGTGCGTCCTCAACGTTGGCCTCAGCCGGAAACGGTTCGCGATCCGCCGGCCGCCTTGGCTTCGTACATCGCGGCGTCGGCGCGAGCGGTTATGTCGTCGATCTCCTCCGGGTGACCGCCGGCTAGTCCGACGCTCACCGTGACGGCCAAGCGGGAGTTGGTGTGGGGCCAAGGCCGGGCGTTCATGGCGGCCACGATGTCGTCGGCCCGGCGGGCGGCCACGAGCAGGTCGGTGTCGGCCAGGACCAGCGCGAACTCGTCGCCGCCGAGACGTACGGCGAGGTCTCCAGGCCTGATGTTGGCGGTGAGGATGACGGCCAGGGCGACGAGTGTGTCATCGCCTGCGCTATGACCGTCGCGGTCGTTGACCTGCTTGAGGCCGTCGACGTCCACCACGAGCACGGCTAGCTCCTGCGCGCCACGCTGTTGCAATGCGGCGAGATAGCGGTTGAGACCGCGTCGGTTGGCCAACCCTGTCAGGTCGTCGAGGTGGGCGTCGCGGCTAAGCCGTTCGTGCTCGGCGCGTAGCCGCTCGCTCTGAAGCAGCGACTCCATGGCCGCCAGGGACGAGAGCCGGCTGCCCCAACGAAGCTCGATCTGGCGCTGGGCACAGCGCAGGCCCGCCGACTGGCCGTTGCCGTCGGCGGCCTCCAGTTCGGCCGCTACTCGCAGCGCCAGGTCGTACTCCGTGGGACCCAGGCCCGGATCGATGCACTCGACGGCCCGCTCCGCAGCTTCGGCCTTGACCTCGGATGGACCGGGGCTGAGGGCGACGGCGAGATGGAGATATCCGGCAGAGCCCTCCGTACCTGGGAGCTCGTCGACCAGCAGTGCTCGCGCCTCGTCGGCGACATCCGCGCCGCCGACCGCGGCGAACAGCAGGTCGTTGACGACCATCTCATGTCGCCAACTGGGTGGCATCCAGGTGAGCTGCTTGGCCGCGGCCGACACGGCGGCGCCGGTCCGACAATGTTCTCTTACGCCGTCGGCGTCGCCGATCTCTCGCATGGCGCAGGCCCAGTCCAATTGGAGTTCGGCCCGGTTGTAAAGGACGGTCGTCGGCAGCGGGGACCCCTGACAGTCGAAACGAAGCGCCTCGGCGGCCGCGTACTGTTGATCCTCCAGTTCCCACAGGCGCCGCTGCCCGTAGACGATGGCACAGCTGTTGTGAGCGCTGGCCCGCTGCAGCCCGCCACCCTGTCCGGACTCCAGTAGCACGGTGGCTCGGGCCAGGTCCGCGTCGGCGGCCAACGATTGAGTTGACTCCCGGAGTCGGGCCGCCTCCCTCGCTCGCAGCGCCAAGGCCAGTGCGACCGTGGCTGGATCGGCCTCGGCTTCGGCCCGCAGGTACAACCGCTGGATCGCCTCAGCTAGGCCATCGTCACCCTGTTCGCGGGCCAAGACGCAGGCGGCGTAGAGCCCACCGAGGACCACTTCCGGCCACCCCCGAAGCTCGGCGTCCTCGATCAACCGATCGATGGCAGCTGACACCTGGCTGACGCCCCCCTGGGCTTCCTGCACCAGCCAGAACGACCGGACCAGCGCCTCGCGCCTGGTCTCACCACCGGCCGCACGCAAGTAGGCGGGAACCACAGCCCCGTCCGGAGGTAGATCGATGCCAAGGTCCTGGCAAAGAGCGGCCATCTGCACGCCCATGTATCGGCAGGATGCCGGCCGACGTTGAGCGCCGCCCGCGTCGCTCGAGCCGCCGCGGTCACTGTAAGGCGCCCTCGCTGAGGTCTGGTCTCGTCGTGTCGAGGCGCTGGACTGGGCGTCGGAGAGGACGCCGACGGGAACGCAGCCAGAATGCCGTCGAAAGAGTCCGCAGGGAATCCTGGCGAAGCGTGTCGGGTGCAATCCAAGGATTGCATGGGAATGGCGGCTGGCTATGTCGGATCTGGTCGGGGCGGTGTGATTGAGTCGCTCTCCGGTACCGCGTGCGGACCCGGGATGGGCGCCTCTTCGGGGAGGTCGCCTGCTTTGTGGTTTTGCTTGCTGAGGCCATCGCGCCGTCGACGGGTGAGCGATCACGGGCAGAGACGATGTTTCGATCAGCTCAGGCTGCTCGGCGGTATTCGTGAATCAGGCCGCCGAGGCGGTCGACGCGCTCGACCGGTCGGGAGGTGCCGTCGTCGGCTCAAGCGGGATCGGCGCATCCAAGCTGATACCCCGATGCGGTCTGGCCTGGTTGTAGTGGGCCACGAAATCCACTACCACCCGCTCCAGGTGGTGACGTCCGAACACGAGCGTCCAGTCGAGGCACTCTCGGCGGGCTGTCCCGACGAACCTCTCGGCATACGCGTTCGCCCGAGGCGAACGCACCGGCGTCTTGATGACTCTGGTGCCGTCGGTGGCGAACAGTGTCGAAGGCCTCCACGAACTTGGAATCCCGGTCACGGATCAGGAAGTTGAACCGCCGACCGCAGTCGTTGAGTTCCATCGCCAGGTTGCGGGCCTGCTGGGTCCTCACACAGGCCGTCGGGATGGGCGGTCACGCCGGCCAGCAACACCTGGCGGCGTTTAGCTCGATAAGAACAAGACGTAGAGTCGCTGCAGCCTCACGGTCTCCACGCTGAAGAAGTCACATGCCAGCACACCGAAAGCCTGACACCGCAAGAACTCCACCCAGGTCGGGCCTCCACCGCCTCGGAGCAGGCCCGAGGCGATGGCGACGCAGAACGTACTGCTACCGGTTCTTGGCTGAGGTCGAGTATGTAACAGACATCTGGAATCCTCCCGACGGGCCAGACTGCGAGCGTTTAAGACCGGATGGCGACACGCGGTACAGGGTCGGATCTACAAGGTCAAGGATCTTACCTGGCAGAACCTTGGGAACCATCTTGGTGAGAGCCTCGGTGATCAACCAACTAGCGTCGTCGTCGAAGCATTTGGGGCGTTCGCCCGTCTCTACAATGAAGAAACGCGGCGGCGGCAGCCATGAGCCAATCGTCATCTTGATCTTCCGGCGTCGCGGACGGACATGAGGAATGAAGTCCGACGCGATCCGACACATCATGGTGGTAGACCCCTCGTAGCCCGTGGGGTGCCAGAAGTCGATCGCGTCACGCGACCAACGGCGACTTTGTTGTCGACAGGATCGGGACCATCACCCTCAGCCACCACCTCGGGCTGTTCGACAGCACGATCTGAGCAGTTCGAACAGTCAAAATCCCCATCAGCCGGCCGAACGTCGCGGCCGACATGACGAGAGGAACGGGACGCTAACGAGTCGCAACCCGCTGAACGCGGAACTGACCGGTGCGAACCGCGCGAGGACGTCACCTCTCCCGAGGGCTCGGCTTGCGGGGATGGGTTCCTAAGAAGCGTATTGAACCTCACCGCTGGATCCACGCACGCTCCTGATCCGCGGATTGGCGGGTGCGGTCGTCGGGGCGTGTCTGACCGGGGTGTGGCACAGTCGTGCGGCGGGGCGGCAGCACCTTCATCGGAGGCGGCCATGGAGAAAAAGTGGCAACAACGAGCCTCGAGGCCAGCTCGGGCGCGCGACTGGTTGTTAGGCGCGATCTCGGATCCTTTGTCGTCGATCCCGGAAGCGGGTGCTGGTGCCCCTCTCCACGCCCCGCCGCGGCCGGCGCCTGGCGCGCTCGGCGTCGACGTCCGCCCCTTCCTCGACCTGGAGGTTCTCTACCGCGGCACGTCGACTCTCGAGGAGTTGCCAGCATTCGAGGAGAGAGCGGAACTCCCAGCGCGGCCGGAGGCCTTGGCGTCGACCACGGCGATCTGCTGCAGCGGCGGTGGGATCAGGTCGGCCGCGTTCAATCTGGGTGCGCTCGAAGCCTTGAATGAGACGCCCGACGGCACACCGGGCGTGTATCAACGTGCATCGTTCGTTTCCGCCGTTTCTGGCGGCGGATATGTGGCCGCGGCCTTCGCCTGCGTGCGGGCGGCCGTGACGACGGAGCCACAAAACGGCCCTACTGAGGTCATCGTGCCGGGCTCGGGCGACCCGAAACCCTTCGCGCCGCTCTCGCCGGAGGAGCAGTATCTGCACCGGCACAGCCGCTACCTGAGCCCCAGCGCCGGCGTCATGCTCCAAGCAGCTCTCGAGGTTGCCTGTGGGTTGGTGGCGAACCTGGCCATGCTCCTTGTATGGCTGTTCATTGGGGCTCGGGCTCTGGGCTGGGCCCTCAATGGGGCAGGCATCCTGCCGGAGTTGGGCGCCGGAGACACCGCGCTGGGATGGTCATGGACCTGGTGGGCCACCGGACCCCTCGCAGCCGGCCTGGGTCTGGCCGTCGCTGTCGTTCAGCGCGCCACCCGGCCATATCTTGCCCCGGCGCGGGTCTGGATCAACGCCTTCCGAGGCTGGACCAACCGCCTCCTCGCAGCGGGCGCTGTGCTGACTATCTTGATGGTGGCCGCGCCGTTGGCCGTCTCCGGCCTCGCCCATCTGGCATTGACCGATCAGCCGAACGCGGCCGTGGCTCGCCTGCTAACGGCCGGGGGGTTCGCTACCACCAGTGGCTGCCAAGCCGTGGCCGGCGTTGAGCCGAAGGTTGGGGCTCCACCAGCGGCAAGGAGGGCGTGTGGGCGCCGCCCGGCGACCTTGGCCGGACACACCGCCGGCGCACCGGTGAGCGCCACTCCTGGTACGGCGACGGCGACCGGTGTGGGCGTGCTCGGAGCATTGCTGGCGTTGATCGGCGGCGCGGCAAAGCTTGCACGTGACGCCGGCGTCGACAAGCCGGCCAAGAACTGGGCAACGAAGCTGCTCGCACAGTTCGGGCGCCAGCTGATCCCGTGGGCTGGCACCGCGCTCCTCTGCGCGGTTCTTGCCGGGGCTGCGCTGCGATGGCTCCACGACGCCGTCATCACCGGATGGGGCGGCCACGAGGCGATACTTGTGGCCGCTGCTCTGGGCGTATTTCTCGTGCTGAAAACCTTCAGCGACATCAACCGCACCAGCCTGCACTCGTTCTACAGAGAACGCCTCGCCACCGAGTTCATCCTGCACCGAATAAGAAAGGGAACCAGCGAGGATGCCGAAGCAGTGCCCTACGACATCCCCATCAGCCTGAGCCTGCTTCGTGCCACATCGCACGGTGACCTTCCGCCCCTGCGTTCCGGCACCGCCGTCGCGTTGGGGATGCCCGACGGGGGCCCCGAGCTGATCCTGTGCGCAGCGGCCAACGTCGACGATGACACCGTCCCCACCGGCCGAAACGCCGTCCCGTTCACCTTCACGAGCCGAGACGTAGGGGTCTCGCTGGCCAATCGCGTCGTCGACGGCCTTGGCGGTGACCCCTTCCGGATGCCGGTGCTTGAATACGAACTCCACGCCGGCAAGGGTGTCGTCACCGTCCCCGCAGCCATGGCCGTGTCCGGCGCAGCGTTGTCTCCGCTCATGGGAAAGATGACCCGACCTTCCATCCGCCTACTTCTCGCCATAGGAAACCTCCGGCTGGGTCTTTGGCTACCCAACCCGTATCAGCTGGTCCCAAACCCCTCCGAGCCGAAAGGCTTCCCGGGCCGGGTGCGGCGCCAGTGGCGCCAACCGGGCGTCAGGTTGCTACTCGCAGAAGCCGCCGGCCGATCGTCGCTACGAAGCAAATGGCTATACGTCACCGACGGCGGCCACTACGACAACCTCGGACTGGTTGAAGCACTCAAGCGACGCCCCGACCGACTATTCGTCCTTGACGGAACCGGCGACAAGGACGGTTCGTGGACGACCCTGTCCCAAGCGATCGCACTCGCCGACAGCGATCTCGGCGTCAGAGTTGACATGACGCCGCCCGAACTCACTGCGCCAGCCGATGACAGTGGCGGTCCTCGCTGGCCGTGCGCCGTAGGCCGAGCCTGGTACCCGGAAAACGGCAGCATCGAACAGCGCCAGCCTGACGGCGGTCTCCAGAGCCGGAAGCCCGACGCGGTTATCTTTTACGGCAAACTTGGTGTTGCCCCCGAGACCCCGCTCGCGGTGCGCTCCTATCAGGCGTCCCATCCCCAATTCCCCCACGACCCCACCGTCGATCAGCTCTACGGCTACGAACAACTCGAGGCCTACCGGGAACTCGGCCGTTGGGTCGGCGAGCTGCTGAGGTCCCTGTCCGACGTCTGAGATCTCGCTCAGGCCGTAAGGAGCAGTGCACGGCTCGGCTTAGGGGTGCCAGGGTATATGGATGGTAAGCATCGAGTGATGGGATCGTGTCGCCCGCGGCGAGGCGCCGCCACGGCCTCCGACAACCCGTTGACCTTGACGTCGACTTTTATCGTCTTCCAGAGATGCCCTGAACGCCTCCGCATAGAACGGCGAGCGCAAGCCCACGCTCCCGCTCCACAGGAACCGCGGCACCACGGTGCGGGATGCCGCGTGCAGGGCGAGCTCCCTGTACACCTTGGCGGCAGACGCGGCGAGCTCGCCGGCTCGCTCACGATCTTCTGGCGACCTCATCGCCCTCTCGGCTTCGAGCGTGACCCGCGTACAAAACGATGTGACCGTACCTGGTGTTCGTACCCTGGCTGGCTAGGTCACGAGCGATGTTCGAATCGTGGCGCGCTCGCTCTGGGTCGGTTCTTCCGAGTTGAAGGGGGTGAAATGTGGCACCGTCGCATTGGGGCGACCGGTTCGTGGTCGGGCAGGCTGGGCCGATGCCCTCGCCCCGGTCCTGTCCGCCCGTAGGTCGTTCGTGATTCGCAGGGTTCCGGTTCCCGCCTGACGTGATCGTCGTGGCCGTCCGCTGGTACTTGCGGTATGGCCTTTCCTACCGTGACGTCGAAGACTGCTGGCCGAGCGCGGCATCGTCGTGGACCACGTCACCGTCTACCGGTGGGCGCAGCGCTTCACTCCCATTTCATCGACGCGGCCCGACCCTGCCGGCATAGTGTCGGAGAGCGCTGGTCGTCGATGAGACTTACCTCAAGATCGCCGGCCGGTGGTGCAACCTGTATCGGGCCGTCGACCAGTTCGGCCAGGTCATCGACGTCTACCTGTCACCTCGACGCAACGCCACGGCGGCTCGGGCCTTCTTCACCAAGGCCCTGGCGGTCACCCAGACCGAGCCGG
>JRHI01001366.1_pt1 | contig 20835 bp, 11 predicted proteins | sample 215371 | NCBI WGS metagenome assembly JRHI01 (sample SAMN02929681, study PRJNA255918) | sediment metagenome | biome: cave system; feature: Ice Cave; material: Sediment; isolation source: sediment from deep within a dark volcanic ice cave with no known source of... ...
GTTTTTGGCAAGTCTCTCGTAGACCTGAGTAGTTACAATATGGCAATCCTCAATGCTTCCTCCTCCCTTTTCATCAAGCAGAATACCACTGCTTTTCCCATCATAGATTTGGCATTTTTCGATAGTGGGATTGCTTTGCCGAATCTCTATACCAGCACTTGCGTTGCCATAGATTTTACACTCTGTTACGGTAGCCTGTCCATTCTCACTAATTAAAATACCACTTACTCCCGCACTATAGATTTTACATCCCTGGATAACAAGACTACCAAGCTGTCTGATCTCTATACCACTACCATTATTGCTATAAATACTACAATCCTCTATCTTAGCATGGGAGCTGGTGGAGACTACAACTCCTGCTCCTTTCCCAGAACAAACTTGGCCGCCTTTGATGGTTGGAGCGCTTCCCCGTTCTATTTCTAGAGCCGTCATGCCATGGGATTCTAATTGACAGTCCTGCACCAGTCCTCGTGCATTTTCAGTGAACACAATACCTTTGCCTTTACCATCATGAATATGGCATTTCTGGATGATAGGATTGGTGGTAGGGCCATACGCTTTAATACATACAGATGTTTCGGATGTGATATCACATCCTTCTAGGGTTAGTTGCCCTTGCGGGATATCTATCGCAGCTGAGTCTTTAGAAAGTAACCCACTTCTGGAAAGAAACTCACTTTTGCCCCGTATCGTAAGACGATGTAGCGTCGCTCTCTCCGTCTTCATAACAATACATGGCCCTTTACTCTCAATCACCGCTTCTTCAGCCGATGCGTCACCCACGATCTCAACTGGTTTCGTAAGCACAAGCTGCTCTTTATAAATTCCAGGGCGCACAAGAATGAGCGCATGGGGATCTGCATGTTTCAGAGCCTCACTAATGCTCGTATAGGCTTCTTCCCCCTTCTTACTAGAAACCCTCAGCTGTTGTCTTACAGGGGTTCTCTGAGTTATTTCTGTCGCATATTTCATCGTCGATGAATGGAAGACTTCATTTTTTTTCTCTTCGGTTCGTATATCTAACGATTGTAGAGGTACACCATTAGCTCTATCCTCTGTTATTGAAAGTCCACTTTTGGATACATTTGCTGAGAAAGGAAGTGATGGATTATCTTTTACTTCTTGCTCATTATTGGTTGGAGCAGCAAGGACAGTACTTCCACTTTCACTAGTGACTGTTCCATCCACTGACACTATCTCCTGTGGAGTTTGCTTCTGTTCAACGACTGTTTGGGTAACAGAACCACTATTCTCATTATTCACAAGAGGGCTATTAGCTGTAAACTTTTCATGCTCTTCACTATTCTTTACAGGCTCTGCTGGTAAACCTCCTGTCGTGTGTTTGATTGGTTGGCTGGTATCGATATCCTTTTTCAAGATATGCATCTGACATAGGATACCAAGTGTGATATCATCCCCACTGCCTGTTTTCGTGGCTGCATTAAGCCATCCTTCTAGATTTGTCTCTACCTTCTCTATACCTTCCGCATGAATAATACTCCAGATATCTGTGCCAACCTTGAGGAAGCCCTCCCCTGTACGGAATGAGTTGGCATAACCATCTGTAGAAAGTAAGATAAGGGCAGGTGATGTCGCCAATCCTTGAAAATGGAGCCGAAAGTCATTGGCGGCAGTGGCAGTACAGAGTGATGTTGTTTCATTAGCGAGAAGACGTACATCACTGTGCATTGGTTTTGTTACCTCTCCTGTTTCAGAAACCACCATGATATCACCATCACCTAGTTGTAATAAAAAAAAGAAGGTTTCAGTTACCAGAGCGGCTAAGAGAGTTGCTCCATAGGGAATAGTATGGTTTGTGCTAGCCTTCCAGACCTCAGCTTGCTCTTTCTTCGAAAGCCACTTCCATTCATCCTCAGAAAGGCGATTGCTCAACCAATGTGCCTCGACGGCTTCACGCCAGCGATGTACAATAATGCGTGGTATCTTTTCTCCCATATCCCTAATGGTTGAGCGACTAGTAGCAACAGGCATTCCTTGTGCAAAATTGAGCAGTTCCCGAATTGCCACCTGAACAGCAATTTTAGATCCAATGTCACTACGGAAATACTTATCACTTCCATGACCATCGGCGATAGCTAGCACTAATGGCATACTGCTCCCCGACTGTAGCGCCCACTCAATAGCATCTTGGTTTGGCTTTCCCGAAAGGATGTGGGCTGCACCTTTGACCGACTTTCCCAAGATGCGCCACTTTGGGAGGTTTTTTTCGTCTAGCATCACTTTATCCTTAGAATATATCTACATTGCCACCCGATTGTTGACCACCACTATTCGGTGGTGGAGCAGGGATCGTTGGGACAATAAGTCCATTACCACCAGGTGAACCGGGGTTATTAAGATCATTAGGGACATTTGGAGCTGAGGATGCCTGAAGTACAGCTGTAGAGGCCCATTTGATAAAATTTGTCAGATCTTGAGCGGTGCGTGCCCGTAACGGCGCAAGCTCATCGTTACCTATAAATCGCTTCAACATATTGTAATCGATATCGGCATCATTGGCACCAATACCAATGGCGATACGCACTGCTCTTTTGCCCCATGGCTGATCCATGATAGCCTTAATACCTTGTCCTGCATCATCAGTCGGATAGCCATCGCTAAGGAGTACTAGCACAGGTGGGAGACCTCGGGATTCCATAGGGGGCATCTTGAGTTGATCGGCAACCATCCTAAAAGCCTTGCCCATATCCGTTACCCCTTTCGCTTCAAGATCTCTCCATTGGAACGTTTCGATAGGTGTTGGCTGAGCAACATGCCAATTTGCACCACTCGAAAATTTTATGGCGCGAACGAATACTTGGGCATGAGGATTTGATTTAGCGACTTCGCGCATCTGAGGAATAGCCTCATGAATTGCTGTATTCAACGATTGTATCTTGCCATTTGATAGCATTGAGCCAGAGCAGTCCGCAATCCAAATAAATTGCAGCGGACGCGCAGCCATTTCACCACCGGGTAAACTCATAATTTGATTCCTCCTTTATTTCGTCCTAGCATCTTTTTGCTTTAGGAAATATCCCGTCGCGCATCCGAGAATGACACACATCAAGGCCAGCATAAACCAAGATAGTAAGAGATGACCACTTATGTGCTCAAATGCGAATGAGTCTGCTCCAATCTGATCACCATTCAGACCAATAGATGAACCCATACCTACCATAGCCCAACGTGATGCAAAGAAGCCTGCTAATGCTTGTGCAATACCATCTGTTTTAAAGATGACGCCTGAGAAAATGACTTGTGGAATGAGTATGATTGGAATAAAGTTGGCGGCGCGATCTATGTTAGGGGCAATAGCTGAGGTAGTCAAACCCAGCATCAGCCCGGAAAATGAGGTTAAGACCATCGTAATAGAGATTTCTGTCGTAGTGGGTAGGAAAATGCTTTGTTGAAATGGTGAAGCTGCATTCACCATAAAGACCAACACCAAACATTGCAACACGCATAAAATTCCTAGCACGACAATCTTAGAGAACATATAGGGAATAATCCCAAGATTCACTGCACGCTCACGACGATAAATAGGCAATTCTTTGACTATCTCTCGCGTCGCATTGCTGCTGCCAAACAATACGGCGGCAAAGGCCATAATAAAGAGTGTTTTTTCTGCATCTATTCCCGGCTGAGATGTATTAAAAGGATCATTCTTTAAGACATATTTAACAATGATAATGAGAAGTAGACCAATAATAGGGGCCTGCAAAAGCAAAATCATCAGGTTACCAATGTCGTTTTTTAGTAACTCTGCATAACGAATAGAGAGCAAGAGGAATTGCTGTAGTAGCTTTCCGCGTTTCGGTAGTATTCTGCCGCCTTTTTGCGAGATAACATTACTCTTAGGTCTTTGTTGAAGTGGAGCTACAACATACTTTTGATATTCTGATGAATTCTTAAATCTTAACTCCGCTTTTTCTGGAATGTCTGGCACTTGTTCGGTTGGCTCCAACGCGCTATATATATCAGCAAAATCTGCTTGACCAAAGTAAGTCGTTGCCTCGTCTGGCGGACCAAAGTATGCTAGACGGCCACCTTTACAGAGAAAGCAGACATAGTCACAAACGGCAATGTTATTTGTCGCGTGTGTTACCAGAATAATGGTGTGTCCTTTATCGGCTAGTTTGCGTAAAAGCAACATCATTTTGCGATCAAGACCTGGATCGAGACCTGATGTCGGTTCGTCAAGGAAGAAGACACTCGGTTTAGCTAATAACTCTAAAGCAATTGAGACGCGCTTACGTTGCCCACCTGATAGTTCTCGAATCAGCAACTTGCGCCGATACTTCATTTCTACATCATCAAGTACCTCGTCAATACGTTGCTGAATTTGCATATTCGTAAAGTCCGATGGAAGACGCAATCTCGCTGCGTAATAGAGCGCCTTTTCTACAGACAAATCGCGATGGACAATATCATCTTGCGGTACGTAGCCAAGCTGCGTACTGAAGGCAGAGAACGAGGTATAATAGTCCTGACCATTATATAAAACCTGTCCTTGATGTGCAGGGCGTAAGCCATTAAGTGCATCCATCAATGTTGATTTGCCATAACCAGAACCGCCTACAAGTGCCACAAACTTGCGTGGAGAAATAGCAAACGAGATATCATTGAGCAGTATTGTCTGTTTGTCTCCGATTTTCCTGAGATTGAGTGCATCAATACGAATACTTTTGCTTTCGTCTTGTTGCGTGAGTACGTTACCATCATAAGTGAACTTAAAAGGCCCTATGCGTATTTCGTCGCCAACTTTGAGCAATCTATTTGTAACTAATTGGCCATTGATATACACATGATTGGTACTTCCCATATCTATGATGCGATACGTTCCTTTCTCTTGAATCAAACGCGCATGAAATGCTGAGACCTGGGGATGATTGAGCATAATTGTATTCTTCGTTGCTCGACCAAGAGTGATTTCAGCAGCTCCCAAGACAATAGGATGAATTATCGGAATAATATCTTGAGATGATCCACTTCCATCATTGTAAGCAAGTGTGACGAGTGTGCCAAACTCGTTGCCTATGCGAAAAACATCACCACGAGCTAGAATTTTACGAAAGGGTTGCGTTCCTTTGATATAACCACCCTGATAGATCAGGCCATTCAGTGTAGATTTTTGCCCTGACGGGGGATGCACAATTACCCATTGGTTATTTTCTTGTCGAATCTGTAAATGAAATTTAGAAATAACAAGCTCATCGATAACAATATCATTAGAAGGATCACGTCCAATATTAATAACTTGAACATTAGATAGACTCTGTGTTCGTTTTTTCAGATTAGTATTAGTATTAGAACTTATTTCAATTGAAGGTATAGCGGGTGCTCCGGGTAATGATCCTATTTGTGTTTTGTCTGTAGAAGGTGATGATGGAGCATGTTTAGGAATCGTGATGAGGAAGGAAAACGTTGTATCTTTCCCTATTCCAATAGTATCATGGTCTTTAACAGTCGCTTGTTGTACTTGTTGTGTGTTAACAGTGACAATTGTATTTGGTTTAATCTGCTCAATAGTCCACAGATCATTATTGCAAGAGAGACGTATGTGCATCCCAGAAACAGTTGGGTCCTTAACAACAACATCGCTATTAACAGGATCCCGGCCAATAATAATACTAGACTTTGTAATTGGGATAACTTGTCCTTGCTCCGGCCCCGAAACAAAACAAAGAGACGCTATACATTGTTGATACATTCCATTTACCCTCATCTCCTACACTGTATGGAACTATATCACCGAGAGTTGAATTGTAAAGTCCCTACATTACGATGCATTATACTTCATTATTAGCATTAAAGCAATATTGAATTACCAAAAAACAAAACTACCACAAACATTAAATCAAGGATTGTATCAGCGTGTTCCATAGCTATTCATACAGCTACTATTATATGAATGATAAGGTACATCTCAAGTTCTTATCTTTTCTGGGTTTGGCACCTTGTGTCCTTACGAAATTGATAACGATGGCTTACTCACAAAAAGAATATCGGGCGCGGTGGATTGGTTGCTGAGTTGTAGGAGGATGCGCCCGTTACACTCACACTTGCAATCAGACTACCGTTTGTGCCTGTTGTGTGCTAGAGGTAATAGGTCAGTGTGTTGCAAAATAAATGACTTGAAGGCACGGGCAGTGGCGGGAAGATTCTTCTCCTTCAGGTGTACCAACAACCATTGACGCATGAGCGGAAAGCCCTCCACGTCCAATATGACGAGCCGATTCGTCTCCAGCTCCATATCGAGCGCCACCCGCGAAATCAGGGCAATACCAAGCCCAGCCGCAACACTTTGTTTGATGGCACTATTGTTCCCCACTTGCATACTCACTTGCAACGGAAAACCAGCATCACGAAAAGCACCTTCTAAGGCTGACCGCGTGCCAGACCCCTGTTCGCGTAGCAAAAATTTTTCTCGTGCCATATCCTCAAACGGCACACGCACACAGCCAGCAAGACGGTGCGTTGGCGGTGCCACCAGTACTAGCTCATTGTGCGCAAAGGGAGCAGAAAAAACAGGGATATCGGTAGGCGTCTTGCTCATGATAGCCATATCAATGCGATTATTCACCAGTTCCTCTATGAGCGGTGTTGGGTTAATAACCTCTAGCGTGATTTCGACTTTTGGGTATGTTTGCCGAAACTTGCCGAGTAAGTTTGGAATGACATAGGTTCCGACTGTGGTATCAGCACCAACACTGAGCCGACCCGAATGCGGACTGGCAAGAGCGTCCATGGTTTCTACTGTTTCATCGATCAAAGAAAAGATTTTTTGACTATACAGATACAACTCTTCACCCGCCTGCGTGAGGTGTGTTTTGCGCCCAATCTTATCGAAGAGCTTGACTCCCATCGTCTCTTCAAGCTGCCGAATCTGCGCCGATACAGCAGGTTGGCTAAAGTGTAGCTCCTCTGCTGCACGCACATAGCTACAATGTTTTGCAACCACCTGAAAGGTTGCGAGTTGATGCAGATTAATCGTACGCATGCAACCCTCCTGAAGAACATAACTCTACCACGATTTACCTATGATAGTACTATCATAGTCAGCCATGTCAACTGCTTTCCTATTTCTCGTTCGTTTGCTATAGTAGAGGCCACATTCATGGCGCCCGCCGCGACAGTGAAAACCTGACAAGATACTATAGGGAGAGAAAGAGCCAAGTATGTCCGAGCAGCAACAACCGCTTAGCGTAACAAACGATACAACTGATACAACTGATACAACTGATACAAGTGAAATCACAGTACCTGACGACACAGTTAAAGTACCGATAATCGGACAGAAAAAAAAGGCGCAACACTCTACCCAAGATATCAGTAATGGTCATGCCATGCACATACTCTCACCTACAAACACAACGGAGCACGAAACCGTAGCAGTAGAGGCAGAAGACCCCCAAAAAACTCTCAAGATGCCCGCCCTGAGACGAACAACACATACACTGCCATTAGAGCATGGCACATCGATAGAGCAAACTTCTCCGCAACCCTCACCTGCGCTTGTCCCGTCACCTGTCCAGGACCAGAATATCTTTTCTCTCCCACCTACAACCTCCCATTCTAATGAAACTTTTTTCTCTTTTTCAGAGACAGATGTCGATATACTAGATATAATCTCACATATGACGTATTCTTTTATTAGCTATGAAGCAATCTCTGTCATACCACAAGCTATCAGCATGGATAATGAACATCCTCTATCAGTCACGCAAGATTTCTCAGAAATCGATGTTGATAGTACCGATACTCTCATGTTGCCCGAACACACACACCAATATAATGACCAACACGTCGTAGGGGCCACATTTATGGCGCCCCTCCCCGTCCCCGACATCGATGTCCCCAACGTCGTAGGGACCAGCTTCAGCGCGTCCGCCGCCGACGTGATCGATGTCCCAGAGGTCGTAGGGACCACATTCATGGCGCCCGTCGTGCCCGTCGTAGAGGATATACGGGAAAAACAGGAAGCGCAGGAACAGCCAGCAGACCCTATAGAACTGCCTGAGACACCACACACTATCAATACATCGATACCTTTGACGCCACTACCAGAACCAGTTCTAGAGCAAGCCATACCTGCCGTCACCACACGCCAACCCGTTCATACACGTACACAACGGAAACGGAAACCACTCTGGCGTCGGATTCTCTTTGGGGCATTGCTCTTCTTACTCATAGCGAATGCCTTCTTATTATGGCGCGACCTTACTAGTACTCACCTCGATCTCACTACCATCGACCCTCGGAATGGGAGCACTCGCACACAGCAAGACATTGGGAGCTATCACAATGCCCCATCGCTCACAGCTCCCGTTTCAGGTTCATCGTCCGTGTTTGTAGGTGTGCAAGACAACAGTGGGCAGGGCACACAGCAAGTGCTTGCATTTACGGATAATGCTGCTAGATGGGATATCGCTACACAATTCTCGGCACCTCTGGCATATGGCGCTTTACAAATGAGTCCAGACGGGCATCTGTTTGTTCAGAGTATGAATGCTTTGCAAGTTTGGTCAGTAGATAAGCAGATGCACACACAATTTCTTTGGCAGATACACGGCCCTCAACCAACACGCGGTACACATCCCTTTCGGCCTGTGAGTGATGGACAGAACCTCTATACCATTACGTCTGTCGTCTCGGCGCAAATTGCATCCTATGACCTACATACGGGACAACTGCGCTGGTCGCAGACGTTGCCTGACACCCTCAATTACTCGCCTCCGTTCTTAATAGATGGTCAGACGCTGTATGTAGCAAGCGATTCCAACATCTATGCATTAAAGAGCAGCAATGGTGTACTACTCTGGGAAAACCCCTATCCTACACGAACGCTCCTATTCGCACAAGACGGGCAAACACCATCTATCATCGCAGTCGGCGCCAAAGGAGTACTGGCACTGAACCCTACCACAGGAGCAACCGTATGGTCTTTCACAGGACAAACCACAAATACACTGACCTCGACTCAATTCTATCAGGCTACGCTAGCGAGCACTGATCATGCAACAGGTGTACTCATCTACACAACCGGTATTGCTTGGCAAATTCCACAGGTGCGGCGGCAACTTTGGTTCTATGCTATCAATGCACATACAGGCTCGTTAGTCTGGTCACAGCCCATGGGTACTGGTTTCATCAGTGCTGATGCCGGTCGCATATTGACGCCAATCGTCGATACAACCGACGGTATCGTCATGCTCCAGCAACAGATCGATGAGCAGAGCCAGCGTATTCTCGCCTTTGATACTGCAAATGGTGCGTTGCATTGGTCTAAGAATATACAAAATAGGAATGGCTCGTCACCTACACTCTTGCGCACACCAGATAATAGCCTACTCTTATTTAGCATCGTTAACGAGAGTGGCAGCATCTTTCGTACCTTCTCGCCCTGGCGCCTACTCATGATACAGCTTATTACTTGCAGTGCTGTCAGCCTTCTGCTCCTCTGGCTACTACCGCTTAGCACAATACGCACTCGTTTCACGACACAACTACGGCTACTCACCCGTCGTCGTAGGGGCCTGATTGATCGCGCCCGTCGTGGCCATATCAGGTCGTCGGCGACATTGACCACAGCCACGACGGGCGCGATCAATCAGGCCCCTACAACCAGTTCTGACACATCAAGATCGAAGGGACACATCTCATATCGATGGCTTGCCCTCGTGCTCGTCGGAATCGTTCTAGGAACGGGTATCGTCACATACGTACGGCTTAATCAGTCTCAGGACCGTATTCTGCAAGTCTCAGTGGGAACGGGGACAACACAATGGCAACAGGTAGTCACACCAGGGACACAACCACTGGCAACAAATACCCAGCACAGTTTTGTTGTCACGCAGACAGCGTCTAATACCACGCAACTGCAATCGCTGAATGCTCAGGGACAGGTCCACTGGCAAAGCTTCTCAAGCGAAGGCACCTTTTCCATACCAGTGCCCCCGCCTCATTCAGGCACAGTACTCGTAACACTCAGTGGACGTAGCCCATTGCACTATCAATTTGCTCCCGACGACCCATCGTATGACCATATGCTTGATTCATTTCTGGCACTCTACTTATTCGATCAGGCAAGTGGCAGAACCCTCTGGCAAAGCAATGCTATTTATCCTGACGAACAACAAGATGGCATCGTGCTCGGTGCGGATACCCATGATATTTATATCGCTAGTACGCAGACCATTCTATCAACAGGAACGCACGGCGCACCGACTCCAACAATACAGCTTTTCGCGCTGAATCAGGACACTGGCGCTGTTGATTGGCGCATCTTTGGACCTACCGCGTCTGCCAAAGCCCCACACGATGATGGTAAATTATTGCTGCGCCAAGGTCTTGTCATCTGGCAGGTCGTGGGCATCGTCTACGCTATAGATACCAGTGTAGGGCAGATCGCGTGGCGCCAACCGCTCGTCGGTGATAGTGCAACGCTCCTCGTGCCAGAAGAACAGCAGATGACCTTTGCACCAAACGCAGTAGTAGTCACACGTCTCGATGGAATCCATGCACTCGATCTCAACTCTGGAAACGAACTCTGGCATATACCCGTCGTAAGGACCAGCGTAGGGACCAGCTTCAGCGCGTCCGCGTCCGCCCCCGGAATAGCGTTCGTTGGGCATACACTCCTCCTCTACGGAAATGGTGAAGTAGATGCATATAACGTGAGTAATCAACAAAATCTATGGCACCACAAGCAACTCGCTACGATACAGCACATCAGTATCTCTGATGATGGCAAACTTGCCTATATACTGCTCCTAACCGGAGGTACCACACCAGAACCATCAGTAGCAGCCCTAGATATACAGACAGGCACAGTGGACTGGACATTCACTCCCGCAGTACAGTCTCGCGTTCTCAATGCATATGCAGATGGCTTTTTCTACAGCCATAGCGTACTCTTTGTCACCATCTGCTCTTCCTCCTCACAAGAGATGTGCGTCGATCCACACTTATACGCCCTTGATGGCATAACTGGTAAAACAGCTTGGAACATGACAGGGACCACCCTTTCTGACCTGCACATCAGTCAGGACGGGAGTGTAATCCTCTTCCGTCTCGTGAGTAGCTCATGGCATGACATGCTCACACGCCTCAAAGCATAAACTGCATATGATCTTATCCTGCAAGCACTCCCCATCGTCACAGAATTAGGCAAGTAGTATTCTCAAATCTCAACCCCTTCTTACAATATTTTACAGAAACTCAACCTGAATCGAGGATTTTTCTTTGCTTAACTACCATTATAATAATCTACGAGACTTTTTCTTCTTGCGTAATCTAAAGATAAGAGGATGTATGGAAAGACACAATACGAAAATAGGGCAGAGATCTGTACGCTACGCAATGCCCATTATGGGAACTATCATTATACTAGCATTGATTCTGGGCGTGTTTGTCTATTTTCCCAAGCAACAGACTCATGCGGCCGCTAATGCTACACAGCCAGCACGTCCCACAGCCGCGACCCCCAGCGACTGGCCGATGTATCTTGGGAACAAGGAGCGCACAAACTACAACGGCAACGAAACTACGATCACGGCAACAACTGTACCCAACTTGAAAACCCATTGGACATACAGTACCGGGGGAGTCATTTCTGCTCAACCATTAGTAACAAATAGCATGGTCTATTGGGGTTCTTGGGATGGAAACGAGTATGCAACCACCCTCTCCGGTAAAAAGCTCTGGTCTACCTTTATCAGTAGCGCCATACCGGATTGTACCCCTCCTTTCGTTTTTGGTGTTGGCAGCACCCCAACGATAAACGACGTATCTATCAATGGGAAAACCACCTCGGTTGCCTTTGTGGGTGGGAACGATTCCATATATGCGTTGAATGCTATGACAGGAGTTATCATATGGAAAACCGTTATCGGCCCATCTCCTACTCATTCCTTTATCTGGAGTTCTCCTGTTTACTATAAGGGTAGTATCTATGTTGGTATCTCTTCTGTAGATGATTGCCCGTTAGTGCAGGGAGGGTTCGCACAATTAGATGCGGTAACAGGAGCCATCTTGCACGTCTTCAATACTGTCCCTAACGGCTGTACAGGCGGCAGTATCTGGGGTTCACCTGCAATTGATCAGACCACAGGTACAATTTACGTAGTCACCGGAAATGCAGGAGTATGTGCAACGCCGGAAATCTACGGCTCGGCATTTCTATCGTTCCGGGCTTCGGACCTCTCACTCATTGATTCCTGGCAAGTACCAAAAAACGAACAGATCGGTGATAGTGATTTTGGCACGTCCCCAACGCTTTTTACCGCAACAATAGGAGGTACTCCGGTGAATGCAGTGGGCGCAATAAACAAAAGTGGCATTTACTACGCCTTGGATCGGACTTCTCTTCATACTGGCCCTCTCTGGAGAGCATATGTCAGCGCAGGAAGAGTTAATATTGGCTCCGCTGCCTGGGATGGCACAACGCTCTATATCGCAGGGCGTAACACCATCATCAATGGCGCGAAGTGTACTGGTAGTATTCGAGCCGTGAATCCTTCTATAGGAGCTTTCATCTGGGAACTCTGTCTCAATAAATCCATCTACGCAGCTGTAAGTGCAGTCCCAGGTGTAGTGTTTGTCAGTGCAGGTTGGCAGCTGATAGCTGTTTCTGCAACAACTGGTCAAATACTCTATACCTACAAGCCTGGGCATCCCATTTTGGGAACGTCTTCTATATCCAATGGCGTCCTCTATATTGGAGACGAATCCGGTACATTGTCTGCACTAGGTCTCTAGATACGGGAAAGACAGGAACTACCTCCATCACATGATACAAGTTTCTATATCATGTGATGGAGAGCTTGTTTGTATATATATCTATAAATAAAGGAATACATCACGATGAAACACTCGAAAGTTGACTCTATCAGGCGGATAGGTCCCTGGCTCTCCATAGTTGCGGTGATCCTCTCGTTGGTAGTAACGGTAATGAACCACCCAAAATCCGTTACCCATGCTGCTCAGTCGAGTGACTGGCCCACTTATCTTGCAAATGACGCACGTACTAGCTTCAATAGTGCTGAAAAGACACTGAACAAAACCACGATCTCCCAGCTCAAAGTTCATTGGATGGCTCGTGCAAAACAACATATTTCAGCAGAGCCAGTTGTGGCGAATGGATTAGTGTATTGGGGCTCACGAGACGGCATTGAGCATGCGACAAACCTTTCCACAGGACAAGATGTCTGGGCAACAAACCTGGGCGAGACAATACAAGTATGCAATAATACAAAGTATGGCATATTTGGTACAGCAACCGTTACCCAAATATCAATAAACGGTGTGCTAACTCCTGTATTGTTCGTGGGCGGAGGTGATGTACAGCTCTATGCGCTCAATGCTAATACTGGCTCAATCCTATGGAATACGCGATTAGGAACTCAGCCTGACTTCTTCCTCTTCAGTACACCATTGGTATTTCAAAACAGTGTTTACATGGGAGTATCCTCACACGGCGATTGTCCGCTAACACAAGGGCAATTTGTGCAGTTGGATACCACAACGGGGACAATACAACACATATTTAAAATTGTGCCTGATGGCTGCGTAGGAGGCAGTGTATGGGGATCGCCGTCATTTGATGCGCGTACAAACACGATCTACTTCGCTACTGGCAATGAAGGTGCATGTTCAACAACCGAGACAATGACAGACTCGCTCATAGCTGTCAATGCTGCTGACCTATCACTTGTCGGCATGTGGCAGATACCACTGTCACAGACCGTAGTTGATAGCGATTTTGGAAGCACACCTACGTTCTTCGAGGCAACGATTAACAATGTTTTACATCACATGCTAGCACTGATAAATAAGAACGGCATCTACTATGCCTTTGACCGAAGCAACATCAGCGCCGGACCAATATGGCAAGTAAGGTTAGCCGATCCTCGTCTCGGCCATGGGAAGAGTATTGACATTTCATCGAGTGTTTGGGATGGTACCAACCTCTACGAAGCGGCAGGCACTACCGTTATCAATGGACAGAGCTGCCAAGGTGGCTTGAGAGCGCTCAATCCAGCTACAGGTCGATTTATCTGGGAAGCTTGCTTACCTGTAGACCCTCTTGGCCCCATCATCGGTGTACCTGGGCTAGTGGTCGTGGGAGTCGGTCCTGCTCTTATGATATTTGACGCGAAGACTGGAGCGCAACTCTTTAACTACCAAGATAGTGCCCACCCAACAACCTCAAACTTCTTAGGGCCAGCTAGCATTTCCGACGGTATACTCTATGCAGGAAACATGGACAACTACCTGTATGCCTTTGGCTTGTAATACCAATTTTACTATGAGTCACCTTAAATAGGTGGACAAGAGCAACGAAACGGGCAATGTTCATCATGAACATTGCCCGTTTCGTTGCTCTTGTCCACCTATTTAAAAACATGAGTCACCCCAAACCCCCTGTCATAAGCAACCAATTTCTTGTGAACACTGCGGAGGCCCTCCTTCCGGAGCAAAGTATACTTTAACCATCCTCCCCGCACGTGACTCGCTCATGAAAAGAGTGTGATGCACGAATGGCCTTGTTGCCATTCGTGCATCACACTCTTTTCATGAGCGAGTCACCCAGTGACAAGCGCTAATTTACCTTTGCTAGACTAACCATCCGCATCTCCTGTATCACCTTGAGTTGATATGTCTGGATTACTATCATGACTCGGATAGATCAGTGTTCCTTGCGGAACAGCCTGAGCGTTTGCTCCAACATTTGGGCCTGCATAGAACACTGGATAAAAAGGATCAGCCCAATTACTATTAGAGTCACCAAACACGAAAGCGAAAGAATGGTTCCCAACCGGGAGCTTCGTACTCACCTGATAGAGCGCACCTGTACTATAGGAACCTGAAACATAAGTCATAGGATATGCCACATTATCAACATACACGTCTGAGGTGATAGGGGCCTGACCAGTACTGTCAGTGTAGGTTTCTTGGAAGGTAAACACAGTTGTGGCATTACCAGAGGTAGGATTCACCGACTCATTCGTGAGTATAAGGGGGGCAACTGTTGGATTTTCATATCCTTCATAAATGCGCACACCGGAACCATCATCAAAGCGGAAACGAAAGTAATGGTGTCCAACCGTAAGATTTGTTGTATAAGAGTATTTTACTCCTTTCGAATAATTTGTCCCATTTGGCTGCAGGTCGTACCCTATTCCATCAATATCCACTTTGGCCAGCGTAGGCGCTGTGTTTGTTGGCGATTGGTACATTGCTGAGTACTTAATAGGAGTAGATGGAAGCGCCACAGCAGGGTTTACGGAAAGTCCCGTCAAGTTGAATGGGTCCACTTCAGGGCCTGAAAATGGCACTCCATTATAAGGTAATGTAAAGGTGCTCCCTGTTGTGTCAGTAGAAAAGGTAAAGGAGAAGTTATGCTTTCCAACACCTAACGGAGTCGTGTACTCATACACAACGTTCTTATTCTTTAGCTGTCCAATAGACTTCATAGGATAGCTAACTCCATCAATGTTCACATTATGAACAGTCGGAGTAATGGGTAGAGTATAATAGATATCATATTTGAAGGTCGTGGCAGGCCCTCCAATGTCAGGTGTGAGAGAAGACCTTACGGACGTGATCGGCGCTCCTGTTCCATAGGTCGGCACACGTAGCGGCTGAATGTAATTCAAGAGAGGAACCGTCATAGGTGGCTGTGGTATCTGCGAAAAGTCAAAAAAGTCCATCAAATCGCTAGTAGATGGAAGCGCATCACGCTGTCCCAGGCTTGGTAAATTGAAATTCTCTTCCGTAAACTTGATGAACGAGCTGAACTCGCCTTGTGTATGCGAGATATAGCCAGCCTTCGCATAAGGTGAGATCACAAGCAAAGGAACACGCAGGCCTAACCCAACATGATCTGGTTGGGGAGGAGTAACATGGTCATAAAAACCACCCCATTCATCCCAACTCACGAAGATAGCCGTATCCTTCCAATATTGACTATTCATGACAGCATTGACTTGTTGGGCAATAAAGTTTTCTCCGCCCTGCATAGGAACGGGGGGATGCCCTGTCGCATCTCCTCCAGGTGGAGTAATCCATGAGACTTGTGCCATATTGCCGGATTGCACATCAGTAATAAACTGAGCGGAGTTAGGAACATCACTCGTCGATTTGGCAACACTGTTCAGCAGGAGGGGCGAATTCCAGACGGGAGTACTGGCATAGTACCGCCAACTTATCTTATTGGCATCAAGAACCTGGGGCAAACTGCTGATAGAATAACAAGGATAGGCCCAGTATTCACTTCCCGTTTGCGCATCCTTTGAATGCACTTGCGTATTTTGCGTCGATTTACAGCCATTTTGACTATTTGTCACGTCTAGCCCGCCGGTTTGCGCAGCAACCATCTCCATATGATTAGGTGCACTACTCGTCGAGGCAGACGAAAAGAAATTATCACTTAACCCAAATTGTTTCGCGTAGGCCCAAGACACAGGTAGATCACTCCCTGTGTATTGGACATAGCTACGCAGAGGGAATTTATCCATCTTTCCCCCATTAATCGCAGCTTTTGTCGCGCCTCCCGAATGATCAAAATCTTCATAGATTGGATTTGATGCTGGATGTTCAACAAACCCATTGACGCCAGGAAATAACCCAAACATATTATCAAATGAGTGATTTTCCATCATCACGATGACAATATGCTTGATAGGTGTCGTCGCATTTGTCTTACGATATAGCGTTGCTTGTGCCTTGTGTGACATAATTGCAGGCACCACCTGCCAGACAGCTACCAAAAAAACGATCAGTAGTGCCATACTCACATACAATCGTTTCGTTTTTAAAAGATGCATAGCTTCCTCCTCATACATATCAAGATTAATGGCTTCATAAATTTCACTCACATCTCTTGCTTTGACCCATAGAAGTATAACAGGTCGTAAACCAAGGAGGCATCAAGACGAGGTTAAGATGTTGTTGCGAAGTACGTGTTTTCGTAACAGTTTCTTAACCAACTCTCAATGGGAGTACCATCTCCCATTGGATAGGCCCTACTATAGGGTGTTGTTTTGATATATTTTTTTCTTATCGAAAGCTGCCAAGAAGTAAGATAATATCTATCACAAATTACCCACGGAGGATATACCCCCTCCTCAATGAGGATACTTTGTCAGGTTTTTTTATCTGTCTATCAAGGATAGAGATATCCTCGAATAATAACATCATATAAGGAATAGTATCTATGCACAAAAGAAAATTAAAACTGGAGAGACCTACACAATTTCTTGTTAAACGATGGCAAGTGATAAGTCTCTTGAGTGTTGCTCTCATTCTCATTGGAGCAATATTCGTATTTCTCCACCATACAGTGACGTTGGCTGCTCCGGCTGCTCCGGCAGTTCACAAACTCGCTTTGGGCGACTGGTCAACGTACATGTATGATAATCAGCGTAGCGGCTACAATAGTAACGAGACCGTTATCAACAATACCACGGCATCTCAGTTAAAGCTTCATTTCGCTGGGAGTTCCTTCCTCAAATACGTTCATCTGGGACTCGCCTCTCATCTACAATGGAAATGTCTATATTGGTACTGCCACAACTGGTGAAGGTAGTGGTTGTCGTCTTGTACCAGGGCAGTTCTTACAATAAGAACGGTTACTACTATGCATTGGAGCGCAATTCATTGAGTAATGGTCCTGTTTGGAAATTTCAGCTTAGCACTAAAGGTGGACCGTGCCCTCAATGTGGACAAGGAAGTATTGCATCTAGCGCCTGGGATGGAAATTACCTGTATGTTGCTGGAGGGATAACAACCATTAGTGGTATTGATTGCAAAGGAGGTCTACGTGCCCTCAACCCTGCTGATGGCAGTATAGCCTGGGAGACATGTTTGGGTGGAACCGTGCTAGGCTCTGTGACAGAGGTACCGGGAGTAGTAGCTGTGGTCGCCGCAAAGCACCTCGTATGGTGTGATGCTAGTACAGGCGCAAAGCTTTTTGACTATTCAGCTACTTGGTCCTTCTATGGCTCACCAGCAATCTCAAATGGGATACTGTATGTAGGAACTATAGGAGGCATCCTGTATGCGTTTGGCCTGTAAAAGACCGCCCGATACAATTCTCTTGAAATCACGTTTTTTCATGCGTACATCTCCCGGAAGCTAGTATATTTGGGTGTGGATACAAGCTAGGGAGCAGAACGGGCATAGTGCCCGTTCTGCTCCCTAGCTTGTATCCACACCCAGATTCGGGATGATCCATAGCAAACGTTTATTACGCTCAAAGCATTAATGTGTTGCCAAGTAATCCTTGATTATCGATCCCATACCCGCTACTGCTTTGGTGTCACCGCATGTCCAAGACACATCGAGACTAGTTGGAGCAAGACTAGTCTCATTTTGTATCAAGTAAGGAGGTGTAAACGCCCATGCCGACCAACTTGCATTACGTGACTGCGCATAATTCAAGAATGTGCTCACAGCTTGTGGTGCTGCATCATGGCTTACACCCTTACACTGAGCAGCTGTATAGGAGTTTGGCAAGAATGCCCACTCTCCATAGTAGAGAGGATAGTGATTAAGAATCGGCCCCCATTTGGCATCTTGCTGCTGCGGAGTTGCCCCAATACCCTGATATTCATGGAGAGAATAGATGATGTTATTGTCATTAATTCTCATATTGCCCAGAGTAGACCAGCCGCCTTCTTCGGCAGTTAAGGCTCCATCACCATTGCCATTATTTTTCCCTTTCCCCGCTGAACCAGCCTCTAACACGATAATCTGTCGCGCACCCGTCGAGCGCACAGCATCGACTAAATCTTGGAAGCCAACGATTGTTGCACCACCAATTTGCCCACCACCATGCAACCATGTCTGCCAATCAGGTTCCTGTGGCTCGTTGTATAGGTCATACAAGATCATAGGATTATTCTTGTAATGAGCAGCGATGATCTTCCAGAAAGCTACATCCTCCGTTTTCGGTAATGTAGCCGCCTTAGGATAGGGAGCGCCGGCTTTTATATTATCATGCAAGTCTAACACGACATAGAGACCAGCCGCATTCGCCTCTTGCACTACTTGATCTAATTTCGAAAGATAATCAGTTGGATATTGTGCGTAAATCCAGTTAGAAATGGGTAGACGCAAAACATTCATCTTCCATTCTTTCGCCATAGCATCGAAAACACTCTGGTTTAAAACGGCGTTTATTTTCTTGGTATTACTCCAGCTTTTTATATAATTGAAGGGGCTTTCGATCTGTGCTCCACGCAGTAGAACTAGATGCCCGGAAGCATCTATAATCTTTGTACCTTCAATATGTAATAGCCCCGTAATAGGTGCTGAGGTCGGAGAAACACCCACTGTGGGTGTTGGGCCACTACTTCCTTTACTCCCTCCAATGCCAGGAATAACTCCTTGCTGAACCAACAATACCGCCAGAACGACTACTATCACAAGGCAAACTGCAATAATGGCAATGAGTGATTTTCTCATGGTCTTTGTCTCACCTGCACTTTTTTCCTTTCATCCTTGATGAAATCTGTCAAATCTATCATATTTCCTTTCCATACGTTCAAGCAGAAGTAACCGTTTCAGTAGATGCACGGAATCTCTTTTCGCTTTTCCTCTGCTCCAACATAGAAGTGATAATATTCGTCACAGTGATACCCCAAGCATCCCAATTCAACACGTCCTCGAAAGTAGCTCTACTCGTCTGCACAAGTTTCGCATAGCGCTGATCGTCGCGATAAATACCAGCAATCAGTTCAGCATACTCGGCCCCACCTGCATGTGGTGGTAAGGTATAGCCATTTTCTCCCTCTCTTACCGCGCCCGTGACACCGCCTGTATCAGTACTAATGCTTGGCAGGCCAAAAGAACTCGCTTCGCAAAAGACCATACCATATGTCTCACCTCGTGTTGGCAAAAGCAAGAAATCAGATGTCTCAAAGAGACCTTCAAGCTGTTTGCGCTGCTGCTCATCTTTTCGGCTCAAAAAGGGAATGACGTGTAGTCGCTCATGCGTAAAAGGAGCAGGCGGTATACAACCGCATACGGTTAATTCCGCTTGAATACCCAGTTCTTCCAGTTTTAGGAGTGTATCAAAAGCTATCGCGCCCCCTTTGCGCTCCCAGTCAGTTCCCAGGAAAAAAAGTTTGCAGTGCTCGGATTTCTTCCTCTTCTGCACCACCTCTATAGATGGAGGATGATCGATATTTGCACCAAATGGTACCGTATGAACGCGTTTTGCATCGATAGTATAATGTTCTCTCGTCGCTCGTGCAGCCCATTCTGAAGGGAAGAAAGCAGCGCTTGTCTTGCGCAAAGCCATATCTTCTAGCTTATCAACTTCATAAAATGAACGTTTGAGCAAATTGGAGTATTGAGCATAATAATCATGCAACAATACAAAATTCGCATCCTCTATCAGCACAATAGGAATATCCGTTTCTAGAAACGCAACCTCGGTTGCACAGCTTGGACCGACGAGCACATCAAATGTACTACCCGCCAACTTTCGCGTCATGATTTTACCATAGTTCCTTGCAATTAGAAAACTATGATAGTACATAAAGCTCTTTTTCAAGAGCAATTGAGCACTTTTATTCATGATTTTCCCCAAATTCACAACAGGAAGCTGGGGTGGTTCTATATACGTAATATCGCCGCAATGCTTCTGTAGAGCTTGCGCGATATATTCATTTGTAATTTTCCATGATGTACGTTTATCTTGTAATATAAGCGTATTTAAAAACCCTATTTTCAAACGCTGCTTTATCTCCCCCATAGCAGGCCTTCTTTCTTATTCTAATAGCAGGGCGCCCGCAAGCGGGAGGGGTCTAGGACGCTCCT
>JRHI01001367.1_pt1 | contig 20807 bp, 17 predicted proteins | sample 215371 | NCBI WGS metagenome assembly JRHI01 (sample SAMN02929681, study PRJNA255918) | sediment metagenome | biome: cave system; feature: Ice Cave; material: Sediment; isolation source: sediment from deep within a dark volcanic ice cave with no known source of... ...
TCATGAGTCTACTCATCGTACATTCCAATAGGCTCGTCGCGCTGAAAAATACGTCGGTGGGTGTGCCAAAATCGGAGCGGCCTACAAAGCCGGTTTTGGGAGATCTAACCGGATTCGAAACTAGAAACACGCAAGGATTCTCCAACTAATTCATCCCCGGATTGTTAGCAACTCTTCCATAACCAGATTGGGGAAGAGTAGCGTCATTCGGGAACAATCAAACGGACGTGTTATCAATCGCGGACTGCTTCCGCTATGCCGAGTTATCATTACCGATTCGCGTGCTGAGCACGCCAAATTTAGGGGCGGCGTTGCGGGCAGGAACAGGCCCGCTGTGATGGGTGGCGGAAGACGCGAAGCGGCTGGAGACAGGCGAGGAGTGCAACTCCTCCCTCCAAACAGAGAAGCTACTTCCAAGATGCTCTTCCACGAATTGCTCAAAGCATGGCAAGAACTAAAATTCATTAAACGACTTGTCGAATTCCTGTCCCGCCGTTCGTCGTTATAGTGAAGGCAGGGTAAATGGCCCGCCTGAAGACCATTACAGGAGAAGAATATGCCGCAATTTTTGGTTGCTATCCACCACCCCGACAACTACGTCCCGTCCCTCGAAGACGAAGCCATGATCCGCGACATCTCAGCGCTCAACAAAGAGATGATTGCTGCTGGCGTCAGGAACTTCGCTTGCGGCCTCTCGTCCGCACCGCTCGCGAAGTCGCTGCGGGCGCAACCCGATGGCGGAGTCCTCATCACCGACGGGCCGTACCTTGAGACAAAGGAGCACGTAGGTGGTTTTTGGATATTGGAAACCGCTGACATGGACCAGGCGGTGGCGTGGGCGCGCAAGGCCGTCGTCGCCTGTCGGACGCCGGTCGAGGTGCGAGCGATCCACTTTCGACCTGCCGCAAAGTAACGGAAGAGCCACGAAGGCATGAGCGACATTCACAGGACGATTGAGGCCGTGTGGAAGATCGAGTCCACACGGCTCATCGCCGCCATTGCTCGCGTCACCCACGATATCGGCATTGCAGAGGAACTCGCCCAGGACGCTCTCGTTACTGCCCTCGAGCTGTGGCCCCAGGAAGGTATCCCCCAAAATCCCGCTGCATGGCTGATGACGGCGGCCAAGCGCCGCGCTCTCGATTATTTGCGCCGTGGCCGCATGCTCGTACACAAGCACGAAGAAATTACTCGGGAACTTGAATTTCAACAGCAGCAGCTCGTAGATGCGCTGGAGCACTCATTGGACCAGGTGATCGATGATGACATCCTGCGGCTTATCTTTACCGCGTGCCATCCGGTGCTTGCGGTGGAAGGACGCATCGCGCTTACGTTGCGTCTGATCGGCGGCCTCACTACGGCGGAGATCGCCCGCGCCTTTCTTGTGCCBGAAAAGACGATGGGACAGCGCATCTTTCGCGCCAAGAAGACTCTCTCGGAAGCTCATGTRCCCTTTGARACGCCGCGCGGKGACGAGTTGCGCCGCAGGGTRWMGTCCGYACTKTCRGTGSTCTACCTGATCTTYAATGAGGGGTATACCGCSACCTCAGGAGAGGAGTGGATGCGSGCCGCACTCTGCGACGAGGCGCTGCGGCTCGGACGYATGCTGGTGCAACTTCTTCCCGGCGAGTCTGAAGTSCACGSACTTCTGGCWYTGATGGAAYTSMAKGCRTCGCGCACTRCGGCWCGCMGRGGAMRMAACGGTGARGCRGTTTTGCTGCSGGAYCAGGAYCGCTCTTTGTGGGACTACGCGCAGATTCAGCGAGGAATGRCYGCGCTCGAACACGCRCAAAGAYTRGGYGGTGGYGCTRRMWACTATGYTTTGCAGGCAGCGATTGCTGCCTGTCACATGCGAGCTCGCACAGTCGAAGAGACCGATTGGGAGCGAATCGTTCTTCTCTACGACGCTCTGATGCAGATCAGCCCGTCTCCCATCGTGGCACTGAATCGTGCGGTCGCCATCGGTATGGCGCAAGGCCCTGCCGCTGGACTCGATGCACTCGATGCAATAGACAGGCTYGGCACYGACTCTGCCTTGGCTGGCTACCATCTGCTCCCCAGTGYTCGCGGAGACCTGCTYATGAAGATGGGRAGRTTCACTGAGGCGCGTGAGGAAATCCAACGCGCAATCACAATGACTCAAAACCTGCGGGAGCAGGAATTGCTGACGGAAAGGCTGAAGCAGATTGAGAAGGCGGCCTTGTCAGCATAGGTGCGGTTCAGCCCTGTGAAACGCGCAAGCGTTGACCAATCCGTTCAGGTCCCGGTTTGTCGGCAATACGGAAGCTGTGACCCGTCCGGCGCTAAGTTCCGAGTAGCCCGTCACCCGGGCGCAAATGCCCAGAGGCGTCGATGACCGGTCGCGGACGAGGCTCACTGCTATAGCAACGCCTGATCTCCTCTCGATTTTTGGACCCGAGGGCCAGGCCTAGCTTGACGGCGCAGATTTTGCCCTGGATATCCAAGTTGGGGTGTAATGGACGAGGTTGAGAAGTGCTCGGACAACCCAGGTCGCGATTGAATCGGACGGCCGCTTTAAGAATGGATGGTCGGCTACCCTTCCCCAACTGTAAGGGCCCATCAAGTCTCCGGCTCGATGCCAATCCGATCATTCACGGCTGATCGAATCCGCTGCTTGCAGCCAAAGTAACGTTCGATGGTTTGAACTGATACGTGCCCCAAAAGAACGGAATCCAGGCAGTCCAAGAGACCGTCGGAGGTCTCGGCCTGCGGATACATTTATCGAATCACAGCGGCCGCGGCGAAACTAGTTTTTACGTTATGGACGCACGTTTGATGATAGGTTAAACCCGCACGAGAGACTCCCCAAAAGCAGGTAACTCGATGAAATTGAACTCCACGCTTCTGAAAGCGACCGCTGTTGGTGCACTGGGCGGATTGCTGTTTGGATTCGATACGGCGGTTATCGCCGGCACCACGCATTCGCTGACGCTCACATACGGCTTAAGTCCGCGGCAACTGGGCTTAACGGTGGCCATGGCGCTGATCGGCACGATTATTGGTGCGATGTCCGCGGGGATTCCCGGACAGAAATATGGCGGCCGGGAAACGCTGCGCATTCTGGCAGTGTTCTATGTGCTGTCGGCGCTGGGCTGCGCGTTGGCCATGAACTGGCCGATGCTGCTGATCGCACGGTTTATCGGCGGACTGGGGATCGGCGGGTCGTCGGTTCTGGGGCCGGTGTACATCGCGGAACTTGCACCTGCAAAATTGCGTGGACGGCTGGTGGGACTGTTCCAGATCAACATCGTGCTGGGAATCCTGCTGGCCTATTTTTCCAATTACATCATTGGCGGGCTGGGATTGGGTTTGAACGAATGGCGTTGGCAGTTCGGAATTGCAGCGGTGCCGGCGATTTTATTTTTGGTGATGCTGTTTGGTATTCCGCCCAGCTCGCGCTGGCTGGTCACGCAGAAACGCGTGGAGGAAGCGCGAAGCGTTCTGCAGTCGATGGGCGCGGACGATCCGGAAAACGAACTGCGCGAAATCGTGGAATCGGTGCACATGGAGCGGCTGCAAACTTCCGAGCCGCTTTTTGTGAGGAAATACCGGCTGCCGATTTTTCTTGCGATCACTATCGGGATGTTCAACCAGCTGTCCGGCATCAACGCGATTCTCTACTACCTGAATGACATTTTCGCGGCGGCCGGATACAGCAAAGTTTCCGGTGACTTGCAGGCGGTGGCAATTGGCGCGATGAATCTGCTGGCGACCCTGCTGGGAATGTCAATGATCGACAGGCTGGGGCGCAAAACGCTGCTGCTGATCGGATCGGTGGGCACAGCAATCTGCCTTGCCGGGGTAGCCGATATATTTTTTACGCAAAGCCACCGGAGCTATCTGCTCTGGCTGCTGGTCGCGTACATCGCATTTTTCGCTATTTCGCAGGGGGCAGTCATATGGGTGTACATCAGCGAAGTGTTTCCAAACCGCGTGCGGTCGAAGGGCCAGGCGTTGGGAAGCTCGTCGCACTGGATCATGAACGCAATCATTGCGTATTCGTTTCCACAGGTGGCGAAGTCGTCGGGGGCGTATCCATTCATGTTTTTCGCGGCGATGATGGTGGTGCAATTTTTTGTGGTGATGTTCTTCTACCCCGAAACCAAGAACGTCAGCTTGGAACAGATGCAGCGGCGACTGGGAATTGATTGACTTGGGGCTTGACGGAAATTTGCGCGACGTTGACGCAAAAACAGACAGCGATTTGAGCGAATTAGCTGTTGTGGCTTGCACAGCAGTTTGTGCGTGTTTTGTTGACGCACGCACCTCCCTTCGATAGCGTCGATTAGTACGGTGTTCCCCGTAGTGCGGCAACTTCAGCGGGCGATACCACCGTTCAGAAACAAAGCGGGAGAAGAAGTGGCCAATCCGATTATCACGCTGACAACCGACTATGGAACGAACGATCACCTGGTAGGCACGCTGAAGGGCGTGCTGTTGAAGATCAACCCGGAACTGACGATCGTGGACATTACGCATCACGTGAACGCGTACGACCTGCTCGATGGGGCGCTGACGATCGGCGCAGCTTATTCCTATTTTCCACCGCGAACCATTCACCTGGTAGTGGTAGACCCGGAAGTGGGCACGGAACGGCGGCCACTGCTGGTTTCGGCGCAGAATCAGTACTTTGTGGCGCCGGACAATGGCGTGCTGTCGCTGATTTACGAGCGCGAGCAGGATAACGTGGTGGTCCGGCATGCGAATGCGGAACATTATTTTCTGCAGCCGGTAAGCAAAACCTTTCATGGGCGGGATGTCTTTGCGCCGGTGGCCGCATGGCTCTCGAAGGGCTGGCAGACGGCGGCAATGGGCGAAGAAATCCAAGACTACAAACGATTCGTTCTGCCGAAAGCCAAGGAAGTGGACGGCGCGACACATGGAGTGGTGCTGCGGATCGACTCGTTCGGCAACGTGATGACGAATTTTCGTGCCGAGGATTTACCGGCGTCGGCACAAAACGGCGGCGCGCTGAACCTGAAAATCGGAGCGCACACGGTGTCGCGGCTGGTGGACACGTTTGCGAAAGGCGCGGCAGACGAACCGATTGCGTACGTCGGTTCCAGCGGGTACGTAGAGATCGCAGTGAACAAGGCGAATGCCGCACGGAAGCTGGCGATTGGCCGCGGGACGGCTGTGATTCTTTCGAAAAGCTAGTTAGGCGCTGGAATATTGAGTTCCGAACCTAAACTTACCTGACCATCGGCTTACATTACATTTCAACTTTGAATTATTTAGCGCGAATGCTCGAGCGCGGCCATTTGCGAACGTGTGCGCGGATCGAGCCAGTCTCTCCAGGCATCGCCCAACAAATTGAAGGCGAGCACGGCGGTCATTACGGCGAGAGCGGGAAAGACCACCATGTGCGGTGCGTCAAAAAGATGACTGCGCGCGTCGTTGAGCATGGCACCCCAGCTGGGCAGGGGGGCGAGAACACCTAAACCAAGAAAACTGAGGGTGGATTCGGCGAGGATGGCTCCGGCCATGCCGATAGTCGCCTGGATGAGGATGGGTTGCAAAATATTGGGCAGCAAATGACGAACGATAATGCGACGGTCGGAAGCTCCCAGCGAGCGCGCCGCAAGGACAAATTCGAGTTCCTTAGCTTTCAAAACTTGCGCTCTGGCAAGACGCGCGTAGCCGGCCCATCCAGTAATGACAAGAGCGAGAATTACTTTTCCAATCCCGGGACCAAGGAATGCGGCAAAGGCGATGGCCAAAAGAATTCCCGGGAAAGAAAGGAATGCATTGATGAGAAGTAGATTGACGAACCGATCGAACCATCCGCCTGCGTACCCGGCGATCATGCCGATGAACAAACCAGTGGATCCGCAGCCGAGCACCACGGAAATGGCTACGAGCAGAGAAACGCGCGCTCCGTAAATGGTGCGGGACAAAATGTCACGGCCAAGCTCATCGGTGCCCATCCAGTGAGCCTGCGACGGCGATTGCAGACGCAGCGGAAGATTTTGCGCGGCAGGATCGGCGGGAACGATCCAGGGCGCGAGCAAGGCGGCAAGGAGCAAAATTATGGCGGCAATAAATCCAGTGCGTGCGAGGACGCTCTGGCGCAGGAATTGACGAAGCGGGGAGATCGCACTCGTGGCGCTCACGAGAGGCGCACCCGCGGATCGATCACCGTATAGAGCAAATCGGTGAGCAAATTTACGAGCACGTAGGAGACGGCGATGACGAGAATGCAGCCTTGCAGCAGAGGGTAATCGCGCGACGAGATGGCTTGCACGGTCAAGCGGCCGATGCCGGGCCAGGAAAAAATACTTTCGGTGACGATGGTGCCGGCGAGGAGCGTTCCGAACTGCAAACCGAGAATGGTGATGATGGGGATCAGCGCGTTTCGAAACGCGTGGCGAAAGAGAACGGCGGCGTTCGACAAGCCTTTGGCGCGCGCGGTGCGAACGTAATCGCTGGACAACTCTTCCAGCATGGAACCACGGACCATGCGGGTAAGGATTGCCGCTAAGGCCGCGCCTAGAGTCGCAGCGGGAAGAATGTAGTAGGCAAGACCACCGCGCCCGGAAACCGGCAATAACCCCAATTCGATGGAGAACAGCAGGATCAGGAGGGGGCCGAGAGCGAAATTCGGGATAGCCAGACCGAACAAAGTGAAGACGCCGACGGCGCGGTCGGGCCCGCCGCCCCGCCGGTGAGCGGCAAGAACACCGGCGGGCACAGCAATCGCGGCGCAAACGAGAAGAGCGAGAAATGCGAGCTGCAGAGTTGCAGGGTAACGCTCAAAAATAATGCGCCGCACGGGAGCCTGAAACTTCAGCGATTGGCCGAGATTACCGTGCGCCAAATCCCAGAGATAGTGACCGTACTGCGCGTGCAGCGAGCGGTCGAGTCCCAATGAATGGCGAAGCTGTGCGAGTTCCCCGGGCGCGGCTCCTTCGCCAAGCATTTGTTCCACGGGATCGCCGGGAACGATGTGGATCATGAGGAATACCAGCGTCAGCACCAGCCAGAGCGCGGGGAGGGTCATCAGGAAACGTTTGACGAAATAGCGCGGCATCTCGTTTGGCTTACAACATTTCGCGCAGGTGCGTACAGCTAAGAATTGTTTTGAGCAATTTTCGATCCTTTCACTGGTTGCGCCAGTACAGCGGATGAATCCGCGGGCTTCCCCGCTTCCATCACCGGGCGAATGCGTTGAATCTTCACGCGGGCTACGCGCCGGCCATCCATTTCCACAATTGTGAACCGCCAGCTGCCGAACTCGAAGCTTTCGCCGCCTTTGGGAATGAAGCCAAGTTGATCGAGAACGAATCCACCAACAGTGGCATAAGCGGGATCTTCCGGCAGTGGAATGTTGTACTGGGTGTCCAGATCGCGCACGTTCAACGCGGCGTCGAAGACCACTGCGCCGTCCGCGAGGGTCACCGGTTGCTCGACCACGTCGAATTCGTCGTGAATCTCGCCGACGACCTGTTCAAGGATATCTTCGAGCGTGACCAGTCCGAGGATGCTGCCGAATTCGTCGACGACCATGGCCATACCGACATGGCGCGCGCGCAATTCCGGCAAAAGCTCGCTGGCTGGCTTGGTTTCAGGCACGATCAGGACTTCCCTCAGAACGCGGCGAAGATCGAATGTGGGCGGCGGAAGATTCTCAGCAGCGCGACGTTCCCGGTCGAGAAGTATCCACAACATGTCTTTGATGTGTACAAAACCGAGAATCGAGTCTTCGGAGCCACGATAGACGGGGATGCGCGAGCGTTGCGTGGTGGCGAAGGCGCGCATTACGTCGTCCAGGGAAGACTCCACGGGGAGGGTGTGAATGTCCGGGCGGGGAACCATAATTTCGCGGACTTGCACCTGCGCGAGCTCGATGGCGCTGACGATAAATTTTTCTTCGCCGACGCCGAGCAGGCCGCGTTCGCGGGCTTGTTGAATCTGAATCTGTAATTCTTCCGTGGAATGCGCAACGTTGAGGCTTTGTGGAGCGGTAACACCGAGAGCTTTGATGATGGCGTTAGAGGTTTCTTCGAGAATGTAAATTGCAAAACGAAACGTATTCAGGAACCAGTGAAACGGGACTGCTACGAGCAACGCGACGCGCTCAGCACGGGCCAGACTGAGTGTTTTTGGAACGAGCTCTCCGATGACCACGTGCAACGAACTAAGAAGAGCGAAAGCGACGGCGAGGGCGAGCACATGGGCGATTAAAGTGGAATGCGCGCCGGGTAAGGCCGGCCAGATGTCCTGAAACGCTTTCGCGAGGCTGGACTCGCCCAGCGCGCCGATCGCAAGGCTGCTCAGGGTGATGCCGAGCTGAACACCGGAAACAACGTGGCGCAGATCACCCAGCAGCGTTTCCACCACGCGAGCCCGCAGGTTACCCTTGGCGACCAATTGGCGCACGCGGGACAAGCGCACGGCCACAAGAGAAAACTCCGCCGCAGCGAAAAAAGCGTTGAGCCCGATGAGCGCAAGCACACCGATTAAGCGCACCACAAACATAAGGTCGTGAGCCCCTGTCGCATTGTAGCAGCAGACAAATACCGCCAGTTGAGACGTTGCCTGGAGGTAGCGCGTCTTCTACACTCGACGGGAAAGAAAACGTAGCGAGGACAAATTGCGAAAAGTACTGCGGGTCTTCGGTTGGTTAGCGGTGATCGGCGTGATTGCGGTTGGCGCGACGATCTGGTGCTTCGTTTACCGGCCATTGCCGAAGGTGGATGGACAAATTGTTGTGAGCGGCATCAGCAAAAACGTGATTGTGGAGCGCGATGGCTGGGGAATCCCGCACATCGCGGCGTCTTCGATCGAGGATATGGTCGAAGCGCAAGGCTACGTCATGGCGCAGGACCGCTTGTGGCAGATGGATTTGTTGCGCCGAGCGGCCCGCGGACAGCTATCAGAAATATTTGGGCCGGCGGCTATTCCGGTCGATAAAGGGTTTCGTACATTCGGGTTTGCACGTGCAGCGGAACACGATGCCGCGGGCGGGGACGCAGAATCGCGAGCGCTCATCGAGGCATATGCGCGGGGGGTGAATCAATTTATTCAACACAATCAGAAGCATCTGCCACTGGAATTTTCGCTGTTGCACTACAAACCGCAGCCGTGGGTACCGGCAGACAGCAACGTGATTTCGGCGTACATGTACCAGACGCTGACCGATACGTGGGAGGACGAAATCAACCGCGCGAACGTGACCACTCGCGTGGGAGCGGATCGGGCTAAAGACCTTTTTGCCGTGGATGCAGCCATGGACCACATTGTTGTCGGCGATCCGCGGAATAAGAAAGACGGTTCGCAGACGGATGCCAATGACGAAGATGATGACGAGATGCAGTCGGATGATGTGCTGAAGGCTACGGCTCGTGTTCACGAAACAGAAGAGGCAAGGGGTGTTAACTCCGTGCTGTGGGATTCGGTGCGAGATTATTTGACGCGAGCGCCGCGAGAAATCCGGCACGGATTGGGAAGCAATAACTGGGTAGTCAGCGGAGCGCACACAGCGACGGGTAAACCGCTGCTTGCGAACGATACGCATCTGGAAATGAGCGTGCCGTCGATCTGGTACGAAGTACATCTCACATCGCCGGGATGGAACGTTAAAGGCTTTACGCTGCCGGGCGCGCCGCTAGTGATCATTGGTCACAACGACCGAATCGCGTGGGGGTTCACGAACAACGGCGCGGACGTGCAGGATTTGTATCTTGAAACTTTCAATCCGGCGAATACGGACGAATATCGAGTGAACGGGACGTGGAAGAAAGCAGAGGTGCGGGACGAAATAATTCATGTAAAAGGAAAGCCGGACGAACATTTTAAAGTTGTGGTAACGCGGCACGGGCCGGTGGTGCGTCGCGAAGGGAACCGCGCGTATGCGCTGCGCTGGACTGCGACCGAACCTGGCGGGCTTGCGAATAGTTACAACAGGGTTGGAAAAGCGCGTAACTGGGAAGAGTTTCGTAACGCCATGAAGCAGGTGTGGGGTCCGGCGCAGAATGCGGTGTACGCGGATGTTGCTGGCAATATTGGATTCATGATGGCGGCGCGTGTGCCCGTTCGAAAAAAAGGACACGGCGAAGTTCCAGTTCCCGGAGACACGGATGAGTACGAGTGGACGGGGTACGTTCCGTTTGACCAATTGCCGCAAGCGCTGAATCCGGAAAGCGGATTGATCGTTACCGCGAATGCGCGTGTTACGGGACCGGACTACAAACCATATTTGACGGATCGCTGGGAAGAACCGTACCGCACGGCACGTATTTACGATTTGCTGCACGAGCGGCATGATCTGCGGCCGGAAGATATGTTGAAGGTGCAGAACGACACGTACAGTTACCCGCACGTCTTCATTGCGGAGCAATTGTCGGCGGCAGCGAAAAGCGTGCAGCCCAAGGATGCTCGCGCGCGGCAGCTAATCGGCGGACTGAAAGACTGGAATGGGATTGCGGATGCAAATTCTCCCGAAGTTTCTTTTTTGCATGCGACTCGACGCGCGGCGCTGGACATTATTCTCGAACCGTACCTGGGCGTGGATACGGGGATGTACGAGTGGCGAAGCATGACGTTTCTGCAGAAGGTGCTGACCGATCGGCCAGCAAAGTGGCTGCCGACTGTTTATAAAAGCTACGATGCGCTGCTGGCCGCAGCGGCTGATCGAGCGGTCACAAAGTTGGCGGAGGAAAGCAAAAGTGAACATACCCAGGATTGGGCATGGAAGAAATTCAACTCTTTGCAGATGCTTCATCCCATCGGACGCGCCGGACTTTTGAAACGTTTGCTGAGCATCAGCAATCAGCCGCAGTCTGGAACGATATATAGCGTGCGTGCCGCCAGTAAACGGCATGGTCCGGCCATGCGCTTCGTGGCAAATCCGAGCAACTGGGATGACTCCATCATGCTAATTACCACTGGCGAATCGGGGCAACTGGGAAGCTCGCACTACACCGATCAGTTTTCTTATTGGTATGAAGGTAAAGCGATTCTGTCGCCGTTTAACGAAGCGGCTGAAAAAACGGCGCGGAAACATACGCTTACTTTGCAACCCGGACCATGATGCGCGGAAAATGGCGGGAGTCGCGAATCATAGGGCGTTTTCGTTGCCGCGCGATGCGCATCGGAGCGAACATCTGAGGCCAACGTTAGACGGCCGCAAGATCACAAAGCGATTGTTTCCCTTCTCGTGCGTGCTTTAGAATGCTGACATGTTCGCCGCAGCACGCTGGAGCGTTTCCAGCGCAGGTTAGATACGCAGCCGCATTCGAAAGACACAGGCCGACACGTGAATTCATTGGCACCCAAGAAACCAGACCCACCGAAGAAACCGGATTTTGAACGATCGCTGACGCGTCTTGAGGAAGTGGTGCGACGGCTGGAAAGCCCGCAGCTATCGCTCGATGATGCGATGAAACTTTTTGAGGAAGGCGTCGCACTTTCGCGCGAATGCCAAAAGCAGCTGGAAGAAGCCGAAGGGCGCGTGGAGATTTTGCTGAAAAAAGCCGACGGCAAACTGGTGGCCGAACCGTTTGAACCGGAAGTCGAGAACGAATCGTGAACTGTCCCTCTTTGGACACGCCAGTTCCCCACCCGTGGCGATGAAACTCCCCGAATTTTTTGAAGAAGACAGACTCGCGGTAGACGCCGCACTCGATCGATTGCTACCGCCGGAAACAACGGAGCCGCCGTCCATTCATACGGCGATGCGTTACAGTGTGTTTGCCGGAGGAAAACGCATCCGGCCCATTCTATGCCTTGAGGCCGCCCGAATATTTGAGCCTGACGTCACGGCGGCTCTGCATCCCGCGTGTGCGATTGAATTCATTCACACGTACTCACTGATTCATGATGATTTGCCCGCGCTGGATAACGACGACTTGCGACGCGGTAAGCCCACTTGCCATAAGAAATTTGGAGAGGCCACGGCAATTCTCGCAGGCGATGCGCTGCTTACGCTGGCGTTCCAGATTATTGGAGAAACGCCAACGGTTGCGGAACGCGTCATTGCCATTCTTCAGGAGGTAAGCACGGCCGCAGGCACAGTGCGCGGAATGGTCGGCGGACAGGTTGCCGATTTAGAGAATGAAGGCAAGCCGGTAGCGCCTCAAATGCTGGAATACATTCATCGCTCGAAAACGGCTGCGCTGATCCGCGCGTCGGTGGCTGCAGGAGCGTTGAGCGCGGGAGCTGGAGCGGAAGAAGTTTGGCGGCTTCGCAGATTTGGCGAAACGATTGGCTGGGCTTTTCAGGTGACGGACGACATCCTGGATGTGGAAGAATCGTCGGCGGCATTGGGTAAAACTGCGGGAAAAGATATCGCGCAACAGAAAGCGACGTATCCTGCGGTGTATGGCGTGGCACGGTCTCGCGAGATTGCTGCCGGACTTGCTAACGATGCAATCTCTGAACTAAGCGTGTACGGCGAGCGAGCTTCGCGATTGCGCGCGCTTGCGGAGTTTCTAGTTTTGCGGCGCGCCTGATGCGCCATTCCCATGAAAAAGAAAAAGGGGCTTACGCGGCTCGATGCTTTGCTGGTCGCGCGGGGACTTGCGGATTCAGCGCATAAAGCGCAGGCGATGATTCTGGCTGGCGAAATATTTGTGAATGGCGAGCGAGTGAGTAAATCGGGAACAGCGGTGGTGGACGATGTCGCAGTGGAAGTAAACAGCCGCGAACAGAAATATGCCAGCCGCGGCGGATTCAAGCTTGAGGGCGCGTTGCGCGATTTTCACATCGATCCAGCCGGTCGTGTATGCATCGACGTGGGATCTTCAACGGGCGGCTTCACGGATTGCCTGCTGCAACATGGCGCGGTGCGGGTTTACGCGGTGGACGTGACCGTGGATCAGATTGTATGGAAACTGCGGCAGGACGCCCGAGTGGTACTGATTAAGCGGAATGCGCGGGAGCTCGAGAGCCACGACGTCCCTGAGGGCGTGGACCTGGCTACGGTGGATGTGTCGTTCATTTCGGTCGGAAAAGTTCTGGCGCCGCTTGCGGCGATTGCAGCGGTGGGCGCAGATTTCCTAATACTGGTTAAACCCCAGTTCGAATTATCCCGCGAAGAGATCGGCCCTGGAGGGATCGTCAGCGATGCCGGACTGCACGAAAAAGCGATTGCGATCGTGCGCCGAGCGGCTGAATCCGCCGGGTTGGAGGTTTTAGGTGTGCAGCCCAGCCAATTAACGGGGGCGGAAGGCAATCAGGAGTATTTTCTGCACGCGCGCAAAAATTCCGTGGGGTAGAATCGCTCTCACACATCATGCCGCCAGCACAAACCTTCCAACATATCGGCATCATCTCCCGGCCGCGGCGTTCGAAGCTATCTGCCGTGGTGCCGCCGCTCCTCCGTTGGCTGGAAGAACGCAAGATCCACGTTACCTACGATGAAGAAACCGCGGGAGCGTTATCTTCATTGACGGGATTCCGGACCCGGCAACAGGTTGCAGCGGAATCGCAATTGCTGCTGGTGCTCGGTGGGGATGGGACGCTGCTGGCTGCGGCGCGGGTAGCGGCAGCAAAAGGCATTCCCATTCTGCCGATCAACATGGGCAGCCTGGGATTTCTTACCAGCTTTATGCTGGAGGAACTCTATCCCGCACTGGAAGATATTTTCGCAGGGCGGTTGACGATCAGCGAGCGCGTGATGCTGCACGCAGAATTGCTGCGTGGCGGGAAAACCATCGACAAACAAAGCGTGCTAAACGAAGTGGTGATCAACAAGGGAGCGCTGGCGAGGATGATCGAGCTGGAATTGATCATCGACAATGATTTTGTGTGCCGATACCGCGCTGACGGCCTGATCGTCGCTTCTCCAACTGGCTCGACCGCGTATTCTTTGTCGGCGGGCGGCCCGATTGTGCATCCCGCGGTGGAGTCGTTTGTGATTACGCCGATTTGTCCGCACACCTTGAGCGACCGACCGGTGGTGGTGCGTGACACTTCGAACATTGAAGTGAAATTGTCGACCGGGACAGAATCGGTATTTCTGACACTGGATGGCCAGAAAGGCATCGCTCTGCAAGCCACGGATCTCGTGCGGATTTCACGGGCGCAAGAGCTTCTGAAACTAATTCAAACGCCGAACAAATCTTATTTTGAAATTTTGCGTAATAAGTTGAAGTGGGGAGAAGCGTAGCAGTTTAGTAGGGTGCGAGGGATTACGCGATTAGCCGGCCAGGACATCGGTGCCAAGCAGGTCTTTATTGGTCTCGCGGCGACGGATCAGACGACAAGTTTTGCCTTCCACTAAAATCTCCGGCGGTCGAAAACGACCATTGTAATTTGACGCCAGTGACATTCCGTATGCGCCCGCTGTCCAGATAGCGAGCACGTCGCCCGATTCTACGTGGCCGAGCGGCCAATCGTGGAGGAAACAGTCTCCAGTTTCGCATACGGGACCAACGATATCGACGCGATGGGGCTCGGCGCGCGATTCGGAGCCGTCGCGCGTGATTCGAGTGATGGGATGTACGGCGCCATAAAGCGAAGGACGCAACAAATCGTTCATACCGGCATCCACAACGACGAAAGTTTTACGCCGATTCTGTTTGGTATAGAGAACGCGCGCCAACAGCACACCGGCGGGCGCGATGATTGTGCGCCCAGGTTCGAGCAAAAGGTGCAGGCCAAGCGGGCGGACCATGCGGCCGATTATGCGTGCATATTCCGTGCGCGATGGAATTTTTTCGTTGGTATAGCGGACGCCTAAACCCCCGCCAAAATCGAGGTAACGCAAGGCGATTCCACGGCTTTTTAATTCCTGAACGTAACTCACGAGACGTTTTAACGCCCGTGCGAACGGCTGCGGAGTGACGATTTGCGAGCCGATGTGCGCGCTGATTCCCTGCCATCGAATACTTTTGGCATTCTGGTGCGCCAAGTACAAACGGCGGGCTTCCGTCCAGTCGAGGCCAAATTTATGTTCGAGGCGGCCGGTAGCTATGTGAGGATGCCCCCCAGCCTGGACATCGGGATTTACGCGGATGGATACGGCGGCCGGCGCTCCACCTCGGGCAACAAAGCCCGCAGATTCTTCGAGCAAAACGTCCAGTTCGGCTTCGGATTCAATATTGAAAAGCAAAATGCCGGGCTTGTCGCCGCGATTGGCGCCACGATATTGCAGCGCCTGACGCATCTCTTCGCGGGTTTTGCCCACGCCGGAAAAAACGATGCGATCGCCGCCCACACCGATTTTTCGCAGATGCTCGAGTTCCCCGCCAGAAACAATGTCGAAGCCGCTACCCAATTTTGCGAGATGTTTGAGAATGGAAAGATTGCCGTTGGACTTCATTGCAAAACAAAGTGTGTGTGGGACTGCTGTTAAGCCGCGGTCGAGCTCCTGAAAGGCATCGGTGATGGCCGCGCGACTGTAAACGTAGGCGGGAGTACCGAATTTCGCGGCAACATTCGCGAGGGAAACTCCCTCGCAAAACACTTCTTCACCTTGCGGGCGGACGCCAGATTTCCGTGTCCAAGCAAAATGCGGATTGAATAGTGCAGGGTCTACGGATTTGTGACGCTTTTGCGGAGGGCGAGCACTCATCGTACTTTGGCAATTACCAGCGTGCGGTCATCGGAAAGAGGGCTACTCTGCGTGAACCAATCGACTTCGCGGAGGATGAGATCGGCCAGCTCGGAAGCTTGCAAATCATGATGTTGCTCAATCAGCTTGCGGAGTTTCTCGGTGCCAAAAAATTGGCCTTCAGCATTCGCGGTTTCGGCAATGCCGTCCGAATGGAAAACCAAAACATTGCCCGGCTCGAGAGTACCGGTCCATTCGTCGTAACTGACATCTTCAAAAATCCCCAACGGAAAGCCGGTAAGCTCGATTTTTTCGCAATGCCCATCTTTGTATAGCAACGGTTGCGACTGGCCCGCATTTGCCACACGAAGCTTGCGCTTGGCTTTCTGCCAGGTTGCGAAACAAGCGGTCATGAAGCGCCCTTCAATGCGCCGCTCGCCGACGATCTGGTTCATCTGTCGAAGCATATCGGCGGGTTGAAGTTTTTGCGGCGCGAGGCTGCGCATAATTCCGATGGCTACGGCGCCATATAAAGCCGCTGCGGTGCCTTTCCCGCTGACATCGCCGAGCGCAATACCGAGCTGCTGCGGTCCATAACGGATAAATTCATAAAGATCGCCGCACACTTCGCGCGCGGAAAGATATCGCGCGGCCATCTCCAGACCGTAATCTTCGGACGGTACCGGTTGGAGCAACGCACCCTGGATGCGCTTGGCGGCTTGCAGGTCACGCTCCAGGCGAGCTTCATCGCGAGCCAGTTTTTCGTACAGGCGCGCGTTTTCCAGCGAGACGGCAAGATTCGCACCCAGAATTGACAAGGTCTGAACATGATCCTCAGTGAAGTAATTCAACTGGGGACTTTCAAGATCGAGAACGCCGATCACTTTGCCCTGGTGAATCATGGGAATGGCGAGCTCCGAGCGCGTTTCCGGATTGACCATGAGATAGCGCGGGTCGGCTGCTACATCGAGAACGCGCACGGGAGCCTTCAGTGTGGCGGCCGCGCCAACAATTCCTTCGGTCACGGCGACGCGCAATTTCCCTTGTACGTGCTGGCCATGCTTCACGTCAATGCGATGACGGAAGACTTTTTGTTTTTCGTCATAAAGCATCAGGCTGAGAATTTGATAATCGATCACGCGCTTAATTTGTTCGGCTGCGCGACGAAGGAGTTCTTCAACGTCCAAGATAGAACTGGTTTCTCGGCCAACTTCRTTCAGCAGCAAAAGTGTTTCCGCTTGCGTGCGCACTTTTTGATAAAGGCGAGCGTTTTCAATGGCCACGGCTAGCCGGCTGGCCAGCAGAGTGAGAATTTTTTGTTGATCGGGCGTGAAATAGTCGAGATGGCGGCTTTGAACGTCCAGGACGCCAACGCATTTACCCTGCAGCATCAGCGGAACCGCCAATTCGGACCGCACATTTTCTATGGCATTAATGTAGCGATCGTCTTTTGAAGTATCGCTGACACGTACGGAACGACCGGTCGCGGCGGCGGTGCCGGTAATTCCGTGGCCGATCGGTACGCGCAAGTTCTCAGCGAGATCGCGGGGATAGCCAATGGAAAAATAATGCTTGAGATAGGCGCCGTCGCCTTCGAGCATAAGGACGCCAAAAATTTCGTAATCGATATGCCGCTTGATCAGCGCGGCGGTGCGGGCGAGGACCTCGTCCAGGTCCAGCGAAGCGTTTACGCCCTCGCCGATTTCCGCAAGTGTCGCTAGCACTTCGGCGGGAAGCTGGGTCTCGGTATTCTCGGCCGCTGTTTCTGTCGGTGCTTGTCCGGAATTCATCGCGTGTTATCTATTATAGCAGCCGCTAGAGCGCTGTAATGTGGTGCGACTACAGTGAGTACATCGGGTTCGTCGTCAGTTGCCGACCATTTGTTTTAGCTACCAAATTTCAGACGCGCTTCCTGCATGATCTTTACACCGTTGCTGGTGCCAATTCGGCTGGCGCCTGATTCCACCATTTTCAACAGATCTTCCAGCGTGCGGATGCCGCCAGAAGCTTTCACACCTATTGCCGGGCCAACGACGCGGCGCATCAGTGCGACGTCGAATGTGGTGGCACCGGCGGTGCTGAAGCCCGTGGAGGTTTTTACGAAATCAGCGGCGGCACCGGCCGCCAAGCGGCAGGCGAGCTCCTTTTCCTGATCGTTCAATAAGGACGTTTCTATGATCACTTTGAGAATAGCGTTGCGTTCGTGGCAGGCCGCGGCAAGCGACGCAATTTCATTTTTAACCGCGGCGTCTTCCCGCGCCTTCAGACCGCCGATGTGAATGACCATGTCGATTTCTCGCGCGCCATTATCCAGAGCCACCCGGGCTTCATGGAGTTTTGCGCCGGGAAGATTGGCGCCGAGCGGAAATCCCACGACTGCGCACGTTTTGATGGACGATCCGCGGAGCGCTTCGGAAACCTGGGAAACAAAAACTGGGTTCACGCAGACGGACGCGAATTGATCGTGCACCGCTTCGATGCACAGGCGCCAAACATCCTCGCGCGTCGCTTCCGCCTTTAGCACTGTGTGATCAATCAGCCCGGCAACCTGTCGCGAATGCGTTGGAACGGCGGTCATACTTTTTTCTTTTTCTCTACTTTACCGATGGTCAATACGGCGACATCCAGCAAATTGCGATAGCGCTCCGCATAGTCGAGGCCGTAACCGACAACGAACTCGTTGGGAATTCTAAAGCCAACGTAATCGGCCTGCACGGCGGTGACGCGGCGTTCCGGCTTATCGAGAAGCGCCACGACGCGCAGATGCTTGGGCTTGCGCTGTTGAAAAATGCTAAGGAGATACTGCATGGTCATTCCGGTATCGAGAATATCTTCTACGACGATGACGGTTTTTCCTTCCACATCGGCGTCCAGGTCCCTGGTCAACCGCACCTGGCCGGAGGAACGCGTATCGTGGCCGTAACTGGATACGGCGATAAAATCGAACGATACTTCTCCGGAAATTTGGCGCGCGAGATCGGCAAGAAAGAATACCGCGCCTTTTAATACGCCCACCAGATGCAGCGGCTGGTCGGGAAAATCCTGGCGTATTTTTGTGGCGAGTTCCTTAATGCGTTTTTTGATGCGCTCGCGAGGGATGAGCACGCGAACACTTTCGTCGGCGTGAGTGGTGCGACGCGGCGTGGTACCGGATTTGCGTTTGGGAGACATGATTTAAACCGAACCGAGACTCTAGCGCACGCTTTGCTTAGAGAGCAAGCCATCGTTGTTTGTTCGTGTGCTGGAGACGCGGCGCTAATTAAGTAAGAAATTGGGCCTGAGATAGTTCTTCAGCAATGGCAGGGGTAAACTTCGACAAAGCGCTGGTTTTTCATACCCCGATAGGATAGGTATTGGCCGTCCGAATCGCTGATGAGAGGTGATGTTAATGGAGAAAACGCAACCGGAACCATGGTTGAGAGGAACTCATCGAGACATTCAGGTGGTGCTGCGCGCGGCGATTCATGCGATTGAGCTGGCCGAAGAAGGGATCATCTGCTGGTGTGGGCAATTAAGCGAAACGGAAATTAGCGCTACCCCATGTGGCTTGCCGTCAATCACAGTGCAGCTTCGCCATATCACTCACAGCCTGGATCGGTTGCTGACCTACGCGGAAGGACGGCAACTCAATGAGCAACAATTGGTGGAATTGAGAAAAGAAGAATCGGGTGCGGCTGGTTCGCGCGCGGAACTTTTCGATGGGTTAGCCGCTGCCTTGACAAAAAGCTGCCGGCGCATCAGGCAGATCAGTAAGACGAAGGTATCGCTGGAAGAACCACGGTTCGTGGGGAGACGGGCGCTGCCAACGAGCGTAGGCGGCTTGCTAGTGCATGTCGCCGATCATACGCAGAGACACACCGGACAGGCGATAACGACGGCGAAGATGTTGCTCGCGCAACGTGGCAGATAGCCGGACAAGCGGGTTTTACAGGGTGCCACAGCATGGCGCGCAATCCGCGTTGCTCGAATAGCCAACCGCGGATAGAATCGAATCTGTTATCACTCTTCCGCAACAACCGTCGCGCAGAATGGGACGTGGTTCTGCAGGGCGCACTCGAAACATAAGCGCCAGGTAACCCGGGCAGCGGGGACCTGAATCCGGTACTAATGCGAGGGCTCAGAATTTGTGCGGAATCGCCGGCTTCACGAATAAAAAGTGGACGCCTCCAGCGGATCGAATTCGAAAAGCCACAGAGACGCTGATTCATCGCGGCCCCGACCAGTTAGGTGTCTTTGAGTCCGAATTATTTTCTCTGGGAGCAACGCGGCTTAAGATTATCGACCTGGAGGCCGGCGATCAGCCGATTCTGTCCAGCGATGGCGATAGCGGTATCGTCTTCAACGGCGAAATTTACAACCACCTGGAAATTAGAAAAGAGCTGGAACAGCGCGGCCACCGATTCGAATCGCATTCGGATACCGAAACGGTGCTGCATGCTTTTCTGGAATGGGATACGGAGTGCTTCTCGCGGCTGCGGGGAATGTTCGCGATCGCGTTATGGAGCAAGTCGAAAAAACGGATTGTCCTGGCGCGCGACCGTTTGGGAATCAAGCCACTGTACATCAGCCGCCGGGGCGAAGATTTATTTTTTGGCTCGGAATTAAAAACGATTTTTGCTCATCCGGAAATCGAGCGGCGCATCAGCCTCGCCGGCCTCGACTGCTACCTCTCTCTGAATTATGTGCCGTGTCCGTGGACCCTGGTGGAAGGCATTGAGAAACTTCCTCCGGGCTGCTGGCTGGAATGGCGCGACGGGCAGATTACGCAAGAGGCTTACTGGCGACTGCCTTTTGGCCCGTTCGCAGGCTGGACGCTGGAAGCCGCAAAAGAAGAACTCGATGCACTGATGAAAAGCTCGGTTCGGGAACATCTGCTTGCCGACGTTCCTCTGGGCGTGTGGCTGAGCGGAGGCGTGGATTCTTCTGCAATTTTGCACTACGCGGCGCAGGCGTCGAGCACTCCGCTGAAAACATTTTCAATTTCGTTTCGCGGAAGAAGCTTCGATGAAACGGAATATATCCATCAAGTAGCGCGCCAATACGGCACCGAACATGAGGAGATGGATTTAACGCCGGAGACGGATTTACGCGGGGCGATCGAGCAGTTCGCTTACTATTCCGATGAACCGAGCGCGGACGCGGGGGCTTTGCCGGTGTGGTTTTTATCAAAGCTAAGCAAGACAAGGACCACGGTGGCACTTAGCGGTGAGGGAGCGGACGAGCTTTTCGGAGGCTACCTGACGTACCGGGCGAATCATCTGGCCGGACGGATGCGAGCCATACCGGCGGG
>JRHI01001368.1_pt1 | contig 20776 bp, 18 predicted proteins | sample 215371 | NCBI WGS metagenome assembly JRHI01 (sample SAMN02929681, study PRJNA255918) | sediment metagenome | biome: cave system; feature: Ice Cave; material: Sediment; isolation source: sediment from deep within a dark volcanic ice cave with no known source of... ...
ACCTCGCAAGCTCGCGTGAGCAGCTTCACCAGTTAGCGGGGTTGTACCAGAACTTCGTGGAAGGCTTCTTGATAGGTAATACGTATATCTTTCTGGAAAGTTCTTTGCCATTGCTCTACACCAGCTCTCGACAGAACCGCCGGAACGGCTAGTGTAGAAAATGTGGAAGAGCTAATATTTGGTGTAGCACCTTATTCGAGCCATCCCATTACTTTTGTCACGATTGTTATATTGTGAGAGGTAATCGATTTAAAATAGATGAGATAGCGATGACGCGAAGATATATTCTTCCGAAGACTCAACGCAAATGAAACTGATAGTTTTTAACAGAGTGAATCGTAAGGAAATGGTTGCTAAGTTAATTGTGGTTTTAAATTCACTATTCAAACTATCAAATATCATCTAAGAAGCACAATAAAAAATTATTGGTAAAGGAAAAGTCGAAATGACAAATATGATACCGACTAATATTGGACTGCGAACTTACGACACTGCTATCGGCTTTCGAAATTTAGGGGGACCTAGTGCTATTCTTGCAGACTTCAGTTCTACCCATATTGCTGGTATGGCGGCTATACTTGCAGGTGCGATTAAAGGAAAAGAAGTGATACGAGACGCTAGAGCTTTGAAAAGAATTGCTGCTGATGTGCTAAGGATAGACCATTGGGCTTTTGAGGATGTTGTTTTGGAGTTAGCTGAGCTTGAAATGGTCCGAGGTATACAACGACGCGGGAGAGAAATCGTGTCTTTTGCCGAAAACATCCCTTTATCTTACGATAATGTTCATGATAGGTTAGGCAATCACTGGCTCGACAAGCAACCATCAGAGTTAGAAGAACAGTTCATTACCATTTTAGACAAACTTGCTCAGACTCCCGTTTTGGAGAGATGGTTAGCTACAGACGTAAATATTGATGCGAATGCAAATAAGACATTACGTACTATAGGTGAGAAATCTGCCCTCATCCGTTATTATGCTCTTAGTGATGGAACAGAAATTGTTACATCGCCTCTCCACGCATTTGAACATCCTGAACAACTCATAACATTATTTGAACGTCATAATACCGAGCGCATTCAGGAGGCTTTTAGCCGTGTTCGTATGCAACCAGGTTTTCCTGTACTTATGAACAACTCCTATCCTGTAATCGAAGATATGATACGAATGGGACTTATTCCAGCTCCAACTGTCATAGGTTCGGATGCACGTGAAAGAGCCTTTGCCATTATGGTTTATGGCCTTGATCCATCTTATCTTACTTCTAAAAAACAAGTTCTTGACCGTGCTCTGGCATTAATTGCTTGTGTACGCTGTGGAGAGGTTAGCGGAGGCGCAACAAATATCAAAGCACCAGATAAACTTCTTGCCGCTTTAATAAATCCAGATAAGAATTACACTTTAGCAGGTCACTCAAGTACGCCCCGTCAATATGCGCCTCTTATTCGTATGGGCATGATTACTGCGGAAAAAATAAAGGATGCTTCCTATGATAAATGGGGTGCTCGATTAATACCTACAGCTGATAATTTAGAAGCAGTAAATCTTGCCTGTACTTTGCTTAAAAGAAAGGGAGACGGGGTGCCAGAGCGTGGTAATGAAAAGGAGGCTGCACGCCTACTATTCACTGAGGGGAAGTATTTTGCTCCCATAGAAACAATCGCATTAGTAGGCCATAAGCCTCCATCTCTAACTACTATTGAAATAGAGACCTATTGGGACAATGTTCAGTCGGGAGGATTGTCATGACAAGACGTAATGAATCTGAAAAAGACTTTCTATTAAAATCTACAATTCGTTCTGTATTGTGGGCACAAGGATATAGCACACGCCTAGATGTATTGCTAGCTTATGACAAAGATATACAGGGTAAAAATAGCGTTGGAAAAGCTGGATTAACCGACCTCGATGTCTTGGGGGTGCGACTTGATCCAGGATTCCGTACTCATACGACTGTCGCCGATTGCAAAACAACTTCTGGGCAAGTCCCAGAGCGCCTTTTCTGGCTCTCCGGAGTTGGTAAATTTTTTGGATCAGATACAAACATGCTTGTTCGGTCACAATCTCTACCCGATTTTGTGTCTCCTCTTGCAAGAAACTTAGATATCGCGCTTGTGGGTCCTGATGATCTTTCTATTCTATCCAACACATATGTGAAACCCTCAGGTCAAATTCTTCCGCAAGTGTGGCATGATTTCTTTTCTCCTAGTTTGTTAGGAGAAGCATTATCTAGGCTTTCGCGATTGCCATCCACTTTGAGCGATGTTGAACGATATCGGGACTCCCGATATTGGATGGATGAACCATATCGAAGATTACAAAGAGTTATTATTGCTTTACAACATATGGCTAAAGATGGCTCTAGTGGTTCCACATATCAGCTTATATTCGCAGATTTTGTCTGGCTATATGTAATCGCCTTATGGAAAGCATTAGAATCGCTTAATGCTAGTGGCTTTTCTAAATTAGAGCATGAACTTGGTATCTATATTAACGGTAATGAAGTCGGAATGCGTAATTTAATACATATGAAGAAATCCCTTGAAGCTCTTGTTCGTCCAATGCATGAGGATATTAATCTTCCTCTTTTGCCTTCTTACTTCAAGAACCTTTTGGAACTAATAATACGTTGTGCAAGACGGCCAAATGCAGTTACAAAAATGGCTCGTAGAGCTGAGTGGCTAACTATAGGTCAGATGGTAGGTAATCTAGGAACACCCGCTTGGAGTTTTAACGATGATGATTTAATTAGTAGCAAATTACTTGGAGACGTTGCAAAGTTTTTAGTGCAAGAAAGTCGATTAAAAAGCATATTTTTAGATAATTACCTAGATTTACTTCAAGATTGGAAAGTTGGCCCATATGATTCTAATACAATTGATTCGGCTAATAATTCTTCTGAAGTCAGCCAAAAGCAAAAGAAAGAAGATATCACGCTCTCTGATATAGAAGTTGATCAAATGATCTTTTCTGAAGTAGAAAAAAAGGCCGATATTTTGCCAAATATAGAGAAGGATGAAGAAAATCTAATATGAAGGAGCCGTCGTTCTCGACTCACCAATTCCTAATTGACACTAAGCCACTTCACTACCCGTTCTCTTCACGATGTTGTATAATGACATCGTGGAGAGAATAAGTATGGAATTAGTTCGCAAACAAACGTATATAACACCAGCTCAGGACAGGGCAGTGAAGCGGCTTGCTCAGCAACAGGGGACCACCGAAGCAGAGATTCTGCGTAAAGCACTGGACCTGTTACTTGCCAGGGAAGGTATCAGGGAAAATGAGGATCCCTTTGCTGACTTGATCGGCTTGTTCTCGGGTCCTCTAGAGGTAGATCATGATGACATCTATCACTGATATTTCATATGACGCTTGCTGGTATACCCGTTCTGCCAAGCCCCCTCTATCAGAGCAATCGGTAGGATAATGATTCAAATACGATCAAGCACCCCAATCCTTGGCGCAAAAACATAGTTGAGTTGTATAAGCACGATGAACGCAATGCTCACATATGTGTTGATAACACAGAGCAACGCACCGAACGCATAGAGCGCTTGCGCAATAACGATGCGCCGTTCGGTGGCGGAACTCACTTCCAGAGCCGTCTCGTCCTTCAAAAGTTCCACACTCCGCGCATACCGCCAACTGACAAGAAACACGACACCAAGCAGGAGAATATTGAGCCAATATAGCACCAGAGCAAGACGATAGGTAATGAACGTGGCTAACAGCCCCGTCGAAAATGGCATCAACGACACTGCAAACAAGAACACGAGATGAATCCACGTGAGAGCGCGATTGCTTTGAGCAAATTGGTTGAGTTGTGTTTGCTGGCCAACCCAGAAAATGCCGAGCGTCAGAAAACTCATTAAATACGCGAGAAGATTCGGTGCCAGTTTACCCAAAGCACTCCACAGCATTGGCTCAAATTGAAGCGCCCCACTCGCCCATAAAGGCTGCACACTGTGAAGCCCCTCGCTCACAGGGACGTGAAGGTCGAGCACCAGCAACGTCATCGCTACTGCGAAGATGCCGTCGCTCAAGGCCGCAATCCGCTCCAAACTTTGGCCCGCGATACGATTATAGTACGTTCTCACCGAAAAAAGACCCCTATTGATGCCAGGGTGAAACAACTGACACAAGTGATACAAGTGATACAAGTGATACAAGTGACATAGCTTCCGCTAGTCCCTGCTACAATTTTTAGTGGGTTTTAATGGGAATGAGTCGCTAATCCTTCCTCTACCCAAGCAAGGTGTCTCGTCGCATGTTGAGCACTTGCCATGAGCACACCACCAATCGTGCCATCTCCCCACGGAGCACCAGGAATTGGCATAGTTAGCTGCTCATCCGTCAATTGTGCTATCAGGGTCAGCGTCTCATTGCGTGCATTCGTAAGATCAGCAAGCAGAGTTTCTAGCGAGTCGTTGCGGTGGGCCTCAACATTCACTTGATTATTCTGATGTATAAATGGCAAAGCTTCCTCACGGTTCCTTGCACCCATGCGACTAAACCCAACCGGATCTTCCGCCCCCTCAAGTGTGCGCTTCGCCATTCCCTGAAAAGCTCGCTCAATTCGTACGAGATGGGTAAGATGATCTTTCGGACGCCATGGTTCACCATTGGGCGTCTCACTCTTTGTACAATTCGTTTCCAACTCCTCCGGTGTAAACATCCGATAACGAGCCAATACTTTCTCGTGCTCTTGTGCCAATGTGTTCAAAATATCCTCGCGTGTCGGCATCTTTGTTCTCCTACACTATGGTTCTTCATGACTTTGATACTTTATTATAAGCACAGGTCTTTGCAAAGCACAATCATTCAGGGCAAAAAATCAGGAGTCCACCCCTACGACACATCCCATCGATTGAAGGTTGGAAGAGCATTACGGAGTTGGTGGTGGAGTCTCTCTAATGCGCTCCGGCTTCAGGAGATTACGGCGCCTATTCTGTCCGCGCTGAGACATACGAAATAGCAAATAGAAAAAGCCTAGTACACAGATATAAAACACGATGCGCGATGGACTGAGGCCCCCACTATTACCGGGGAACATGTAGACACCATTGGTAGCAGCATATAACTGTGTATAATTCGCCGCCCCTAACACGATTGCATAGACTGAAGCCCCTTGTGGCAAACCAGACGCAATACCACTCCAGCTCTGCCCCTCATCATTGCTACGGAGCACACCCACATCTGTACACACATAGAGAGTTGACGCGTTTGAACTACGAAAATCTACGAGGAGAGCGTGAATGCTCGTACCCACTAAGGACTCTTTCGCCGTGGCCCAATGTATACCTGAATCCAGCGAAAGATACAGCCCCTTATTCGTACCAGCGTAGAGTAGACCTTTGGTGCCTCCACCTACTGAAGCAGGTATGATAGTGTTAATTCCAATACCTACAGGAAAACCTGTCATGAAAGCGTGCCATGACGCTCCCTTATCATCAGACCGATACGCACCTTCTGGCGTTGCTACCCACAATTGTTGTTGAGCTGGATCATTCGCCACACTCGTGATCGGGCTATGCTGCGGCAATCCGTTACTGATAGAAGACCAGTTGACGCCATCATTAGTGCTGACGAACAAACCATGCGCCTCTGTCCCAGCATACATCACATGGGGTGCGTTCACATCAAACGCCAACGCTGTATAGGCATCCGCAGGAAATCCCGCCGCTTCTGTTGCAACCGTGCTCCACTGTTGTGCTCCATCGCTACTTGCAAATAGCCCTTGTGCGGTAGCTGCATAAAGCCTCTTACCAGTTTCACTAAAGAGCAGAGCAGAAATAGCATTGGGCGAAGTACTCCCGATAGGATAATGCTTCCAATGTTGCCCAGCATCGTTGCTGACAAACACCGTGCCCTGTGTATCGCCAGCGAAAATGTTTTGCTGGTTATTCGGGTCCACCTCCAGAGTACGGACACTCTTTCCCTGCAACCCCGTTGCTTGCCAGTTCCCACCTCCAAGAATACCACTATCAGTCGCACATGCTGAGAGAAGGAAAGACAATAAAAAGAGGATAGCTATGAAACAGGGCACCCGTAAAGGGATGCCCCTACAATAATACGACAGCTTCTGCGAATTCATCGTATCATTGTAGGGGCATCCCTTTACGGGTGCCCTGTTCTTCATGACTTTATACATAATACCTCGCAGATCAAGGAAGTAGATTTATTTCTTCACCAAGCCCCTGTGTACAGGCAAGTCGATACACATGGGCCGCCGTCACTATATCCTCTAAAGCGATGCCCAGACCCTTATAGAGTGTAATATCGTCGGGTGCTTCGCGGCTAAGTACACCATCTTCGAGAATATCTGCTAGCTCATAGACGCGGTTCCAATCAAATCGCCCTTCGTTGGCAGGAATGATAAAATCACCGGCCTCTATCTGTGCTTGTTCTAAAGAATCAGTCACAATCAGCGAGCTACGTAGTAGGGTTGAGGTATCTATTTCGCGCCGCTGTGCCCAATTTGACCCAATAGCGTTAATATGACAGCCAGGTTTGAGCCATTCTCCATGTAAGACAGGTTCCGATGATGTGGTAGCAGTAATGAGAATATCAGCCATTTCTACAGCTTGACGCGCCGTTGCAACTGGCTGCACCTCGATATTGAGCAAGCGAGTCATCTCACGGCAAAAGATTTCGCGCTCACGCTGGCGACGGCTATACACATAGACAGTAGTAATCGAGCGCACAGCACACATACCCATCAGTTGCGTCACGGCCTGATTGCCCGCACCAATAATTCCCACAACACTAGCATTTGGCAACGCCATGTATTTTGTGGCAAGCGCACTCGTGGCACCTGTCCGCACAGCGCCTAGCCAATCGGCTTCAATGATTGCCAACAATTGTCCATCATAGGCATCGTAGAGCATAACCATAAAACGTACTCCTTCGCGGAAAGCAGTATACGTTTTGAGGCCAAGAACACCAAAGGTCGGAGCCGCAGCAGCCAGAATATTGAGCACTCCACTTGTGAGCGCTAACCGACTACGTGGCTGATTGAGAATTGCGCCCTGCGCCAGAGCCTCGAATGCCTCCTCCAACACACCCACGGTATCACGTATGTTCAACAAAGAGCGCACATGCTTCTCACGCAAGAGCAACGTCATACCGACACCCTACCTTGTGTTAGTTTTGACGACGGACCATGCGGCGCATATAGACTACTGTTTCTTCCACCTCATAACGGCCCTTAGGCATTTTGAGTGGTTTCTTCTCATTCTGCGGCATCAGAATATCCTTCAGGCTATTGAGCATAGGTAAGGTATTCTCAGCCGTCCGTGAAGGCTTTGCGAGACGTGCCAACAGACTACGACGCAACAACTCGATGCCAACGCCGAGAGCTACTGCCCCAACACTAGCCGCGACGCTACGCGACAATGGAGCATTCTGTAGGACAACTGGGAGATTGGTTTGAGTTGGCACAAGACTGGTCGAAGGCACGGTCAAATCCGCACCGCAGTGGCGACAATACAGATCATTCGTCGTATACGTAGCACTGCAATTAGAACATAGCATACTGTTTCTCCTTTTGACTACTTTCGATTTTTCAGTATTTCCGCGAGGGCATCTATGACAATAGCATTTTCTTCGATGGTATTATAAAAGTACGGAGAGATACGCAACAGACCAGGACGCGAGTCGGTAATGATATTACGTGCGACAAGCTCCTTCACCACTTGCTGCGGCTCCTCCACTTCTAACATGACGATTGAGGTACGACACTCAGGTTCTTGAGGTGTACATACCTTCCAGCCATGCTCCTTGGCACGGGCGATCAGGTCATTGGTCAGATAGCGTGTGCGCTCACAGATACTCTCAACACTGATTTCTAACACAATGTCTAAACCACCGTTAGCGCTATACACCGTCGGCATGGCTGGTGTTCCCAATTCGACGCGGCTCGCCTCCGGGCGAAACTCAAACTCCTTTGGCTTAAACTGGAATTGCTCTCGATGCCCAAACCAGCCTGTAATCGTAGGTTGCAGCGTCGGGAGCAATCCTTCTCGTATATACACAAACGCTAAGCCTGGGCCACCCATCAACCACTTCAAGGTGCCCGTCACCAGAAAATCTACATCAAGAGCAACCACATTGAGCGGAATCTGGCCCGTACCCTGATAATCATCCACAAGTATATACGCACCTTGTTTGTGCGCGATATCAGCAATGGCACGAATATCCTGAATATAGCCACTGGTATAAAACACCCGTGATGTTGCGACAAGTGCCGTCTTACTGTCTACTTCCTTTTCAAATGCTGTTGCCGGTATCCTGATACGATCCGTGCTTTCGATAAAGCAGCTTTCGACTCCTAGCCGTTCTTTGACCAACCATTGGTACGGCAATGTAGGAAAGTCCATATCCGCTAGCACGACCTTGTTGCGTTCGCTGTAGTCCAATGCAGTCGCAATAGAGCTAAGTGCGACTGAAACACTGGGAGCAATCGCAACCTCGTGTACTTGTGCCCCAATGAGCTGTGCAAATTTCTGGCGAGCCTTGGCAATCTCACCCAACCATATCTCATACCAAGCGTGTGCTCCCCATTCGTTCCACATCTCCATAAATTGCTCTATGCCCTGCATAGAACGTGTCGAGAGTGCCCCCAGTGAACAATTGTTTAAGTAAGTTTTACGTTGCAGAATAGGAAACTCCGCACGATAGGCAAGGAGTTCTGGATGTTCAATAGCCGGGGGTGTAGGATATTGCATCCTTGGTTCACTAATGGTCATAGGTCACACGCTCCTTTGTAAGGGCACAATTGTGTCCACGGCGTAGTCTTCTCCCTATTTTACCAGAGTATAGCCAAAATTCACATCCCCTACGCCGTTCTTCGCAAAACTTCGTTTGTAATTAGTGTTGCAGCCTGTTGCACATTCTCTTCTGTGGACCAGCGTCCCAGCGTCAGACGTAGTGCGCTAAGTGCTCGCCCACGCGTTAGCCCCATCGCCATAAGTACTGCTGATGGCTCTGTGTTTCCCTCGTGGCAGGCTGAACCCGTCGAACTAGCGATCTCCGGTATCGCTGCCAGCACGTCTTCCCCAATAATACCATCAATACTCACATTGAGTGTGTTAGGAAGCCTTTCCACAGGATGCCCATTCAGATGTGTACGTCCAGGCAGAACCAGCTCAAGTTGTTGGTGCAAGGAATCGCGCAACTGGCGTAATCGTTGCTGACTCAGCGCTAGTTGTTCACGGGCAAGCACACATGCCGTACCAAGTGCAACCATAAAGGCCACATTCTCCGTTCCAGCCCGGCGCCCTGACTCCTGCCCACCGCCATAAATAGCGGGTTCGAGTTGTATGCCCTCACGCACATATAACGCACCAATTCCTTTGGGAGCATACAACTTATGACCAGCCACCGTTAAGAGATCAACTCCCAACTCGCTTACATTCGTCGCTATCTTGCCAACAGATTGTGAGGCATCAGTATGCATCAACGCACCATATCGATGCGCAATCTCGGCAATTCCTGCAATCGGTTGCAGCGTGCCCGTTTCGTTATTGGCATGCATCACCGTCACCAGCACCGTATGCTTATCAATAGCTGCCTCTACATCGTTTGGATTGACGCGCCCATAGGCATCAACTGGCAGATACGTGACGCGAAACCCATGTAGTCGTTCCAACGCTTTGCAGATATTGATAACCGCAGGATGCTCCGTCATCTGTGTAATAATATGCTTGCCATACTCCTGTCGTGCCAAAGCCGCACCACGAATAGCCAACGTATCGCTTTCAGAACCGCAACCCGTAAATATCACCTCGTTGGCAGCACACCCTAATAAACTCGCAACCTGCTCTCTCGCCTGAGTTTGCGCCCTCTTCGTCGCATGCCCATATATATGTGTACTCGAAGGATTGCCAAAGTAGGTGGTGATATAGGGCAGCATGGCATCAGTGACAGCCGGATCAACAGGAGTTGTTGCGTTATAATCTAAGTAAATAGGGCCATTTTGTAGCGATGGATGTTTTTTCATGATTACTTTTCCTCCTCATACTATATACTACCAAAAGCGTTCAGAGCGGTAGGTGACAATCACCCACCGCTCTGAACGCTTTTGGTAGTATATGTAATTTATGCTGAGAATTTTGCGGCTAGTTCTCGCGCATTTGGTTCAACCAGCACAGAGCCATCGGGGAAAACAATGGTCGGTACACTTCTCGCACCCTTATTGATTTGAATCACCAGCTCAGCGGCATCGTCATTCTCTTCAATATTAATATATTCGTAAGCAATGCCGCGTGAATCTAACCAGCGTCTTGCCATACGGCAATCTCCACACCACGTGGTGGCATACATCTTAATCTTTTCCCCAGTTCTGGGTGTCTGGATCATAGTCTCCAACTCGATAGCTCCTTGCAGTTTGTAGATAATCAGAAATGACGTTTCTACATAGTGCAACAAGCAACCTGCCCTCTCTATTCCCAGCATACTACGACTCCGCCGACATCATCACAGGCTTATTCATACGCTCAAGCATAAGATCGAGAAAGCGCTTACCACCCGTTGCCACTAAACCTGGATTACGCGCCAGAATACCCATCACCAGACCAGCGCTAAAATCTCCACGCAACGCCTGAGCCATTTGTGCAGGTGTGAGGCGTTTCATCAGATCAAGCGCACTATCCCATTGCTCATCACTGTAATTGGCGATACGTTTGTTAATCATGTAGGCAATATCCATATCACGCCCGAAGCGTGTACGCCAACGCTTATCAAAGCGTTCCAAGAAGGTCGCTGAGGTATTTCCTGCTTTGATCGCTTCAGCAGCAACTTTGCCTGCCATCTGACCAGCATAGATTGCGAAACGAATCCCTTCTCCAACCAGCGTTGAGCCATGACCACCAGCATCACCCGCCAATAATAGACCATCGCGTGAGAAACGAGCGACCGCTCCCTCTGAGGGAAACAATCCCGTGTGATATTCAATAGGACTGGCATCCTTGAACTTTTCCGTCAATTGCGGCAGATTCCGCACGATGCTGTCTAAGTAGATACGTGCATCATCGTCACAATCGGGGTGCAAGACGCCAACACCAAGGCGTACACGCCCATTGCCACGCGGAAATGCCCATGCATAGCCACGCGGTGCAAACGAACTACCCATAATCAAAAATAACTCATTCTGTGGGTAATTGGGAGCATACATATCATATTCAGCGCCATACCCATAACGACGAAACGCCTTGCCCATATCAGTACGTACCCCGACATGACGCGCTACACCACTCGCATCAATCGTTACCGACGCCCGCACCTCGATACGCTCGCTGACATGATTCTTCGCCGTCACACCTACCACATGTCCATCTTCTAGCAGCGTCTGTTCAACCGCATGGCGCATACGTAACATCGCCCCAGCTTTCACCGCTCGTCCCGCGAGATGCTGATACAGCCCGCGCACATCAACCACACAGGCCACTGCCGGAGTATAGAGTAAAGGCACTTCCCGCTGCGGCGAGACAAACACAACTTTCGGAATGGGATGATACAGGTGTTCGGGGATAGCCAGCGCCTTCATATCACTCACCCAACTACCACCACTTGTATGTACAGGATATCCAATCTCGTTTTGCCGCTCCAAAACCAACGTTCTTGCCCCCCCTAATGCAGCCGCTTCAGCCGCAGCCAGCCCTGCCGGTCCACCGCCCACAATCAACACATCGTATGTAGTATCTATCATGAAATCCCTCTTTGACACGCGAAATGTCGTAGGGACCAGCTTTAGCGCGTCCCTACGACACGCAACTACCCCAGTTCAGTATCTCTGGTAGCATCCAATTTGGCATAGTATAGCACACCCATGACTATTGTCCACTAGGATTTCACGAAACTCAAAATAAGGAGTTGCTTGCTCCTATCGTTTACCACGTGTTAACTTTTGACGGTGGTAAGGAACAGTCGCTTGACTATAGAAGCGCTTCCTCCACGGCAATTGGAACAGAATGAGCATCATACCAGCTAAACCGAGTGTTCCACCCACAATTAGGGCGATAATGACCAGAGCACTACTATTTAATTGGAAAAGGGCCTGTCCCAGTTTCTCGAAAGAAATCGTAGTACTTCCATGAGAGGTGGACGAAGGTTCCGCCTTCACGACAGGCGAAGGTGTCGGGAGAACAGTGGGCGTGGGAGATAGACCTGGTAGGTTGATCTGTACTTGAACACGCATTGCTCCACTCGTATCAACGGCGCTCAGGTTCGCTATCGTCTGCGCAGGATTAAGCGTGGTTGGAATATGAAAAGCTCCTGTGATCGTTCCATCTTTATCAGATTTGACAGGGGCAACGAGCAATGGAATGGTAGCTGTATCAGTCACAACCTGCACTTGTACACTTGTGCCTTGCGGCAGCCAATTGGTACCAGTAAACGCGATCAGGTCGCCAATCTTCGCGTTGGTCGAGCTACATTGCAGCGTTGGGACATTTGCATGCTGCATATTGCCATACGCCAGTACTTTGTACGGCGCGGTGGCTACCGTTCCAGCACTATCTGTAATCACAATCCTCCACGTACCTATGCCTCCAGCGCTGGGCAACACCACATTCGTCGAAACAAACGTCCCATTCTCTTGCACTAGCACACTCATATCGCTGGGAGCAACAAACGTGCCGGGCCGATTACTACCATCGGCATACGTGATACTTGCCGCGCCGGGATGAAAATTGCTCCCTTTTACAGTTAATGTCACACCTAATGGGCCTTGAGGAATATTCAACGTCACGCTTGGATGCACCGACTTATTTGCAGGTGTAGCCGCTAACACAGAAAGAGGTGAGGAAAAGAGAAGCAAAAGGACGATACCACTTAACAAACATACAAAATATAATTTTACAGAGAGATAGAGATGATGTCGCATGGGTTATAGCTCCTAAAGATTGGGACACATACGACAGGTCGCGAGAAATAGGTGTCTATCGTTCATTTCCTGTCTTCACAGAAAATAAACGATAGACATCTGAAGGATTCACATATTCTTGGAACAAGGGTGCTTTTTTACTGAAATGCTTTGCGTAGTGCAGTGGCACATTCTTCAATACCCGCTTGCGTGCGTGTGATCATGCTGGACATGCTCATGAAACCATGAATCATGCCGTCATAGAGCGAGAGTTGTACGGGCACATTCGCTTCGCGTAATCGCCCAGCATAGAGTTCGCCTTCGTCGCGCAATGGGTCATACTCCGCAGCGATAATGAGCGCTGGCGGGAGACCTTGCAGGTCTTTGGCACGCAAGGGAAAGGCACGCCAGTCATCACGGTCAAAACCAGATCTGAAGTAGTGACCTGTGAACCAGATCATGGCATCTCTGGTCAGAAAATAATCCTTGCCATTTTCAATGATAGAGGGCGTCCCTGGTAGGTAGTAATCGGTAGCTGGATAGATAAGCACTTGCAACGCCAGTTTGGGGCCATCTTGTTCTTTCGCCATGAGGCTAACAACCGCCGAGAGATTTCCTCCAGCACTATCGCCACCAACAGCAATACGCGCTGCATCACCATTGATACTTGCAGCGTTTTCAGCCACCCATTTTGTTGCAGCATAACAATCTTCTGGCGCTGCCGGAAATGGGTATTCAGGAGCGAGACGATACTCGACCGAAACGACTATGCATGGCACTTTGTTCGTAAATTGGCGGCAAAGACCATCATAGCCCTCAATATTGCCAATTACCCAACCACCTCCATGGAAAAACATGAGCATAGGATGTGGCCCTTGTCCCTCCGGTGTATAAATACGGACTGGAATATCACCTGCGGGACCAGGAATAGCACGATCTTCTACCTTGGCGACCTTCTCAGATGACCCTCCCATCTGCGCAAGCATTACATACGATTGGCGTGCCTCCTCAACAGTCTGGTTCTGTATTTCAGGGGCATTCATCGCTTTCATCATGTCTAACAACGACTGGACTTGTGGATCAAGTGGCATCTCGATACCTTCCTTCTCTATTTTCCCTACATGAAGAGAGATAAGTTTCTGCTCTATCATACAACACTCTAGCCCTGCAATGGGTTGATACCATCCCATGTACCTATAGAAGCAATGGGGCGAAAGCGAGCGAAAAGCTCTTCTGTATACCATCGTTCACTGCGCGTGCGCCGTACCACTTCAACATGTGGAGCAGGACCATACGCAAATGAGGTCATGTCTGGCAAAGAGCGCCAGAGGCTGAAGGTAGCTTGATAGATGAGAGGCGCTTCTCCCACGCCGACCGAGTTGATGAGTGCAGGCTGCTGCAAAAGCGATGCTGAGACAGGAGGAACAGCACGCAGAAACGCACGCACTTTCAGAGGATGAATAGTAGCTCGTGTCAGGATAGCCCACGGTCCATCTTCTGGCGGGGCCTCTGGAAGCATGCCAGCAAACGGGTCGCTCCCTCCCCATTTTCCATGCCAGCGAATAGGCCGCATGTGTACCGTCCATACTTCCAAAGCACGCTGCTGTATGCTCCGCAGCAACGAAGATTGCGCCTCAAACTGTTTCAGTGCTGCATAAGAGTCCCATACAGTAAACAGTGCTGAGCGTTGCAAATCTGCGTGTGGATTAAACGAGCGTCCTTGACCAACACCTAACAAACGCCAGAAGCGTAAGCCAGGAGTGCGCAGCAAGGGCCAACGATCTAATCCCAGGTGTGCCAATGTACTCATGCTGGCACGTTTGGGATAGCGTGCCAGCATGAAAGCCACGACAGGCTCGTTAGATGTATTATCTACCACATGCATAGAGGGTCTTAGTTTCTACTCACTAGTTATTTTTGTGGGCTAACATGCTCAGGGGCAAGTAATGCCAACACATCGGCCTCATCTTTATTCTTTGGCTGATACCCATCTGCGACTTTATCGATATGCCAGACAACTCCATTACGAATAATGTAGTGCCAATTCAGGTTTGTGCTATTATTAATGTCAGCAGGTGTTGTTGTTTTGAGAAAATTCTGCACTCGCCCCGGCACAGGATCACTGATCTTGAGCTTGCCAGTTTGCACTTGCTGTATATACTCAGGCACAATACCAGCGGGATCTTCACGAAAGATAATGCGTTGCATGTTGCTCAAATTGCTCATTGCAGCATCTCTGGCTTCTGGTGTATTCATAGCATTCATAATACGCCAACGCAAGGAAGCAAAATAGCTATGTTGTACCAGACCGCTACAGATAAAGCGCATCACCGACTCATGCGGTTTATTCTTTTCATCACGCAATTCAAACCAATGAGCGATTTCACCAGCAACATTCGCAACCTCAGGTACATGATATTTTTTCGCAATCCGCTCTATGTATAAGGCCGTCAACTCATTGACGACATTATGAGAATAGAGACCATTGATTTGATCGACAGCCATACCACGCACATGCCGTAAATAGGCAATGCCATGCGTATCCTCCGCATCTTCTGCCTTGTGCCGGGCAGCTTCCTTGGGCATCTCCACATACCAATCCAGAGGCAGGCGACGGATACCAACCGTAAATTGTGCAAAGGGAAACACCTCGTTATGCCAACTCGCAACCCGTATGCCCGTCGTCATAGCCTCCACGAGAAAAGTATTATCAAAACCATTAGGAGGGTCACTCAACAAATAGAGCAATGCTGAGTGGCTCCAATGGCTATTCGTGGCAAAACGAATCAAACGGCTAAAGATCTCTTTTGGGTCCAGATTCACGCGGAGCACTATATCCGAAACTCGTATACGTGGGTCGGGACCAGCACCATTCTCTTGCAAAAAATAGCTAAGAGGGTCCGGCGCCATATTGGTAGCAGCGTATGCCATAATAATCATCCTCCTCAAAAAAGGATTTTTACATCTAGCATAGTATATCCCAATTCAGCAAACGGTAGATATACAAGTTTCAGGTGGAGATGGAAACACGTTGCCAACGGACACAGGACGAAACACGATGGTACAGAGCGGATAAGAGATAGGTACGTCTGAAGCCAATCCCGCGTTGCAAAAGGGGTGTTTTCTTCAGCAAGGAAACACCCAGCCACCTAAGCAATCGCACCGCAACAGTCGAGTTTGCTGTCTTAGAAGACGTATGGTCGAATGCTTTCGCTAATAACTTCTCCTCTTTCAGTTCTGGCCTTGTAGTATGCTTTGAGAAAGGAGGCAAACCGCGTCATCTCTGCCTGACACCACGCCAGCGTTTCCGCTTTGCCTTCTCGCAACGTACTCGCAACGACCGGAATGAGCCGATAAAACGTGGGACCGGTATAGTCAATGGTGAGGGCCAAGGGGTAAGAATAGACAGCGTAGAAAGAGGCCAAGAGGTCTGCAAGTTTGAGAGCCTCTGCTGGCCTATGGGGCATTCAGCCATCACTTCGTGCAGCCGATCAGAAGCATGATAGGCGTCTAGCTCACCATGGTCCGAGTTCTCCTGACAGACCTGCCACTCTGCGACGTAACAGGGACAAACAGGTTGCTCAAACATGACCCACGGATATGCAAAGCCAGAGTCAAGGTGTCCTTCACACGATTGGATGGTCCTGATTCCTAACAGATTCAACCCAACCACTACAGGAGCAATTAGGGGATCGATCCCGTTTCCTTGCCGATCTCCCCATCGGAGGACCTCTGCTTCAGCTTCTTCAAAAGAAGCGTTCGCCAATCAAACAGCAGATACACTACCCGCTTCCTTCGCAGGTGGGACATGTTTCTTGATCTAACATGCTGTTCCTCTTTTGTGTCTATCGGAAACCTAATGGACATTCCTCCCATATTTTATCATATTTTCTACATTTTATAAGTACAGCCTAAAAGCCTCTATTACATAGGTCATCCAAATGAAACGCCACAGTATGACGTTTCATTTGGATGACCTATGTGTATTACAGCTCCCCAGCTACCGCATAGTGCCTCGGTACTAGAGGAGTAACAGTCACACTCTCTGTCAATGGTATCGCACCTTGCGAGGCAAAGCTGGTCGTACCACCCTGTGCATTCTGTTATTGCAGATCACAAACGAACGTATAATTCCCCATCGCCAGTGGCACTTGCAACGTCAAGGGAATAGTAATGGTTCCATTCGGCGCCACATCTGATGGAAGGATGCCTAAACTTCCAGCTAGCACGAGTTGTGGCATATGCGCATTACTCGTGTTTGTAGGCGCCCAACGATAGCTGAGCGTGACTTGTGCAGGGCCAGTTGCAGGCCAAGTGATGCCACCTGTGTTATGGATAGAGATCGTCGTTTGCACAATCATCCCTGCCGCTACTGTCGTTGGCAATGCTCCAGATGCAAACACTTCACTATATATGTAGATGCGGTCCTGTCGAAGAGCCAGTTGTCCCACTAGTACCAATCTGCCACTGCACCCCGGCCTGATCGCCCACGGCTACCGTAATTGCGCTCAGGTGCCCATAAGCCGTCACATAACCATTTCCATGATCGATAGCCTCCCATAAACCAAGCGAACTGTTATGATTGAGCGGATTATACCGGCCAGCGCGAATAGCAGTGCCTGCTGCGGTGCTCAATACAGGCTCATACCATATATTCAGACCATAAACGTTATTCCATCATAACAGTTCATACCTGCTGTACAGGAGCCAATCGCAACATTCGTCCATCTCGCGCCATCGTAGTGTACAAAAGTTCTATCATTATCATACCAGGGATGGTCATGATCGACAAATGAAACGGTACGCGAAGAAATCGTGCGGCTTCCATAGTAGGGGTGATGCATAAACGGCGTCGGCGCATTTCGTGGCTGTTGCGCCTGTTTTCCAGCGCTGCTATTCTGATGATTGGCAGGTACCACCGTCACCTATGCACGCAATGGTGCAGCAAAGGTGATGGCAGAAGACGTGAGTAGGCCAAAGATAGTATAGAACAGTGTATGAAGTCTTTCAGGCTAAGCTATATAGCAAAAAAGATAATGATGTTACTTACAATCTATATCTGCGTCATATTTTGCGATACACAAACTATAACAGACAGGAGCTTATCATCTTATAGGGAGACGATACAATGAATTGGCAATCAACGCCAGGACAACCACACAATAACCAGGAACAATGGCAACAACTACCTCCGGCATACAGACAACCAGAGCAACATATCTATGACCTGCCAACTGCTCCCCTTCCAGTTCTTCCGCCAATGCAGTTTCAACAGGTATCTCAAAGTCCCAAACAACAACCGCTTTGGAAGAAATATCGAATTTCAAAGAAGGCTCAGATTATCAGTGTATTGGTGGCAATACTCGTACTTGTATCGTCTCTCTTTTCAGCATTTCTTGTCCAGAGGTTCCATACACCTATAAAAGCAGATGTTACTGTTAGCTTTGGAGTACAGGATCAACTGCATTCCATACATACACAATTTGGCGTTGCTGGCGCGGGCAGAGGTACATTTTCTCAGGTCATAGATCAAGCTACACCATATTTGGCCCCTGCTCATATAACGCTTGCTAGTTATATTGTGCAGATGGAAGATATTTTTCGGGACCCCGGCAGTCTCACCAATCCAGCGAAACGCGATTGGTCCACATTCGATTTTGTCATGTCCAAAATACAAGCAACCTCACATGCTAACCCACTCGTAACACTGCAAGGCACTCCTGCATGGCTTCAACCCCAGAGTCAGAAGCCGCCAGCCCCGAACTACTGTCTTTCAGATGTTACGAGGCAGATGTATCCCTTTCATGCTTTCCCTACGCATCGAACCGCTAAAGGGGATGATGGTTTAGCATTATATAGTCAATTGCCGGTTATTATTCTTGCACATATGAATCAATCTTTTCCTGGCATACACCCAAACTACGAACTTTGGAATGAACCGGATGATGATAAGCATGCATGGTGTGGCAATTATACAAATCATAACGGCGATGAGATGCGGTTCAGCTGGTATAAAGCCATCTATAGCACAGCCGCACCGTTGATGAAAGCACAAGCCCGCGTCGATCACACACAAGTTTCGCTAGGAGGACCCACCCTTGCTTGGTATGCACGTGTAGATAGCTGGATGCCAAGATTTCTCAATGATCCGCAGTTGTCCCCTTATATTGATTTTGTCACGTATCATCAATATGCGCCTGGAACAGACTGGAATAGTATTCTCAGTAAAACACAAGATGCACAAATCGGCTATGCTGCCACTTACGAGAAAGTGTCAAGGTATGTCCACGCAGGAAAACAACCTCATGCACAAACCACACCAATATATATTGGTGAATACAACTGTAGCGCACTTTGTCGGACGAATCCAATCTACTCTCCTCTGTGGAATACATTATTCGTAGCCGATCTCCTAAACACCGTCAATGATGCTCATACACGAACAGATACTGCATTTACTCTTCCTGCCGGCCTTGCCTATTGGGCCTGGAGTTTAGGTCCATATTGTCTGTTTGGCGCTATAGATGCAAAACTAGACTGCTCAACCAAACAAGGGCAACTACAACCGTATCCAGCATACTACAGCTATCTGCTCCTAGGAGGAAAAAACTACCTGGATTTGGCAGATGGCGGATACGTGGCTAACGTGACAGCCATGACCCAAAAAGGGCTCGTAGCAACTAGTTTTTCCACAAAGACAAAGGAGAATGTCTTAGTGGTCAATCCCACAGGACAAAACTACTTACAACTGGTCATACTGATCGCAAAATCAGCCCTTGTGAAAACGAATGCGTCCTATTACACATTGAATCAAGCAAACGCGCACATCAGTAGTCAAGAGCTATCTCTCTCATCAGCGAGTAACGGGAATTATGTGACCATCAACATAGCCCCCTATTCGACTTTTGCCCTTTCGCTAGATATATCTTCATAGTAAAAACGCGTAACATACCTTTTGAGAGGACAATATGTTATGATAGTGCGAGACGATGATTGATACTAACAATCACCTCAGCATCTCCAAAAAGCTCCACGACTTCAAATCTCGCTCCAAATGAAACCTCAGCAAACCACGCATAGCATTTTCTATTTCGCTTTGCAGGCGGATATCAAGACGGAAGCTGGGTACTTTATTCCAATCGCTGCGCTGCAAGAGGCGTAGCACTTTGAGCGCATTCATGGAAAGCGGGTGAGACCAGAGGTGTGAGCAATTGGGGCAGAGTACACCACCGAGAGCGGGCGTGAAGCCGTTTTCGACGGGTTGCAGTTCGGCATTGCAGTGTGCGCAGGTGCGAAAGACGGGTTCATAGCCTACAGCAGAGAGTAGGTAGATTTCAAAGTAGCGCAAGAGTAATTGTGTGCGGTTATGTGTTTGATCAACAGGTTCCTCACCCTCAACGCTCTGTTGGCGTGCTGCTCGTGCATCGGCATCCAACGTGCGCACCGCTTCTAAGAGCAGGTTATAGATATCCTGGTGCGGTGTGTCATCCTCTAGAAAGCGGTCTGTCAACTCTGCGAGGTAGAAGCCGCAGGTCATATGCCAGAGATTGGTACGCAGATGAGGAAAGCTTTCGATGCTTTCGGCCTGTGTGACGATATCTAGATTACGCCCTAAGGCCACTTGAAGTCGGCTGTGGGTCAGCAGTTCGAGGTGACCTGCCTTCTTGCTCACAGGACGGCGTGTACCCTTAGCGACGGCATGCATTTTGCCTTTGTAGGGTGTGAGCATAGTAATGATGCGGTCCGCCTCACCTATGTCCATGTGTTTTAGAATGATGGCTTCAGAGGAATAGTTGCGTTGTTCTCGCATGTGGGTGTACCTAATATAAAAAGAGAGACATGATAAGTTTCACATCTCTCTCTGGAGGCGACGAGCGGATTCGAACCGCTGGTGCAGCTTTTGCAGAGCCGTG
>JRHI01001369.1_pt1 | contig 20775 bp, 15 predicted proteins | sample 215371 | NCBI WGS metagenome assembly JRHI01 (sample SAMN02929681, study PRJNA255918) | sediment metagenome | biome: cave system; feature: Ice Cave; material: Sediment; isolation source: sediment from deep within a dark volcanic ice cave with no known source of... ...
GTACGACACACACCTGATGGCCACCGAGGCCCTGCGCGAGATCGGGGACGTCTTCGACAGGACCCCGGTCGACACGGCCGTGCGGATGGCCGACGAGATCCTCGCGGCCGGCGCCATTGTCTGCTTCGGTCTCGGACGCGAGGGGCTGATGATCCGGGCGCTCTGCATGCGCCTGATGCATCTGGGCCTCAGGGCTTCCATGGTCGGGGACGTCACGACGCCGCCGGTCGGCCCCGGCGACCTCGCGATCATCGCCGCCGGCCCCGGTAAGCTCGACACCGCCCAGACGATCCTGAACCTCGCCCACCAGGCCGGCGCCCGCGCGCTCGTCGTCACCGCCCAACCAAACGGCCCCGTCCCCCAGGCCGCCGACGCCGTGATCCACATTCCCGCCCAGACCATGGCCGACGACGTCGGCGGCCCGAGCCTGCTCCCGATGGGCACCGCCTTCGAGATCTCGATGCTGATCCTCTTCGACCTCGTCTCGATCGTCCTGCGCAACAGGACCGGCCAATCAATGGATGACATGCGCGCCCGGCATTTCAATTTGGAGTGAACGTGCCCATCGTCGGTCGGGGCGGACCGGGTGCCCCCTGGGCGATGTCTGCCCTGTTCATGACAACGGCGACGGAACGTGGAACGATTGCGGCTGACGAGTATCGCAATTTTGCGGATCTTGCCAGACATCAGAACCGGGGACACGCCGGTCCACCCCTCTGGAAAACCCCGCCCAGCGCGTCCTCTACGGCGACAACCGCTCGATTCGCCACGACCCGTCCGGCTGCTGGAGATAGCGAATCCGGTCGTGCAGGCGGCTCGGGCGTCCCTGCCAGAACTCGAACGTGTTCGGGTTGACGTGGTAGCCCCCCCAGTCCTCCGGTAGCGGGATCTCCCGCCCGTCGTGCCTGGCCTCGAACCGGGCGACCGCCGCGGCGAGGACCGCGCGGCTCGGAATCACCTCGCTCTGCCGCGAGACCGCCGCACCGACCTGGCTGCCCCGGGGCCGGCTGTGAAAGTAGCGTTCCGATTCTTCACGCCTGATCCGCTCGACCGCCCCGGAGATCCGCACCTGTCGCTCCAGCTCCGGCCAATAGAAGAGGAGCGCCGCCCGTGGATTCTCCACCAGATCGCGCCCCTTCGCGCTCTCGTAGTTGGTGTAGAAGACGAACCCGCGCTCGTCGAAGTTCTTCAAGAGGACTGTCCGCGCCGATGGGATGCCGTCGCGGCTCGCCGTCGCCACCGTCATCGCGTGGGGCTCCGTAGTCGTCGCTCGTTGCGCCTGCTCGAACCACACCGCGAACTGCTTGAACGGATCGGGATCGACGTCCGCCTCGTTCAAGCCGTCCAGCGTGTAGTCCCGCCGCAGATCCGCGAGCGACATGATTGTCTCCGAGTCGTGAGTGCGGTGATTCAGACGAGAGCGATTTCTCGCAGGCTCGAAATGACGATCGAGGGGCTGCGCCGACGCCCGCTAACCCGGATTATTCACGGGTTATCCTGGCCGCGTCGGTCGGCGATTCGCATAGCGATTTCGGCCGGCTTCAGCCGGCTTCGTAGGTTGAGCGCGGGGTCTTTAGCCCCGCGTCTGGCGCCCAATCGGCCTCGTGGATGATCCGGGCTAACCGTCCTGCCGAGCTTGTCGAGGCATCTCTCCCGTCAGTTGCCGTCACCGCCTGAGATCCTGATCCTCATACGAGGTCTGCTCTATTGCATCGAGTCTAGCATGCGTCGATCGGCGGCCAAGGAAGTCCTTGGGTTGCGATCCATCAACCACGGATGCATGGCGTCACGCTCCACGCCTGGCCGCGTCCGAGCCCGTCCACCACATCCTCGACCGTCAGGAAGCCGTCCCCGTAGACCTTGTTGATCTGCGTGGCAAACGTGAGTGAGCCGGATAGGACCTCGCGCGGCGAGCCGTCGGCGACGACCTCGCCGGCACCGAGCAGCACCACGCGCGTCGCGCTTCCGGCGACGAGCTCGACGTCGTGGGTGGCCATCAGGATTGCCGTTCCGCGCTCGCGGAGCCGGTGCAGCACCGCGGCCAGATCGCGCTTGCGGACGTAGTCCATGCCCCGTGTCGGCTCGTCGAGGAGCAGCGCCTTCGGCGCGGCGACGAGCACCGCCGCGAGGGCGACCCGTTCCTGTTCGCCGACGCTCAGGTCGCGCGGGTGGCGGTCGGCGAGCTGGGATAGCCCAAGATCGGCGAGCAGTGCCTCGGGGTCGAGCCCGCGGCCGGAGTGATGCTTCAGCGTAAAGGCGAGCTCGTCGCGCACCGTCTCGCGGAACAGCAACGCGCTCGGCCGCTGCGGCAGGTACCCAACGTCTCGGGCCAGAGCGGCCGGCTCCGTTCGCGCCGCATCCCGCCCGGTCACGACAATCCGGCCGGCGGCGGGTCGGTGGAATCCGATGATCGACCGGAGGAGGGTCGTCTTTCCCGACCCGTTGCGACCCATCAGGGCGACCAGCTCCCCCGGCCGCACGTCCAGGGTGACATCGCGCAGGACCGTGCGCCGCCCGTAACCGGCCGTCACCCGTTCCAGTGACACGACAGGTGCGGCGTCCGGCCGCGGTTCGGCCGGCGGCGGCGACACCGGCCGCCGCGGTTCGGCCTGGGCCGCGGCCCGCCCCTGCTTGATCGTCAGCGCCAGCGGCGACCAGCCGAGCGAGCGGCCGAGGCGAACGATCGGCGGGGTCATGGCCGGATCGCAGACGGCGAGGACCGCCGCGGTCGCCCCCTCGATCACCGCACCGTCACCGCTGAGAAACCGGAGGACGTCGGCGTAGCCGACGACGCGCTCCAACCGGTGCTCGGTCAGGACGATCGTCAGACCCAGGTCGTCGTTGAGTCGCGTCAACGCGGTCAGCACATCTTCGGCACCCCACGGATCCAGTTGGCTCGTCGGCTCGTCGAGCGCGAGGACGCGCGGTTGCAGCGTGAGCGCGGCGGCGACCGCGACGCGCTGACGCTCGCCGCCCGAGAGCGTCTTCACGTCCCGTCCACGGAGCGCCGCGATCCCCAGCAGATCGAGGACCTCCTCGACCCGCTTCCGCATCGTCACCGGCGGCACGCCGAGCTGCTCCATGCCGAAGGCGAGCTCGTCGTCGACCCGGCTCGTCACCATCTGCGCTTCCGGATCCTGGAAGACGAATCCGACCGTGCGGCTGAGCGCGCGCGGACCGTAGTGCCGCGTGTCCAACCCGCGGACCATGACCGTGCCGCCGAAATGCCCGCCGGAGAAGGCGGGCACCAGACCGTTCAGGCAGCGGAGGAGCGTCGACTTCCCACTCCCCGACGCCCCCGCGACCACGACGAACGCCCCTTCGGGAACGCGCCAGTCGACTTCGCGCAGCACCGCCACGGCGCGTTCCGGATATCGGAAGCTCACCCGCTCGAAGGCGATGTCGGGGCTCGCGCCCACCGCCGCGCCGGTCACTGTTCGTCGTCCTCCTCAGCATCGTCCACCCCGCCCGCCACGACGAACACGGGCACGAAGAGCAGCCCTTGCACCGTCAGGAGCGGCAGGCTGACGTGCGGGATGGCCAGACTCGGGTATGGCTCGTAGCGCAAGGATGCCGGATCGTTGCCCAGGATGAGGAGCGTCGCCAGAGCCGCGCCGCCCGCCCCGACCGTCACGATCGTGTCGGCGGCCGTCCATCTGGGTGTGCGAAAGCGCGTCCGACGCGGGCCGACGGTGAGACGGCCGCGCAACGCGACGGCGAACACCCCCACAGCAACCGCCAGGACCCCCAGCGCCGCGCCGAGCCGGCCGATCGCCAGTAGGTACCCACCGGATGCAGCGGCCGCCAGGCCGAGTGCGGTCGCCACCCCGCGCCCCCGCTCCCGCGGGCCATCCGTCCGCGGCGAGGCACCGAACGCGCGCGCTTCGAGGGCTTCAGCGAGGGTGATCGCCCGCTCCAAACCGACGGTCAGCAGCGGCACCAGCAGCGGCGCGAGGTCGCGGGCGCCACGCGAGCGGTGGCCGCGCGCCGCCTGCGCCTCGCGGATCTCGCCAAACGCGGCGGCCGTCTGTGGCACGAACGCGAAGGCGACCGAGCCCGCCACGGCGACCGTCGTCAGCCGCTCCGGCATCAGCCGCAGCGCCGTCGCCCAATCGAGCAGTCCCCCGACCGTCGTGCCAATCAGCACGAGGATCAGCAGGGCCAGCCCGCTCAGCAGCCCATAGACGAGCGCGTTCAATGTCAGCGGACCGCCCAGGATCGGCACGGCGTCGGGGATGCGGGCGATCTCGCGATCGCCGGTCCGCACCGTAAGCACGTTGAAGACGACGCCCACCCCGGCGAAGACGAGCGCCAGTCGGACGATGCCCGACCAGCGCGACGCTCCCCGCATCCGCCGCGTCCAGGCCGCGCGCACCCCAAGCACGGCCAGCAACGTCGCGATCAGCACCGGCGGGTTGCGCCCAAGCAGGGGTGGCAGGCTCGCCGCGGCGCCCCAGACCAGCCAAGTCCGGGGATCGAGCCCCGTCCGCCGGGTCATGACGGCGTCCCCCTGCCACCCCGGCGCCGGGCCGCATAGAGCGCCGCACCGCCCAGCGCGCCCAGCACCCCACCCGCCGCGAGATACGTTCCCCAGCCCTGGCCTGATTCGGCGATCGCGGGTGCGACGCCTGCCGGATAGACGGTCCGCACGGCGGGAGTCGGGCCGCCGTCCGCCGGCACGGACGCCCCAATCTCGGCCGCGCCCACACCGGTCAGCCGCGCAACGTCGGACAGCGCGACGCCCGGCAGCTTGGCGGCCGAGGCGGTCCAGGACCAGCCGTCGACGTCGCCGTCGTGGACTCTGGTCGCACTGGGACCGAGTGACATCGACTGCCAGGCGCCCGGCGCCGCCTCGCGAAAGAACTGCCAATACGGGGAATCGCGCCCCAACCCCTGGCACAGGCGTTGGCGGCAGTCAGAGGCGGGACAGCCCTCACCTGCCAGGGAGCAGACGCCCTCGCCCAGACCGCCGAACCCGACCGTCACGAGCGGGATGCCGGTCCGCCGCAGGAGTTCGATCGAGCTGATCGTCTGCTCCGGGAACGCTACGTAGGCGTAGGTCAGCCGCCCGTCGCCGGTCCGAACGACAACCCCGGCGTGGTGCCACCCGGCCGCGCCCGTGCTCCCCGCCCACCCCACCCACCCCTGAATCGCCAGGGCGACGGCGAAGCACAGACCGACAAGGCACCGGCGTGGCGGGCACGGCACGATCAGGCGCTCACGATTGCGGCGTCGACGCGGGCGTCGCGCGGGGCGAGGATGCCGCCCTGATCGGGAAGGCGAGCCCGGCGATGGCCGGCAGCGCCTGGATCGTCGCGAAGAGGTTGTCCTCCGGTGGCGCATCCGCGTACCGGAACGCGCCGCTCGGGTTTTGGAAGGCCGCGAGCGCGGCGGCCGCGTTCTTCCACTCGGCGGAGGCCGGGTCCTTGCCGGTGGCAATCAGCGCCTGGACGACGAGCGAGGTCGAATTAGCATCGGCCGCGGTCGCGGCGCCCGGCTGGTACGGGAAGCCACCCGCCGCCAGCTGTGTCGACCTCAGGTAGGCCAACGCCTTGTCCACCATCGGATCGGCGGCCAGCCCGTCCGCGGCGAGGGCCTGGACGACCAGCGCGCTCGTATTCGTGTCCCCGGCCCCCGCACCCATGGCGCCGTCGAACGCCCACGCGCCGTCGCCGATCTGGAGCGCGCGCAGCTTGTCGACCGCATTGGACGGCACCGGCTCGCCGGCGGCGACGAGGGCGAGGATCGCGAGCGCGTGGTCGAAGACGCCGGTACCGTAGAGACCGCTGTCGCGCCGCGCACCGGCCCGCACCAGCGAGAGTGGATCGACCTTGGCGACGTCGCGCGGGCTCCCGCCGGCGGCGATTCGAGCCAGGACGAGCTTGGCCGCTTGCCCCGTCCCCGTCTGCGCGTAGACCAGGGCGTTGGCGTCCAGGAAGCGCAGCGCCTTCCCGAGATCGACCGTGGCCCCGGCGTTGCGGGCGGCGGCGAGCGCGACGACGGTGTCGGCGGTCGCTCCGGCATCGCTCGCGCCGTTGACGCCGACGAAGCCGCCGTCGGGCGCCTGTTGCGTCTTCAGCCAGGCGACTGCCCGATCGAGTGGGCGGCCCGCCGCGGGCGTCGCGCTCTGCGCCGGGACGGCGATCGGGCGGGCGAGCAGCAGCGCGAGGAGCACGACACAGCAACTCAGCCCCGCCCCGAACGCGCGTCGCGGGCGGCAGGTTGACCTACGCATGGAACCGATCTCCCTTTCTCCGCGCGCCGAGCGCTCGTCGCACCCGCGCGGCAACAAAAAACCCGCTCTCATGAGCGGGTGGGGCCGATGCGGTGACGGGTCCACGCGCGGGTTACGGTGGTCGAACCGGCATGCGGTGTCCTCCCCTTTCGCTCGAAGGGCGTCGGACGCGAGCACGGGCAGGTGTTCTGGCTCCGCCGTCCGCGATCCCCACTGGGTTCGCACGGCGATACAGTTGCGGCACAGCGCCGGCCTCGCACCGGCTTTCCCCTGTGAGCCCACGCCGCGGCGCGGACACCCCTGTCGCACAAACGCTGGTTGGTAAGGGGCCGGCCCCCTGGCGCCGGCACGCGCAGTGTTGCACCGGCAACGGGTCCGCGTCAACGTGCCGGCGCCCGACCCGACGGTCGGTTCATCAGACGCCGCTGATCTAGACCCAGGAGACGTGCTTGGGTGGTGTCCGTCAGGGCGCTGCGTGCTGCGCCCTCGCCGCGGACCGACGATGCCGAGCATCTCTCTGATCCTGCACGAGCGGTCCCGGCGCGGGTTCATCCCGATTTCATGTTTGCCTCCTACGGTGGAGGCGACGGGGTGAGATCGGCTCGCCGACCGGCGCAATCCGACCGCTCGTGGCTTGGGGCCCATGGCTGCAGGGGGCCGTCCAGGCATTCTGAAGGCACGGGCCGCCCGCGCGGGCGGCCCGTGCCATTGGATCGCGGGCGCTGGTCACCTGGGCTGCCTGCCTGGCACGACGTGGCGGCCACGGTCATCGAACGCGGACCGCTGGGCAGCAGTCGCCACCCGGGTTTGGGCTGCCGTCGCGGTCGGCAACAGATCACAGCAAATCCTCAGCTACCGCTCAGGCGCCCCTCAGCTTGGTGGGCTAGCGTAGGTGCCGGTCGCTGCCCGGCGCAACGAGGCGGTATGCTGGAGTTGGCCATGCGGGCGGTGGATACGCCGCAAACGCCCACCGACGAAGCCCGCGATGACCCGTCGGTCTTGGCACCGGCGGGCACCCTCACCCTGCTGCGCTTGCTGGTCGGCGCCCAGAACACGACCGCGGCGCGGTTGACGCCACGATGCACAACCGAGGCGCTGGTGAGCGGAGGGATGGAGATGCGAAGGCGATCGATCGGGATTGGGGCCGGTGCGCTGCTCATCGCGGCGCTCATCGGCTTCGTCGGATCCAACGAGGCGGCCCGGGCAACGCTCCAGCAGGGGACCCCGGCCGCGACGCCGGCGGTGCCGGGCGCGGCCACGCCGACCGCCGCCGTCCACATCGTGACGCTTGTCGCCTGGTACCAACCGGACCCGACCGGCGCGTTCCTCGAGATCGGCCCTATCCGGACGAACAAGAACCTCGTTGCCGACGTCGGGAAGGCGGCCGCCAATCAGTTGACCGGCCAAGCCAACTTCACCGACCCGGCGAACAACGACCAGCCGCGCATTACCCTAGGTGAGACCGTGCTCGACGGTTTCCCGGTCGTCGCCGGCGATCCCACCACGGTTTTGCGCTGGCTCTACTTCGACGACCAGAGCGACGCACGCCCGGCGACTCTGGTGATCCAGGTCAACGCGACGGCCGGCCCATACAAGGGCTACAGCGGCACCGCCACGTTCGTCTCCCGGGCCTCGGGAGAGGGCGGCGTTCTCGTCATCGTGCTGAACCCGCCCGCGTAGCCCCGACGGCGAGCAGCAGCAGCTGGGCCGGCGCCGTGAACGATCGCGCGCGACCATCATCGATCACCTCTGCACCAAGGCTGACGACTGGGGCAGGGTCGTCGACACCCACCAACCCATCGCGATCATCGGCGGAGCAATCAACCTCTACAAACTGTCATACGGGCCTGTCACCAATCATCCCGGAGGTAGACAGGCGTCGAGGTCGCGCAGGGGCACGGCGCGCCAGTGGCGATCACGAACCGATGCCGATGAACCCGATGACCAGGACGACGAGGACCGTCACGGTGATGGCGACGAAGATCCAATCCCGCTCCAGCAGAAACAGGATCATCGTCATCGCCACGCGCGAGAGCGGCGTCAAGATCAGCACGAGCAATCCCAGCTGGATGATCGCCAATGGCTTCGCGTGGCCGATACCCCGCCCGATCGACCGCCAGCTCGTGGCGATCGGATGGCCGCCGTCGCCAAGGAGGTCGTCGAGGGCCGAGGGGCCGCCCGCATCGGCCCCCTCGATCAGGTAGAGGGCGAGACCGAGCAGGATGATTCCACCCGCCGTCAGGACGCCGATCCGCAGGACGTAGCTGATCCAGATCTCCATCGTCCGGCCGCCGATGGTTCGCGCCGGCAGCACCGCGCCGGCGTCGGGCTGCACGGCCGCCGGGATCGGCCGCCCCGGTAACTCGCTCATCTAGGCGACCCCCAGCCCGCGTAGGAGCATCTCGATCGAGACCGCCGCGAGCACGAAGATGAACAGGCGCCGCACCGTCGCGTTCCGGAAGCGCACGAGCAGTCGCGCCCCGGTCGTCGCCCCGACCAGCACGCCGAGCGCGACCGGAGCCGCGATCTGGGGCAGGATGTCGCCGCGCCAGAAGTAGATCCCTGAACTGGCCGCCGCCGTGACGCCGATCATGAAGTTACTGGTGGCGCTCGAGACCTTCATTGGCAGACGCATCGCGGTGTCCATCGCCAGCACCTTCAGTGCCCCCGACCCGATCCCCAGCAGACCGGAGACGATGCCGGCAACGTACATCATCGCGAAGCCCAACGGGACTCGCGAGACGTGGTAGTCGACGCTCCGCCCCAGCTTCTGGTCCGGGTAGCTACTCGCCAGGCGCAGACGGGCCGCGAGCGGATCGTCTCGGGTCAAAGTGGGCAGCTCCTCCCCGAGCTTCTTGACCATGGGCACGATCGAAAAGAGGAGGATCAACCCGAAGAGGATAAACAGCACTTGCGGATTGAGATAGGAGGCCACGATCGCGCCGGTCACCGCGCCGAACGATGTGGCCAGCTCCAGCAGCATCGCAACCCGGACGTTGGTCAGGTGGTCGCGGACGTAGGCCGCCGCCGCTCCGCTCGACGTCGCGATCACCGAGACGATGCTGGCCCCGATCGCGAGGCGGATGTTCAGCCCAAACCCGATGGTGAGCAGGGGCACGATCATGATCCCGCCGCCGAGCCCGACAAGCGAGCCGAGCAACCCGGCCCCCACGGCGGCAAGGAAGATCCCCGCGACGAATAGGTCGATTCCGAGCACCCATCCTCCCCGCCCCGATCGGTCTCGCCCCGGTCGGCTAGGTGATCATCGCCGAGGCCCTGTGCCGGCGCAAGGGGATCAGGTGCGGACGACACGGCCGCCGGCGGGATGCGCTCGCGCCCGGTCTACGCGGCCACCCCGCAGTGCAACAGGTGGTCTATTATCGTGTGACCAACGTCGCGTTTGCCGGGATCGACCTGGGATCGCCGAGGGCGCGCGGTGCTCGCGCCGGCCGGCGGCCGGACAGGGCTTCACGCCAAACTCAACCTGCGCCAAGATGCATGTGCCCCGATGCAACCACTGCGGCAGCGAGCGTCGCGGTAGGAACGACTCTCACCTACAATCGCCCGAGATGGAATCGATGGCTGCGGTTATCGCTCGGTGGGAGAGATCTGACAGGCGCTTCGCGACCGATCCAAAGGCGGCCGGACGCCGGAGGGGCAGAGAGCAATGGCAATCGATGGCACAAGACCGATCGGGGTCATCGTCGCGATGGAGGCCGAGCTGCGCCATTTCCTGGCGGCGGCGACCGTCGAGCGGGAAACGAGCGACGGGATTTGGCTGGACCGTCATCTGACGGTCGGCGGGAACCCCGTCGTCGCGGTCTGCTGCCGGATCGGGCTGATCAACGCGGCGGCGGCAACCGAGCGCCTGATCGGCGCCCACCGCCCCCGGGCGATCCTCAATTACGGCTGCTCAGGCGCGCACCGGCGCGACATCCTCCCCGGCGACGTCGTCATCGGCGAGCGGGTCGTTCACCACAGCGCGACGCAGATCCTCGCCGGCGGCGAGGAGCGCTACCGCGGCTTCGGCATCGACGTCGGCGGCGAATCGATCGATGCCGCGGAGCTCGCCGCCGATCCCGCCCTGCTCGCCCTGGCCCGCACCGTCGCCGCCGGCTACGCGCCGACGCCCTGGCCCGCGGAGTCGAACCCGTCGGGGTCGGTCCCCGATCGCGGGCCGGTCGTCCTCGTCGGCTCCGTCGCCTCGTCGGACATCTGGACGCAGTCGCAGGCCCGGCTTGACCTCTTGCATCAGCGTCACGGCTCGCTCTGCGAGGAGATGGAGGCCGCGGCGATCGCGCAGGTCGCTGCGCTGCACGAGGTGCCCTTTCTCTGCATCAAGGACATCTCGAACAACGAGTACCACCAACCCAGCGACATCGAGACGTTCAGCGACTTCCCCATGGCCGAGATCGGTCGCCGCGCGGCCGGTCTGACGGTGCGGCTGATCGAGCGGATGGGGCACGCAACATAGCCGGTGGTCCTGAGTGCGGCCCCCACAACATCCCGCACTGACGCGGCGTCAGATCCTCCGGGGCTGGCACGGGGCCGTCGTCCAAGGGTACGGCCGACTGCCACGCCCTAGCTAAACCCGCGGTCGCCCCCACCGGACGACCCGTCGCTCGACCCTCCGCCGCCGAAACCGCCACCGCCGCCCCAGCCGCCGCCGCCTCCGCCGCCGCCGCCGAAGCTGTCAAAGGCCTTCGCCGCGGAGTTGAGCATGTCCATCAGGCTGTTGCTCGATCCTTGCAAGGACCGCCCGGCCCGATCGCTCGCATCCTGCAGATCGGGCACGGTGACGCCCCCGCCGTCACCGGTACCGCCGCTACCGCCGCCGGAGCCGCCCCACTCGGAGTCCCAACCTCCTCCCGGGATGACGACCATCCCGCCCCGCCGCCGGCCGTATGGAGCCGACATCGGATCGAAGTCAAACAGTCCACCGCCCCCGACCGGCCCGTACCAATCGGGCGCCTGCGCACCGACGCTGGCAAACTTGCCGACCCACGACTGCTCCAGCCCGAATGCGATGGCGTAGGGTAGGTTTTTGTCGAAGACTCCTTTCGCCTCGTCCAGCTTCTCGTACTTCTCAATGTCGGCCAGGTACTTGCGAAACGCTCGCCACTTCGCGGCTGCCTCCGCCCCGGCCGGCGTCTTGCGCGGCATCGACCCGCTCAGGGCGACGACGACCAGCGCCAGGATCGCCGCGACCGCGATCGGCAGCCAGACAAAGGAGGCGCCCAGGCTGCCGGCGATCCCACCGCCCACGCACCCGCCGACGACGATCACGACCAGCGCGATCAACGCCCCCCTGCGCCACGCCGTCCGCGTCGCCTCCGGCGACCGCGGAAAGTAGCCGCGCGTCACCAACTCGCTGTAGAGCAGCTCCTTGATCCGCGGTGACGCGGCCTGGAAACGCGATTTCACCTCACTCAGCTTCGTCGCCGTGCCCGCCGCGGCACCCGAACTGAAGAGCGCGCTCACCAGCTCGGTCTCAAACGGCGTCAGCTTGGCGTCGGGTTGCACCAGCGTCAGCTGGAAATCGCGCCCGCCTCCCAATCCGAAGGTGCCGGCGTTCTCGGTCTCGTCCATCTGCAGGACGCCGCGCCGCCCGAGATCGACCAGCGTTGCCACCACGTCGCGCTCATCGGCGGTCTCGTCCAGCAGAGTACCGGCTCCGCCGGGTGGAAGGGAATCGGGCGGTTGCGGCAGAAAGTCCGCCACCAACCCCGTGTGCGGGTCACGACCCCGCGCATACCACAGCCCGTAGACGCCCAGACCGCCGCCTGCGGCGAACAGCAACCCGATCCCGAGGAAAACGACGTTGAGCAGCGCGCTCCGCTGGTTCGCCGCCTCCTGCTTCTGCCGCCGCGCGTCGTCGGCCTGCTGCCAGCTCGGCGGGTTCGCATTGACGAGCGGCGGAAATTGCAAGCGAACCGTGAAGTCGTCGCCCTTCGCCAGGTTGGTCTTCTGCCAGAGCCAGGTCTGACCGTCCTTCGTGTGGTCCTGCGGCTTTTCCTTCGCATCCTGACCGAGGACCGCCTGCGACGGATCGACCGGCCTCGGGAGATGGATCGTCGTCGTCGCCACCTTGATCGGCGCGACGGCCGTCGCCTGTTTGGAGATCGCGGTCCACCAGATCTGCTGATTGGGCGGATTGTTGTTCGGATAAACCCGCAAAGCGCCGATGACATCGTATTCGAGCCGGAACAGGCGAGTCTGGTTCGTCGTCGGCGGGAATCCCCACTTCACGTTGATCGCCGCGCTCGTCCGGGTCGCCGTGTACGTCCCGGGCGCACCCGAGTAGGCGTTCCAATCGACGAACCGGTAGTTCTGCAAGCTGTTGGACGTCTCTTCCGAGACAACCAGCCCGCCGATCGAATCGATGCGCCCCAGCGGGATGTCCGCGAACCCTCCCCGGAACGGGCCACCCTGGAAGTTGGTCTGCTGCCGCTCCACGACGTGGTAAGAGCCATCGTTGCGCAGGTCGAGCGTGACGTCGTACCGATCCCACACGACCGACCCCGACGGTCGCGCGGCAACAGCGGCGGGCCGCGCCGCCGCAACGATCAGCGCCAACCCGATCAGGACCGGGATCGCCAGCGCAACCCGCCCGATGGTGCCGGTCCGCTCTTGCCTCAGCCCAGCCGGCAAGCGTCGGGGCCGCGGGTTAGCACCCTGGGTTAACCCAACGACGCCACGCCGGGGCTGAGCGCGACGCGCGCGCCCAGCCCAATCACCACCCGCGACCTGAGCGGCTGGGCCACAAAGAGGCAGGAGCGCCTCGCTCTGATCGTTCCAAAACATGACATCGAGTCCCTTTCCGGGGTCCGCCTCGTGCTGCGACGATCTTCGTGTGGCGGGTTTGCCCTCGACCAGGGCGTAGCTAGGCAGCGCCCCGCCGGACAACACCCGAACCAGTCACCTAACCCGCAGGTGAGCATTTCCTGAACCATCAGCGCCGCGCCTGACACTCGTCTTTGCCGCGGGCCCGGGGACCGCTGGGCACGATCCGCCCGGCAGCCGATCGCGTCGCCGAGGCAGGGGGCGAACGCCCGCCGGCGTCACTGGAGGTCGCCCGCGGCGCCGGCGGCGCTGCGGCGCATTATCTCATGCCGACAGCGCGGGCCCGGCAATCCTGCCCCGAAATGGGCTGTGCTACCCTTCTCCACATGAGCATCGCACCGCTCGGGATGCAGGATCAACTCCTCACCATCGACAACGCCATCCATGTCCTAACCAGCCACGGCTACCGGCCTACCGCGCCGCGCCGCGCCGTCGTCGCCTCAGTTCTGCACCGAACGCGCCCCTTCACGGCCGAGCAATTGGTGGCGGAGCTGCCGGAGATCGGCCGTGCGACCGTCTACCGCACGCTGGAGATTCTGGCCTCGGTCGATGTCCTGACCCGGTTGCTCCAACCCGGCGGACATCCCGCCTACGTCGTCGGCACCCCGGGCCACCGTCACCATCTCGTCTGCTCCGCCTGCGGCGCCGTCGTCGCCTTCACGCGCTGCCCGGTCGAAGACCTCGTCCGTGACCTGACCCGCGACACCGAGTTCGCGATCCACGGCCACCATCTCGAAGTCTTCGGCGTCTGCCCCCGCTGCCAGCATGCACGCGCTCCGGGTGGCGGCGCCTGACGGCGCGTTCGCATCGCGGATCTTGACCTGACACAAGGTCTCATTGACACAACGTCTCAGTTCATGATAGGCTGCGGTCCGATCGCCGTCGTGGGCGGGCACCAGTGCCCCTGACGGCGGCGAATCGCCGCGATTGCTATCGACAGCCGGAGGGCATGGTGTTCATGCTCCGCTTGATCTCCTCCCCGCCCGGCCGCTTCCTCGCCGCGCTCGTCGCACTCCTCTTGGTCGCACCCTGCGGGTTGTCGTCGGCGCAACCGGCCGCGGCCCAGGCCGCCGGCGCCAACCCGACCCCCGACACCGGTCCGGTCTTGCCGCCACTGCCCGACGCCAGCCCGCGCGCCGGCGGTGCCCTGAAGGTGATCGCCGCCACGCCGCTGCTGGCCGACCTCGTCCGCCAGATCGGGGGCAGCCGCGTCGACGTCGCCGCAATCCTCCCGGCCGATGCCGATCCCCACGCCTTCGAGCCGAATCCGGCCGATCTGGTCAAGGTCGAAGCAGCGCGGGTGATCGTCGAACACGGTCTGCAGCTCGACCGCTGGGCCGCCGCTATCGTCACGAATGCCGGCTCCCAGGCCCCCGTCGTCGTCGCGACCAAGGACGTCCCCATCCTGAAGTCCGGGCAGGAAGGCTTTTCCGAGGGCGATCCCCACGTCTGGTTCGATCCGACCAACGTCCAGATCATGGTCCGCACCATCGCCGCCGGCCTCACCGCCGTCGACGCGGACGGTGCCCCCATCTACGCCGCCCGCCGCGACGCCTACAACGTCCAGCTCGACGCCCTCGACGCCTGGATCCAGACTCAGATCGCGACGATCCCCGCCGAACGACGCAAACTCGTCACCAACCACGATGCCTTCGGCTACTACGTCCATCGTTACGGCCTGCAATTCGTCGGCTCCGTTATCCCCAGCATCGACACTAACACCGAGCCCTCGGCCCAGGACATCGCCGCTCTGATCGACAAGATCAAGCGCGAGAAGGTCCCCGCCATCTTCACCGAGTCCTCCGTCAATCCGAAGCTCGCACGGCAGTTGGCCCAGGAGGCCGGCATCAAGGTCGTCGACAACCTCTACGGCGACAACCTCGGCAAACCCGGCTCCGGTGCCGACACCTACGTCGCCATGATGGAGACCGATACCAACCTCATCGTCGGGGCGCTACGATAGCCACCGTGTCCACGACCAACGGTCGCGCCCGCCTCGCCACCGACGACCTGAGCGTCCATTTCGGCGACCGCTCCGCGCTCGAAGGCATCACCGTCCGCTTCGCCGGCGGCGAGACTGTCAGCCTGCTGGGCCCGAACGGTGCCGGGAAGAGCACCCTGCTCAAGGTGCTGGCCGGCGTGCTGCCCGCCACGCACGGCCTCGTTCGCCTGAACGATCGGGTGATCCACCGGCCCAACCCGGCCGTCAGCTACGTCCCCCAGCGCACCAGCGTCGATTGGACCTTCCCCGTCAGCGTGCTCGACGTCGTCCTGATGGCACGGGCGCCGCGCCGCTCGCGCCTGCTCCCGTTCGGCGGCGGCGACCGCGCCGCCGCTCTCGCCGCCCTCGACCAGGTCGGCATGCGGCGGTTCGCTTCGGTCCAGATCGGCCAGCTCTCCGGCGGCCAGCAGCAGCGGGTCTTCCTCGCCCGGGCGCTCGCCCAGCACGGCGACGTCTACCTCCTTGACGAGCCCTTCGCCGGGGTCGACGTGGTGACGCAAGAGCTCCTCGTCTCCCTGTTCGACGACCTCCGCCGGGACGGCAAGACGATCATTTACGCGACGCACGACCTCACCCAGGCCGCCAAGTCCTCCGACCGCATCTTCCTGCTCAATCGCCGGCTGGTCGCCGCGGGCCCGCCCCGCGCGGTCATGACCGCCGCCAATCTCCGCCAAGCCTTCGGCGGCCAGGCGTTCGTTCCCGTCGACGCCGGTGCCGCCCCAGTCGAGGTCGTCGGATGATCGACTGGCTCCTCGACCCGATCAACCACGCCTTCATGCAGCATGCCTTCCTGGCGATCATCCTCGTCGGCGTGATCTGCGGCGTCACCGGCACCTTCGTCACCCTGCGCGGGCTGGCGTTCATGGGCGATGCCTTGTCACACGCCATCTTTCCGGGCGTCGTGATCGCCTACGTCCTCGGCGGCAATTTCCTGATCGGGGCCCTGATCGCCGCGGTCATCGTGTCCCTCGGCATCGGCGTCATCAGCCAGAACAGCCGCCTCACCAGCGACACCGCGATCGGCGTCTTCTTCGCCGGCGCCTTCGCGCTCGGCATCGCCCTGATTTCAGCCCAGCGGACCTACACCAAAGATCTCGCCTCGTTCCTCCTCGGCTCGATCCTCGGCGTCTCCCGCTCCGACCTCGCCCTGACCGCCGGCGTCGGCGCCGTCGTCCTGAGCACCATCGCCCTCTTCCGCCGCGAGCTGACGCTCGTCTCGTTCGACCGGACGTTCGCACAGGCCAGCGGCCTCAACCTTTGGGTCTTCGACCAGCTTTTCCTGGTCCTGCTCTCCCTCGCGATCGTCGTCTCGCTCCAAACCGTGGGCAACATCCTCGTTCTGGCGATGCTCGTCACCCCGGCCGCCACCGCGCGCCTGCTCACCGACCGTCTCCGCGCCATGGTCGCCCTCGCGGCCGCCCTCGGCGCGGCCTCCGGCGTGGCCGGTCTCTACCTCTCCTTCCACCTCCGCATCGCCTCGGGCGCGAGCGTCGTCCTCGTCGCCACCGCCCTCTTCGCCCTCGTCTACCTCTTCGCCCCCGGCAGCGGCATCCTCACCGTCGCCGCCACCCGCCACCTCCACTTCCCCCACCCCGAACGCGACCTGTTCCCCTCGGAGGATCCGGGACCGTCTGCCGACGCGAACCAACCGGGACGCGTTCCGGACAGCGCCCCGCGTTCGCCGAAGCGCTCACGGTAGGTCGTCCAGGCGGGAGATGAGTCAGGTGCCCATCCGCGTCGTCGGAACGGCTATCGCCCGTCCGTGACACCCGCCGCCGGCTCGTAGAGGCGGTGGATGTACTCGACCAGCATCCGCCGGGAGCTGAAGGCAGGCGCGACGGTCGCGATCGCCTCTTTGGCCACCCGGATCCAGCCGTGGGCCAGGCCATCCTCGCCTCGGTCGTAGTACAGCGGAACGACCTGCGACTCCAGACAGGTGTAGATCGCGTCGGCCTCGGCCGCATCCTGCGCCGCTCCGTCGAGCGGCGACGGCTCGATGCCCCAGCCGTTGCCGTTGTCCGGCAACCAGGCCTCGCGCCACCAGCCGTCGAGGACGCTCAGGTTCGGCGCGCCGTTGGCCGCCGCCTTCATGCCGCTGGTGCCGCTCGCTTCCAGCGGGGCGCGGGGATTGTTGAGCCAGACGTCGACACCGGCCACGAGAAACGCCGCCAGCCCCATGTCGTAATCCTCGGCAAACGCGATCCGACCGCCGAAGCGAGGGTCGCGCGCGCGCCAGCAGATCTCCTGGATCAGGCTCTTCCCGCCTTCGTCCGCCGGGTGGGCCTTCCCGGCGAAGATGATCTGGACCGGGCGCTCGGGATCATTCACGATCCTCGCCAGCCGGTCCGGATCGTGGAAGATCAACGTCGCCCGCTTGTACGTCGCGAAACGCCGGGCAAAGCCGAGCGTGAGCACATCCTCTTCGAGGTACGGCCCAGCCGTCATCACCTGCGCCGGCTCGAACCCGCCGCCGACCCAGCGCCGGCGCGATCGTTCGCGCAGCCGGTCGAGCAAGCCGCGCTTGGCATCGCAATGGGTCTGCCAGAACTCTCGGTCCGGGATCGCGCGCACGGGCGCCCAGACGTCGGGGTCGTCGGCCGCTTCATGCCACCTATCCCCGAGATACCGGTCAAGCAAGTCGCCGACGGGCTCCGACACCCAGGTCGGCAGGTGAACGCCGTTCGTCACCGAGGTGATCGGCACCTGCGCCGGTTCGCGGTCCGGCCAAATGTCGTTCCACATCGCCCTGGTGATCTCGCCGTGGCGCTCGCTCACCCCGTTGCGGTGATCCGCCAGGCGGAGCGACAGGGCCGTCAAGTTGAAGCCGTCGCCGGTCGCGCCGTGATGTCCAAGCGCCAGGAACTCATTGCGGTCCAACCCAAGCTGTGGCCAGTAGTGGGCGAAGTACCTGTCGATCAGGTGCGATGGGAAAACGTCGTGGCCCGCCGGCACCGGCGTGTGGCTGGTGAACACGGTCGCCGCCCGGACGCGCTCAGTCGCCTCCGCGAACGGGAGACCAGCCGCGACGCACTCTCGGACCCGCTCCAGCAGGTGGAACGCGGCGTGGCCCTCGTTGGCGTGCCAGTAGGCGGGCTCGACGCCGACCGCGCGGAGCGCCCGGACGCCGCCGACGCCGAGGATCAGCTCCTGCCGCAGCCGGTGCTCCTGGTCGCCCCCGTAGAGCCGCGACGAGATCGTGCGCGTCCAATCCGGGTTGCCCTCTACGTCCGCGTCGAGGAGGTAGAGCACGACGCGACCGATCAGTACCCGCCAGATGGCGATGCGCAGCGGTGCATTCGGCTGGTCGAAGGCGACCTCGACCAGGCAGGGCGACCCGTCCGGGTGCAGCACTTGCGTCGTCGGCTCGGCCCGCGGTTCGAGATCGGCCGGCACATCCTGTTGCCAGCCGTCGGGCGCCAACCGCTGGCTGAGGTAGCCCTGGCGGTAGAGCAGCGAGACCGCGACCAGCGGGAGCCCGAGATCGCTCGCCTCCTTGATGTGGTCGCCGGCGAGCACGCCGAGACCGCCAGAGTAGATCGGCAGCGCCCGGTGGAGGCCAAACTCGGCGGAGAAGTAGGCGAGCGTCTTGGCGGCCAGTTGAGACGCGTGTCGCGCCACCCAGGTGCGGCCCGGGGCCGGTGCCAGCATCGCGTCGAGCTGCTCGATCACCTCTTCGTAGCGCCGCAGGTAGATCGGGTTGGTCGCCGCCGTTTCAAGGCGTTCCGGCGGAAGGCGGTGCAGGAAGAGGACGGCGTTCTCGTTGGTCGTTTCCCAGAGCGCTGGGTCGAGATCGCGGAAGAGCGCTTCGGCGTCGGTGGTCCAACTCCACCAGAGGTTGTAGGCAAGATCCACGAGTCGGTGCAGCCGCGCTGGAGCGGCAATCTCGCGTGATGTCATCGTCGACAACCGGCAACTCCTTCGGAAGAGCCTGCATGAGACGGTGGGCGGACCGATGAGCGGACCGCTGCTTGCGAGCGATGCAATGCAATGGCCGCGCCCCACCCGGGGGTCGGGGCGCGGCCGTCTGATAGACTACCATGCCCGCCGGATGCTGGGGATGCCCGAAGCGACAGTCCACCATCGCCCGCCGGTCTGTTGACAGGCTCCGCAATCGGGCCGTAGCGTTCCGGTGCGCGACCAGGCGCCCGCGCCGGGCCGGCTATGCANGGACGCCGCGCCCGCCGCGGACGCTGGGAGGAAGGACTGTCGATGGCAACAACGCTGGGCAAAACGACGTTGACGACCACCGGGTGGCGAGCGCTCGTCGCCGGGATGAAGGCGGAGGGCATCCCCTATGTCTTCGGTCTGCCGGGCGATCCCGGGCACCTCTACGACGCGCTCTACGCGGCCGAGCCGGACGGCGGCCCGCGCGCGATCGGCGTCCGCCACGAGACCTCAGGCGCGTTTATGGCGATGGCCTACACGCGCGTCTCCGGCGTCCTGGCCGCCTGCTTCGGCTGTCCTGGTCCTGGCATCGCCAACCTCGTGCCCGGCATCCTGGAGGCCTATTCCGGTTGCACGCCGATGCTCGTCCTCGGCGTCCGCGCCAGCCGCCAGACCTACGGTAGGGGCGCCTTCCAGGAGACCGATCACGTCGGCCTGCTCCGCCCGATCACCAAATGGGCGGTCACGGTCGAAACACCCGAGCGCATCCCCTGGACGCTTCGCCGCGCCGTCCAGCTCGCGACGACCGGACAGCCCGGCCCCGTTTATGTCGAGCTGCCGGCGGATGTTGGCACCAGCCCGGCCGAGATCCCGGCCTACCTGCCGGCCGTCCGTGGCGTTCGGCCCGGCCCCGATGGCGCATCGATCGACGCCGCGGCGACGCTCATTGCCGCCGCCAGGCGGCCCCTCCTCATCGTCGGCGGTGGCACGATCCTCTCCGGTGCCGGCGACGCCGTGGCGAGGTTCGCCGATCGCTTCGCCATTCCGATCCAGACGACGCCGGCCGGACGCGGCTCGGTGCCCGAAACGCACCCGCTCTTCGCCGGTCTCGTCGGACTCTACCGAACAACCTTCCCGCGCCAGGTTTTCGAGGAATCCGACCTTCTGATCACGGTCGGCTCCCGGATGGAGGAGTTCCAGGGGGGCTTCTTCCCGCTCGCCGAGGGCACGAAGATCGTCCAGATCGAGATCGAGCCCTTCGAGATCGGCCGCAACTGGCGGCCGGACGTTGCCATCCAATCCGACGCCCGGCTCGCCCTCCAGGCGCTCTATGCCGCGCTGAACGGCCGCGGCACCGCCCGCGCCGACGCCCGCGGCGCCGAGATCGCCACGCGGCGGCAGACGGCCATTGACGCCGCCAGCCGCGAGACCGAAGCGTCCCTTGCGAGCGGCGAGATGCCGATGCAGGGCAGCGCCATCGTCTCTGAGATCAACCGCGTCTTCGGCGGGAACACGATACTGGTCAACGAGAACGGCGGCCAGGACCTGTGGTCATACTACTGGCCCTATTACCAGATCCTCGACGCCGGCTGCTGCGTCCCGCCGGCCGAGCAGACGGCGATGGGGCTCGGCGTCATCGGCGCGATGGCCGCTAAGCTCGCCGCGCCCGACCGCCAGGTCGTCTGCACGACCGGCGACGGCGCCTTCCAGATGGCCGGCCACGAGCTCGGCACCGCGGCCCAGAACAAGCTCGGCGTCACCTGGGTCGTCCTCGACGACGGCGCGCTCGGCTGGGTCCAGTGGATCCAGC